>OLGB01005292.1_pt1 | contig 10250 bp, 7 predicted proteins | sample 1605691 | NCBI WGS metagenome assembly OLGB01 (sample SAMEA3888925, study PRJEB22519) | human gut metagenome | biome: human gut; feature: human-associated habitat; material: faeces | place: Denmark | collected 2010
AGAAGAAGCTCTCCGTCGTCCACGCTCCACTGGACACGGCTGTCTGCCACATCGTTGTTCTTATCCACAACTGCCTCCACCTTCACCTCCTGGACCTTTGTTCCCTCTTCCAGACTTCCATTTATGTATCTGGCGATCAGCTTTCCCGCGTCATTTCTAACCTCTGTGACGATAGAAGGGGACTTTCTGTTCCCGGTCCTCTCCTCTGTCACATGGAAGGCCAGCTCCTCCGGCGTCACGCCCTTGAGTGCGCGCACGCACTGACTCTCGCACACGCCGGCGGGATCGAGCAAGGGATCGGTCGTATTGACCGCGCCGATGATAATGTCGTCGAGCGGCATGCCCTGCGCCGCGAAATCCTCGATGAAATCGGCAACCGCAGAAAACACTGCGCGCGTATTGTCGAGGTTCGGGTCACGATAGGAGTAGCAGAAGATGTCGCCGCTGCGGCGCACGTTCATGCCCGTGCCGTAAGCCCCGCCCTGCACGCGCACCATGTTCCACAGATAGCCATAGCTCACGAGTGAGGACAGCACCGGGCACGCGCCGGAATAGCTGCTGCCGAGGGCGTAGAGGTTGTGTCCCAGCGCGCAGAAGCCCACATACGCCGGGATCTCGACCGCACAGGCGGCCGCGTCATAGCGCTTGTGTGCAGCCGTCGCGCCGGGCGCGCCCTGCGGCAGCGCGGCGATCAGCCGGGCAAGCACACCGGCATCGAGCGCGCCGGAATAGCCCGCGAAGAGGCGGCTCGTGACAAACACCTTTTCGGTGAGCGCGGCAAGCGCGGCGCTCACCTGCGCGCCGTTTTGCGCAAAGCCGGCAGCCAGCGCCGCAAACCAGCGCACAAAGTTCTCGCCCTCGAGCGTCTCCTTGAGCGCAGCACCGGCCGAAAACGCCGACAGCGACTTGGTGACGGCGAAGGTGTGGCCGTTCGAGATGAGCGACTGGCGCATGAAATAGTCGTTTTGCATGACGGTCTCGCCGATGCGGTCTGTCTCGTCATAGCGCCCCTGCGTGAGCAGCTCGCGCAGAAGCTGCACCGCCTCGGCCGCGTTTTCCTCGAGCATGCTTGCCGACACGAGCAGATACGGGTGCACGTGCTCGGTGTCCCCCTGCTTCTGCAAGCAGTCCACACGCAAAAACAGCGAGCCCAGCAGCGCCTTGACGCGGTTTTGCAGCACGTCCGCAGGGCAGGTCTCCGTGCGCAGCTCGCCGAAGCAGGTGCTCAGCACGTTGAGCATGCACAGCTCCTCGTCTGTGAGGTCGGAGACGTCAAAGTACAGGTTGAGGTACACGATGCCGTTCGTATTGCCCGAGACGTGCAGCGTCCGCACGCCGTTGACCTCGCCCGGCTGCGTCTGCACAGGGGCGACCGTCTGCGGCACATCCTCGAGGCGCAGGTGCGGCAGGCTCATGAGCGCCTGCGCGCTGTCCTCGCTCTGTTGCCACTGCTGCATCCGCCGGAAGGCCGCGTATGCCTCGCTGCGCTGATCGGCATCCCACGCGGCGGTGGCGGCGGCGAGCCGCTCGGATTCGCGGCGGGCGTCATCCTCCCCCTTCGTGAGCGACGGCAGCACATAGAGGGTGCACAGGTCGCCGCTCGAGCCGAGCAGGTCAGACAGCAGACGCTCAAAATAGCCCGCATGGATCTTTTCGCGCAGCGCGTCGAACACGGCGGCGTTGTCGATATACGCCAGCGGATCACCGCCGTAGAGCCAGCTGTCAAACGCGCGGCAGGCAAGCTCCACGCCGTAGGGCTCGGTGATCTCGCGGTTGATGAAGGCAAAGCGCTCGAGCGACGCCGAGAGCGCCACGCGGTCGAGCCCGGCTGCGAGCATGTCGCGCGCGACCTCCGCCGCAAGGGTCTTGACCTTGTCAAAGGCGTCTCTGGTCGTGTTGCGCACGATGAGCGCGGCGCTCGGCTGATAAATACCGTCGGAGATCTCAAGCGTCACGTCCTGCGCAAGACCGCGCTCAAGGAATGCGCGCTTGAGCGGCGCCTCATTCGAGCCGGTGAGATAGTCCGAGAGGATCTTGGCTGCATAGACCGTCTCCACATCGTCATAGCGGCACAGGAGTCTGGAGAGACTCATGTGGCAGAGCGTCTCCTCGCCGGGCATCGCCTCATAGTACACCGTGGCCTCGCCCGTGCGGGGCTGCTGCACCGTGAAGTCAAAATCCGGGGCGCGGTATGTGTACTGCGACAGGTACTCCGCGTCGATATAGGCAAGCACGCGCTCGGCGTCCATGTGGCCGTCGAGGAAGATGCGCGCGTTCGACGGATGGTAAAAGCGCTTGTGCGCGGCGATGAACTGCGCATAGCTCAGCTCGGGGATGTGCTCCGGCTTGCCGCCGCTCGAAAACCCGTAGCAGGTGTCGGGATACAGCAGCCGGTCCGTCCCCTCGCCGATGACGCGCTCGACATCGGCATAGGCGCCCTTCATCTCGCTGAAGACGACACCGTTGTAGTACGGCTGCGCCTGCTCGCTGTCAAACTCGTAGTGCCAGCCCTCCTGCATGAAGATCTCGGGCTTTTCATAGATGTTCGGGCAGAACACGCCGTCGAGATACACGCGCATGAGGTTGAACAGATCCTGCTCGCTGCGGCTGGAGACCGGGAAGATGGTCTTGTCGCTGTAGGTCATGGCGTTGAGGAAGGTCTGCATCGAGCCCTGCAGCAGGGACACGAACGGCTCCTTGACGGGAAATCGCTTCGAGCCGTTGAGCACGCTGTGCTCCAGGATGTGGAACACGCCGGTGTCGTCCTCCGGCAGGGTCTTGAAGCCGATGCAGAAGGTCTTGTTCTCGTCGTCGCGGTCAAAGTACAGGAGCTCCGCTCCGCACTTCTTGTGCCGCATGGTGTACAGCGTTGCCGCCTTGGAGGCGACGTACTGCTTCTTTTCCAGCTCGAAGCCGCAGCAGATATCGCCGGGCTGAGCGTCGGTAAGCTTCACATTTTCTCTGATCATGGTTCCCTCGCTGACATCAAAGTGATTTGCTGAACATTTGATAGTATGCATTGCTCGCGCGCAGCTCATCCGGCGTGCTGACGGCTTCGACCGTGCCGTCGCACATGACGATGACGTAGTCGGCGCGCCTGGCCGCCTCATAGCTGTGCGCGATCATGACGGTCGTGCGATCCTTCATGAGCCGGTCCATCGCCACGGTGACGAGCGCGGTGCTCGTGGTGTCGAGGTTGCTCGTCGCCTCGTCGAGCAGGAGATAGTCTGCGCTGCGCAGCATGGCGCGCGCAATGCGAAACCCTTTCAAATGAAAATAATGCGTTTTGGTCTTTGCCAAACGCGTGACAAATGCAGCACCATTTTAACGCATTCTTTGCGCAATTTCAATAGTCGGGGGCCGCCCTCCGGCCGCCGTTTTCTGCACATTTCCATCAAAATCCTACAGAAGCCATCTTTTTCTGGGCATTTTCCTGCTGCACACAAAAAAGCAAGGCTTCCCGGATCCGGGAAGCCTTACTCGGCTCGTCAACCCCCCGCAGCGTCCCGCCGCAGGAGCTTCAGGTTTGTTTCCTATGCCGCGCCTACTTTTTCGGCTTGTGCGCGCACGCTCTGCCGCACTGCGCGCAGTTGCCGGTGCAGTTACCGCCGCAGCAGCCGCCCTTTTTCATCGTGCGCCGCCAGACGCGCCACGCGATCACGGCGCACACCGCCACGATGGCCAGCAGGATATAGTCCGCCAGATGCATCACACCAGCCCCGCGATCGCATACGCCGCGCACGCCACGATCCACGCGACCGTGCACTGCAAAATGACGACGCCGACCGTCTTGAGCCGGGAATCCAGCTCGCGCCGGATGGTCGCAACAGCGGCCACGCACGGCGTGTACAGCAGCGTGAACACGAGGAAGCTCACCGCCGCGCGCGCGCTCAGCAGCGACGAGATCGCCGCGCCGCCGAGCAGCACCTGCAGTGTGCTCACAACGGACTCCTTGGCGATGAAGCCGGAGATGAGCGCCGTGGCGCAGCGCCAGTCACCGAAGCCGAGCGGCCGGAAGATCGGTGCGATCCAGCGGCCGATGAGCGCGAGCAGGCTCGCGGCGCTGTCGGCAACAACGTTCAGGCGCGTGTCAAAGCTCTGCAAGAACCAGATGATGATCGTTGCGAGGAAGATGACCGTGAACGCGCGCTGGAGGAAATCCTTTGCCTTCTCCCAGAGCAGCAGCGCCACGCTCTTGAGTCCGGGCATGCGGTAGTTCGGCAGCTCCATGACAAACGGCACGGGCTTGCCGCGAAAGACCGTCTTGTTCATGATGAGCGCCGCGACGATGCCGATGAGCACGCCGAGCGCATACAACCCCAGCATGACGAGCGCACGGTAGCGCGGGAAAAACGCCGCGGTGAAAAACGCATAGATCGAGATCTTCGCCGAGCAGCTCATGTACGGCGTGAGCAGGATGGTCATTTTCCGGTCGCGGTCGGACGAGACGGTACGCGTGGCCATGATGGCCGGCACCGAACAGCCGAAGCCGATGAGCATCGGCACGATGCTGCGCCCGGACAGGCCGATCTTGCGCAGGGGCTTGTCCATGACGAAGGCCACGCGCGCCATATAGCCGGTGTCCTCCAGAATGGACAGGAAGAAAAACAGCGTCACGATGATCGGCAGGAACACGAGCACGCTGCCGACACCGGCAAACACGCCGTCAATAATGAGGCTGTGCACGACGGGGTTGATGCCGTAGGCCGTGAGCGCCGCGTCCACGACGCCAGTCAGCGCGTCGATGCCGAGCTGCAGCAGGTCGGACAGCCACTTGCCGACGACGTTGAAGGTGAGATAAAACGTGAGCAGCATGACGAGCAGAAATGTCGGCATGGCGGTATATTTGCCCGTGAGGATGCGGTCGATCTTCATCGAGCGCGCGTGCTCCTTGCTCTCATGGCACTTGACCACGGAAGCGGCCACAACGGTCTCGATGAACGTATAGCGCATATCGGCCAGCGCCGCATTGCGGTCGAGCCCGGTCTCGTTTTCCATCTGCACGATGCAATGCTCGAGCAGCTCGCGCTCGTTCTCGTCGAGATCGAGCACCTGCGCCAGATCATCGCCGCCCTCAATGAGCTTGGCCGCGCAAAAGCGCGCCGGCACGCCGATGCGGTCGGCATGGTCGGCAATGATGTGCACGACCGCATGGATGCAGCGGTGCACGGCGGAATCGTCCGAGCAGAAATCCGTCACCTTCGGCAGCGTGCGGCTGCGCGCGACGCTCAGCGCCTGATCCACAAGCTCGGACACGCCCTCCCCCTTCGCCGCCGAGATCGGCACGACGGGGATGCCCAGCGCATCGCTCATCTTCTGCACGTCGATCGCGCCGCCGTTGGCGTGCACCTCGTCCATCATGTTCAGCGCCAGCACCATCGGTACGCGCAGCTCAAGCAGCTGCAGCGTGAGATAGAGGTTGCGCTCGATGTTCGTGGCATCGACGATGTTGATGATGCCGTCCGGCTTTTCATTGATGATGAAATCGCGCGAGACGATCTCCTCCTGCGTGTACGGACGCAGCGAGTAAATGCCCGGCAGGTCGACAACGGAGCAGCCCTTCTCATCGCGCATCTCGCCCATTTTCTGGTCGACGGTCACGCCCGGGAAATTGCCCACGTGCTGGTTCGAGCCCGTGAGGGCGTTGAACAGCGTCGTCTTGCCGCAGTTCTGGTTGCCGACAAGTGCAAAGATCATGCCGACACCCCCTCGACCTCGATCTTCTCCGCCTCTTCGATGCGCAGCGTCAGCTCGTACCCGCGCACGCGGATCTCGATCGGGTCGCCCATCGGCGCCACCTTTTGCAGCATGACGCGTGTGCGGGGCGTGAGCCCCATGTCCAGCAGGCGGCAGCGCAGCGGGCCGTCCCCACCGACCGCCGTGATGACGCCTGAAGAACCGATTTTCAGTTTATCCAATGTCATTGCTTTTGCCTTTCCGTATAGATTGCATTCCCTTTACGATAAAATAGGTGTAGCACGCGGCAGCGGGGTTTGTCAAGTATATGACAGGAATTTCCGCACTTTTTACGGAATTTTCGCGTAAAAATGTGTGCGCGCCAACCAAAAATCCCGGAGCGGCATTGCCGCTCCGGGATGTCCCGTTTTGGGGCTTTGGGGGTTGTGCTCCCGCGCCGTGATTACGGCGTTTCGCCTTCTGCGGGCGTTTGCACCGTTTCTGGCTTCACCGTTTCAGCCGGCTGCGCGCTGGGCGCAGGGGAAGCGCTGGGTTCCTCGGGCGAAGCGCTGGGCTCCTCGGGTGAGGCGCTGGGCTCGACCGGAGCGCTCGGTGCACTCGGTACATCCGGTACATCCGGTGCATCCGGCTCATCCGGCTCGTCCGGCGTCAGCGGGAGCACCTGCATCATGTACTCCGCCATCATCATCGCAAACTGCTCGCGCGTCGCCGCGCCCTGCGGATCGAGCAGCGCCTCGCGGCCGACTGCGACACCGGAGATCAGGCCCTCGGCGACCGCCCATGTCATGGGCTCCTTCGCGAAATTGGAAACCTTGCCCATGTCTGCAAAGGCCGACAGATCACCATACACATTCATGTCACAGCCCTTGAACGCTGCGTACTCATACAGGATCTTTGCGACCTGCTCGCGCGTTGCATCGCCGTCCGGGTCAAACTTGCCGTCGCCGATGCCGGCCACGATCTTGTTCCCCGCCGCCCAGATCACCGCGTTGGTGTACCATCTGTTGTCCGCAACGTCACGGAACGGATTCTCCCCGGTGACGGCGGGCTCACCCTCGAGCGTATAAAGGATCTTGACGATCATTGCGCGGGAAAGCTTGGTCATGGGCTCAAAGGTCGTCGCGCTCGTGCCGAAGAAGAGCTTGTGCGCAACGACATAGTCGATCGCGCCGTGTGACCAGTAGTCGGTCGACGGCATGTCGCTGAAGATGTGGCCCGGGCAATGCTGATCGCCGGAGCACGGGATGCGCAGCGGATCCTGCCGCTCACAGACCGTGCAGTAGCCGCCGACATAGTGATGCCTTGCCGGGATGCGCTTTGAGCCTTCCAGCGTCGTGCCGCACACAGCGCAGACGATGCCGCCCGCCGTGCCATCCTCCGTGCAGGTCGCCGGAACGATCTCCGTCGCCTTCGGCGTATGCGGCTTCATCGGAACCTCTGTCTGCGCAACGAGCGTCTCGCCGCAGACGGAGCAGTGCTTGCCTTCCGTCAGGCCGGTCTGCGTGCAGGTCGCATCCTTCGCCGGGTCGATCACTTCCTTGTGGCCGAGCGCCGGGATGCTCTCGTACATGATGTTGCCGTTTTCACAGGTGTAGGTACGCACGCCGTTCTCGGTGCAGGTCGGCTCCTTGGTCACGACGCCATCGTCCCACGTATCGTTGAACTCTGCGCTCATCTTTGCGATGCGCGCGCTCAGCCACGTGTTGAGATCCTTGACGGTGTCGCCGTAGGTCGTTCCGTCGGGCCAGAAGTGATTGTCCGAGCTCGGCTTGCCGACGCGGACCAGCGGCCACTGGCGGTAGTTCATCGCGGCGCTGGCCGAGATGTGATCGTAATACCCCTGAACCTTGCCGTTGTCGCCGACAAGCGCCTGCGCCTGTGCAAGGAAGGTGTTGTGATAGTAGTTGTTCACCGCAGCGCGGAAGCCGGGGATCTGGGTGAGTGCCTGGACAAGATAGCGGCCATTGATGAAGGTGTTGTCCGACGTGATCACGCCGGACCAGCCACCGCCGCCGGTCAGCTCCATGTCCCAGACGGGGCCGGCGTACATGAGGCCGTCCACGTCCTTATAGAAGAAGAACGAGGAGTAGAACGCGTCGGAGTTGCCGGAGAGGTACTGGATCAGGTAAGCCTGAACCAGCGAGTTCAGATCGCAGTACTCATAGTAGTACTTGCCGGTCTGCGCGTTGTAGCCGGTATAGTTGCCGTCGGCTCGGACAAAACATCCGGTTTTTGTACCGGTTTGTGCATGCGGGTGTCCCTCCGCCGCGCCCGGCGCTCTCAAGCCCCCCGCATAGCCCAGAACACGCGCACCGCCCCTCCTGCCGATTTGGTTTGACACACGCACGCGCATACACTTATAATAAACCACGGCATCGTCCAGACGCGCGGCGTCGATGCCGTTTTGATGCCGGAACGATGTAATTTTGACCCGAAGGAGGCGGTAGCATGATCCAGATCCTGATCGTGGACGACGAAAAGCCGATCTGCGACCTGATCCAGATGAGCCTGACCCGCGCGGGCTACCGGTGCACGTGCGTGTACGACGGTCTGGCCGCGGCGGACATTCTCGAGCGCAATGTCTTTGACCTCATCCTGCTCGACGTGATGCTGCCGAACGCCGACGGCTTTGAGCTCATGGAATACATCCGCCCGCTGGGCACCCCGGTCATTTTTCTGACCGCGCGCGGCTCGGTCGACGACCGGGTGCGCGGCCTGCGCATGGGCGCGGAGGACTATATCGTCAAACCTTTCGAGGTCGTGGAGCTGCTCGCGCGCGTGGACGTCGTGCTGCGGCGCTACAACAAGACCGACGCCGTCATCGAGATTGGCGGGCTGCGCATCGACACGCGCGCCATGCAGGTCTGGCGCGGCACGGAGGAGATCGCGCTCACGCACAAGGAATATGACCTGCTGCTGTTTTTCGCCCGCAACCCCGGCACCGCGCTCTACCGCGAGACGATCTACGAGCACGTCTGGGGCGGCGAGTACAGCTACGGCAGCAAGACCGTGGATCTGCACATCCAGCGGCTGCGCAAAAAGGTCGGCTGGGAAAACCGGCTGCTGGCCGTGAACAAGGTCGGCTACCGGCTGGAGGTGTGAGCGGATGAGATTTCGCGCAAAGCTCACGATCGCCATGGTGCTGCTGCTGTCGCTGACCTACGGCATCGGCGGCAGCCTCATGATCGCGCAGTCGTTTTCCAGCTCCATCGCCCGCGAGCGCGACGCCGCCGTGCAGACCTACCGCATGGTCGTGGACGTGCTGGATCTGCTCGGCGACAACGCCTCGCCCGGCACGGCGGCCAACACCGTCGCGCTCGTGCTGCACAAGCTCGGCAGCGGCGGGTCGAGCACGGCAGCGCGCATCCGAGTCGGCGCACAGATGACCACAACGGGCGACACCGCGCTGCTCGACGCCGCGCCGGAGCCGTCCGACGGCGGCGACGGGCTCACGCGCATCGTGCGCACCGGCAACGGCCGGCACTACCTCATGCTCGGCGCCACGGCCGACGGCACGACCGTCCAGCTCGCGTTCGACGTGTCGAACATCTACACCGTGCGCCAGACGCAGCAGCGCGTCTACCACACGACGTTTCTGATCCTCGTCGCCTTCGGCGCGGCCGTGGCGTGGGTCACGTCCTACCTGCTGACGCGCCCGCTCGGCACGCTTTCCCGCGCATCGCGGGAATTGGCGAGGGGCAATCTCAGCTACCGGGCGCCCGCGCGCTCGCGCGATGAGGTGGGGCAGCTCGCGGCCGACTTCAACCGTATGGCTGGGCAGCTCGAGCAGAACGTCAACCGCATTCAGGAGAGCATGGCGCTGCAGGAGCGGTTCATGGCCGACTTCTCGCACGAGATGAAAACACCGATGACCTCCATCATCGGCTATGCCGACCTGCTGCGCAGTCAGGTGCTCACGCCCGACGAACAGATGGACGCGGCAAACTATATCTTCTCCGAGGGCAAGCGGCTCGAAGCGCTGGGGCTGAAGCTGCTGGACATGCTCTCGCTCGACCAGTCGAAGCTCCAGCTCGTACCCGCGAGCCCGGCCGACCTCGTGGCAGGGCTTCTGGAGCACCTCAAGCGCGTGTACGCCCAGAAGGGCATCGCCCTGCAGTACCGCACGGCGGAAGGCATGTGCTTTCTGGAGCCGGACCTATTTAAAACCCTGCTCGTCAACCTCATGGACAACGCCCGCAAGGCGCTCGACAACGGCGGCTATATCTACGTCTGGCAGGAGATGCTGCCCGACGGCTGCCGCGTGCGCGTGCTCGACAACGGCCGCGGCATCCCGCCGGAGGCGCTCACGCACCTGACGGAGGCGTTTTACCGCGTGGACAAGTCGCGCTCGCGCGCACAGGGCGGCGCGGGACTCGGCCTGTCGCTGTGCAACGAGATCGTGCAGCTGCACGGCGGCACGATGCAGTTTGAAAGCCGTGTCGGCAACGGCACGGTCGTGACCGTGGAGCTGAAAGGAGGCCGTGTATGAAACGCTGGCTCAACACCGCACTGGCGCTCGTGCTCATGCTGGCGATCGCGGCAGGGGGGTTTTT
>OLGB01005297.1_pt1 | contig 10243 bp, 10 predicted proteins | sample 1605691 | NCBI WGS metagenome assembly OLGB01 (sample SAMEA3888925, study PRJEB22519) | human gut metagenome | biome: human gut; feature: human-associated habitat; material: faeces | place: Denmark | collected 2010
AGAGCGCCGTGCAGTCCGACTCCTACGCCAGCGCCTTTGCCCGTCTGGCCTCCGGTCAGGTGGACGTACTGGTGACCTACGCTGACGCCCGCCGCGACTATGCCGAGCGCTGGAATACCGAGTTCGGCCGCGAAGGCAGCATCTGGGAGGAGACCAACGTTATCGGCGTCACCGCTCCCATCTACAACGACACCATCTCTGTCAGCAAGAACTCCGAGATCATGGATGCCGACCTGATCGCCGCGCTGCAGCAGGCGTTCATCAATATCGGCAACACCGATGCCGGTAAGGAAGTCATCGCCATCTACAGCCACAAGGGCTATCAGGTGGCGCAGTCCTCCGACTACGACAACGAGCGCGCCGCGCAGAAGCTCATTCAGGAGCTGACGGCCGCCAACTAAGCACTTTCCCAGACGCGGGGAGGGCTGCACAGCCAAGACCTTCCGCTGTGCAGCCCTCCCCGTCTGCTATTTCAGGAAAAGAGGAGACCGTATGATCGTTTTTGACCATGTATCCAAGGTATATCCCAACGGCACGGTGGGTCTGGATGACGTGAACCTGACCATTCAGGACGGCGAGTTCGTGGCCATCATCGGCCGCTCCGGCGCCGGTAAGTCCACGCTGCTGCGCTCCGTGAACCGCATGCACCAGATCACCTCCGGCACACTGACGGTGAATGGCACGGATGTCAGCACCCTGTCGGGCAAGAGTCTGCGCCGGTTCCGCCGGGGCATCGGCATGGTGTTCCAGTCCTTCAATCTGGTGTCCAGAACCACCGTGATCCGAAACGTCCTGTCCGCCCGAGTCCCGGAAATGCCATTCTGGAGGGTATTGTTGGGCGCTTTCCGCAAGGAGGATAAGATCACAGCTCTGGAGTCTCTTGATAAGGTCGGGATTTTGGATAAGGCATACATTCGAGCCGACCAACTATCCGGCGGCCAGCAGCAGCGTGTCGCTCTGGCCCGGACGCTGGCTCAGAAACCGAAGATCATCCTTGCCGACGAGCCGGTGGCCGCACTGGACCCTGTCACCGCAAAGCAGGTCATGGAGGATTTTGTCCGTATCAACAAAGAAATGGGCATCTCCATTTTGCTGAACATCCACCATGTTGAGCTCGCCATCGAATATGCCGACCGCATCATCGGTATCCGTGCGGGTAAAATTGTCTATGATGGCCCTTCCAAAGAAGTTGACCAGACGGTACTAGACTCTATCTATGGGGAGGCTGCCAAGCAGGAGGGGACGGCATGAAACTATACGACCGTATTTTCAAGCCACGGCAATACATGTTGCCTAATGGAAAAGTGGTTGAGGAGAAATTTACCCGACTGCCGCTGATCCTGCTGATCCTGCTGATTTGCACGGTCATATCGGTAAATGTCACAGGCTTTAACTTCACTGTTTTGGCGAACAACGGAAGTAAGTTCTTCGATATTCTGAGAGATATGTTCCCACCCAAAACCGATTATCTCCCCAAAATTTGGCAACCGTTGTGGGACACTATCAAAATGTCGATTTTAGGCTCTTTCGTTGGTGCGGTACTGGCCGTGCCGTTTGCGGTTCTTGCCGCCAGTAATATTGTCACCAATCCGGTCGTCCTTTTTGTCGTGCGCCTGTTTCTGAGCTTGGTCCGCACGCTGCCAACACTGGTCTGCGCGTTGATCGCTACTTACATTTTTGGTCTGGGCACCATGGCAGGCACCTGCGCGATTGCGGTATTTACGTTTGCATACATTGGCAAGCAGCTTTTTGAGATAATTGAGACTGTGGATATGGGCCCCTTTGAAGCAATGGAGGCTCTGGGCGCAACGCGCGTGCGGGCGTTCATTACGGCGGTATTTCCCCAGGTGCTTCCGACGTACCTCTCTGTGTCCTTGTTCTGCCTGGAGGGCAATGTCCGCTATGCCTCTATTTTGGGTTATGTTGGCGCCGGTGGCCTGGGTCTTATTATGAATGAGAAAATCGGCTGGCGTGAATATAGCAGTGTTGGAATGATTTTGATTGTCCTGTTTGTGACCGTGGTGATCATTGAGTGGTTCAGCCATGCGGTCCGTAAGCACTTGACTTGAAAGGGGGCGGCAACATGGAAAACACCATTAAAGCAGCGTATGAAAACGCCCCGAAAACATGGATCTACAAGTTGCTCCTTGCCTTTGCCATCGCCTGCGTTTTGGCATGGTCGAGTTCTACGGTGGTCATCAGCAACGAAACGGGAAACGGGCTGGAGGTTGCCGGAAATATCCTCTCTGGCATTTTTCATCCGGACACGAAGCTGCTGTTCAACTTCACCACGTCCGGCGTGGCATATCTGCTGCTGGAGACTCTGTGCATAGCCTTCCTGGGCACGATTGTTGGCGCGGTCATCTCTGTGCCGCTGTCTTTCCTGTCGGCATCTAACCTGATGCCCCGTCCCATTGCACTGATCGGACGCTTTGCGATTGCTGCCATCCGCACGATCCCTGCGTTTATCTATGGACTGATGTTTATTCGGGTCACTGGCCCCGGCCCCTTTGCGGGCCTGCTCACCATGTCCCTTTGCTCGATAGGCATGGTCTCGAAAAACTTCATCGAGAGCATTGAGGACTTGGATAAACGCATTCTGGAGTCTCTTGACGCCGCAGGGTGCACAACATTTCAGAAGATCCGCTACGGAATCCTGCCCCAGCTGTTCCCGGATTTCATGTCCACGCTGATCTATCGGTTTGACATGAATCTCCGAGACGCCACCGTGTTGGGCTTGGTTGGCGCAGGCGGTATCGGCGCACCGCTGATTTTTGCCATGAGTGCCTACCGGTGGAATGAGGTCGGATCTATCCTGTTGGGATTGATCTTGTTGGTTCTGATTATTGAGTGGATCTCCGCAAAGATCCGCACGAAATTGACGCGGGGGTAACGCTATGGGAGAAAAACATCTGCAAATTTATTTCACCTCTGATCTCCATTCCTACATCTACCCCACAGACTATCGGACACCCGGTGAACGAGATATCGGCCTTTTCAAATGCGCCAACCGCTTTTGTAAGGACGGAAACACACTGGTGATTGATGGCGGTGATCTCCTCCAAGGCTCTCCATTGGGCGCATTTTGTCATGACTCCATCGGTGATGCCGAAAAATTCTCGAGTATCATGAACAGTTGCGGCTACGACTATGTGACCCTGGGCAACCATGACTTTAATTTTGGCATGGATTATTTGGCTACATACCTCAATGCACTTGATGCCCGCTGCGTCTGCCAGAATGCATTAAACAGTGATGGTGCGGTACGTTTCCCATGGCATATCCATGTCCTTGAAAATGGCTTACGCATCGGTATTGTCGGCATCGTGACCGACCATGTGAATGTATGGGAACGCCCGGAGCATCTGGTAGGTCTGAAAATTTCCGAGCCGTTTTCCGCCGCAAAGGCGGCCCTGAACGAGATGCATGGGCAGGTAGACTTAACTGTCTGTGTCTATCACGGCGGATTTGAGCGGGATTTGACCAGTGGCCGGGTACTGAGCGAGAGTACAGAGAATATCGGGTATCGGATTTGTCAGGAACTTGATTTCGATATTTTATTGACTGGGCATCAGCACATGTCCGTAGCGGGGCAAATGGTGTTCGGAACTTTTGTTGTTCAGCCATCCGACTCCGGTCGTGAGTTTCTCTCGGTACGAGCCGTGGTAGCCAATGGGCATAAAGCAATCACCAGCCAGACGATTCCCGCCAGCGGGGAATGTGAGCCGGCGCTGCTGGATCGCTTCACAGATATGGAAAAAGGCGCCCAGACATGGCTGGATGTTGTGGTAGGCCATTTAGATCGCCCGCTGCTTCCGGCCCCTCCTCTCGTCATGGCGGCGGAAGGCAACGATATTGCCAATTTCTTCAATGAGGTTCAGTTAGCGAGTTCCGGAGCCCAAATCTCAGCAACCAGCTTGGCAAATGAAGTAGCCGGACTTCCACAGATCGTTCACCGCAGGGATGTGTTAACGGCCTACCCCTATACAAATACGCTGACGGTATTGGAAATCAGTGGCGAAGTTCTGCGGAAAGCCATTGAACGAAGTGCTGAGTATTTTGCGCTGGACGACGATGGACAGTTGTGCGTATCAGACCAGTTCCTCAAGCCAAAAGTCGAACACTACAACTTTGATTACTATGCTGGCGTGGACTACACCATAGATGTTAAACGCCCCATCGGTCAAAGAGTATCCAGCCTAATGTATCATGGGCGGCCAGTGACCGCACAGGACAGCTTTACGATTTGTGTCAACAGCTATCGGGCCAGCGGTGCCGGAGGCTACCCCATGTATTTGCATTGCCCGGTTGTCCGAGAGATCAACGCAGAAATGTCGGATTTGATTTTGGATTTTTTCAAGAGCAAGCCACTTCTGACCGTAGAAAATCCGTCCAATTGCTGTGTGCTCATCGAAAAAGTGTGATCTCACTTCAGTAGAACTCCGTCTGTTACCATAGTGTTTGCCAATCTGATTGCATCCGGAAGGAGGCGGGGAAGATATTATATTTTCTGGACACGTTAAGAGGGTTGTCAATAGTTTCTATTTTCTTTCGTTTTCTGCTCGCAACTGCGTGCGGTGCTGTGATTGGATATGAGCGCGGCAAGCGGAAGCACGCTGCAGGACTGCGTACACATATTGTTGTTTGCATTGGCGCTGCGTCCGTTATGATGTTGAGTCAATTCCTTTCGGTCTATTCAGACTCCAGCACCGACCCGTCTCGTTTGGGCGCTCAGGTCATCAGCGGAATTGGCTTTCTCGGAGCTGGCAGCATTATCATCACGGGCCATCATCGGGGGCAACACATTAAAGGACTTACAACGGCTGCTGGATTATGGGCATCCGCATGTATGGGGCTTGTTGTTGGAAGCGGATTCTATGAAGCTGCGGTAATTATGTGCGCATTTTTGTTTGCAGTTATTGCAACATTGAATCATCTGGATGCAAAGTACCTAAAAGACTCTACCGTTATGCGATTTTATATTGAATACACTACAGAAACACCATTCTCAACCATTCTCGCAACATTGAGAGAGTACGAGTGGCATCTATCTAATCTCGAATATACCGGTGGCAACAATGCGCCAATCAATGGAGCTATCATTGATGTCCAGCGTTCGGGGCGGGATTCGGATCGCAATGCGCTGTTGTCTGCTCTGCGAGTTACAAACGGAATCCTTTTTGTCGAGGATGCATAAAACAAAACGGCTTTTATTTGCCCAGCCGGACGCGCCTTTACTGTAAAAAACTGTATGTGCCTTGACATGTATGCTGGTTCGTTCTATCATTAAATTAGGCGAAAGCCAATCTCGCAGCTTTCCGGTGAGGTCCACACCCCTGTGTGACCTCAGACGTTCATGAGCCTCGTAGGGCACCAACACCACCCTGTACGAAGGAAACTTCCATGAAGGTCTACAGTTTTTGGCGCTGTGCCGGCAGCGTGGGTGTGTATCTTTCCGTCGAAAGCGGAAAGGACACAAATGAACGACATTGTCGTTATCGAATACAATGGTGAGCAAGTATCAGTGCCAAAGGAGGTCGCAGACTTCCTGGAGCAGGATCGGAAACGGGAACAGGCGCAGGAAAAGCAGGACCAAAGGCATCTGAGTAAAAGTGAGTTTGAAACGGTGCTGTTCTGCTCGGATAGTGTCAGGCGTCCCGTGGAGGATACTGTCCTCCGGAACCTCCGACTTGAAAATCTGCGAAAGGCCGTCGGAAATTTGGATGACCAGGGCCAAGACCTGATCTCTCTTCGCTATGGCGGGGAACTGACCATGGAGGAGATCGGCAAGGTCTATGGGATCTCCAAGATGGCCGTATCCAAGCGGCTGAAAAAGCTTCACGAAAAGTTGAGGAACTCTGTCTCATGACAGGGCCCCTCAATTTTTTTATTTTTCTGGTTTACAAACCGCCTTTGAGTGTCCTTATAAGTGAGGGACAAAGTTCACCGGCTGGAGGCCGCAGCCGAGTGCGTCTCATCTGACTACAAAAGGAGCGGATGTTCATGACCCAATTCAAGATACACAATCAAGTGCTGATACAGCTTTTGAGGATCACAGCTGAGAGGGAAACCATGGACTACATCATTCAGGAGATGAAGCAGGACCTTGATGATGATATGCCAGCGGAGGAACTGGTGAGAGCTTTTGCGAAGGCACCTGACAAGCCTACCAAACTAACTACCTACCACCAGATGATCGCAATGGATAAATTGTTGGAGTGCGCAGAGATCAACTGCCGGACGCTCTGCGATCTGGTCCGCTATCAATATCTGAAGCAGGCTGGGATCGTCAACTCGGTGGATGAATTTTTACAGATGTTCCGCCCGGAGGTGAATTCTGATTTTGTGGAGGATGATTGATGAAACCTAAAAAGTTGGTTATCAAATGTATGGACGCACATCCTCTCTCTGAAGCGTGAGGACGCCGCCCGCCTGGGGTATGACAATGTCCAGGCGTGGCGTGCTCTCCTGCGGACAAACAGAAATGATATCGCTGCCGCCATGAATATTCCGCTGGAGGACTTCCGCTGGTACGCTGCGTTTCACAATGAGGGGGACCATCCCCATGTACATATGATGGCGTGGTCGGCAAAGCCGGGGCAGGCCTATCTCTCCAGGGACTCCGGCAGATCAAATCCGAGCTGACCAATCAGATCTTCCGTCAGGAGATGCTGCACATCTATGAGCAGAAATCTGTTTCCCGTGATGAGTTGGTTCGCCAAACCAGAAAGTCACTGCGGGAGTTGACCCGGCAAATGCGAAGCAGCATCTGCGACCAGCCGGACACGGAGCGGCTCATGCAGGAGCTGTCCTCTCAGCTGGAATCGGTCCACGGAAAAAAGTCTTACGGCTATCTTCCGAAGCAGGCGAAGAAAATCGTGGACGAGATCGTGGATCAGATGGGGCGTCTGCCGGTCGTCAGCGAGTGCTACGACCAGTGGTGGCAGCTCCAATGTCAGGTGGACGATCACTATTCTGAGAAGGAGCGCAAACGCCCAAAGCTCTCTGAGCAGAAAGAATTCCGGGCCATCAAGAACGCCGTCATCCGGGAGGCGGAGCATATCCGCATGGGCACAGTCTCCTTTGAGGACAAAGAATTGGAACGAGAGGACGAATGGTTCGATGACCGGCGGCTCTCCTACGACTGCTGGGATTGCTGGGATGCCATCAACAGTGAGGACACCCCGCTGGACGACAGGGACTACACCGCAAACAGTCTGAATGAGCTGGCGGAAGACGGCGACGCCTACGCACAATATTTCATGGGCAAGCTGTATCGGGACGGTGGCCTATTGGTCCCCGACTCTGTGAACGCCCGGTACTGGTTTGCCCAGGCGGCGATGCAGGACCTTCCTGTGGCGCAGTACGCCCTGGGCAAATTATATCTCTCTGACGATTCGGAGGTACACGACGTCGAAGAAGGCATCCGCTGGCTGAAAGCTGCCACTCAGAACGGCAGTGACTACGCCGCCTACCGTCTGGGCAAGGAATACCTGCGCGGCAAGTTCGTGGAGCAGGACGAGGAACAGGCCGTGGCCTACTTCACCCAGGCGGCAGAGATGGGAAATCAGTTTGGGCAGTACATGCTGGGCAAGCTGTACCTCATGGGGCGGAGCGTTCCCCACGACATGGACGCGGCCATCCACTGGTTGAAGCGGGCAGCAGACCAGGGCGACGCCTACGCACAATTCTTCCTGGAGCGCCTGGATGACTTCAAACCGCCCTCTGTCATTCTGTCCGTGACCAGACTGCTCCACCACATGGGAAATATCTTTCAGTACCGCTCCCTGCCCAAGTCCGGTTCCACCGGAATGCAGATCGACCGCAAGCGGCTGGCGCAGCTCAGGGAAAAGAAAATTGCTCTGGGCCACAAACCGGATGACTATGAAGACCAGGGCTGGGGCGGCATGACCATGGGCGGATGGTAAACAGTCAGGAACTGCACCACATAAACAAAGAATACGCGTTGGATTTCTTCCGCAAAATCAGTAGCTTTCCGGTGGGAGTTGTGGTATGTGTTTGTGTTACCAAACGCAAAGGAGGCGCACGCATGTACGACTACATGATGTCCCTGCAAAAATACTTCTCCCTACCGTTGGAATGTGAGGAGCTGGAACAGCAGATAAAAGTGCAATGCTGTCAGCTCAGAGAACATTTGAACCAGCAGGACCGCAGAACGCTTCTGCGGCTGATTGATTTGGAAATCGAACTGCGGGACAAGGCAGCGCTCAACAGTTTCTTCTCCGGCTTCCGTCTGGCGACGGGAATCCATCAGGAATTGATGAGCTATCCGCCTCATGGCTTCGACGCAGAAGAAGAAAAACAGGCAATTCAGGAAGGAGGCGATTGACTTGGCAAAACGCAGACCATCGGGCGACGGCATGGTCCGGAAACGGGAAGATGGCCGCTGGGAGGGCCGCATCGTCATCGGCCATAAGGAAAACGGTAACTCCATCTTCCGATACATCTATGCCGATACCCAAAAAGAACTGACCGTCAAGCTCCGGCAGAACATCACTGCCTATCAGGGCGTGGACCTGACGGAGGACTGCAAAATGACCCTATCCGACTGGCTGGACCGCTGGCTGGAGCAGATGGCTTTGGTCCTCCGTCCCAGCACCTTGGACCACTACCGCAGTGATTTGGCACACCATGTCAAGCCCTACCTGGGCCGGAAGAAGCTCACTCAGGTCACACCGGCAGATTTGCGGAAGCTCTACGACACACTCAAAGAGCGGGGCCGGGTGCATCCCCACCCCGGCCAGAGCCGAGGACTCTCCACCACCACCGTCCACGGCATCCACACCACACTGCACCACGCTCTGAAGTCTGCGGTAGACCAGCGGCTGCTTCCGAACAACCCCGCTGACCATGTAGAGCCACCCAAGATAGCGCACAAAGCCATGACCATCCTGAATGATGAGCAGTTAGACATCTTCATGAATGCTATCAAGCAAGGCCCCATTTGGTACGATTTCTTCTACACTGCGCTAACCACCGGCCTGCGGCTGGGTGAGATCTGCGGCCTCATGTGGTCCGACTTTGACGGGCGGAAAGGAACTCTGAGCATCAGCCGCACTCTCCACAAAGAAAAGGGCGGGCGTCTGGTGGCAGGCGACACCAAGACCTATGCCGGGACCCGAAAGATTGTCCTGCCTGACAGTACCGCAGAGCTGCTGCGAAACCGCAAGAAGCATTCCTACTCCATATGGATTTTCCACGATCCGCTGCGGCCAGAAGCCCCGATGAACCCCAGCACCGCGTACCGGCAACTGTAAACGATACTGACGGAAAACAGTCTGTCTGACCTTCGGTTCCATGATTTACGGCACGCTTTCGCCACCCACGCCCTGGCCAACGGCGTAGACGCAAAGACCCTGTCCGGTATCCTGGGTCACACTAAGGCCAGCTTCACGGTGGATACCTACACCCACACCACCACCGATATGCACAAGAAAGCCGCTGAAATCGTGGGCGGTTTCCTGACCGACTACTTAGGAGAGGAGATGTCCCCATGGCAAAACGTAGAACCCGCGGCGACGGCAGCATCCACCTGAGAAAGGATAGCCGCTGGGAGGGCCGCTATGTGGTAGGCTACGATGACAAGGGCCTGCCGGTCACCAAAAATGTCTTGGCCAAAACCAAGTCGGAGTGTGCCACGAAGCTGGCGCAGCTCCGGGAAACGCTGAGAGCGCCTACGCCGGACCAGCCCAAGCCCGGAATCTTTCTGGCTGACTGGCTGGACCTCTGGTATCAAGGATATAAAAAGCCCAATCTCAGGCCCAACACCCAGATGTCCTACGAGCGGCGGATCTACCAGCACATCATCCCAGCTTTGGGACAAGCCCAGCTGGACAAACTGACCACCGCAGATATTCAGGATTTTTATGCGTCACTCAAAAAGTGCGGGCGACTAATACGAACAGACCTCTACGGCGATGGGCTCTCCAACCAGACGGTCCGGGGCATCCACACCACGCTCCATGCCGCTCTGGGCAAAGCCGTGGAGGAAAATCTGATCTTCCGAAATCCTGCGGACGGATGTAAGTTGCCTTCTGCCAAGCCCAGAGAAATGAAGGTGCTGGAACCGGAAGAAATCCAGCGGCTGCTCATCCAAGCCAGGGAGGACGGATGTTATGAGTTGCTTCTGCTGGAACTATCCACCGGACTTCGCCGGGGCGAGATTTGCGCCCTCCAATGGGATGACTTAGACATGAAAACTGGGGCGCTCCAGGTGGAACGG
>OLGB01005304.1_pt1 | contig 10224 bp, 11 predicted proteins | sample 1605691 | NCBI WGS metagenome assembly OLGB01 (sample SAMEA3888925, study PRJEB22519) | human gut metagenome | biome: human gut; feature: human-associated habitat; material: faeces | place: Denmark | collected 2010
CTTATCAACAACAACGATAAAATGCCACACAGTTATTAACAACCATGTGACATTTATACTCTTAATACAATTTTGCACCTGCTGGGATTGCGTCATCTAACATTACCAGATTCAGTTTTTCTTCTCCATTTACATTGTGAATTGCAGAAAGAAGCATACCACATGAATCTATTCCCATCATAGAACGTGGTGGAAGATTTACGATTGCAAGTAAAGTTTTACCTACAAGTTCCTCCGGCTCGTAAAATGCATGTACTCCTGAAAGAATAGTTCTTTCATTCTCTGTACCATCATCAAGTGTAAATCTAAGAAGTTTCTTACTCTTAGGTACTGCCTCACAATTTTTTACCTTTACAACACGGAAGTCTGACTTTGAGAATGTATCAAAATCAACCTGCTCCTCAAATAAAGGCTCTATTTCAATACCTGTACTATTTTCAACAACTGCTGCCACTTCTTCCGTTACTACTTCATTGTTATCCATTTGATTATAACTCCTTTGCATTAATTTCTCATAATAATATGTAATGTCGGTTGAAACTGCATTACTACAAGCTAGTATACCATAAATATATTGTTTTTAGGAAGAAATATCCTATTTCATCCATAAACAGTCTTCATTTTTTTTAATCGAACAAAAAGTCTCTTGTCCTTCGGGCACATCTTTTCAAGTTCCTCAATACTGTATCTTCTCAAATCATCTTTGCTTTTTATTCCCATTCTAAACGCATCCATACATAGGAAATCATCAAATCTGACTCCATGCTCCCGATCATTCAGTTCTTCTACACTGCGCAGCTTTATGCCTTACTCTTCACAAATCTGATATAATTCCTGCAGTGTTGCCTGCCCCATATTACGAAACTTTATAAAATATTCCTTTGGATATTCTCTCACTCCTTCCAATGACTCAAATCCGTTCCTTCTTAGAACATTTCGTAACCTGCTCGACATTTCAATATCATCATAATCTGTTTTTTCAGCGTACATAAAAACTCCCTTTTGTCATTTTATTTGTTGTATATCTTATCAACCTCAGATTCATACACCGATTCAGTATGAGTATCAAATAGCACCCACTCCACCAGATCAAAACAATCCGGATTATCCTGCAAGAACCTATTTACTGTATGTACTGCAATCTTTGCTGCCAACTCAACCGGAAAACTATATACTCCCGTTGATATAGAAGGAAATGCAATAGACCTGATTCCATTATCCATTGCCAGCTTCATGGAATTAAAATAGCAGTTAGCAAGAAGTTCCTCTTCTCTATTCCTTCCACCATTCCATATCGGTCCTACAGTATGTATCACATAATCACATGGCAGATTATAGTTCTCAATTTTATTTGCGGAGTATTTATAATTCATACAATATCGCCTGTCGATCAGCCACATAAAATTCATAATTACAACATCGTTCAATCAATTCCCTGTCATGGGTGATAATAAAAATACTTTTACCCATGTCACGAAGTTCTTTAAACAGCTGTGCAGTACTTACCATATGACAATAATCCAGACCGCTCGTCGGCTCATCAAATATCAGTATCTCCTTTTCTGCAAGCACAGACGATGCAATAGCCACACGCTGTTTCTGACCACCGGATAATGACATCGGATGTTTATCACGAAATTCCCATATACCAAGTTTTTGCATAATTTCTCTGGCTCTTTCCTGTATCTCTTTTCCGGTATCCGATGCTCCAAGAAGAACTTCATCTTCTACAGATTCACAGAAAAGCTGATGATTTACATCCTGCATTACAAGATAACATTTACGGAGCATTTCCTTTGGTTTATACTGCTTCTCTTCTATGACCGTCTGTCCCTTAAATTTTTTCTCCAATCCGCAAAAGCATCTGATGAACGTAGATTTTCCTGCTCCGTTTTGTCCTGTAATTGCTATAAGTTCATTCTTTGGGAGCTGCATATCTCCAAACTCCAGTACCTTTTTTTCTCCATAGGAAAAATAATAATTTTTCAGTACTATGTCCGACTTTTTGGCAATATACTCATGTCTTTTACTGCTTTCATCACAATGTGGCTGCATTGTACGAAGTCCGAGATTTTGCAGCTTTTGCTCTGAAAATTTCAGAAATTCCTGCATTGTGATATCAAACATAATTCTTCCATGTTCAAGATAGACTACACGGTCACATATTTCCTTAAGCCAATACAACCTATGCTCCGCTATCACGATTGTTTTTCCCTGCTTTTTCCAGAGTAAAAGCGTATTTTTTAGTCTTTCTATGGATTCTTTATCCAGATTTGATGTTGGTTCATCAAGTACAAATACGTCGGGCTGCATCGCAGTTACAGAACCACAGGCAACTCTCTGCTTCTCACCGCCTGACAATTTAAAAATATCTCTGTCCATAAGATTTTCCATTTCCAGTTCGCTTACAGCCAGTTTTACACGTTCGTTAATATCGTTTTCTACAAGTCCCATATTTTCGCATCCAAACGCAACTTCACTTGTTGTATCCATGCAGAAAAACTGACTTCTTGGATTCTGAAATACACTACCCACCTTTTTTGATATATTATATAGTTCTTCACTCTGCACATTCATTCCATAAACGCTGACATTTCCGCTATACTCTCCTTCATAAAAATGTGGGATAAGACCATTTATAAGGCGCGTTATTGTTGTCTTTCCACAACCTGAAGCCCCACATAACAAAACACATTCTCCTTTATCAACTGAAATCGAAACATCTTTTAACGCTCCTTTTTCCGAATTATTATACTGAAAACTGACATTTTCTATCTGTATCATAATATCCTCCATTTATAACAAAACCGCACTCTGCCAATATCATGACATCATGCGGTTTTATCTATATATTACATAAATAATCTTGAAATCATTGAAACGATCCATATTACATAAGGAATAAAGCAAATAAGTACTACAATATAGTCCTGAAAATGAAAACCAATCCGGCACACATTGGTCCGCTTTACATCACCGCCAAGTCCCCGTGTAATAGCTGCGGCATTGAGCTCCTCTCCAATTTTTGCGGAGCAGACCATAAGTGGAATCAGTCTGTACTCTATCATTTTATCGACATTTTTCCCGCCGAAGCGAATATCCCGCATACGCATCGCATCATTGATTGCCCGGAATTCATCCGCAATCGTTGGAAAAAAACGAAACATAACAGAAAGTGGTATGGTCAGCTTATCCGTAACATGCATCCTGCTCATAGCCGAAGAAAACTCACTTACTGTTGTTGTCTGCATCAGATAGGTTCCAGCCATGATTCCCGGCAGAAACCTTGTCATAATCCCGCAGAATGCAAGCAATATAAATCCAATAAAACCTGTCATATGAGGCAGCACAAACACTGTCAGCAAATAAAATACACTGTACAAAATGATGTATCCTGCTGCTCTTTTCCACTTACCTGCAAGCATAAAAAGCACGAACGGAAGCAGACAGAATAACGGAAGGTACGCACCAAATAATTTATCTCCTGCTCCTCCCAGAACAAATATTGCCATTGTCATTAAAAGAAGCATTTTCGTTCTTGGATCAAATGTGACGTATGTATGTATCATTATGCAATTCCCGCTTTCTCAAAATGCTTTTTCAACAATGATTTTCCAAATACTCCTCCGATCCATCCACAAATCACGCATGCTGCAATAAGTAATGGGATCAGCCATGAGTTCGCAAAGATATCTGTCATTTTAGTGATATACTCCTGTCCAAAACTCTGACGCGTACTGAAATATGCCTCAATATTCATAAACATTGGAACAAAGTTTCCAAAGATGATCAGATTAAATACTCCACAACTTAATATATCTTTCTTACTGCTTTTATAATTTCCCGATTTTACAATAAGGTCTGTAATAACACCACATATAATTCCAAAAATAAACGGCCAGTATCCCATTCCTGTAATCCACAAAAACAATCCAACGATCATAGCATAAATAGTTATCATTCCAAATTTATCAACTTTTGTCAAAAAAAGCATATATGGAATACCACCAAATATTGGGACAATCACACATAAAAGCGGCATCATGATCGGTATAAATCCCAGCATTGCAACTGCTGTCATAATCACACAGTAAATCGCTGCATAGATTCCAATATTGATCAAATCTTTTCCTTTTAATTTCTTTTTATTTTTCATTTTGAATGCTCCTTGTTTTTTATCAATTATATTACTTTGTTTCTTAACGTGCCAGTTTCCAGCTGACTGCCTGCTCTCTTGCATCCACAAACCGCTTGTAAATTCCTTCCTGCTTCATCAGCTGCTCATGGGTTCCTTTCTGCACAATCTGCCCTTTCTCTACGACCACGATCTGATCTGCATGGCGTACCGTCTTCAGTCTGTGTGCGATCATAATGATCGTTTTTTCTTTCGTCAGTGTATCCACAGCCTCCACAAGTTCTTTCTCATTCTCAGGATCTACATTCGCTGTTGCCTCATCAAGAATAATGATCGGTGCATCCTTCATAATCGCCCTGGCAATGGAGATCCGTTGTTTTTCACCACCGGAAAGCGTGGCACCGCCTTCTCCGATCACGGTATTATATCCATTTGGAAGTTTGCTGATAAACTCGTGACAGCAGGCTTTCTTTGCTGCTTCCACCACTTCCTCATGACTTGCATCCTGACGCCCGAACTTAATATTATTCTCAATTGTATCTGCAAAAAGATAGACGGACTGAAAGACAAATGCAAAATTATTCATCAGGCTGTTCATGCTGTACTCTTTTACATTTACACCGCCAAGGGTCACTTCTCCGCAATCCACATCCCAGAATCTGGCAATCAGATTACAAAGTGTAGATTTACCTCCGCCAGACGGACCAACGATTGCTGTCGTTGTTTTTTCTGGGATAGAGAGTGATACACCATCAATAATCTTCCGCTTATTGTAGGAAAATGTAACATCTGAAAGTCTGATATCATAGTTTTCCGGCTGTATCTCTTTGCCGTCGATATCCATCGTATCCAGTTCCAGAATTGCATTTGCTTTGTCCACACATACACTTACCACATGTAAGAGGGATGAGTAATTTCCTGTACATTCCAGACTGGCATAAAGCATAAATGCTGAGATTGTCATACCAATGGCATAAACCGCACTCATAGTTCCATTGATATAAAAATATGCACTGCATGCCACAATTACGGCTCCTGTTATCTTCGTTATCACGCTTTGTAAAAAATGATACGGGACAAATACCATTTCCATCCTGGTATTGATTTTGGCACTCGCATCGTTTGCATCATTTAATCTCTTTGCCTGTTTTCCAAGCAGATTGTAGGATTTCACTTCTGAGATTCCCTGAAGATACTCCATGATCTGACTTACGAGTTCTGTATCACATACCACCTTTTGTTCCGAATCTTTTTTCCCTGCATTCTGCATCATAGAATTTACACCAAAGAAAATCAGGACTCCAGCTGCAGATATCAGTCCGATTCTCCAATCAAAAACAAGCAGCATAAGGATGATCATCAAAGTCTCTAAAATCCCCTGCGTTGTCAGCATAACCACCCTGGCTGCTATATCTCCTAGTGATTCCATCGTATTGGTTGTCACCGAAGATATCTCCCCAATACTGTTGGAATTAAAATATCCCATCGGAAGGTAACGCAGATGCTCTGCAATTTTGATTCTCGTAAAAGCACTTGCATTATAGCCACCTTCTGTCTGAAGTACCGTAGAACTTCTCTTACATATAACAGCAATCACAATCGCAATGACCATAATGGCTAAGGAACCTCCGATATATTTTCCTATCGTTTTTCCACCAAGCAAACCAATCAATATGTACATAATGGCTGGTATCTTCATTGCAGATGCAAGTGCTTCTACAAGCCCAATGACCATCGACAGTTTGAATTTGTTTCCATTTTCCCTCCCTGAAAATCGAAAGAATTTCGCCAGAATCTCAAACATATCATTCGCCCTCCCTTACGGTATCTTTTACTGAAATATGGGCATTCCACATTTCTTTATAAAGCGGGCATGACACCAGAAGCTGCTCATGCGTGCCATGCGCTGTCACGTTTCCATCATTTACCACAAAGATCTGGTCACTGTCCTTAACGGTAGAAAGCCTGTGTGCTATGACGATCAGTGTCTTTCCGTCCACCAGTTTTGCAATGGATTTTTGTAATAGAGCTTCGTTTTCCGGATCGGTGTAGGCAGTTGCCTCATCTAAAATGACGATCGGTGCATCCTTTAGCATCGCCCGGGCAATCGAGATACGCTGTCTCTCTCCTCCCGACAGATGTCCACCGGCACCGCCTACAACGGTATCAAATCCATTTTCTAACTGCAGGATAAATTCATAACAGCCGCTCTTCTTTGTAACCTCAACCACCTGGTCATCCGTAGCGTTTGGATTTCCCTGTCTGATATTTTCACGAACTGTCTCATTAAACAGATAATTGTCCTGCGCGACATAGGCAATTTTCCGGTTGAAGTCTGTAAGTGCCAGCTCTTTTACATCAACCCCACCGATTTTAATGCTGCCGGAATCCACATCCCATAAAGATGCGATTAGCTTTGCGATCGTTGACTTTCCGCTTCCGGAAGGCCCAACAATTGCATTTACAGTCCCTGCTTTCAGTTCCATATTTACTCCATGCAGGATTTCTTTGTCGTGATAGCCAAACCTTACATTTTCAAGAATGATGGAATTATCTTTTGGAACATCTTTACTTTTCTCCGGACGTTTTAACTCCGGCTGTTCTAAAATACCTGCTATCTCATCAACGATCACTCCGATTTTCCCAAGGTCATCTGTATAGGAGCCCACCGTGATCAGAGGCCCGACAATTCCCAGTGAGAGAATGATACAAATGACAAAATCAGATAACTCTAAGGTTTTATTCGATACATAATAGGCTCCAAAAGGCAATACTGTAAGAAGTGTATACGGTGTCACCACCATCATCAATGCATGATAGACAGAACATCTTCTCATCCATGAAATGAAAGAGTCCGCATATTCCCTTGCCGCTTTTGTAAATTTAGCATAAGAGCTTTCTGTCTTTCCAAATGCCTTTATGACCTCTATTCCGTCAATATATTCTACCGCAGCATCATTCAGCTCTTTTGTGGTCTTAACCGTCCTTTCAAAACTTGGCTTATAATCCAGCATCATTCCAAAATATGAGAAAAGTCCAACAACAATCGGAACTAAAGACCAAAGTGCCAGCCGATAGTCTGTCAGGAAGAAATAAATCAGAATTACAACCGGTGCAAGCAGATTGGAGGTAAATTCTGGTACTATGTGAGCCAGAGTTGTCTCGATACTGTCAATTCTTTCCACCATGATATTTTTAAAAGTACCTGACGGTGTATCTTTCACATATCCAAGAGGTACCCTGGCAAGCTTGTCGCAACACGCTTTTCTTATATTTGCAAGTACCACAAAAGTTGCTTTATGTGACAATGACGTTGAAAGTGAATGAAACAGTTCTGCGATCACAAACGACAGTGCGATCAGGACTGCTTTTATCAGATATTTTTCAAACTCCTTTTCACCGTTTAAAAACAGTTTCACCACATCCGCAATTATAAAGTACGGAAGAATCTTAAAAATAACATTTCCTATTGCGAGCAATACACTCCACACATAGGCACTTCTTTTTTGTCCAGCCCATGTCAGTATCCAGCTGACTGCTGACTTTTTCTTTTCTTTCACACGTATTCACTCCTTGTTATAGTTTTAATTTTGTTAGTTACCCCTAACCCTTGTATAATAAAATAGGTGGCATGCCGGCATCAGCCACCTGATATTATTTTCTTAAAATGTACCTTTCTGAATCGTAAGCCTAAAATTTAACGTTCCACAATCGCTCCCAGCCACCGGTATTGAATTCCCGAAGCTTGTGCACATTTCTCTTTGCAGTTTCCTTATCTATATCGTGCTCAATGATCTGAAATATAGATGAAAAAAATCCGGTATAGATCATATGCATGAGGCTTTCCCCGACAATCGGTATTTCAATTCCATCCTCCTTCATTTTCTTCACATATTCCAAACTGGATCTCATTTCCCTGTCTACCATATTGTGTATGAATGTCTCAAACTTTCCACTGTCTCCACATTTCAGCAATAATCGGAAATTATCATAATGCTCATAGATATAGTCAATCATCTGATCCATTCCGTCGCCGGATGTGTCCGACATATTACTGGTCTGTTCTTTGGCAGAAAGCTTTTCAAAATCCTCAACTACACGGTCGTAGATCTGATATATATGTTCTATATACGGATCTGTCAGTGCATCAAAAAGCGCCTCTTTTGTCGGATAGTATTTATAAAAGGCACCCGTTGTAAGTCCGGCATCCTTTACAATATTTCTTAAAGATGCCCCGGAAAAGCCATCTTTTAAAAAATGCTTTCTGGCTGTATTTAATATATTTTTCTCTGTATCTTCTGCTTTTGTCGACATCTTTTTCTTATTCTCCTGAACGTCTCTTCAAAAATATAACAGTGTTATATAGTACTGTTATATTTTATCTCATTCTATTCATTTGTCAAGTATACTTTTTAGATTTTTCACAACTACTTTTCCACTATTTTTCTCACCACACAATGCATACGCATTCCTTTGCGGATTTCAAATTTTTCCACTTTTAATCCTGCCGCCTTTGTAAATTCATTGATCGACAATTTCTTATATTCTTCATTTGTCATGCTTTTCTTCTCTCCTTCCATCGTGTGCATCATTCATATTTTTTCATTCTTTTGATATAAGAATAAAACTGCTTATGTGGCTCTCTCATTCAAGCATATTAGTTAGTTTTATCTAACCGCCATTTTTTAATAAACCGTGTGAAAACTGATCTTTCTCACACGGTTTATTTTTCTCACTTACTGTGGATATAATTTAACAACAAGAGATGAAAGGAAATTAAGCCAATGTCTGACAACAATGATCTGTGTTTACAGGAAATAGGGGAAAAATAATGGAACACAAAATCTGGCAAACGCGCCATGCGCCCAAAAAATCTCCGCCGCCCTGGAAGTGAGTACTGATTACTTACTCACTGGCGAAATAATTGATAAAGACTTGTTGATTCTCTCTAACAAATTGCGAAAGCTTACTCCTTCACAGGTTCGTGCAATTTGCGCCGACCGCCGGTCGGTGATGCGTTGACCAACGGTCGCTCAGCGCTATAAACGGTCGATTGTTTATTTGTTGTTTTTTGTGTTAATCACCACTGTATAGTGCTTGGTCGCACGCTTCGTGATAGCATTTGCAGAAACTTCATCATTCAGTATCATGGATGCCCAACTCTTTCATCATCTGATTCATTGCTTGTAACTGTTAAACAGAATCCATTGCCATATGATTCTCATAATCAGATAAGCTGATATCCTTCCAAGGATTATTCATATTATTATCACCGCCAACTTCCAAGGCTTTCAATCTCTCTCAAAGCCTTGAATTTGTCTTTCTATACATAATCTGATATTTCAAATACACATTCAGAAGCTCCACCATTGACAATTGTATCAACAATAGTAATCGTTACACTCTTTTCAAAAGCCTCAGAAAACAATCCCATATACCAACCAGCAGAACATTCACAATACTTTAAAATTTATCATTTACAGTTTTTGATTTCACTTAATGTAATATAAGTTCCTACTAATATTACCAATACCGATATAACAGCAATAATACTGGAAATGAAATCTCTGATACCATCTCCAGCCACAATAAAATGAAGCGCAGCCAATATTATACCGATAACTATCAATATAATTCCATATAATACTTTTTTCCACTGTATATTTAATTTCATCCGTACACTCCTCTCCTATCTGCCTCGCTGATAAATTCTTCTATAAGTCTGTTGACTTCATCCGGCTGATCCGTATTGGAATTATGACCAGCATTCTTTATCCATTTAAGTGGTAAACCTTCTCTCTGATGCCATTTTTTATTGTAACTTTTGGCTGAGCCCGCTTTGTCCTTTGCTCCACAGATAAGAAGTGCCGGACAACTGATATGATATGGCAGATCTGCTTTGACTGCCTCAGCAAGCATCCTGTAACCAAAGCCGGCAAGCCTTGCATATTCTTTAGGCTCTGCATCATAGGACATCATCATCTTCCGCATAAGATTCTGACCATAATCCGTCTCTGCGCACCCTCTTGAGCCTGCCCTAAGAAGTGCTTTCCATGGATATATCTTATATAATGGCTCTGCTCTTTCAA
>OLGB01005310.1_pt1 | contig 10217 bp, 9 predicted proteins | sample 1605691 | NCBI WGS metagenome assembly OLGB01 (sample SAMEA3888925, study PRJEB22519) | human gut metagenome | biome: human gut; feature: human-associated habitat; material: faeces | place: Denmark | collected 2010
ACGCGATGATCGACGACGGCAAGTTCTACGAGGTGCAGAAATACGTCTCCGAGACAGGACACCTCTTTTCATATGAAATAATCATCGCAAACAAAAAGTTCATGGAAAAGCTTCCCGCCGATCTCCGCAAAATAGTCGACGACGCCGCCCACAGGGCCGTCATGGACCAGCGCGCCCGTATGGAGAAGGAAGAGGCCGTATTCAAGGCCAAGGTCACCAAGACCGGACTTAAAGCGAACACGCTGACGCCGGAGCAGAAAAAGCCTTTCGTCGATGCGACGAAGAAGGTCTACTCGCAGTTCGAGAAGGACCTCGGCAAAGAGATCATGGATATCGCAAAGAAGGTCCAGAAGTAATTTTCAAATATGTTGCAGGCAGCCATGGCCATCGGCTATGGCTGCCTCTGTAAGAGACTGGGGGACCGCACAAAATACCCCGCCCGACCGCAAACGAACGGTTTTGCCTAAACAATGGATGATATCTTCGCCAGAAAATCCATCCTCTCCCCGAAGGTACTTTTACCGACCGCGCCAAGGTTTTCCCAGCGCGCGCCGTTCAGCCCCACCGCTTTGAATACCGTGTCGATCATCATCCGGTTGACGGTATCTCCGAGTTTGTTTACCAGGGCGTCGGTGGCGGCGGCGGAGGTCGTGATTATCAGCGTCTCTTTGATATCCCTGACGGCGGCCAGCCCTTTGTCCGTGGAGTTGTACGCGGAGCCGGGGAGCATGACCTTGTCGAAGAAGCCCTTCATGATGGCGGGAAAATCGTACCACCAGATGGGGAAAATAAGGATCATCCTTTCCGTATCGTCCAGTATTTTATTGTATTTTCCCACCAGCGGGCTGATGAATTTTCCCGTTCCGTATACGGCGAGTTCCTTTTTTGTCAGGACAGGGTCAAAATTATCTTCGTAGAGATCGATGAGCGCATACTCTCTATCCTTCGCCGCCAGACTTTTTATAACGGTGTCGAGTATCGCCCTGTTGTAGCTTTTCTCATAAGGGTGGGCACAGACGATCGTCGTCAGCACTTTTATTTCCTCCCGTTTTTATTATTTTATGGGCGCCGTTTCATCCTCATGCGCAACCTTCGGGGAGCTTCGGCCTTCAAAACGCCGCCGCTCCCAAAAGCCTGCGTATTGGAGGTTGGGTGGGGTCAACCCTCTATCTTTTGTCCGATTCCTTTTGCCAAAGCGTTTTTATAGACCACGGCGGCGGTGGTCATATCGACCAGCGACATGCCTACCGTCTTGAAGAAATTGCACTTGCCCTTTGCCGGAGACAGAATGGGGCCGCCGATGAGCGTGCTGATCTTCTTCACGCCCCCGGCCTTGAGCAGTCCTTCGTCAAAGGGCTGGCTCAGGTCTCCGCTCTCTTTGAGCGCGTATTCGAGGTCGACGTAGGCAGTATCTGCCTTGCTCCATATGGCGGCGGGAAATTCGCGCATCGAGGGGGAGAAGGAGCCTACGCCGATCAGGCATTTGCCCGCGTAGAGCGCCGCGTCGTCCGGCAGCACCGGCGTGGCGGATGTGGTGGCGGTGATGACGATGTCGCTCTCCTTCAGCAGATCCGCCGGGTCGGCGCACATCACACATTCCACATGCCGCCCCAGCATTTCGTCTAGCTTCGCCGAGAAGGCGGAGGCGTCTTTCTGATAATTGTCGAAAAGGTAGATATTTTCTATATTACGTACCGTCGAGGCGAAAAGCGCCAGATGCAGCCCCTGCGCGCCCATCCCCACGATGCCGAGGGTTTTGCTCTCCGGGCTGGAAAGGTAGCTTACGCCAAGCCCGCCCGCCGCCGCCGTGCGCAGCGAGGTGATCTTCTTCGCGTCCATGATCGACAAAATTTCGCCGCTCTTAGCGTCGTTCCAGAGAATGACGCCGTCGAGCAGCGGCTTGCCGTCCTTATAGTTTTCCGGGAAATAGGACAATATCTTCGTCATCAGCGCCTCGGGCGAGAAACAGGGCATGTAGAGCATTTTTTTGCCGCCATAGGCATAAAAGGCGCGCTCCGGCACATAACAGGTCCCCTTGTCGAAGAGGAGATAGGCTTCGCTCACCGCGCCCATCACTTCATCGAGAGTGATCGCGCGCATTATATCTTTGCTGTTTAAATATAACATTTCTTTCACCGCCTTTTTATTTTTTACAGATCCTTGCTCATATCCTGGGAACGGTGGATCACCGCTTCGTCCACGCCGCAGCGCCAGATCGTGCAGGGGCTCTGATCGGGCCAGCCCAGGTCCACATAGGTGATGAGCTTAAAGTAGTCTGGGAGCAAGTAATGCCTGACAAGCCTGTCGTACATTACGTCGGAGAAGGTGAGCCAGCAGCTCCCCAGTCCGTAGGCGTGCGCCGCGAGCACGATATTCTGCGTCGCCGCGCCGCTGTCAAGAAGGAAATTATTGGGAGGCATCAACGGATTCGCCCTCTGGCAGCGCAGGTCCTGCATGACGACGATATGTACGGGGCCGCCGGGAACGTCGCTGCCCTCAAAAAGCCCCGGCTCGCTCTCTTCGCGTATGACCATGTAGCGCGTATGCTGGAGGTTGCAGCCCGCCGGTCCCCACAGGCCGGCCTTCAGTACCTTGTCGATCAGTTCGTCGCTGACATGGCGCTGCCGATCCCACTGGCGCACAGAGCGGCGCTCGTATACGACGCGCTCAAAGGCCTCCTGCTCCGCAGGTGTGAGCCATTTCGGTTCGTAAACGCTCAGATCGACGGGCTCTCCCGCGACGCGTTTCTTCGCGAAGCCGAGGATCGCCGTGGCGAAGCGATATTCGACGAGGTCATGAGAGAGCCCGCGCCGCTCCCATTCGCGGAGCATCTTTTCGACCGTCTCCGTCTGCTCCGCGGGCAGGGGCCTGTTAAAATAGGCGCTCTCGTATGTCGGGATCTCCAGCGTGTGATGGCAGCGCTCCCTCATCCTCGCGCGGAACTCCGCCTCGTCAAGTTCCTTCAGCCGCTCCTCGCTGAGGTTGAAAAGCCTGTCCAGCTCCTCCGGCGTTACTCCCAGAAGGCCAGCCAGCTCCTCGCTGCCGGAGCTCTTTTGCTCTTTCGTACTCATTGCCGCATTCCTCCTCTTTGATATAGGTTTTGGAAAACTAGATTTTGATTATGGCCGGGATATGCCGCGCGTAATTTAAAAGATCGTGCGTTATCAACGACGTCTTGACCTTCATGTAACCGGTGGTGGTGCCGTCGCTGCAGCCGTACCATTCCTCGCGCGCGACCTCTTCGTCGATAACGACGCGCACTTTATATTCACGGTCGACGAGGGCGCTGAAGACCGTGGCGGCGCCGACCTTCGTCCCCAGCATCTCCTCCATCAGCCCGACCGGCGCGAATGAGACGCGAGCGACGTCGAGCGCCTTGTCGAAATCACGCGACTTAAAGGCTTTGTCGCCGCGCGTGACGAAGAGATAAAATCCCGTCTTCTGACGGTTGCAGAGAAAGAGCGTCTTTACCATCTTCATATCGAGCTTTTCGTTGACCTGGATACAGTCATCCATTGTGACGATCTCGCCCGTCTCGACGCGCTGAAAAGGAATATGCAGCAGTTCCAGCGTCTCGTAGGTCTTCTCCTGCAGCGGCGACTTGAAACTTTCCGGCGCCGCCGTCAATATTTCGCTTATATAAGCCATCGTATTGCCTCCATTTTCAAAAAACGCAAAAGCCCAACAGCGGGAAGCCTCAGTACCGCCTCCTGATACCCTTCTTAAAGAGCGTCGTTCTTTTGACTGACGCCAATATAACATTCCGCAATATATAAAACCAGTCAATGGATTTAATTTTATAATTCAATCAAATTGAACAAAATATGGAGGGTCTATGCTAAAATGCGGTGAACGAGGATACGACGCCAAGGGGGCGCGGATACGGAAATGGATCTAAAATATCTGGCTACGATCAAGGCTATTCTGGAAACGGGCAGTTTTCAAAAGGCAGCTACAAGATTAAATTATACTCAATCGACCATCACCTTTCAGGTACGGCAGCTTGAGGCCGAATTGCGCGTGCAGCTCTTTGAACGGGTCGGGCGGCGTATGGTGCTGACTCAGGCGGGACAGGAGATCCTGCCCTATATCGACTCGGTCGTCGAATCCGTGGACCGGCTCTGCAACTTTGGCAGAGAAAAGAGCGACATCCGCGGCGTACTGAGGGTGGCGATGCCGGAGACCATTCTCATATACAAGAGCCAACCGATCCTTAAAGCTTTCCGGCAGCAGGCCCCGCAGGTAAAGCTGCTCATTCGTTCGCAAAACTGTTACCTGACGCGAAACCAGATATTGAACGGGGATATAGACGTCGCCATCCACTATGACGTCGGCGGGTACAACCCGACCATCGTCGCCAAAAAACTTACGGATTTCGGGCAAGCGCTGGTGGCCTCGCCGGCTCTGGCCGTCGAGGAACGCGATTTTGTGACTCGCGATCAGAGAAAGGCGCTCTCGCTGATCAGCAATGATAAGAACTGCATCTCGCAGGAGGTTTTCGACCGCTATCTGAAGGAACGTCATATATACGTCGAGAACGTCATCGAGCTGTGGAGCATCGAGGCGATCAAACGCAGCGTTATCAGCAATCTAGGCGTCGCTTTCCTGCCATGCTTCGCCGCAGAGGAAGAGCTGCGGGATGGCAGGCTGATAGAGCTGCCGACGGCGCTGAAGGGAAAAAACATCTCCGCTATCTGCGCCCATCATAAAAATAAGTGGATGAGTCCCGCGATCAAACTTTTTTTGGATCTCGTCGACGAGAACATTTTCACCCCTTAAAAATTCCGTATGGAAAGTAAACGGGAGCCTTCTTTAGCGGAAAGCTCCCAACTTTTTATCTCAGCTGAGCCAGCGGCCGATATTTGATAAAAATAGCCTGTAAAGGTGTGCCGCGACAGGGCCGGGACGGCCGGAACCTATCGTGATGTTTCCGACGCGCGCCACCGAAAGGATCTCGTTGACGGTGCCGGTGATGAAGGCTTCGTCGGCCTGGGGCAGATCGTCTTCGCGGGGGCAGCGTTCCTCTATCGTGAAGCCGTTCTCCCGCGCGAGCGTGAGAACGACGCTGCGCGTGACGCCGTCAAGCACCCTGCCTGCGGGAGCGGTGATGATCTTTCCATCTTTGCAGAGAAAGAAATTGTTCGTCATCGCCTCGGTGATCTCTCCGGCGGGCATATAGAGCGACTCATGGTTCACCTTGTCGCCGCCGCCGAGCGGGATGAGGGCCAGGAGGTAATTTATGCTCTTGCAGAGCGGAAAGGGGCGTTCCATCCGGTTCGGTTCGAGCACCGCGCCGCGCCTGCGTTCCTCTTCCGGCGTCTTGTTTATCCCTCCGAAGAGCACGAAGAAGCGCGGTTCTGGAAATGACCCCTTATTGTTTATATCGCCGCCGGTTATGTAGGGGCGCACAAGCCCCTCGGCGGGGCAGCCTTCCATTTTAACTCCGGCTTTGAAGATCTCCGGCAGTCCGGGCAAGATATTGCCGGCGGCGATCCCGGCCCCTTCCGCGCTCCGGGCAAAGCGTTCAAGATGCATCTCCATGCCGAATAATTTGCCGTCATAAATACGTATAGCCTCGAATACCGCCGCGCCGCGCTGGATGGCCATGTCGGTTACGGGGAGATGGCACTCGGAAATGGGCGCGTATTTACCGTTCATATAGCAGAGCGTCATTCTTATACCACTTCCTTTTCTATGATGCTGGACGCTACCAGTATATGACGGACGGCCGCCGCTGTATTCAATATCTTTCTTTTAGTTTTGTTATGGCTATTTTAGCGCGCTTTTAACCGATAATGAGAAGGTGCTAAAAATGAAATGGCGGGAGCTTTTGCGCAGCCCCCGCCATTTCGTCAATATTTGCAAGCTTTTTTATTTACGCCACTTTTTCGCCGAGCTTGTATACCTCTTCGACCGAGGTCGATCCGGCGTGGTAGGCGAGGGTCGTCGGCGTTTCGCCGTCAAGGACGACGAAGTCCGCCTGTTTGCCGGCAGTGAGGCTGCCGACTTTTTTCGCGCGGTTGATCGCGTAGGCGGCGTTCAGCGTCGTCGCGGTAAGGGCCTCTTCGATCGTAAGGTCCATGTTCATCACGCCGAGGCCGAAGATGAAGGGGACCGACTCGCAGAAGCATGAGCCGGGGTTGCAGTCCGTAGCCATCGCCACGGGAACGCCCCAGTCCACCATCTGCCGCCCCTTAGCGTAGGGCTTCTTGAGGCTGTAGGCCGTCGCGGGCAGCAGCACGGCTATGGAGCCGGCCTTGCCCATCGCGCGCAGGTTATCCTCGCTTGCCGCGAGAAGGTGCTCCGCGGAGCGGGTCGCCAACTCCGCCGCAAGCCCGGCGCCGCCGAGGTCATGTACTTCGTCCGCGTGGATCTTTGTGTCGAAGCCCATATCCTTTGCCGCAATCAGCAGCCGGCGGCTCTGGTCGACGGAAAAGACTCCCTCTTCGCAGAAAACGTCGCAGAACTCGGCGATTCCCTGAGCCTTTACCTTCGGCAGCATTTCGCCGATGAGTATGTCGTCGACAAAGCGGTCGGCGTCGTTCTTCCATTCCTGCGGTACGGCGTGCGCGCCCATGAAGGTGGGAACGACGTCAAGCGGCGTCTCAAAGCTGACGCGGCGTATCACCTCGAGCATCTTGAGTTCGAGATCGAGGTTCAGTCCGTAGCCGCTCTTGATCTCGATCGTCGTAGTTCCTTTGGCGAGCGCCGAAAGGGCCAGCTTTTTCGTCGTTTCAAAGAGCTGTTCCCCGGTCGCCGCCTTCACGGAGTTGACGGAGGAGAGGATGCCGCCGCCGCGCTTGAGTATCTCAAGGTAGGGGAGTCCGGCAAGGCGCATGCCGAATTCATCCTCGCGGCGTTTCGCGAAGCAGAGGTGTGTGTGCGGGTCGACGAAGCCCGGTATGACGCAGGCGCCGCCGAAGTCCCGCTCAAAGCGGATCTGTGAACGGTCAAGCCCGTTCGTCACCTCCTCGTCCGTCCCGATCTTTTCGATAAGGCCGTTTTCGACGAGCATGGAGCCGCCTTTGATCTCGGCGACTTTAGACTGCCCGGCTCCCGCGAGAGGCTTGCCTCCGTCTACAGGAGTAAATATGCGCATGTTCCTGTAGAGCTTTTTCATAATTATTCCGCCTTTTCGCCCATCAGGTCGAGGAGCTGAAGTTCAAGTACCTGCGCGGGGTCGAAGTCCGCGATCTGGAGGTAGTAGGCGGCGCTTTCGAGGATCGCGTTTACGGGGATCATGCCGTATACCTCGGTCTCGATGACCTGCACTCCCCAGCGCTTCGCTTCCATGCGGATCATCTCCAGCACGCGATAGAGCGAGTTCTTCTCGTAGTCGACAAGGTTCATGCTGACCTGCGTGATGCCGCGCTCCTCAAGCGCGAGGCCGATGCCCTTGACGTGGCAGAAACCGCCGGATGAGGCGCGGACTGTGTTGGCGATCTTCTTCGCGATATTGATGTCTGTGGTGTTAAGGTTGACGTTGAAAGCTACAAGGAACTTGCGCGCGCCGATAACCGTCGCTCCGGCGGTGGGGTGGAGGCAGGCTTCGCCGATGTCCGGCTTGCGGTCAGGATTGGTTTTTGCCTCGTCCTTGAGCACCTCGTACTGACCCTTGCGGATGACTTCGAGGCGCTTTCTTTCAGGGCGCTTCGCGGCGTCCTCGTAGAAATAGACGGGGATGCCCGTCTCTTTATAATAACGTTCGCCAAAATTGTGGGCGAGCGCGATGCATTCCTCCATTGAGATACCCTTTATCGGGGTAAAGGGCACGACGTCGACGGCGCCGATGCGCGGATGTCCGCCCTGATGGGCGTTCATGTCGATATGCTTCAACGCGACTTTCGCCGCTTCGAGGAGCGCATCCTGGATCGGCGCGGGAACGCCGACAAGGCTGATGACGAGACGGTTGTGGTCTTCGTCGGCACGGTGGTCAAGAAGGTAAACCCCGCGCTTGCCTTTAAAGCAATTCACGATCTCATCTATTACATCCTGTCTTCTGCCTTCGCTGAAATTTGGTACGCATTCGATCAACTGCATTGCCATAATTTATTCCTGCCTTTCGATATTTTATTAGACGCCGCAAACCTCCGGCAAGTTCAATGTACCGCCAGCCGAACAGTTGTGTCAAGCGACGAACCGGCCATGTGTCAATATTGCGTTAATATTACGTCAATATGCGTATACGGGAGCCGCGCCGGGCCTCCTTGCGCATACCGCGGGACAGCCGCATGGAATGCCAAAGCGTTTGTCCCGCGCGACTTTGTATGATCTGGAACCGGTTAATTAAGTTCTCCGACGGCCTCTTCGACCGCCTTGACGACCGTGCCGTCCTCCACCAGCTCCAGCGACTTCAAAAGCAGCGGCTGCATGAACTGGTCTTTCTCGTAGAAGGGGACATGTTTGCGGAACTCCTTGAAAGCCGCGCCCGAGCCCTTACCGGGTTTCAGCGGCGCGCGGAAATCCATACCCTGCGCGGCGTTCACCATCTCGATGGCGATGACGCGGTTCGTGTTGTTGAGTATCTGGCGTGCCTTGCGCGCGCTGTAGCCGCCCATCGAGACATGGTCTTCCTGGTTGGCGGAAGTCGGTATCGAGTCAACGACGGAGGGGTGGGCGAGCACCTTGTTCTCGGAGACGATCGCGGCCGCCGTATACTGCGGGATCATGAAGCCGCTGTTGACGCCGCTGTCGGAGACGAGGAACGGGGGCAGGTCGGAAAGTTTGTGATCGACGAGGCGCGCGACGCGGCGCTCGGAGATGCTCGCGAACTCCGCCGCCGCGATGCCGAAGAAATCCATCGCCATCGCCAGCGGCTGTCCGTGGAAGTTGCCGCCGCTGATCGCCTCTCCGTCTTTATGGAAGATGATCGGGTTGTCGGTAACGGAGTTGATCTCTATTTCTATCTTTTCCTTTACATAGCCGACGGCGTCGCGGCTCGCGCCGTGCACCTGCGGCAGACAGCGCAGCGAATAGGCGTCCTGCACGCGGTCTTTCTTATAGGCTTCTACTATCTCGCTGCCTTCGAGCAGGCGGCGCATATTTTCGGCGACGGCGCCCTGTCCCACCTGCGGGCGCAGGTCGTGCGTCCTCTTGTCGAAGGCGTAGGGAACGGCGTGAAGCGCTTCGGCTGACATCGAAGCCGCGATATCAGCATTCTTCTGCATGGTCAGCGCGTCGACGATGCAGAGCGCCGCGACGGCGTTCATGACCGTGGTCCCGTTATTGAGCGCAAGGCCTTCCTTCGGCTGAAGCTCGACCGGTTTCATGCCTGTTTTCGCCAGCGCCTCGGAGGCCGTCATCTCTTTTCCCTGATAGACCACATTGCCGTGGCCGATGAGGGTGATCGCTACGTGGGAGAGCGGGCAGAGATCGCCGCTCGCTCCGACGGAACCCTGCGCCGGTACGACGGGATGGATGCCGAGATTTAGATAATCGACCATCTGCTGCAGCGTTTCCAGGCTGATGCCGGAGAAGCCGCGGGTCAGAGTGTTGATGCGGAGGAGCATTATCGCGCGAACGACGTCTTCGGGATAGGGTTCGCCAAATCCGCAGGCGTGGCTCAGAAGAAGGTTCTCCTGAAGCTGGCGTCCTTTATCGCGCGGAATGACAACCGAGGCCAAGTCTCCAAAACCGGTGGTCACGCCATAGACTACGCGTCCCTCGTCGACCCACTCCTTGACCGCCTGGGAACATTCTTTGATCTGCTCCTTCGCCTCCGGCGCGATCTCTACCTTGTAGCCTTTGCGCGCTACATTCACCACATCCTGCAGGGTAAGCGACTTACCATTCAAAAACACTGTCGTCATTGTAAAACTCCTCCTTGATAGAAATTTATTTTTGTCCCAGATATCTTACGTTTTATGCTATAATTACAAATATGTATAAAACCTATTGAATATTTGATGAAAATATGACGCTTTCGTGCTTTAATACTTTTCAATCCTAAATCTTTGCGCTACAATTAGTATAGTCTGAAAATCATTTACGTCAAGAAAGAATTTTGTGAAATATCAAAAAGAATGGAGGTTACAAGACGCACAGTATATAATCTGAGAATTCGTGCGTTCAGCAAAATACGAAAATACTATGAAAAACACGGACGAGACCCCTGAACTGAGTTACCATTTAATTCAACAAGCCGTTAGCGGAGAATCCAAAGCGGTAGAAAAAATTCTACATATTTATGATAAATACATCAACTCCGTTGTAATGTT
>OLGB01005320.1_pt1 | contig 10199 bp, 9 predicted proteins | sample 1605691 | NCBI WGS metagenome assembly OLGB01 (sample SAMEA3888925, study PRJEB22519) | human gut metagenome | biome: human gut; feature: human-associated habitat; material: faeces | place: Denmark | collected 2010
TACAAACAGTTGAAACATGTTCGATGGGTTCGCAATCAGCTTGCACACGAAGTCGGATCATTGAACTCCGACATTTGCACAGAGGATGATCTGGATTGGGTTCAAAGTTTTTACAATAGGATTTTAAATGGTAGCGATCCGTTCACCATAATACGAGAAGCAAAGGCGGAAGAAGCACTTCGAGCAAAGCAACAAGCACAGGCAAGAAAGGCAACCGTCGCCGATCACCCAAAACCACCGCAACCCAAACCGTCCCTTTGGGACAGGCTGATTGCGGATATCAAAAAGTTCTTTTCATAAACACCGAAAGCACAGCCCCACCTTCATGGCAGGGCTGTGCATTTTCTTATTCCTTATTTGAGAACATCAGGATCGTATTCATATGCCATGCGGATTTGTTGACGATCCCGAAGGCGACGTCGCTGACGAGGAAGTCGACGATGGCGGCTTTGGAGATGATATATTTGCCGCTGATGCGGACGGCATCGATGTGTTTTTGTTGAATGTGGGACAGCACCATGCCTCGGCTGTAACCGATGATCTCTGCCGCGGTATCGATGACAAAGGCGTCGGCTGTGTACCGGAGTCGCTTCTCCACATGCGCTCGGAACGCCTCCTTGCAGTCGTCCGCAAGGGTGATATAGCACTCTGCGATGGTGACGGTGTCCACGGGCTGGCGGTTCAGCAACACCTCCCGCTTCCGGGGCTTGGCGTTGAAGATTCCAACGGGAATCTCCTTGCGCCTCTCGGCTCGTTTCTTTTGCAGATAGGCTTCCACATCCTCAAGCCGTATGGCATATCGGTGTGTCTAGGTGGGGCGGATTCTGCACGGAATGATTCCGTTGTTCAGCATCCATGCCGCTTTCCGCTTGCTGATATGGAGCATCTTGTAGAGCTGCTCCAAGGATATTTCTCCCTCTTGCGTCATCATATCAGCTCACCTCACTCTCTCCGTCAGCAAGGAGCTTGCCGAGCTTCATCCCCGCCTCGCCCGTGGCGTTGGCGTCGAGGTGCGAATAAATATCTGCCGTAGTGAACATCAAATATCGTCACACTTTTTCATTTCCATTTGCTCCCCACGCGGCGATTTGCTCTGCGGAGGATTTTTTATCAATCAATTTGTAGTAGATATGAATCTCTCTGGGCGCCTTGCTGTACTTACCGGGGCACTCGTCGACGGTGATGAATTCGATCAGCTCCAGGCACATCTCGCGGGTCAGCTCCGGAACCTCCAGGTAGGCTTTCAGACGGCGGATGAATTCATCGGCGTTTGCCGCATCATCACGGACGGTCTGCGCCTTCTGCTCCAGTGCGGTGACTGTTTCAGCGAGAGATTTCTTTTCAGCTTGGTATTTTTCCAGCAGGTGGATACAGACTTCTTCGGGAATCTTGCCCAGCACCTTGTCCTCATAGACAGCACTAATCAGCTTGTCCAGTTCGGCAAGTCTGCGCGTGGATTGCGTCAGTTTCCTTTTGTCGGCGTTGGCTTCTGCGGTGTTCTGCTGTTCGTTACGGCTGAGGAATTCCTCTCTTGCACGCTTTTCATCGGCAAGGACAAGGCTCATCTTGGAGCGAATGTCCACAAGAACAAGTTGGTTCAAAATCTTGATCTGAATATAGTGGCTTGTACAAGCTCTCTCCCCGAATTTGGAATACGCTCCGCAGGTGAAGTTCTCACGGTGATAGGTACGCGGGTCTGTTCTCTTGTGTCGGGTGTTATTCCATTTGATATACATCTTGTTCCCGCAATCAGCGCAGAAGACGAGTCCGGACAGCGGATTGACATATCCCGTTTTGTTCTTCTTTCCCTGGCTGACCGACGCTTCCATCTCACGGCACCTGTCCCACAATTCCTGTGTCACAATGGCTTCATGGGTGTTGTAAACCCATACCGTATCCTCGGGATCACGCTTGATCTGCTTTTTGTTCTTGTAGGATACGTTGGTCGTTTTCAGCTGAACCATATGCCCGAGGTAAATTGGGTTAGTCAAAACCTGCTTCACTGTGGCACTTGACCATAAATGGTGAGACTTGCGTGTGTTCGGAATACCGAGCTTTTGCTCCTTATAGTCTCCCGGCGGAAGGATGCCCTCATTGTTGTAGGTCTGTGCAATATGGTTGGGGCTGATGCCGGACGCCCGCATTTCAAACATTCTCCGCACATAAGCCGCTGCTTCGCTGTCAACGATGGGAAGCCGTTTATCGTCGTCGCCCTTGATATAGCCGTAAGGTGCTTGATTGCTACGGTAGATACCTTCCCTGGCATTGGCTTCAATGACCGCGCGGATCTTCTTTGATGTGTTGGCGGCATGCCATTCGTTGAACACATTCATGATCGGCGTCATGTCCATTCCCGTGTTTTCGGTTACAGCCGAATCCACATTGTCGCCGACGGCAATGAACCGGATATTGTAGGTCGGGAACAGATAATCCGTGTATTGCCCGACTTCAATATAGTTCCTGCCGAAGCGGCTGAGGTCCTTGACAATAATAACGTTGATCTTGCCGTTCTTGGCATCCTCCAACAGCCGTTGTACGCCGGGACGGTTGAAATTGGTACCACTCCAGCCGTCATCGATATACTCGTCGATGATCTCAAATCCGTTCTCACGGGCATATTTTTCGAGGATCTTTTTCTGATTCTCGATGGACAGGGATTCGCCTGCCCGTTCGTCCTCCTGGGACAGTCTGTAATAAAGACCTGCTTTTTTATTTTGTGTTTGCTTTGACATCAAATTAACTCCTTTCCGTTACGTCAAAGCAGCCTGATCTGTATGTGCTTCTATGATACCACAGAAGACACAACAAATCAAGCTGCAACCTGTTAACCCGGCGATTTTATGCCGGGATTTTTTCTTCTTTTTTGACCGGATCGCTCATATCCGCCGTCGCCTGCTTTTCCGCAAGCGCACGGATGACATGGTCAATATCCTTTCCGCCGGTGTAATGGCTGACGACGGTATAGTTAACACCATCGATCACGATTACCTGACTTCCGGTCGGCATAGTGCCAAACCGTTCCTTCATATCCTGCATCGTTTCTTTCCGCTTACCGATAAACCTCACTCCCTTTCATAAAAATGTGTTGCATTGGTTGTTTTATAAACTCTGCTCATACTCATATTTCTTCCTTTCTCTGCGTTCCGGCATGGTAGTGCAGTCTTCCACCGCCGGTCTTTCGTCGAACATAGCAGACAGATCGCCGATCAGGTCTGCGATGCCTGTCGTAATGGAGATCACGGTGTTCCGGCTCATATTCTGCAATGCGCGGTAGGCATTTTCGTTGCCCTTGTGTGCAGAGGTGTTCAGAGATTCCACGGCTTTCTGCCAGTCGAAATAGTCTGATTCGAACAGATAAATCTTGGCAAGCCTGTACTCCGCATGAATGTCGCCCATCTGCGCCGCCTGCTCCAAAAGCGCAATGGCTTTCGGAATGTCCTTTTTCAGGCACTTGCCGTCGGCGTAATACTTGCCGAGCGTATAGGCGGCGTGAGCGTTCCCGTGGCGTATTGCATCGCACAGAAGATCGACGCCCGCCTTGCGGTCAAGGCGCAGAAAATCTCCAAGGATATACAGTTGACCGAGAAGCATCTCTGCGTTAGGATTCTTCTGCTTTGCAGATAGGGTCAGCCAATACGCGGCGTTCTCGGGAATGCGGCGGTAATAGTCGCCCATATAGATCATCTTGCCGAGCCGGTACTGTGCCACATGGTAGCCCTGCTTTGCAGAGGATTCAAGGTAATACGCGCCGCCGTATTCATCGTAGTACGGACTGTCCTCATCAAACAAAATGCGGGAGAGACGGTATCCGGCATATAGGTTGCCAAGCTCCGCCTGCTCCCGCAGGTCATTGTATTTTCTCTGTGACAAATCTTCCGCTTCGGTCGGCACATCATCGGACAAATCGCTTTCCTGCCGTTCATTTTTGAAGAACGCTGTTATCTCATCAAGAGACAGATCACCGTGCTTAAAATCGCCGAACCGATGGCGGTTGACACCATCATCGTGACAATCCACCGCTTCATATCCGTAAGCAGATCCTTGAATTCTTTGATATTGAACTTCGGTCAGGGAGACGCACGCTATCTCGCCTTTGAACGCTCGGGCAGTATGAGCCGCAGCGCTGTGCTTTCTTTTGTCCGTGCGGATATATATGAGGAGCTTTCCCGCCGGATGACGGTCGGTATGACACTTGGCGTTTGCCAATTGTCCAAGCTCTACGCCTATAACGGTCTGCTGTTTTCGAGCGGAACACGCATAGAAACGGATATGCTGTGGGACAAGGATGCGATCGTTGTCATCGATAATCCGACGTCTGTCTATCCGGATGTGGATGTCATTACCGTGGAAGATAGGACAGGTATCGGCGATGTTCGCAACTATGAGAGAGTGGAGAAAAAGAGTGATGTCAAGGTCACGCTGTTTGACGGAGAAGGGATTCTTTCCCCTGCGCTTGCGGAAGAGATTGATCGGTTGTACTGCGGAAAGCACATTCATACCTCGTTCCAGATCCGGATGCCGTATATCAAGGGCATGGTGCATGAGGTGGACTTTCACGGACTGTTCCGTGAGGCAACCGTCACGAAAATCACGGATCTGTGGGGTGTGGAACATCCCATTGAACGCGTCCGGATGATTCTGACTAAGAGCCAATTCAAGGGATGCGGTTGGATGACGGAAAACGGGCTGACCTTTGAGGAATATCTGAAACGCCTGCGCGCCTACCGTCACACGCTGTATATTACGGGTGTGAACCGCACGGATAGTGAACAGTTTACCGATTTGAACTATCAGTTCCTTTCTACCCTCGCCCTGAGCGACGAGCAGTTCAGACCGGTTGACTTACCGTTTGATTGGATGAAAAACCGTATGGACAAAGAGGACGAACAAAATGACAGCGATACCGGAGCGTGGCTGACCAAAACGACCGAGGAGATCTACTATCGCCTTCTCAACGACGAATGGTTTCAGTTCGATTACTATGTCGACCATGCACCGAAAAATCCGAAAAGCCGCCGCTACCGTCTTGCCGAAATGCTTCACCGCAATGACCTTTTGCTCGCAGAAAAAGAGTACCGGCGGGAGCTTGATCGCGCCGCGGATACCATTTTGCGGAATTTTGCCCGCGGCAATCTGCTCGTGCGCGGAAGAGTTGCCTATCTTTCGGCGGATCTGACCTTGTTTCTTGCCGAACTGCTAAAACCGCATACGGACGGCAACAGAAATGCGGAGGAGATCTACCGGGAGCTGCTTGACGCGCGTTGTCGCTATACAACCGCCTACGGTCTGACCGGCAGTCACATGACGGCAATCCTACGCAATCCGCATATTGCAAAGAACGAGGAGGTCGTGGTATATCCGCCAAGCCATGAACATGACATCCGCCACCGGTATCTTTCACACCTGTCCGGTGTCGTGATGGTGGAACCGTGGTCGCTCATTGCCGAACGGCTCGGTGGGGCGGACTATGACGGGGATATGGTCAAAGTCATCCGTGAGCCGGTGATCTGTGAAAGTATCGCCTCTCACTATAAGGAAACGGCAAATCCATTTGAAGACCGATTCGCAAGCCGTAACAATCTGCCCCTGCTCAGTATTCCGACCGCCGAACCGCAGCTGCGGGATGCAAACGACCTGCACGCTCGGTTTGAGGCAGTCAAAAGCACTTTTTCCTCGCGTGTCGGGCAGATTTCCAATGCCGCACTTGACCGCAGTATTCTCGCTTACGACGAAAATGCGGATGCCGACATCAAGGAAAAGTGCAGACAGGAAACCGAAACGCTTGCCATCCTGACAGGGCTTGAGATCGACTCTGCCAAAAGCGGTATCAAGCCCGACCTGTTGAAGAGGCGGAATTTTATCTGATCGGGGGCGGAAACGGATGATAGAGGAATCAATAACAAACGAATGGGCGGAGTTTCTCGCCTATACGAAAGAGCCGACCTATACCGTCCGGAACAAAAAGGACAACGGCTTTCTCGGTCGGTTTACCATGGATATGCTCATGGAAAACTACGGTTTCGCGCGGATTCTGACCGTCCTTGCCCGTGGATATCTCTTTCACAACCTGGACGGAACACAGAGAGCCGATGACCCGTATGAGCGCACCGATGACGCACGCCACTTTCTGTGTGCTTGGAGCAGTATTCCCGATAAAAAGAATGCCATCCCAAGGGCGGAGTGGCAGTTCAAAACAGATTTCCGTGAGCTTCACGATGCGTTTCCCGAACTTGTAGATAAGAACGGCTGTGGGTGGTATATCCGACACCTGCGCGGAATCGCGGATTTTGTAAATGCCAACCGTGACAAGGTGGGCAAAAGCACACACAAGATTGCCGACAACATCGAAAAACTGGAGGATGCTTGGCGGAAAAAGGTCATTCAGTTTCAGATACCGATCTTCTCGGAAGGCACGAAAGGCGACCTGATCCTTCGTTTTGATGATGTAATTGCCGATGCGCTGGAGCTTGGTGCGCTTCGGACAGAATCCATCCGACTGACCGACGAACAGGAACAGTGGCTTGCGAAAGTGACGCCGTCAAAGGTGCCAATCTGTGTGACAAGAACCATTTTTGAATATTACCTTGCAAACAAGCCCGTCGACAGCAATTGGTGCGTCCTGCCCGTGACGAATGTGGAGGCGTATCTTGGTAGCTCGGCACTTAATCGGATGTATCTGAAGTGGCTGCCTGAGACAGCCTTGGAGCGAAAACAGATGGATGCAGGAGTATGCATATACAAAATGACTGTGGCAACAACGGTCACAACCATATGTCATTGAATTTCTTACGTAAGATAGAATTCGCAATAGCAAAAGGAAGTTGTCACTTTCGTTTTAGACTTCAAATATGGTTTATCGCATGAATGGAACGTAAATCAGTCTCTTATTCCACAGAATGATTGTTATTTTGACCTATTGGTAATGGGTCAGAACTCAGGAAATGAGATTTTTTCCCTCCCATTCAGCGTCCGGCGGCACGCCGAGGATGGATACAATGGTGGGAGCGATATCCTTAATGCTAACTCCGGTAAGTTCACCCTTTCCCAAAAAGCAGGAACCGCTGGCCATAAATGGGATGATCATATCTTCAGGAATATCAATACCGTGTACATTCCCGTGCCCACCGTGATCTGTTGTAAAAATCACCTGATACGCTTCCGGCAACACGGAACAGACTTTTTCCGCCATGTCCCAGCATCGATTTATCGCACGCATATATGCATCTGACATCCAACCATACATATGCCCCGCCTCGTCAGGAATTCCGAGATACAGAAATACGAAATCAGGAAGATTTTCCGGAATATACCGTATCGCTGCCTCAGTGGAAAGTTCACTTGCTTTTTCAAATCCAAGACGAATGCCGGAATCATATTGCGAATGCACCAATGCCCCCGGATGCGCCAGGTCACGCAGTTCTTCCCAATTGTAGAAAAATGCGCAACTCTTTCCGTATGCGTTCAACTGTTCACACAAACCATTGAGTGGGCGTTCTGGTTTGACATACTCAAGACCAAACGTGCCGTGGCGCGCAGGCTCCACGCTGTAGAAAAGCGACATGTGTGCAGGCGTCGTAATCGGAGGAACAACGGTCGTTGCGTTCATCGTCCATGCTCCGTCCTTCCTCATTCTCAGATACAGTGAACGTGTGCAGTTATCCAATGCATCCGATCGTACACCATCAAACAGAATTAAAATTACTTTGTTATCCATACTGTTACTCTTACTCTCCTTTTTGGGCACTACCGCGCAATAGTACCATCAGAATTGCGCGGAGGCCCCCTTACTATTCAGGCAGTTCGATTGACTGCCCTATCCGAGAACGATGCCTTTCTTCAGGATCAGATTTGCATACAAAGCACTTTCCCCTGTTGCAACTACGGCATATGCACGTGCCGCTCGATCATAGAAAGCAAATCGTTCGATATGTCCCATACGCAAACACCCCGGCTCGGATGCTTCCATAATCCCCTCATACGCTTCCCAAATAGAAGTTTCGACAGAATCACCCGGGACAACCTCCATCAGTATGGCATTGCCATCAGCGTATGTATCCAAAGGAAACACGCTCATAATGGCTTGTAAAACATCCGTTCCGGCATGTGCATCCAAACGAATCACTCGACTGTTGAGCGACGCTGCGGGAAAATTTGCGTCTGCAAGTACAATCTCATCGCCATGTCCCATCTCGCATAATACTTTGAGTAATTCAGGAGTCAGCAGTGACGACAGTCCTTTTAACACGATTATCCCCCTTATCTGTAAAGCGGGCCATACTGTCGACAGGCAGCATAATCCGCAGCTTGCGTATCATCGGTACCGAAAGACGCCCATGCGTGCGGGCGGAACAGAGCATCCAAAGAAACATTGTGCATGGTGACCGGGATACGGAGCATGGATGCCAGTGTGATGAGATCGGCCCCGACGTGGCCGTACACGGTTACGCCGTGATTTGCCCCCCAGTTTGCCATAACGCTGTATACATCGGAAAATGCATTCTCGCCTGTGAGGCGCGGACAAAACCACGTGGTTGGCCATGTCGGATCGGTGCGTCGGTCAATGATACCGTGAATTTCATCCGGTAGATCGGCAGTATATCCTTCCGCAAGCTGGAGTACAGGTCCGATTCCTTCCACGATGTTGAAGCGCAGCATAGTGACGGGCATTTCGGCACGGCACCGAAAGTGGCTGGAGAAACCGCCGCCACGAAAGTATTCGTAATCGGCACGACACCAGTCAGTCGCATCAAGGCAGGCGGCGATATCTGCATCGGTCATGTCCCAGAAAGGCTTCATACATCCCTTGCCCTGTTCGTTTTTGGACGCACCAGAACCGTCAAGTGCCGTTGCACCAGAATTGATCAGATGGATGAAGCCATTCGCTGCAACGCCATCCGGACGCTTACCAGTAACTCGTTCGCACGCGTCGGGGCTCCAATAGGTACGAACATCATGGAAGCAAGGCGCCGAATGAGTGACAAGTGTGCCGAGCATCATGGTGATGCCGTTGCAGGTGTCATTCTCCGTTGCAAACGGTGTCGGTGCTTTCCGACCATTCCAATCAAAAGTCGAGGCAAGAATCGCCTCCGAAAAATCGGCATTTGGAAGCCAATCTGTCCACTGCCGTTGTCCTTGAAAGCCACCTGCTATCGCATTTCGACCAAGTGCTTCCTCGTGCCAACCCAACTCGTCCAGTTTGCTGTTTCCAAACAAAATGTCCCGCATAATCAGTGTCATTTTTACGATGAACTCCCAATCATGCTCAGCGGGAATCACTTTGGAATCCGTAATGACGCGAGGGAATGTTTTGACGGCATTCTTGTCGAAACCCTCTCTGCAGTTCGCCCTAACCCACGCAAGGGCGCGCTCATACTCCGCCATGTCATAAATTCCGATCTTCATTCGGCGCAGAATCTCGACCTCATCCACCCATTCGGCGCGGATGCCAAAATACTTTTGTAGTACCGACGCATCACAAAAGCTACCTGCAATGCCCATGGCAACCGCCCCGATATTGACGTACGCTTTGTTTTTTATCCAGCCGACCACGATCGCACAGCGGGCAAATCGCAGAATCTTTTCTGCAACATCCACCGGAATCAAACTGTCATTCTTGTCTTGTACGTCCTTCCCATATATGGAGAAGGCAGGAAGACCGCGTCCAGCATGAGCCGCAAGCACAGCTGCCAGATACACCGCACCGGGGCGCTCAGTACCGTTGAACCCCCACACAGCCTTAATCGTATTTGAGTCCATGTCAAATGTTTCGGTTCCATAGCACCAACAGGGTGTGACTGTCAGTGTAGCGACGACATTCTCGGTTGAAAATTGCTCTGCGACACGGGCGGCTTCCGCTCCACTACCAATGGTCGTACAACCGATTACGCACTGGACAGGTGTTCCATCGGGATATTTCAAATTCTCTTCGATTAGGCGTGCCGCATTACGTGCCAGGTCCATCGTCTGATCTTCCAAACTTTCACGTACCCCACCCCATCGTCCGTCAATGGCGGGGCGAATGCCGATTTTTGGGTATAGCATCAATCTTCCTCCTCTGCAGTAAAGAAATACACTATTATCATGACACAAAAAGCTGCGAAAATCAAGAAACGCTATTGGCGTATTATTTAAGCAAGATAATCCAATTTTTTTCAGCGGCACATTTATTGATTTTCCACATCTGTTATGCTATACTGTCC
>OLGB01005322.1_pt1 | contig 10196 bp, 6 predicted proteins | sample 1605691 | NCBI WGS metagenome assembly OLGB01 (sample SAMEA3888925, study PRJEB22519) | human gut metagenome | biome: human gut; feature: human-associated habitat; material: faeces | place: Denmark | collected 2010
GGGCATACTGGACAGCAGCGCCCAGGTGTAGGGGTGGCGGGGATCGTAGTAAATTTCGTCCGAAGTGCCGATCTCCACGATGTCGCCGGCATACATGACGGCCACACGGTCAGCGATGTTGGCCACGACGCCGAGGTCATGGGTGATGAGGATGATGGTGAGGTTATATTTGACCCGCATCTCCTTCAGCAGCTCGAGGATCTGGGCCTGAATGGTCACGTCCAGAGCCGTCGTGGGCTCATCGCAGATAAGGATCTGCGGGTTGCAGGCCACAGCAATGGCGATGACGACGCGCTGGCGCATACCGCCCGAGAACTCGTGGGGATACTGCTTGAAGCGCACTTCCGGGTCGGCGATGCCGACATCCCGCAGGTACTCGAGGGTCTTCTCCCTGGCGGCAGCGCCCTTGAGGCCCTGATGGAGCTCCACGGCCTCCATGATCTGGTCGCCGATGGTCTTCAGGGGGTTCAGGCTGGTCATGGGGTCCTGCATGATCATGGCGATCTCGTGGCCGCGGACTTTCAGCCAGTCCTTCTCCTTTTTCAACTCGGAGAGCCGGATGGGCTGGTGGTCGTCGGCACCGAAGTAGTCGATGGTGCCGGAAGTGATGGAGCCGTTGGAGTCCAGCAGGCCCATGAAGGACTTGGTGAACACGCTCTTGCCCGAGCCGGACTCGCCCACGATGGCGAGGACTTCACCGTGGTAGACATCGAGGTCGATGCCCCGGATGGCGTGGAGGATCTTTCCACGCAGATTGAATTTGATGTTGAGATTCCGCACAGAGAGGATCAGTTCATTCTTTTTCATGCCTGTTCCTCCTTACTGCAGATGGTTCTTCGGGTCGGCTGCGTCAGAGAAGGCGTTGCCGATGAGGTAGAACGCGATGGTGACGAAGCTGAGGATGATGGTGGGGTAGAGCAGCTGATAGCGCAGGCCAGCCTGCATCATGACCTTGCGGCCATCGTTGATGAGGTTGCCCAGAGAAGGCACCTCGACAGAGAGGCCGAGGCCGATGTAGGTGATAAAGACCTCGCTGCCGATGGCGGCGGGGATGGTCAGGGCCATGCGGAGCATGATGACCGACACGAGGTAGGGCAGCAGGTTGCGCACTACGATGCGGGAGGTGGGGGTGCCGATGCAGCGGGATGCCACGTTGTAGTCACGGTCACGGATGATGAGGATCTGGTTGCGGATAAAACGCGCCATGGCGATCCAGCCCGTGATGGACATGCCCAGGATCAGCGTCTGGACGCTGGGGCTGGCGACGTAGGAAATAAGGATCAGGATGATGGTGGAAGGCACGTTGTCGCAGATGTTGTACAGCTCGGTGAAGAAGAAGTCCAGCTGACGGACATAGCCCCAGAGCACACCCACCGTGATGCCCACCACGGCCTCGATGAGAGCCACGAAGAAAGCAATGGTCAGGCTGGTGCGGGCACCGGCCCAGATGCGGGCCCACAGGTCCTGCCCGATGGAGTTGGAACCCCAGATAAAGCCGTCCTGCCCGGGAGCGATGTTGCGGTACTGGATGCCGGTGACGGGGTCCACGGCGCAGAGGTTGGGGTCTACCTGACCGGGCAGGTAGGGCTGCAAAAATGCAAACGCCACCACGGCGATGAGGGCGACGAGCAGCAGCACGGCCACGCGGTTCTTGAAGAAGGCGCGGAAGGTGCTGCCCCAGTAGCTGTAGTTGGAGTAGGACGTGGCCTCGGCCCGCTCTTCGCTGAACCCGGCGGGGGTGAACAGCTCTTCTTCGGGCAGTTTTGCCCATGCGGCGGGGCCGTCCGCCTGTAACTTATCCAGCTCTGCCTCGAGCTGGTGTGCTTTTTCATCTTTCATACGGAAAAGCATTATCGGCCACCTTCTTTCTTGCCAAAGCTGATGCGGGGGTCAATGAGCACCATGAGCAGGTCGCCCAGAATCAGGCCGATGATGCCCACGCAGGCGTAGAGCAGAACGATGCCCTGCACCATCGTGTTGTCGTGGCGCTGGACACAGGTGACCAGCAGGCCGCCCATGCCCGGGATGCTGTAGAGGCTCTCGATGTAGATAGAGCCGACCACAGTGTTCAGGAAGGCGGAGGGAATATACTGCACCAGCGGCACCATTGCGTTGCGGAAGATGTGGCGCAGGGCGATGTTGTTTTCACTCACGCCCTTGGCACGGGCAAGGCGGACATAGTCCTTGTTGCTCTCGTCCACCATGTACCGGCGCAGCCACATGGCGTAGAACGCCACGTTGCCCAGACTCATGGAGCAGACGGGCAGCACCCAGTATTTCCAGTTGGAGGCGTCGAAGAGCAGGCCCACGTTCAGCGCGGTGGTGCCGTACATCTGGATGTACAGATAATACACTGCCGCAGGCACAGCCTGGATGAGGACGATGATGGCCGTGCCGACCTTATCGGGCCAGCGGCTCTTGAAGCGGCCCATGAACAGGCCCATCGGGATGCCGATGACAAGGCTCAGCAGCATGGCGTACACGCCCATCTGGATGGAGATGGGCAGCTTCTTGGCGAGGATGCTGGTGACGGAGGCGTTGACCTTATAGATGTGGCTCACGCCGAGGTCGCCGTGGAGCATATTGACCCAGAAGCGGCCGATCTGCACCGGCAGCGGGTCCAGCAGGCCCATGGACTGTAAGCCGGCCTGTATCTGGGCCTCGGTCATTTTTTCGTAGTTAGCAAAATAGCCTTCCACCGGCATCAGCCGCAAAAGGCAGAAAACGAGCGTGACGATAATAAACAGGGTCAGTATCGAGCGCCCGATGCGTTTCGCCAGATATTTGAGCATATCTGTGCGCACCCCTCTCTTTTATTTAATGAATGTCGGATAGGAATAGAATACAACAAAAAACCACTTTTGGAAAGTGATTTGGCAAAGTTCGTTACAAAAATTCATGTAAGAGGCTTCAGAAACGAAAAGCTCTCCGCTTTCCCGTGGGAAAACGGAGAGCTTTGGAGCAGACAGACTCAAAAAGTCTTAGCGGGCGTCGCGGTTGGCCTCGTACTCGCTCATGGAGATGTAGTGGTCGAGGACGTGGATGCCCTTCAGACGCTTGTTGGAGAAGCCGGTGGAAGCGTACTGGCCCTCCCAGTAGTTCAGACGGGTGGCGATGTAGGCCGGGATGCTCATGCCCATGGGGACGACGAGGGCATTGTTGATGAGGGAAGCCTCGGCGTTGGCGAAGGCATCATAGCGGGCGTTGATGTCGTCGGTGATCTTGACAGCCTCTTCGATGGCCTTCATGTAGTTCATGACGGCGTCCGCAGTGTCGCCGGTGATGAAGCCGTCCTCGACGCCGGTGCGCAGGAAGGCGTAGCGGCTGCCGCGTGCGCCCTCGGCCTGATAGAAGGGGTCGGTCTCGGTCTGGGGGTCGGAGTAGTCAGCGCCCCAGTTACACTGCAGGAAAGCGAACTTGCCGTTGCGGCGGACGCTGGACAGGAAGCTGTCGGAGGGGCCGGCAGTGATGATGATGTCGATGAAATCGAAACCGTCGTTCAGCACACCCTCGAGCTGCTGCTTGAACACCTGGCACTGCTTGTCCCAGTCGGTGGAAGAGGGATTGTAGGGCATCTGCACCTTGATGGGGAAGGTCACACCAGCAGCGGTCAGCTCCGGGATGGCAGCGTCGCGGTACTCCTTGGCCTTCGCCTCGTCGAAGAACTCGGTGATGTTGGCCAGGTCGCCGCACTTGAGGTAGTCCACGCCGTCAGCGTTGGCACAGAAGCTGGGGGGCGTGATGGTGTTCAGCTTGTAGTTGTCGTAGCCCTCGGGTGCCTTGACGGCCAGCGTGACAGAGTTGTTGATGCCGTAGAGGAAGGACTTGCGGAAGTTGGTGTTGTTGATGGCCTTGGCCCAGTTCTCCGGCTCATACTCAGCGTCCATGCCCTCCACGCTCCAGTTGGAGAACTCGTGGGAGAAGGGCATGAAGTTGAACATATAGAAGTAAGTGTAGTTGGTGTTGGGGCGGTCCATGGACACCATGTCCTTGGTGGTGTCGTCGGACAGCCAGCTGTCGAGGATGTCGGAGCTGATGGTGGCCTGGTCGATCTCGCCGCGCCGGACCATTTCCGGGCCGCTGATGAGCTCTTCCTGGTTGTAGATGTAGCGGATGGTGTCAATGTAGACGTTGTCCTTGTCGTAGTTTTCGGGGTTTTTCTTCATCACCCAGCTTTCCAGCGGCACATACTCCGCCAGATAGAACGCGCCGCAGCTGCAGGCGGTCTCGGCGCTGGTGCAGAACTGGTCGCCCAGCTCTTCCAGCAGGGGACCGTAGGCCGGCTCGTAGGGAGCGTAGCTCAGCAGGCTGACAAAACCGGGAAAGTCGAAGCACAGCGTATAGGTCAGGGTGTGCTCGTCCACGGCCTTGACGCCCACGGTATCAAAATCCACGGGAGCATAGCTCGTGGTGGTGCCATCGGCTGCGGCGGCGGTCACCGAGCCGTCGGCTTCCAGCGTGTAGGTGGTGCCGTCCTCGGCCACGGTGCCGTTCTCGGCGCTGGCTTTGTAGAACAGATAGTTGTAGTAATCCTCGGCACCGGCCACATAGGGGGTGACCAGGCTGGCCGTGGAGGATGCATAGGCCGGGGTGAGCACATACTGCAGCGCATCCACGAAGTCCTGTGCGGTGACCGGGCCCAGCACCTCACCGCTGCAGTCCACCCAGTTCTCGTCCCGCAGGTGGAAGGTCCAGGTCAGGGTATCCGCATCCCACTCCCAGGTGGTGGCCAGACCCTCGCGGATCTTGCCGCGGTTGTCGTACTCCACCAGCGTGTCCACGCACTGGGTGCCGTGGTACAGGTCCGGGTCTGCGGAGCAGATCAGATAGTTCAGGGTGGCGGGCTGACGGGAGTACAGCAGGGTGTAGGTGCTGCTGCCGGAGCCGCCGGTGGAGCTGCCGGAAGCGGACGAGCCGCCGCAGCTGCTCAGCAGGCCGGCTGCCGCTGTGGAAACAACAGCGGCGCCGCCGACTTTCAGGAACTGGCGGCGGGTAATGGTATGACGCATAAAAAATCCCTCTTTCTTTCAGATTCGGGTCTGGATCGGATGAAATTGCCCCGCAGGCACAAACCGAAAAAAGAGGCAACGGAATCCATCCGTTACCTCTTTGTAACAGCGTACAGCTACCAACGGGTAACCAACGCAAGTATAACATTGAATCCGTGCGGCGTCAATCGGTTTTGGGCACAGCGGCGGCAGTTTCCGCACCGGCAGCAGCGGCAGCCTCATCGGTGAGCATGGCAGCCACGGACTGCGGTGCGGCGGGAGCAGCGGCCTCCACGGCAGGTTCTGCAGCCGGGGCAGCTGCCTGCTCTGCCGCCTTGGCGGCTTCCTCAGCGGCCTTTTTGGCTTCCCGCTCTTCCTTGAGCTTCTGTGCGCGGGCACGGGCTTCTTCCTGCCGCTGTTTGGTGCGCTCCTTGATGCGGCACACCGAGCACAGGCCCCCGGCGCTGTCCGGAGCAATGGGCTTGCCGCAGTTCTTGCACAGGGTCTTGGTGCACTTGTGCAGGCTCACCGGGCCAAGGGTGGTGAGCTGGCGCAGCTTCATGCCGTCCAGCCCCTTGTTGGAGCAGGCCGCCACGCACACGCCGCACTCACTGCACTTCCACGGGGTGACCACCATACGGGTCTGGCCGTCCGGCAGGTCCTCCTGCTTCAGGGCACCTGCACGGCAGGCTTTTTCGCACTTGCCGCAGGCAAAGCACTTGTCGGTGAAGCTGGGCAGATAGCAGCCGTAGTGCAGGGGATTGTCCGGCATGGCGGCCTTGAGCTGCCTGGTGCGCTGGTGCAGCAGCAGGCGGAAGTCTGCACCGCCGTCCTCGTCAGCGCGCAGGCCGGGCAGCATGCGCAGCAGCTGTTTGGTGCCGCTCTTGGAGCCGTGGCCCACCTGCTCGAACATCTCGCGGCGGGTGAGCTCCTTGACGTGGTAGGGGGCTTCGTCCGGCTCATAGGCCAGCGTGAAGCGGGCCTCGAACATCGTCTCCCCGAAGAACTCCACCAGGCGGGTCAGCTCGGCCCGCAGCTGGTCGGCGCAGGTGTCGTTCTCGCACTCGCCGCAGGGGGTCAGGTCCAGCACGATCTTTTTGTTCAGGGCCAGATAGGCCAGCGCCTCCCAGGAAAGGGACGCGATGCAGGCGCGCACCATGGAGTTTTTGCGGGCCGACTTCTCACAGCCGATCCAGATGGTATCGTTGTCGGTGTCGGCGGCAGAGGTGTCGCGCTCCACCTGCTCCGGCGAGGGGGAGATGCAGCGGCTGCGGCATACGGAGACGCACAGACCGCAGTCGGTGCAGGGGTCCCAGTCCTTGACGAGGTTGGGACGGGTAAAGATCTGATCGCCGTAGGGGCAGATATCCTTGCAGGCCGTGCAGGATTTGCGGTGCGGGTGCAGGTTCCAGCACTGGCGGCGGTTGATCTCCGGATGGGTGGTCTTCATCAGCGCATCCATCGCAGCTCTTGTAAAAAAGCCCATACGATCACTCCTTTTCTACGATCGACGTGACAGCTGCATGGTCCAGCAGAAAGCGCTGGACCTTCTGGTTGGTAAGGGCGGCGGCCACAGCATCACGGGCCAGAACCCGGCGGATCTCCTCCTCCGGGTTGCCGTGCAGCCGGGCCAGACGGGCGTATTCGGCGTCCACTTCCTCATTGCTCACAGTGATATTCTCGGCCTGTGCAATGGCCGGCACGGCCAGCATCGCGCGCATGCGGCGTGCGGCGTCCTGGCGATAGCCGGCCCGCAGCTGTTCCGGCGTGGTGTTGTTGGCCTGGCAGTACAGCTCCAGCGAGAAGCGGCTCCGGGAAAGCTTATCCTTCAGCTGCTGCAGCGCGTGGTCGGCGTTCTGGTCCAGCACGGCAGCAGGCAGCTCCACGGTCAGGTTGGCCCCGGCCAGGTCCAGCAGGGCAGCCTCAGCCAGACGGTCAGCGTTGGCCTCGTGAGAAGCCGCTTTCTTGGCACGGATGCTCTCCCGCAGGGCGTCCAGCGTGGCAAAGCCCAGCCGCTGGGCCAGGGCATCGTCCACGGTGGGTTCCTGCTTCTGCTCCACCGTGTGCAGGCAGATCTCGAACTGCGCCGTTTTGCCGGAGAGCTCCGGCACGCGGAACTCGTCCGGGTAGGTGAAATCAAAGCGGAAGGTCTCTCCGGCGCAGTGACCGTACACGGCCTGCTCGGCGGCAGGCATGAGCTGGGCGGTGCCCAGTGTCACGGTCACCTGTTCCATGCGGCTGTCCGGGATGGGCGCGCCGTCCAGAAAGCCCTCAAAATCCAGCGTGACCCGCATCCCCCGGGCAGCGGGGGCACTGGTGGCGCAGAAAGGCGCATGACGGCGGGCAAGGCTTTTCAGTTCAGAAGCAACGGCGGCTTCGGTCACCGGGCGCACCCGGCGGGTGACCGGCAGGCCCTTGTACTGCCCCAGCGTGACCGGCGGCAGAGCATTTGCGGTTTGTTCCATGGCAGGGAACCTCCATTCCAGTAAGCGCTTACAGCCCGCGGGCAGCAAGCCAGTTTTCGGCGACCTGAGAGAACATCTCAGGGTATTTGGCATCTTCTTCGGTAAAGGCACTGAGGTAATACTCCACCTCGGCGCGGGTGGGGGCTACAGTGCGCCGCCAGATGGTAAAGGTGGTGCCGTTGCCCATGTCAAAGGTCTCTTCCAGTGCGAAGTATTCGTCGCGCACGGCCAGGAACCTATCGTTCAGCTTGTGGGACATCTCGTTCTCAGGGTCATTTACATGAGTCAGCGGGAAAGGATCGGCGGTGAGAACGTATTTTGCCTCAAAGAACTGCATAGGGAAGTAGTGGGTGCCAGGCACCGAGAAGCCAAAGGCCAGCTTGCCGTTGATGGGGGTCTGGGGCAGCAGGCAGTTCTTGAAGTGATCCGGGCAGTACAGCGTGTCGTGGGGGATCATATAGGCAATCTCGCCATCGGCACAGTGGGTGTCGATCCAGCTGGCAATGGCCTTGATCTGCGGCAGATCCTTGCGGTCATAGACCAGGTCATCAATGGCGGCAAAATCGCGGGCGCTCTCCTGCAGAGAGGCCGAGAGAATAGTGCGGCCGATGAGAAAATCCGGCAGAGCCACGGTGGTCAGGGGGGAGCAGCGCACCGAGGTGGCAAAGGCGATGGTGAACAGCCAGAAGCCGATTTTCAGGTTCCGGCGGCGGTTCATGCCCTCTGCCAGGGCTGCGGCGCCGATCAGGAACAGGAGGAACCAGCCGGGTAAAAACAGCAGCATATGTTGGGAACCGGTGGTCTGCACCCGGGTGAACAGCAGCATGCTCAGCAGGATCTCCAGCCCGGCAAGGCAGGGCAGCGCGGGCATTTTGTGCACTTTCAGGCAGAACCACAGGCCCAGACCGATGAGCACAAGGTTCATCAGGCCCATGCGGGCGTATTGCAGGTAGATCTCCGTGACCATGCCGCCGCCGTTATAGTAGGCGTAGCGGTCGGCGTAGCTGTAAGCAAGGATGTGGCTGACCATCGGCCACAGCAGCACCAGCATGGCCACCATGCTCATCAGCCCGAACAGCACCAGATTGCGCACCTGCAAAAGTGCCTGCTTTTTCTGCCCGGCGCGGGCGGTGCGCACGCTGCTTACCAGCACCAGTACCGCGTAGGCAAAGTAGTAGCCCACTACAAAATATAAGTACCACCGGCGGGAGAGGATGATGGCTGCCGTGGCAGCAAACAGCAGGCAAAAGCGCACCGGCTCCAGTTTTTCAAACCGGAAATCCAGCGTGAGCAGCAGGATGCTGAAGCCGAAGATCAGGCCGAACCAGTCCGGCTGGCTGAGCATGGCACTCATACGCAGCCAAGGGTAGGTGACCATCCAGGTCATGCCGATAAGGAAGTACCAGAAGCGGTTCTTCACCTGCAGCATCTGCCCCACCTTGATGGTAAGCCCTGCCAGCAGCACCAGCAGCATGGGCAGGATGCTGAACACCTGACAGAAGGCAAAGCTGTCGCCGGTGCGGTCGCTCAGGCAGAAGGGAAAATCCAGAAACAGGGTAATGAAGTTGGTGTAGTCCTCGGCAAAAGAGCCGAAGATGTAATGGAAGCCAGCCGCCGGGCTTTGCAAAAAGGCGGCTTCGGCGCTGTACTGCTTGTTGATATAGTTGACATAATCCCAGATGTATACAAAGCTGCGGCGGTTCAGCGCCCAGAAAAAGTAGATCAGCGCCGCCGCCCACAGGCCGACGATCACCGCTTTGTGGAACAGGTCAAATTTTATCCCTGCTACCCGCAGCACCAGCAGCACACAGGCGAACAGCGCTAAGTTGCACCACAGGCTCACCAGCGGAAAAAAGAATCTGCTGCCGGGCGCAGCCAGCGCAAAAACAGCCAGCAGCACTGCCGCTGCAGCCAGCACCAGCGCAGTTTTCGCCGCAGCGGAAACGCGGGGCTTTGTGATAGTATCGGTCATGGAACAAGACCCTCCTTGCAAAGTTTCACATTCTACAGTATAACAACTCCCCCGGGCACTGTCCAGCACCCCGGCGGCGAAAAATGCAGAATGTCCCGCCGCTTTCAAAGCAGACGGGACATTTTTGCGTAAATATTACTTATCGGAAATTTCTGCGGCGGCTTTTGCAGCCTTTGCCGCCTTGCGCTTTTGCGCCAGCGCCTTGTTGGCGCTCAGGCGGGCGGCGTCCGGGTTGGGGGCTTCCGGGGACAGCCGCAGCAGATAGCTGCCCATGGCGGGCAGATCCAGCGTCAGGGTGTAGTCCCTGCCAAACACACCGCCGTCGGTGGTGTGGAAGCTCTGCTTGCGGTGCGCCTTGTGCACGCCGCCCCATGTGCCGGCCTCGGTATCCAGCACCAGCTCTGCGCTGCAGGGGAACTTGAGGTACAGAGGGAACTTTTTGTGGGCGCTGTCCTGTGTGTTCATGACGCAGAGCAGGTTCTGCCCGCGCCCCTTGCGCAGCCATGCGTACACGCCTTCGGCACAGCTTTCGCTTGCCACCCACTCAAAGCAGTCCGGGTTGTACTCGCCATCATACAGCGCAGGCTCGGAGGCGTAGGTGCGGCAAAGGGCGGCAAAGTATTTCTGGAAGGCATCGTGGAAGGGGTATTCCAGCAAATTCCAGTCCAGCTCCCGCTTTTCGTCCCACTCCCGGAAGTGTGCCAGCTCGTTGCCCATAAAGTTCAGCTTTTTGCCGGGATGGGTGTACATATAAAAATACAGGGTGCGCAG
>OLGB01005323.1_pt1 | contig 10196 bp, 8 predicted proteins | sample 1605691 | NCBI WGS metagenome assembly OLGB01 (sample SAMEA3888925, study PRJEB22519) | human gut metagenome | biome: human gut; feature: human-associated habitat; material: faeces | place: Denmark | collected 2010
CGAGAATGCTGCGGATGCTGCGGCCTTTTGCGATTAAGTCTTCCGCAAGCTTTTCTCCTTCGACTGCTCGCATTTTTTCGAGGTTCGCTGCTGCTTCTGCTACCGGAATCAGAATCGCTTTCGTGATTTCCTCTTCATCTTCTACATCCGGGATTGCTTTCATTACATCCGGAAGCCCTGCAAGGAACTGCAGGGTGATATCGCCTTCCACGCTGAACTCTTTTCGCAGTTCAAGCAGATTTTCGTAATACTGCTTGGCAATCATCGTGTTGAGCTTGATATTCACATCGTTTTCGGTTATGTTCTCTACCATGATGGAGACATCCACTTTACCGCGCCGGATGCGCTCCTTAACCGCATTCTTTACCTTATCCTCCGCGAAGCCGTAGCGACGCGGCATTTTGATGGAAATGTCGGAATATCTGTGATTTACCGATTTGATTTCCACTGTGATATTTCGCTTTCCGTCCGTGTATTCGCTTCTTCCGAAGCCTGTCATGCTTTTGATCATACCTGTTTTACCTCGTTTCTTTTCGTATTTTTGTATGATTCTATTTTCCATTGTACAGGAAAAACGCACGGCTTGCAAGATGCGGTTTTTGCTTTACAATGTATCTTAATTGCGTTTATAATATTTTGGGGACTATTTAGGGAAACTCAATACAGGAGGTAATTATGGCATTTGACGGAATCGTCACGCGGGCAATGGTCCGCGAACTTCAGGATAGAATTTTACTTGGAAAAATCGAAAAGGTTTATCAGCCCGAGGCGGATGAACTTGTTTTTCACATACACACAAAGAATGGCAATGTGAAGCTTTTAGCTTCAGTAGGCTCGGCACACGCGAGAGTCTGCTTTATCACGGAAAATCCGGTCAATCCGCCGGCACCGCTCGCATTCTGTATGCTTCTTCGCAAGCACCTGCAGGGCGGACGCATTACGGAAATTACCCAAAAGGACTCGGAGCGCATCATCGAAATTTCACTTGAAACGCTCAATGAACTGGGCTTCACGATGTCAAAGAAGCTCATATTTGAAATCATGGGCAAGCACAGCAACATCGTGCTCGTGGACATCGCAAGCGGCAAAATTATCGACTCGATTAAGCGCGTCAGCTTCGATGTGAACCGCGTGCGCCAGATTCTGCCCGGCATGATTTATCAGTACCCGCCGGCGCAGGACAAAATCCCGTTCCGGGAAATTTCGGCTGATCAGCTTGAGGCCCTTGCCGCAGACGGGAAATCGATTCTCAGAAGTGTCGGCGGAATCGCACCTGCCTTCGCAGAGGAACTGGCACTTCGCGCAGGTGTGCAGCGCAGCGGCTATCTGTCGGATGTTTTGGCAGCGATTGAATCGCCAAATCATGCCGATGCTCGCGTGTACCTCGATGAGAGCGGCGCGCCGATTGACTTTTATCCGGTAGCCCTCTCGGAGCTTGAAGAAAGCTGCCGTGTGGAGCGCTTTGGTGACCTCAGCAGTGCGATGGAGTTCTACTTCGGAAAGAAGGAATCTTCCAATCAAGGCCGCCAGAAATCCCACGATCTCATAAGGTCGGTAAACGCTCTTCTCGACAAAATGTACCTCAAGAAAAAGCGTCTTTCCGAGGATCTTTTGAAAGCGGAAAATTCGGAAGATTTGAGGCTTTACGGGGAGCTTTTGACCGCAAACATTCACCTGATTCAGCCCGGCATGAAGTCCGTGGAAGTCACCAACTATTATGACGGCTCAACGCTCACGATTCCGCTGGATGTCAAGCTCAGTCCATCGAAAAACGCTCAGCACTATTTCAAGAAATACGGCAAATCAAAGACGGCAATCAAAGAAAAGCAGATTCAGCTCGACGAAAACGAAGCCGAAATCAAGTATCTGGAATCCGTGCTTTCTTTCCTTGAAAATACGGATGATGTAGTCGAAATCGAAAGCATCCGCGCAGAGCTGGTCGAGACGGGCTATGTCCGCAGACGCAGACAGGCAGGCGGCTTCAAGGAAAAGAAATACAAGCCTGCCCCTTACCGCTACACGCTTTCCAACGGCATGAGCGTTCTGGTAGGCAGAAACAACAAGGAAAATGATATTTTAACCTTTAAAACTGCGGGAAACAAAGACCTTTGGCTTCACACCAAAGATATTCCGGGCTCGCATGTCATCGTCCAAAGCGGCGGCGTCGAGCTTGACGAGGAAGCGGTCTGGGAAGCTGCGGCGATTGCCGCTTACCACAGCAAGGCGCGCACTTCGGAAAATGTCCCGGTCGATTATGTACAGATAAAGTACGTCAAAAAGCCCGCCGGCGCAAAACCCGGCATGGTAATCTTCACAAACAACCGCACGGTTTATGTGAATCCCGCAGTTCCGAAATAAACAAAATCGGCAGCCTTCGTCGGGCTGCCGCAAAAGCCTCCCGGAAATCGCATTACATCGTAGTCCGGGAGGCTTTTTCCTAAACTTTTATTTTTTCTATGCGACAACAACTATCAGGTTGTTGTCCTCTTTATATACCGGAATGTACACTTTATGTCCAAGTGCGAACAAGGTCTGAATATACGGATCATCCTCTATTCCCTCCGGCGAAAAGCCATTTGCCATAAAGAACGCCGCCTTTTGATTTAAAATCGTCTTTTTTATTGAGCAATAAAATGCGCTCTCCTGCATCTGACGAAGCAAATCGGCGTCTGCTTTCCCTTTACATTCGATAATATATGCTCCCGCTTCTGTATAGGGCGTCTCGCCATCCAGTGGGAGAAAATGTGTGGTGGACCAGTCCAGTTTTCCGTTCCTTTGCAGCTTGCGCATCTGTGAAACCGCTTGCGGATTTGCGTGTAAAACAGTCCAACCGACCACTTCGTTTTTTGAAGCATCATACAGGTACGAAACAACTTTAAAGATTCCTCTCAGTTTCTTTTCGTAATCCGCTTTATCTGTTTGACTTCCGGCAAAGATATTGGACGCAAAACTGCACACAATCGTCGGATCGTGCCTATGCACCGCTGCTTGTTCCGCAAGCTCCGACAGGACCGCATACTGTATTTCCACATCGTTTGAAAGAATTTCTTTTAGACAGGATTCTTCCGGCAGTCTTTCCTGATCAGTATTTTTGCTTATGTCTGTATCCATAGTAAAGGAAACAATATACGGAAGATAATCCTCCCAAAGTTCTTGCAGCGTGATCTTTTTCATGGCATTCACTCCCTATGCTTATTCACTTTTAATCGCTTCCAGTGCTGAAATTTTAACCGCCTTATTTGCCGGATAATAACCCGAAGCGAGGCCGATAAAAATTGAAAATACGATTGCAAACGCTACCAGCCATACCGGAATTACCGAAATTCGGCTGACACCTTCGCCACCAAAGATTGCCTGCAGCAGAGCTTCTTTCGTAAAGCCCATGCCGATAGAGACAATGTTGATTCCCCACGATATCAGGAAACTGAAAACACTGCCGACAATTCCGCCCAAAAGTCCGATTGTACCGGCTTCCATCAGGAAAAGCGCACGTATATCTCTTACATAACAGCCGAGCGATTTCATAATGCCGATTTCCTTGGTTCGCTCGGAAATAGACATAATCATCGTGTTGGTAATGCCGATTGCCGCTACAAAGAGGGAAATCGCGCCCAATCCGCCGAGCATCAGCTGCATCTGGCGGGCACTCTTCTGCATTTCCTCACGCATGCTTGCCATGGAATAGGTATTGTACCCCATTGCCTTAATCTCAGACTCCACATCGCCAACGGTATTGATATCCGTTGCCTTGACACTCATGCTTGTGTATTCCGTCTTTCCCGGCGGAAGACCTGTAATTTTAGATATAATATCTTTTAAGGTATCAATGCTGATCATCAGCCCCTGAGAAGTTTCATATCCTTTGCCGTAATCTTCTTTTACTCTTCCGGTTATTTGAATCTCTCTTTCATATGAGTTTTGGTTGGAATCCGTGAATTTAAGCGTTATCGGCGCGTTCATCAGATTGAAATACGGATCCGGATAAACGGGATCTTTGATCTCCCTGCCCTGTTCATCGTACTTTGCCGACCAGTAATCAACCGTGTTGCGGCCGTCCGGCAGAAGAGTATCTTTGAACGCATAGGCAAAAAACTGCCCGGCAACCGCTTCGTCCTTGCCTTTTCCCGCCGTTTCGCCTTCGACGAATTCATACCCCATGGACTCGAGTGCTTCCGTATCCACGCCTATGAGTGGCAGCCAGTCCGTATTCGCATATCTCTGATTGGCTCCTGCATATGCCCCAACTGTATAATCATAGGCTTCATATTTCGGAAGAATCGCCTGCACGCCTTCAATCTGCGAAAAGCTTTTAATCGCATCATCGTCGAGATTCATTGTTTTTCCGTCCTGTGATGTGCCTTGTGAAACCTCAATTATAGTCAAATCCCCCATGTTTTCAAGCATTTGGTTCTGAGATTCCGTCATCCCGATGCCGATTGACACCATTACGATGATGGAACAGCAGCCTATAAAAACGCCCAAAACTGTCAGGAATGTCCGACCTTTTCTTCTTTTGAGATTCTCGACGCACATATGCCAAATATCTGAAAATCTCATTATTTATCCCCTTCGTTTTCGTTTCCTGCGTCTGCTGTATTTGCCTTGTTGTCTGCAACGCCGGTTCCGTTTAATTCATCGTCCCAGCTGTCCCAAAGCTCCTGCTCTTTCTTTGCTGCTTTTGCTTTCTTTCTCTTTTTGAGAATTACGACAGCTGCGATTCCCAAAACAGCCACGATTGCAACGACAATCCACCAGTTGAATCCGCCCTCTTCGGCATCCGGATTGTCCATTCCCGGATCGTCCATACCCGGGTCGCTCGGCTGCATCGCCTGAACATCCATCGTAACCGGGAAAATTCTTTCCTTGGAATCCCCGTTTCCGTCTTCGTAGCTCACTTTAATGTCGAACGAGCTTTCTCCGGCTGCCGCTGCGGTTATCGCAAATGCGATGGTTCCGCTCTTGCCGGGTTCAAGATTTCCGACCGTCTGCATCGGGCTGGATGACTGAACGTTTCCTTCGAGGCTTGCTTCCACATTCGCAATATCGGTTTTGCTCTTGTTTACATAGTTAAGTGTAATGCTTATTTCGTCACCTTCGGTTATGTACTCCGGAACAACCGGCTTTGAAATTTCGAACCGGTCCGGCTGATAAACCGGTACGGAAAGCTTAATGTCTGAAGTCGCCTGCGTTCTCTTTTTGTGGTCTACATATTCGTATTTGAAGTTTATGGACACCGGCTGAGCATTGCCTGTAACGGTTTTGAGTGCTTTCATCGGCACCTTTACTACCTGGGAATGTCCCGCTTTGATTTTATCAAAGAAGAAAGAGTTGGACGTTCCGTTCAGCAAAAGGTTTTCTCCTCCGTCCACCGTCACTACGATATTGTCAATGTTAAGTTCGCTGCTCGTGTTTTTGAATTTAAACGAGAAGTTGAAATTGCTGCCGGCCGCGACTGACTGACCGCCATAGTTGAACTTGGTAACGATAATGTTTGGGATAGGGCTTGTGGTCTCGTCATCCTGCTCGCCCGCAGCACCGCTGAGTTTTGCCGGAATGGTGATTCTGCCCTTTGCGCTTCCGCTTGTTGTACTTACTCTGTTATAGTAATCATATTCTACTTCTGCATCGATGTACTGCGTCGCACTCTGAATCGTCTTGAGTGCTCTCACCTGAACGGCAATCGTCACATCCTTGCCGATGTTAATGTTATTCAATTGGAATGCAGTCGTTCCGCCCACAACGGTCAGTGCATCCGACGGCGTCAATGTGATAATCGGGTTCTGCATAACCGCCTTTCCTACATTCTTGACCGTGATGTTGAGCGTCATGGTTTCTCCCGGTTTGATGTCGTGGGAAAGCTGATTTCTGCTGATGATTGCTTTCGGTGCCGGGATTGGATCCGGTGTGGATGGCTCGGACGGTGTATAGTCCGGTTCTGTGTAAACCTTTGCTTCAGAAATCGGTACTTCGATATTGTCATATCCCGTACCCTTCTGAACCATGAGCTTCAAGCTTTGACCGGTGCCTTTATATTTTAAACCCGTGACTAATATTTCAATTGTTTTGCTTTTTTGTCCTCCTATGGATGCTATTTTATCGATAGTTCCTCCGCTGAAGCTGTCAACGAGGCGCGACGCATCAAGAGTATCACTTTCATCTACAGTCGAATTGCTTTTAATTGTAACTAAAATATCCACCGTATCACCTTTTGTTATCGTGTATGTTCTCGATGTATTTGTCGGAACCTTGTTGAACTTGGTGATTGTATATCCTGTAACTTCAAATCTTGCGGAGCCGTCTGTCGTGTCAGGACCCTCCGTAGCTGCGAAAGCAAATGCACTCATTCCTATGAGGGTTATTGCAAGTGCCATGCATAAAATTAAACCCTTTTTTAAAATTTTTCTCATTTTTTTCCCCATTCTTATTGCTTATTGTTGTCTGATTCAGCTGCCTGAAGCCCGTTATCGGTCCTTTCGTCGCTTACAATCTGTCCGTCTATCAGCGTCACAATTCGGTCTGCGTAAGTAGTCATTTCCGGATCGTGTGATACCAAAACGATTGTCTGATGAAAAGTCCTCGCAAACCTGCGAATCATTTCCATAACCTCTTTGGTTGTCTTTGAATCAAGGTTTCCCGTCGGTTCGTCAGCGAACACGATTTCGGGTCTGCTGATAAAAGCTCTTGCAATGCCCGCACGCTGCTGCTGTCCTCCTGACATTTGTCCCGGGAAATGATTCATTCTGTTCAAAAGACCCACTCTGTGAAGCATCTTCTTTGCCTCAAGTTCGCGCACATCCTTCGGAACACCGTGAAACATCAGAGGCATCGCCACATTTTCCACGCAAGTCAGTTCTTTCAGTAAATTGTATGACTGAAAAACAAAACCTATGTGCTCTTGCCGGAATGCCGCAAGTTCATTCTCGTTCATCCTCGGAATGGACCTTCCGTTAATCAGGACTTCACCCCTTGTCGGTTTCTCAAGACCTGCAAGCTGATTCAGCAGAGTACTTTTGCCGGAACCGGATGTACCGAAAATGCAGCATATCTCCCCTTTGTTGATGGAAAGATTTACAAAGTGGTGGATGCTGACTCGAAGATTAAGTTAGAGTATACCTGTCGATGATGAAGATATCGATGCAGTTATATTTAATTCAATGATATCGGATGTCAGACGGTGCATTGTGGGTAAGCGCAAAGTATTCCCACGCTAGACTTAATGAATCACATCTTTAGCATGCAAAGCTAGAAATGCGAGCATTTTACTCTGTTATCACTTGCTAGATGTAAGCATTTTACTCTACATTGCACCCGAACAGGCTGTCTGAACGGTTTCATTCCAAGGTACCAGTTTTGCCAGTTCTTCATCGGTCATAACAGTCCCGGGAAGTTGTTCTAGCAGGTAATTCAAGTACTTATAAATGTTCAGGTTATGTGTTTTGGCCATCTCGACCATGGTATACGGTGGAGACTTACCGGGATGCACTGACAGTTTTCAGACGATATGTAACATACACGCTGCATCTGTCTATACGCTCCTTCGAATTCGAGGATTGTACGCATGACCTGTTGTTGTCCTATATGGAGTTTCTGAACAAAAATGGAAATGCCGAAACTACCTGCAATAACAGGCTGGCAGCAATCAGGGCATATCTCTGGTATGTTGCAGATGATGATATTTCTTTACAGTCAGTAGCACTGACAGCTTCACATGTTCCCTTTCTCAAAGTGACAAAACTGACAAGGGAAGTGATATCTGAGGAGGATCTTAAAGCATTGCTTTCAGCCCCTCCGAATACAAAGATTGGCCGAAGGGATCAGATGATCCTTATCTTACTTTATGATTCGGCCATCCGGGTCTCTGAATTGTTATAGCTTGATGTCTCTTCAGTAAATCTGGATGCTGATATACCTTACCTTAGAATATACGGAAAAGGTGATAAGGAACGAATTGTTGCTATCACAGACACAACTGCCGACCACATGAGGAATTACCTTAAGGCTTATCATCCAACGAAGGATCCTGACTCACCACTGATATTTACAGTCATAAAAGGCAGGAAAGATAGGATGTCTGTAGGAAATGTAGAACGTATCATAAAAAAATATGCACCCAAGATACGTCCTGAACATCCTAATCTGCCGGAACACTGCTATCCGCACATGGTTCGCCGAACCCGTGCAACAAATTTGTATCAGGATGGAACTGAACTGGAACTTATCTCCAGGATACTTGGACATTCTTCAACGGAGACCACCCGCATTTACGCAGTTCCTTCAGTGGAAATGATGCGAAAAGCAATGGAATCCGGCAAAATGTCAACAGATGAAAAACCGCTGTGGCCTGATGGTGAAGCAGAAATGGCACGAATCTGTGGATTAAGATGAAAAAGTTATCCTCATCTTTTTGAAGCACAGATAAAGAAAAATGGCTGTTGCCAGAAAAGATGAGGATAAAAAAATCGTTAGGATAAGCCGCAGACAATATAAATCTCATCTGCGACCGAAATATCGCCTAACATGATAACTCCTTCAGGATTTGGAGTGTCTGTCTAAGCAGGAAAGGATCTGTTCCGTTGGGAATCCGAAGTACGGTACCTGCAATGGAAAGCTCCATTACTCCATTGTGTAGTAAGGACTGGTCGTTCTGACTCTTGGCAGGAGAAAGAACTGTTTCCTTTTTGTCAGGTGCAGCAAGCTGAATCTTCACGATTTCCTGCTTATGAGGAACCGGATTTCTCATAGCATTGGGAATACCGGCACATTCTTTCTGGCGAAGACGTTTTACCCAGTTGTAAAAGATTCCGGGGTTGATGTCATTCTGCAGACACCATTCATGGTCGGTAAGACCGCTGGCACGACATTCCATGATCAGGCGGAATTGCTCATCTGCGGGAATACGGGGTGCTCTCATAATCTAGCCTCCATAAGTAGAGTGAAACGCTTGCGTTTTGCTAGTGCTGGCAATCCCAGAGGAGTAAAACGCTTGCATTTCCTATTTGTATTATGAAGCTAGTCTGCTACGGTGTCACTACGCCGGAATATCTTGCGCTTACCCTATATGAATTAAAAACATTTCGGATATCTTTATAATTATGCTTTCTGCTTTTTTAAATCATCAACAATATCATGAATTGGAATAAATCCTTGATTTGCATTGCTATCCAATTCCTCTGTAGTTGCCATTCCGCATCTTATAACCCCAACTACTTCATAGGACAAATTCAATACAACTCCACCACTTGCACCATGCACAACTCTCCCTGAAACCGTATAGATATCTTGCTTCATAAATTTACGTACACTAATTATATCCACCGATTGTATCTCAGGTGAATTCCCTACACAGTAGTTTGGGTATCCTATAATAATAACCTTGTCTCCTATTTTCAAATTTTTAGAGTTGCCTAGTAGAAGTGCATCTTCACTTTGTCCTCCCCAATTATAACACGCATAATCAATTTCCCTATTACATGCAAGAAGGTTTCCTGGATTAATGAGACTAGTAACTTTTTCACTCTTGCATGTGAAAACATTGTATATCTCATTTTCCTCTGTGACATGATAATTGGTAAGTAATCCTACATTTTTTAATATGAAACCACTTCCCTGACAATATGATCCATTACCATCATGCTCTATCACAAATACGGATTTTTCAATTTTTTCCAACAACTCCATCTGTGAATTAAGATGAATGATTTCCTCATTACAAATTTTATTTAGCTCGGTTGCATATTTTAGGAAAACTTTATTATTTTTCCCTTTCACTTCACCTATGTAATTGATTTTTCCTTTCAGAACAGACTTAAACCAATCTATAACTTGTTCCTTACTTTCATCAGACTTATTTTTTATAAGATCCAAAATCTGCTTATTTTTACAATTCCCTAATTCAATATATCTTTCAGCCGCTTGGTATATTTTATCATTGCGACATTGAAATAACATTGCTCTCACTTTTTTTATATATTCTCTTTTAATGTTTACAAATTGATTGACTACTAGACCTGTTACTTCTTGCCGTTTTCTGCAATCAAACATTCTTGTTTTTTTCTCATTTGGAACAAATGAATTTTGTTCCAGTTTTTCTCTTAGCTCTTTTCCAATATGAACTCCTTCATAATCTACATATACGATTGCTGGTGGTATTTCCTCTCTGTATGATGAAAAAGATAGGCGTTTGCGAAACGCCACAA
>OLGB01005324.1_pt1 | contig 10196 bp, 9 predicted proteins | sample 1605691 | NCBI WGS metagenome assembly OLGB01 (sample SAMEA3888925, study PRJEB22519) | human gut metagenome | biome: human gut; feature: human-associated habitat; material: faeces | place: Denmark | collected 2010
CTTTTCCTTCCATTGTCGCCTGTAAATGATTTTTCAAAAATTCTCGGCAGATCCTTTTCTGTGATCCCGATTCCGTTATCTTCTATCCAAAGCCAGATACCGGCTTCTCCGGAGCTGTTCTCCGAGGACTGTACTTTTTTTGTAAAAATCCTGATTTTTCTTTCGTCTTCCGCGGCATATTTGACCGCATTGCTTAAAATCTGACCGAGCATAAACTGAAGCCACTTACGATCCGTATACACCTTCTCGTCTCTCAGTTCAACCAGAACAGAAAAGCCATTCAGGATCAGACTGTCCTTATTGTCCCTGACGGTACTCTGTACAATCTCTTTTAAGCCATAACCTCCGATACAATAATCTTTCTCCGGTACTTCGCCTCGCAGATAATACAGAACCTGCTCCACGTAACTCTCAATCCTTCTGATCTGCTCTTTCATTCTCCGTTCCATATCTTCCCGGTGATTGAACAAAATCAGATTTGTACTTGCGATCGGAATCTTGATCTCATGGATCCAGGTCTCAATATAACGTTTAAATTCTCCATTTTTCCTGATCTGCTGCTCTACTGTATCTGTCATGGAATGTTCCATTTCCTGGATCACCCTACAGAGGATCTGTCCCTCCAGGAATTCCGGTTCATCCAGTAATTCCGTCAGCAGATATTTTTCTTCAAGCTGCGACAGATTTTCTTCCACTTTTTTATAGAATTTTCTTTTTCTCAGGAAATCGTATCCAAAAATCACTCCGATACTCCCGGTCAGCCAAAAAAAAGCAAATCCCTGTAGTGCCACCGGACTTGCGAACAACCATAGGACCGCCTCCACCACACCCTCTGCCAGCAGTCCCAGCAAAAGATGAAGCCTGTGATCCTTTAAATATTTTTTTAAACTCATAATAGCAGATACCCCTGTCCCCGTCTCGTCTCTATCTTATTCTCCAAACCGATCTGTGCAAGACGCTTTCTCAGACGGTTGATATTGACTGTTAGTGTATTATCATCAACAAATTCGCTCATATCCCACAGATGATCCATCAGCTCATCCCTTGAAACGATCTGCCCCTTCCTGCTCATCAGGCAATGCAGGATTGCCAGTTCATTTTTCGATAATACTACTTCATCTCCGTGATAAGAAACCGTACTTCTCAGCAGGTTAAGACGGAGTTCTTCATCCTGCAGTTCTTCCTGAACTGCTTCACCCTCTGCCTTTTCTCCCCGGACAGAAGATGCCCTTTGCTCCGACTGTCTGCCGGTCTGCTCCGTTCTCCGTAAGATCGTTTCAATCCGCAAAAGCAGGATGGTTGGATTGTAGGGTTTTGTCACATAATCATCTGCCCCACTGCTGCGGCTCATGATCTCTTCTACTTCCCCGTCTTTGCTGGTCAGCATGATGACAGGAACATCCGATTTTTCCCTGATCTGACGCAGAATATACTGCCCGTTTGCTCCGGGCAGTATGATATCAAGAAGAACCAGATCCGGACGGATCTGCCTGACCTGGGCAGCCGCATCAGTAAAGTCAGAAAGGATCTCTGCCTGATATCCACTGTCGTTTAACAAGATTTCCAGTTCTTCCCTGAGTATTTTATCATCTTCTATAATTACTATTTTCTTCATATTTTTTCCTTAAAATTTTCCACCACCGCCACCATGGCTTGTTCCTGAAGACGACGTATGCGTACTTGATCCGGAAGATCCTGAATTGTTCTTCGGCCTCGCACTTTTGCTTGTTCTGGTATACAGGAAATGATCCTGCCGTCTTGTCACCTGCATACTTCCCGCTCTGACATAGTTTTCTGCCGAACGCTGCATTTTTACACTTTTCAGACTTCTTCTCATACCTTCCACGATCAGCAGTGCGATCACAACGCCACTTCCAAGTGCGATCAGCAGATTTTTCAACCAGGGATACGCACCTTTAGGCATATGATCTCCGTCATATGCATTCCCGGTTTTCGCCTGCGTAAGAAATTCATCGCACAGATCTGCATAAGTATCAAATGCATCCAGGTATTCTCCATCACTCAAATAAGGCAGGAACTGATCCGATATGTAATCAAGACCAGCATCCGTGATCGCTCTGATCCCGAATCCCGTGGTCGTAATATGCCAGTCTCTTGCCTCCATGCTGACAAGCAGAAGGATACCGCTTTTGTCTGTGCCAATTCCATAGCCATTATAATCATAAAAATCATCTGCATAATCCTGTGCAGACTTTCCATCCAGACTGTTCACCGTCACAACCACCACATCTGCCTGCTGCCGCTCACTGATCTCATCCAGTCTTGCTTCCAGTTCTTCCTCTTCCAGTTCACTGAGAAGATCCGCACGGTCTACCAGCCGTGGGAGCTGCCTCGTTTCCGGTATGACATTTTCCTCTGCTGCTGCAGAAAACCGGATCATCAGCATACTCACAAGACATACAAGCAGAGTACAGAGAAGCAGGATTCGTCTGTTCGATCTTGTTCTGTTCATATTCCACACTCCTCCTACAACATCCACAACAGGGATAAGATACTAAATGCTGCTACACTGATTCCTGCTGTCAGACCCACAAACCAGCGGACATAGGCTCCTTTATCTGTCGGCAGATTTCCTACGAATTTTCCGGTCTGTCCGTTCATGGCAAACCGATATTTCTTTCCCTGCCAGGTAGTATTTAAGATCCATACCGGATAAAGTGCATACTTTACCCTGCTATTTTCCAACCGGACATTGGAATTTTCTACCACCACACCGCTGTATCCCTTTACCGTGGCACGAAAAGCATCCTCTGTACTCTGTCTGATCCTGCGGTTCGCATGGCCGATACTTTCTTCTGCATTCACATCATACTTATCAGCCAGATAGCCTGCCAGATATGCCGTCTGAAAATCCACCGCATCCTTAAAATCATACGGTTCGATGGATTCCATCAGATCATCTTCCATCTTGGAAGAACCATCCACCGGAACCCGTTCAAACCCGATCCGTCCCCCTCGTAAAATAGAATAGTAACTGGTCTGGGTATAATTATAATCCGAATCACTCCATGTCCGCACAGTCGTTCCTTTATAACGGATATCTGCTTCTGCATCCGCATCAAATAACCAGAATGGAACATAGATCCCTTTGATCTCATCAATATGATTCTCACTGCGGAATACTTTCGGAAGGAGCGGCTTTCCATTCAGATGGCTTTTAAACCGTTCCTTTGCCGCAGCCTTATCCAGCTTGAACGGAATCACGTAATCCGGTCTCAGATCTCCCTGGAACTGTCCTTTCATTACAACAGGATTATCACAGTACGGGCATTTTGTGGCAGCCTGATTCTCATCTGCTATGATCTCACCACCACAGGATTCGCAATGGTAAACCCTCATCTTTGAGGTCTCTTCTTCTCCCCACTGACTTCCGGCATCTTCCTGCCACTGCATCTGATCTTCCTTCTGCTTTTCCTGCTTCAGTTCCTCATCATACTTCTTCAGCGTCTCAATTTCAAACTCTGTATCACAGTACGGGCATTTCATTTTCTGTGCAGTACTGTTAAACTCTACAGCTCCTCCACAACACGGACACTTATATTGTATCAACTCACTCATTTATCTTTCTTCCTTTTTATCCGACGATATCATTTGCATCAAATGGATCTCCGCATTCCGGGCAGAATTTCGGTGGATTCTTCGGATCTTCCGGTTTCCATCCACACTTGTCGCACTGGTACACAGGAGTTCCTTTCGGACGGGGTTTTCCACACTCTGTGCAGAATTTTCCTTTATTTTCCGCACCGCAGCTACAGATCCATCCCTCCTGTGGTCTTTCCTTTCCACACTCCTGACAGAACTTCCATTCTTTCTCATTCACAGCTCCACAGGCACAGGTCCACTTTCCTGCTGCTTCTTTCTCACCGCCCTTGCCCGGTGCTGTCATATGCGGCTGGCTGCTGACATTCTGCTGGTTCTGTCCTGCATTGTTCTGAGCCATCTCAGCTCCCATCTGATACAGATTCTGAGCATTCATTCCTCCATTTTGTGCTGCCATTCCCATTCCCATAAATCCGGTCATGGCTCCTGCGGAATTGCCTGCTGCCGTCTTCATTGCACCGGCCTGAGCCTCTGTCAGAGTTGCTGCTGCCATCATCGGATCACGCAGGATCGCCGTCTTCTGTGCCTGCTTGATCATCTCAGCATCCTCTTTCGGCAGATCGATCGTTCCAATGGCAACGGATACGACCGTAATTCCTCTCGTATTTGCCCATTTTCCTGTCAGTGCCTCATTCATCGCATCACACAGCTCTGTTACATGTCCCGGAAGTGCATTGGGACGGATCTCCAGATCTGAAATTTTTGCAAATGCCGGCTGCAATGCACTGATAAATTCCGTCTTAAGCTGATGATCCAGCTCTTCTCTTCTGTATTCCTGCTCTATATTTCCACATACATTTGCGTAGAACAGAAGTGGATTTGATATCCTGTAGGAATAAACTCCGCTGCACCGCACTGATACATCTACGTCCAGACCGATATTTCTGTCTACTACACGGAACGGAACCGGATTCGGCGTTCCGAACTTATTGTCGATCAGCTCCTTTGTATTTATATAGTAGATTCTCTGATCTTTTCCGGTGTCTCCTCCATATGTAAAACGCTTGCCGATCACATCAAATACCTGATCCAGTGATGATCCAAGATTTCCTGAAAAGATCGTCGGTTCCGTCGATGCATCATAAGTATACTCTCCCGGTTCCGCACATACTTCTACAATCTTTCCCTGCTCCACGATCAAAGCACACTGTCCGTCTGCCACTGCAATTCCCGACCCGCTTGTGATAAGATTATCACTTCCTTTTTTATTTGCCGAACGGCTGCCGATCCGCTTCTGTCCTTTTACCGCAAGAACATCCGCATCCAGTGATTCACAGATAAAAAACTCCTTCCACTGATCGGCCATTGTTCCGCCAACCGCACTGATTGCTGCCCTGATAAGTCCCATATTCCTTCCTCCTTTGAGCTTTTATGTTATTTCCTATTGTATCAAATTCTGCTCAAAAATACTACTATTGATATCATAGCCTTTATGCAGCAAAAAAAGAGACTGTATACAAAGTTATTCCCTGTATACAGTCTCTCCTGCTTTCTGCTGCATTTTCTCTGTTTTTTATGATTTTCTCTGCCGAGTTGCCTTTTTCCGGTATGCCAAGACACCGGTTCCTGCTGCCAGTATCATCAGGACTGCCCATCCCGAAAGTATATCTTCATCTCCGGTTTTAGCAGATCTTACTTTTTTTACAACGGCCTGCGTTCTTTTCTCCGGCTGCTGATATTTATTTTCAAAAACCGGCTCGCTCTTATTTCCTTCACTGTCAAAATAGACTGTCACGGTTTCCAGTGACTCCATTTTTTCATCCCACATTACATAGACATCTACATAATAGACCTCGGAATCATAAGTCCAGTCTGCTTTTGTCCCGCTCTCCTGCTTTAAAATATAACTGTATACCCCCGGCTGGGTATAATGAAGAAGAAATGTTCCCGTTCCAGCTCCTTCAACCGTCAGCTTTCTTTCCTGGTTGTCTGAAGCTCCCTGTTCTTTCAGTGTATACGTAAATACTTCTTTTTCCGGTGCTGTTCCACTGACTTTTGTCTGTACATTGACCTCGGCACTGCCGCCTTCTTCCGCTGCATAGATTGTGCAGGCTCCAATCACTGTCATCATCAGAACACTCGTCATTGCTACGAACATATTCCAGAAACTTTTCTTTCTTTTCACTCTGTTTCACTTCCTTCCACTGTATTTTCCTTTATCACTTTGCAGATCAGAAGATGACGGCCATTTGTATTTCCTGAAGAACAGGTAGATAATGCTATCATCTGATCTTCCACCGTCAGCCGCTGCCCCCGTGTATGGACTGCCAGTTCGTAAATGTGCCGGATCAGCTCTTCTTTTTCTTCTTTCTCTTTCCAGTCTGTCCGGTATACATATTTATCATACGCATCTGCCTTCAGGATTGCGACCGTCTCCAGCTTCAGGATCCTGCCTTCCACGTAAAGTGTCCCGGTTGTATTTTTTTCAAAGAAAGAAACATCGGTATATAAATCAATATCCCCGAACATTTTTCTGCCCTGCATATGGTGTCCCATAATCACAGTATAGAAATCATGAAAGTTTCTGTCAGATTTTGCATCAAGAAAAATACTTCCTGCCACAGATGGATTTCCAAGCACATCCTTTTCCAGATACTCAAAATTATCTGTTCCCTGTACAACCGGATAATCTATTTTCGTATGATCCAGTGTAAGCCATCCACATACATCCGGATTCATTGCTTTCAGTTCCTGAAAACTGTAACTTAATTCCTCTTCATTTGCAGGTTTATACCGGATCAGATCCTCCCTTACCTGATCCGGTTCCTTTAATATGCTCCAGTTATCCCACAGTGCATATCCTGAATAGGCAATGCAGCAGAAAAACACGATCGCTGCCAGACCATTTACCAGGTAGTGGAAGATCTGCGTCAGACAATACTCTGCCTTACGCTCCATAGATCATCCTCTTTTTCTGCGGAAAAATACAACGCCTCCTGCGATTGCTGCAAGGAAGAGAACAGCAAATGGAAGAATCTCCAGTGCGATTCCTGTCGGTGACGGCACAGTCTTTGTATTTGTATAGTCTACTGTATTTTCACCATCCATCCGGATTGTACCTTCTGCTGTATCACTGGTCTGATTTGCTTCTTTATTTACACTTACCTCGGTCTTCTGATAACCTTTTTTATCAGTCTCAACAACCGTGTAGGATGCATTTTCAGGAAGATTCTTAACTACAAAGGTTTCGCCATGTCTTAATGTAAATTCTGTCTCTGTTCCATTGGTGATCGTTTTTCCGGCAACGTTAGTGGAATATGTTCCGTCAATTCCTGTGATCGTTACTTTAAATGTAAAGTCATCATTTTTGTTGGCTGCACCGCCTCCGACTTTTTTAGAAACCGTAAGTGTCTTATTTGCAGCCGCATTATTCTCGAATGTTGCTCCATCTAACTTATTTTCGCCCTGTGCTGTACTGACACCATTGATCTTCAGTCCTTCAAAATTATCCTTCCACACTACCTGCACTATAATTTCATACGTTGCCGTATCATAAGAAATATTCGGATTTATTCCTGCATTTTCTGACAGGGTAAAATGATACGTTCCCGGTGTCGTAAAAGAAATTCCGTTCAATAAATCTACATACGATTTCGTTGCAGAACTTGTATTTCCTCCTGCCGCACTGGTTTTCCACTGTGCTGACAGAGTTGTATCAACTGCCGTTCCTTCACTCATAAGCTGATTCATATACTGTGGAGCTGCAGGTACGTTGGTTGAAACTGCCTCCACACTGTCATAGGTTAACTGAAATGTAAATTCTTCCCCATCTTTCAGAAGTCCATTTTCTGCCGCAGTCCAGGTTTTTGTGAGTACTGCACTCGTATCATTTGCAGTTACCGATACAGACATTGCATCTGTCTGTGCGTCTGCAGCAAATACAGACCCTGTCATTCCAAGGAGCATTGTTCCTGACAGCAGTGCTGCTGCCAGCTTTTTCATATTATTCTTCATTTTTCACCTTAGCATAAAACCTTCAGAAGCAAAAAGCTTATGCATTTCCTTTCTTTTTATTTTTATTGGATCCATTAGATTTTTCTACCTAATATTATGTTGTGGACAACCTCCCAACTATGATAGATGATCGTTGACGGCTTCCGGATCTTCCTGCTTCTTCAGCATGATCCCGCCAAAAACCATGGATTCCCTTCTACAAATTTCTTCTGCGGATCAGCGTAACCACAATGCCTTTGATCTGCTTCCGCAAGATCGGTCCATAACTTCTGCTGTCCTCCGTTGAGGAAGGATCATCCGCCAGAATATAATATTCCCCTTTTCCAAGCGATTGTTCTTCCGTACCATTTGCAGGTCCTTTTTCATAAAATACTTCTGTATCAGCCTGCGTATATCCATTGATCACCAGTTCACCTTCCTCTGTGATCTGCACAGTTTCTTCCGGCACTGCCGCAATTCTTCCAATATGCAGAAGTCCGTCTGCCTGATAAACAACCATATCTCCTGCTTTATATTCTGTATGCAGGCGGTAATACATCAGAATATCCCCGTCACATGCTGCCGGTTTCATTGCTGAACCATACACCCGGGTAAATCCAAATATGACCCATCCTGTAACAAATACAAAAATGATAAGGAATACCGCTTTGAAAAAATCTGATCTTCGAAGTTTTTTTAATTTTTCCTTGTCCATCTTTCCTGCTCTGTCTTTCTAAAAAAACTTTTTCTTTCTGTCTTTTCTTCTCTTGCCTGTGATTCTGCTGCCCAGCAGTCCTGCCAGTGCAGTTCCTCCCATCAGCCAGTATGGCACACTTAGCAGTTCTGCACCTGTCGGTGGCTGTGCATCTAACTGGTTTGTAAAAACCAATTCTGTCTTCTCACTGGAAAGCTGGATTTTTATTCCCGATGCATCACTGTACTTTTCAGAAATTCCATTTACTGTAACTTTTGTTACATAATCACCATTTTCTTCTTTGATCTGAACATCCCCTGACGGCATCTGCAGGATTCTGGCTTTTTCTCCATTCTTTAAAGACAGCCTTGCCACTCCATTTCCATCAAATGTAAGTGTTTCCTGATGCCCTGCCCCGTCATTTTCTGCAATTCCTTCATAGCTGACGCTGTAACTGGTTCCGGCAAGCGATGTTTTTGTCAGAACAAACGTAAAATGTTCTTTTGGGTCTGCCGCACCTCCGGCAACTTTCTTTTCAATCCATAAATCTGTACCGACCTGCCTGGTTGTCATTTTGAGCCTGCAAAGGTAATACGTATCAGCCGTTACCGTCCGGTATGCAAATTTCCCCTGTGCAGGATACACATGATAATTTTTTACGTAAGACGCATCTGCACCATCTGACTTCGGCACAATTTCTGTCTGATATGTTACTCCGTCTTTCTGATACGTCATGATAATGTGGTCATTTCCTTCTTCATACTGATAATTCTGACCACCCAGAATCTCCTCTGCTTTCCTTTTAAATTCCCTGTAAGTAACTCCCGGAAGTTTTGTATCATTTGAAGAAATGGCAAAAAGTCCATTATTTTCCGCATCATACAGCTCCACAACATACACCGGTGGATCTTCTGCCAGAACTCCGTCAATATGCCATCCACTCCCCTCTCTTTTCAGGACATATCCTACAAACATATTCTCACCAAGTACATTGGTGAACTTTGCCTGATCTGCTGCACTCATGGCTGAAGTAATTGCTTCCCGCCATAATTTTGTAACACTTTCCAGTCTCGTATTTTGCTGATTCCATCTTGCGTCACTGTCGATTGAATAATAGATATATTCTACCCAGTTTCCTCGTCCATAATCTTGCCAGTAACTATAGGAATTTACTTTTTTATTCAGCTCATCCAGATCAACCGTTACTGTGAAATATGGCTTGTCATTTCCTGAAGGGCCAAATTCTCCCATAGCAAATGCATTATTGATGGCTGAGGGCACTTCATTACTGTAACGAAGATAAACTTTTGCTTCAATCTTCCCTGAAACAGCTCGTTCCTGCTGTTCTGCCATCGTCTGCCTGTTTTCAGCCGTCTGTTCTTCTGCTTGTATCTGTCCGTTCCCGGCTGACTGTTCTTCTGCCTTTCCGGACTGCTCTTGTAACTGTCCGGATCCAGTGGTTACTGCCTCCGGTATGCCTTCCGCACTCTGCGATTCCGCAAATGCACTTAACTGCATTGATACAAGCAGACAAATTCCAAGTAGTAATGAGAACCAACGCCGGTTTCTTTGCTTTTTCTCATATGAAACTTCTTTTCGTCCCGTTATCCGCATTTTTCCTTCCTTTCCGGTAGATTCTTCCTGATGAACAGGTTTTATTTTCCATCCGCCATTCTGCTTTATTTATATTCGGAAATTCACGAATCATAACAAATTTCGTTCGACACTTTTTGCAAATGTTTCCAAATATAATCTGTATACCTGGATGTAATTTCCAGAATGACTTAATTATTGCGCATCTTTCACGAAGAAAAAAGTCAAATTCTTTTCCTGAATTTTGCAAAAAATAAAATGGTTGAAGATATTGCAAATTTTTTTGACAAATATATTTATGAAGAAAAAGAAACTAATCAAATAATAACAACTTATGAGAAAAAGATTGCAGCTA
>OLGB01005329.1_pt1 | contig 10181 bp, 8 predicted proteins | sample 1605691 | NCBI WGS metagenome assembly OLGB01 (sample SAMEA3888925, study PRJEB22519) | human gut metagenome | biome: human gut; feature: human-associated habitat; material: faeces | place: Denmark | collected 2010
GCTTTCATGTGCTGGTCACGCACAAGATCGCACATTTTCTGTACAACCACCGGTGTTTCTTCCTGGCCCGTTTTGTCAGCCAGCTGGCGCGCCACCTGACCGGCATCGAGATCCACCCCGGCGCCAAGATCGGGCGCAAGCTCTTTATCGACCACGGTATGGGCATCGTCTTTGGTGAGACGACGGAGATCGGCGACAACTGCACGATCTACCACGGCGTCACCCTGGGCGGTACCGGCAAGGACACCGGCAAGCGCCATCCGACGCTGGGCGACAATGTGCTGATCGGCGCGGGCGCGAAGGTGCTGGGCCCGGTCTACATCGGTGATAACGTCCGCGTCGGCGCGGGCAGCGTTGTGCTGAAGAACCTGCCCGCCAACGCCACTGCCGTCGGTGTACCCGCGGAGATCGTCCGCGTCGGCAATATCAAGTGCTGCCCGGCGGACGATCTGGACCAGCAGGATCTGCCGGATATTGTCAACCAGCGCATCTCCCAACTGGAAGCCCGCCTGAGCCGCCTGGAGGCTGAACACCAGGGAGAGTTCCCGCCGGATAAAAAGTAAAACATACAAGTAGCGCCCCCGTCCAATGGACAGGGGCGTTATTTTTGTGTGCATGTAGGGGTCGATGCTTGTATTGCGAGGTCGCGTAGCGATCAAAGCCCCAGTGGGGCTTTGATCCGAACGAGCGGGCCAGTCATGCTGGCTGGCAGCCCTTGTTGTGGCTACCAAGCGGTCCCGCGGGCGAATACAAGCATCCGCCCCTACAAACTCAACTATGCTTTCCTCCGGTTAAACGAAATCTGCAGCACCAGCCAGGCGGCGGTGAGGCATACCACCGTGATAAGCCCCATCATCTGCCAGGAGTGCATCAGGTTGGCTACCGTGGCATCGTACATAGGGCTGTCGAAGCCCTGCTTCAGCCAAGCCAGGCGGCTGTTCAGGTCGGTGGAGGCCCCCAGCGCGCCCATGCCCCAGCGGCAGACGACGACCGCCGCGATCCGGGCGGCCACCCCGGTCAGCGTGAACATAATGCCGCTGAACACCACCTGCCCGATCATCAGCACCAGCACGACCAAAATCGCGCTCTCACCGCTTTTGAAGATGGCGGAGATCAACAGGCCGATAGCGCTGGACGCCACCAGCATGAGCAGAATCGAGACAAAAATCTCCACATCGGTATCCAGCAGCAGGTGGTTCTGCGGGATGTTCACGATGCGCACAAAGCCGAAGGTTAAAATGGCGGCCTGGACGTCCTCGATAAGCAGCAGCACGAAGGCCTTGCTCAGCACCACCGCCAGCAGGCTAACGCCTACCGAAGCTTCCCGCAGGATGATCTCCCTCTCCTTACAAATTTCGCGGTAGGAGTTCAGCGTGCCCATAAAGGCGGCCATGGCGCTGATAATGAACAGCGCCGTGCGGCTGCCGATGTTAATAAGGTTGGAGGTAAAGCAATCCGGGTCGACTACCATTTTAATGACCAACACCATGAACGGCGCCTGCAAGATCAGGCTGGCCATCGTGAGCTTATCGTTTAAGATCAGGCGCAGATTGCGCTGCACCAGCACCGTGAACTGGCGCCAGAATTTCATCAATTTTATTGGCTGCATCGCTTATCCGCCTCCTGCGCTGCCTCGGGCCAGGCCGCCACCAGGCGGTTGAACTCCGGCGTGGTAAAGTATTGCTGGCGGTACTGTTCGATGAGCTCGGGCACCCGCAGTTTTTCAAAAATGTCGCTGGTCAGCTCCACATCAAAGTAGCGGTGCAGTTTTTCCGGTGCGCCGTAGTAGCACAGCACGCCGCCCACACCCAAAAAGGCAATTTTATCGCACAGGTTGATGTTGGACATATTGTGGGTGACCATCAGCACCGTGCAGTTTTGGTGGCTGAGCTTGCGGCACAGCTCCATCATGCTGCGGTCCAGATCCGGCGAAAGCCCGCTGGTGGGCTCGTCCAATATCAGCAGCCGGGGCGAAGCCAGCAGTTCCATGGCGATGGAGACACGCTTTTTCTGCCCGCCGGAAAGCTGGGAGATCAGCGTTTTTTCCCGCCCGGTCAGGTCCACAGCTTCAATCGCATGGGCCACGGCAGCGTTGATCTCGGCCCTGGTAGCGTCGTGGGCGATGCGCAGCTTGGCCGTAAAGGTCAGGCTCTGCTCCACGGTCAGGTTATCGTGCATGATGTCCTTCTGCGGCACGTAGCCCAGCACGGCCTCAAAAGCGTTACGGTTATCGGCGGTGTCCAAGCCGTCGAACCGCACGCTGCCCTTGGTGCAGGGCGCAGTGCCGGTGATGCAGGTAAGCAGGCTGGACTTTCCGGTGCCGGAGCCGCCCACCAGCACCACAAAGCTGTTGGGCTCGATTTCAAAGCTGGTGCCGTCCACGATGTTCAGCGGCTTGCCGGTGTTGCGGTTTTTGACGGTCTTATACACATTGAGCAGCTGCACGCTGATGCCGCTTTTATGCTCGTGGTAATGCAGCAGCCCGCCGGAAAAAGCAAATACCTGCGTAGGCACGTTGATGACCGCACCGCTGCGCAGCACTGTGCCGGTCACGCGGGCACCGTCCACATAGGTGCCGTTGGTGGAGCCCAAATCGCGCAGCTCGTAGTGGCCGTCCTTGTACAAAATTTCGCAGTGATGGCGGGATACGCGGTCGCTGACAAGCTTGATGTCGCAGTCATCGCCACGGCCGATGAGCACCCGCTTTTTGCGGCGGACGTCCACCTCCCGCAGGACGGCGTTGTCAGTCTGCTCCTGCCGCAGGCCGGTCTCGCCGCTTTGGGCTGTGCGAATTTCCTCAACTCTAAACGTGATTTCCTGCGTAGACGCATTGCCGTCGGTGTTCAGGCCCAGCACGTCACCCTCCTGCAGGGGGCAGGTCTCGCCCTGGTTCAGGTAGCGGTTGTCATACCAGGTCGCGCACTCGGTGGAGGAATCGGTCACGGTCCAGCCGTCCTTGGTGCAGGCCACCACGAACTGCACCTCGCCCACATTGTTGCGGCGCAGCACATATTCACACTGAGCACTGCGGCCAAAGCGGTAACTGCCCGCAGGCAGGGTGATGCGCTGTTTGTTGCGCTGCTCGGTAATTAAAAATACGATCTCACTTGCCACGCTGCCACCCCCTTACCAGCTGAAATCCGGGCCGCAGAAGGGCACGAATTTCAGCGTGGCAGTACCCAGGCGCAGGGTCTCCTCCCCTGCCAGCTCCTGCGGCTCCAGCAGCGCCGTGTCGCCCAGGTAGCACAATTCCTGGGAGGAACCGGGCAGCAGCGTGTAGGTCTTGGCTTCGCCGTCGTAGACAAGCACAGCCTGGCGCAGGCTCAGGGGGGCATCGGCACTTAAGGTAACGGGCGTGCCATCCTTGTCCAGCCCCAAAAAGGTCCGGCCCACGCCAAGGCGCAGGTCGCGGCCTTTGGCTTCACCATCCAGCACCACCAGCCAGCCGGCCACAGGGCCGGCGGGGGCAGCCGCCGGAACAGCCGGTTCTGCCGGGGTCTCTTCCGGGCTTTCTTCCGCTGCGCCGCTGCGCACGATGGAAGAATCGGTCTGCAGGCCGGTATTGCAGTAGGGGCACTCAGGGTATTTATCAGCGTCATAGAAATGGCCGCTGGCACATTTGGTCAGTTTCATTTTGTTTCCTCCGCTCACAGCACCAGGCGTATCGTCGTGCGTCCCAGACGCAGGGTATCGTTATTCTGCAAACAGTGTTCCCCGGCGATCTTCTCACCGTTGACAAACACCGTCGTATCAGGGCCAAGGGGCTGCACCAGCAGGGCTTCGCCCCGCACGGCCAGCACGGCGTGCTGGGGGCGGATGCGGCTGTCCGGCAGGCAGAGGTCGCACTGGGCGGCGTCGCTGCCCAAGATCAGGCTGCTTTCCACAATGCCCGCCCAGCGGCTCTCGGCAATGGAGCCGCGCGCAGCCCAGAACAGTGTAACCCAACGCTTGGGCAGTGCGCCGGTGCCGTCCAGGCTGTCGGCACCCGCCAGCAGGTGCTCCGCTTCGGCGGTCTGCTCCGAGACACGCTCCCTGCGGCGCAGCACCAGCCAGTTGAGGGCCAGCGCCCCCAGCAGCACCACGGCGATGGTCAGCGGCATGCTGAACCGCCCCATGTAGAACGCCCGGTCCCGGGGCCAGCGGGCAATCATAAAGCTGCAGCTTTGCTGGCGGGCGCTGACGTTAGCGGGTGTCATGCGGCTGGCCACCTTATTTAAGGTGACGTTGTAGCGGCCCTGATAGAGTGGTTCTGTGGTCAGCACGGCGGTGCGTCCGTCCTCGCTCAGCTGCACCGATTCAATTTTGACGTACCAGCCCCACACATCGTTGGTGTAAACGCGGTAATACTGGGGGCGGTCGGCGTTAGCATTGACTGCCTGGTTGAAGGTCAGCCGCAGTTTGGTGCGGCCCAGCGGCTCCACCTTGGTGACCTGGGGCTTCTCCATTTTAAAGCCCATGTACACGGTGGTGCTGCTTTTCACGGCGCTGCCCAACTTGGGCACCGACAGGGTAAATATCTCCTGCCGCTCGCCGGTCAGGCTGTCCGGCACCTCGGTGCGCAGGGTCAAAGCCTGGGCAAACTTTGTCTGCTTGGCCTGCATTTCGGCGGCCAGGTCGGCGTGGCGGCAGGCGATGACCTTGCCGCCGGACATTTGGGTCGTGGATTCCAGCTGGTCGGGCGCGGCAGTGCAGATGAAAGTGTACATTGCCATGTTTAAGTTGCTCTGGTCGGTACCCAGCGTGCCGCCCAGCAGGGCCAGATTGGTCATGATCTGGGCGGCATCGGTGCAGACAAACGCCACCTTGCGGGGCGCTAAGGATTGGTACTCGGTCTGGATGTCCGCCGCCAGCATGGTCACCGTTCCGGTCAGATCGATGGCACCCTCGCTTTGGCCGATGGTGCGCAGCGTATTAAAAATTTCCGCCTTATCGTTGGTGGCAGGCAGGGCACATTGTGCGCCGCCCGCCAGCGTGTAGACCATGATCTGGTCCTTATCCTGCTTGGTCTGGGCCAGTTTCCAGATGGCCGTGCGCATCTTGTGGAAATCCTCGGCGTCGATGGAGGTACTGTTGTCCAGCGCGATGATGTAGCAGATAGGGTCATCGGCCACGCCGATCATGCCGGTGTCCAGCTTGCGGTCACCAAGGGTGGCCTCCACCCCCTGCGCCTGCACGACGATGGGGCTGTAAGATTCCCCGTTGGCGTCGGTGGCATAAAAGTAGACGTCCAGCTCCGGCGCATTGACGTAGACCTGCTCCAGCTGGAAGCTGCCCGCCGTGCCGGAGGCAGTGGTGGTCGTATCCTCGGCCGAGACGCCCAGGGTGCACCAGAGGGCGAGCGCCAGCACCAGCAGCGCCGACGCCCAATATGTATGGCTCTTCACAGAAAGCCTCCTGTCTTATTTCGGCAAAACCGCACAATTTCAAACGCGCGGGGCGGAAATTGTGCGGTTTGTTTCAGGCTTTATCCTTCCCCCAGCTTGCGGCGCAGGGCACGCAGGGCGGCTACAGCCTTTTTGCGGCGCGGGCCGCTGGCCGTCACCTTGGCCGGGGTGCCAGCCGCCGGGGCAGCAGGCTGGGGGGCGGACTGCGCCGGGGCTGCGGGGGCGGTGAGGGGGTCGTCGTCTTCCTCGTCCGCGTCGGTGTCCAGGTTCGGCAGCAGCGGGGTGTGGGGCCCGCGCACCGGCGGTTCCTCGTCCAAAATCGGCTCCCCCTTCTGGCGAAGGATGGGGTAAGAGAAAATGGCGCCCGGAATTTCTACCTCTTCCTTCGGCTTGGCGGCGGCTTCGGCCGGCGGGGTCTGCAGGGTGTGCAGCTCGTTAGCGGTGGGGGTGGTATCGAAATATTCCGGCTGCGGTTGTTTTTCGGGGCCGTCGGGTACCGGGCGGGCCACGCGGGTATCGTTGGCGTGGTCATTCCATCCCGGAGCCACCACGCAGTTGCGGGGCTGGCCGTCCTCGTCGGTCAGCTCCGCGGGGGCCGGGGCAGGCTGCGCGTCGTTGGTATCCTCGGTGCGCAGGGCGCTGGCAGCGGCATCCACCGCCGTGGGCGACAGATCCAGCTGCGGCTCAGCCGAAGGCTCGGTCGTCTCCTTATTTTCCAGTGGCTGCGGGGTGTTTTGCTGGGCGTAGTCCTGGGTCTCCTGCAGTTCTGCAATCATCTTTGCCAGGAAATCCATCAGTTTGGCGCGCTGCTGCTCCATGGCGTCGATACGGCTTTGCAGATCTTGCAGGCGCAGGCGGTGGGCGTTTTGAATTTCGCGGGTCTCCTCGGTAGCGGCCTGCACCATCTTGCGGGCCTGGCCGATGGCCTGCTCCCGGGCCAGCTGGTCGATAGCCTCGGCTTTCAGGTTGGTGTCCTTCAGCAGTTGGTCGGCTTCCTCCCGGGCCTGGCTGCGGATGCGGGCGGCTTCTTTCTGCGCCCCGGCCACCACGGAATCCCGCTCGGCCAACACCTGCTGTTTGGCCTGGTCATGCTCCCGCCCTTTGATGCGCAGGGCGGCATCGGCGTTCTCGGCCCGCTCGGTCAGCTCTTTATTTTTCAGTTCCAGATCGGTGTTTTTCAGGCGCAGCATCGCCACCTGGTCAGTCAGCGAGTGGTTGCGCTCCTGCACTTTGGAGTAGCGCGTCTCCATATCGCTCTGCATCCGGGCAATGCGGTCGGCCTTGCCCGCCAGCGAGGCATTCTGCGTGGCCAAATTCTGGTTCTGGCCAATGAGCGTCTGGCAGCGGCGGCGCAGAGCCTCAGCCTCCTGCTGGGCGCCGCGCACCTGCTGGGCAGCGGTGTTCAGCCGTTGTTCGTAATCGCTGCACAGGTCCAGCATGGCCTGGCGCACGTCGTCCGGCTCGTATCCGCCAAACCGCGCCTTGCGCATGCCGCTCTGCTCGATGTATTGGTTAATGTCGATGGTAGCCATAGAGATCCTCCCCAGCCACAAACATATGTATACTTATTTAATATTATAAAGCACAATGCGCCCTGTGGCAAGCAAATTCGGCAAAATATCGTGTCAAGTTGCGCTTGAAACCTGACAAAGTGCCAAATTTTCGACAAGTTTCAACACAGAAATCATTCCCGTGTTGAAAACCCGGACTAAATATGATAGTATGAATACTAAGTAATCATGTTTTGGGGCAGCGGCTTTGCGGAAACTGCCAGCCAGCCCCTTTGTTTGAGGAAGGAACACACACCCGAATGATCACGAAGCGTGAAAAACTACAATATATCTACGTTTTCTTAACGGACCTTGTGGTGCTGCTGCTCAGCACCCTGCTGGCCTGGCTGGTAACGGACGGGCTGTTGAAGCAGCTGGTCCCCTACGCCCCCAGCGATTGGGTGCAGACCATCTGCCTGCTGATGCTGGCCTTTGTGGCGACGTTCATCTGTTTTGACCAAACGGAAAACATCGTCACCCGCACCAGCGGCGAGGAAATCAAGCTTTCCATCAAGTTCAATGTGCTGCTGGCGCTGGTCTACTCCACCGCCATGCTGCTGACGAAAGCCGAGATGCTGGATTCGCGCTACTTCACGCTGGCGGTGCCGCTTATCAACTTTGTTTTGCTGCCCATCGCCCACGGGCTGCTCAAGCGGTCGTTGCTGCAGATCCAGAGCCAATCCGGCCTGGAAAGCCTGGTGGGGCTTATCTCCACCCAGGACCGCGCCGAACTGTTAATTAACGAGTTGCAGCGGGACTGGTCCAAGCGCATCAGCGGCGTGGCGATTCTGGAAGCCCCGGCTTCGGAGATTGGCTCCACGCTGGCCGGTGTTCCGGTAACCGCCAACTACGACAACTTTATGGATTGGATCCGCCAGGCTGCGCTGGATGAGATCTACGTCGACATCCCCATGGACAGCGGCGAATCATTCATCCCTGTGCTGGAAGAGATGGAGAGCATGGGCCTGACCGTGCATTTCCGACTGCTGCTGCTGGACCGCATCGAGGAGCGCTGCTGCGGTGAGACCAGCGCCGTGCGGTTTTCCCGCATTTTGGGCCGCTGCGCCGGAGGCAACATCGTCACGATGGGCACCCTGGAGCTGAAACTGCGCGACCGTGTGCTGAAGCGTGCGATGGACCTTGTCGGCGGTCTGGTGGGCTGCATCATCAGCGTGCCCATCATCGCCATTACGGCTATCCCGCTGAAGCTGGAAAGCCCCGGCCCGCTGATCTTTAAGCAGAAGCGCGTCGGTCTGAACGGCCGTGTGTTCTACATCCACAAGCTGCGCAGCATGTATATGGATGCCGAGGAACGCAAAAAGAGCCTGATGACCCAGAACGAAATGAACGGCCTGATGTTTAAAATGCAGGATGACCCCCGCATCACCAAGGTGGGCAAGTTCATCCGCAAGACCAGCATCGACGAGCTGCCGCAGTTCTTTGACGTGCTGCGCGGCGATATGAGCCTGGTTGGCACCCGTCCGCCGACGTTGGACGAGTATAAGCAGTACGAGAGCCACCACAAGCGCCGCCTGTCCATGAAGCCCGGCATCACGGGCCTGTGGCAGGTCAGCGGCCGCAGCAACATCGAGGATTTTGAAGAAGTCGTCAAGCTGGACGTCCAGTATATCGATAACTGGTCCCTGTGGGGCGATATTAAGATCTTGTTTAAGACGGTGTACGTTGTGTTTGCCGGCCGCGGCGCGAAGTAAAATTAAATAGTAATAAAACCGGCATCCCTCACGTTGGGATGCCGGTCTTATTTATCGCTTGCAGGTACCATCCTGGCACCAGGACACGGCGCTCAATTTATATTCATATCCATCTGCGGTATACAGTGTGTCACCATCCGCCCCTACAAAAAGCTGGTTCATCGTTTCATCCGGCAAAAAGACAGAATCTTCATCATCAAAGTGGTTCAAGTTCACAGCAAACCAGCGGAAATCCGTGGACGGTTTATCATAATACGTCAGAAAACATTGGATGTAAAGATTATGTCCGTCACTGAAACAGATATCACCAAACTGGTCGGCTCCCGGCGGCGCAACCCAAGGTACGCCATCTTTTGTTAAGCCATGGCGTCCCTCTTCTACGCCCTCGCCACCATAAACCTCATAGTCCAGGTTTGCATAGGGAACATCACAAACAGATTCATAGCGCGTAAGGGTATACGTTTCTTCGGAGGACTGGCTGTCGGCAGAGGAAGTCGCATCAGAATTTATGTCGGAAGAAGCCGCTGTGGATTCCGCAGGCGCAGAGGGTTGGCTATCCGATACTGCCGGAGCTGCTGTGCTTTCGGGCAAATTGTTCTCGCTCGGTGCGCTGCTTACAGGGGCAGAACTTGCCGCTTGGCTGCCGCTATCTCCGACGTTTTGCGCCGAACAGGCACAGAGCGCACAGGCAAACAGCACGCCCGCCAGCAGTGAAATTCTTCTTCGCATAGTAAACCTCCTTACAGCGAAGCGCACAATAAAGATTGATATATCGTTAATATATTGCTTTATTTCTATGTCCCTATGATAGCATCCGCCCATATACATAGTCAACACCTTCAGATGTAAATTTTTGGCGTGATCTCTACCTTTTTCAATTTTACAAACCTCTGTAGACACAACTATACAATACCTTGTCTGCGTGATATAATGAAGTTTAAATACTGTGCATAAAAGGAGAATTTCTTATGGCCTCAAGCAAAGAATATCTGCACTACATTTTAGAGCAGTTGTCTGGCCTGGAGGAGATCACATACCGAGCCATGATGGGTGAGTTTATCCTGTATTACCGCGGCAGAATCGTCGGAGGCATCTATGATGGCCGGCTGCTGGTAAAGCCTGTAAAAGCTGCCCTGTCTGCCATGCCAAGCGCCGTGTATGAGCCGCCTTACGACGGCGCCAAGCCCATGCTGCTGGTGGAGGAAGTGGATAGCAAAGAGTTTTTGACCGGACTATTCACCGCCATGTACAGCGAACTGCCTGCACCAAAATCGAAAAGGAATAAGTAACCGCGTACCTAATTCCACCAAAACAAAACCGCGCCCCTTCCGCTGGAAACAGCGGAAGGGGCGCGGTGCTTACCTACTTATTCAGCAAATCGCGACTGGAATCTTTCGATTACAGCTCAGCGAAGTACTTAATGGTGCGGACCATCTGAGAGGTGTAGGAGTTCTCGTTGTCGTACCAAGAAACGACCTGAACCTGGTAGGTGTCGTCGTCGATCTTAGCGACCATGGTCTGGGTAGCGTCGAACA
>OLGB01005334.1_pt1 | contig 10166 bp, 3 predicted proteins | sample 1605691 | NCBI WGS metagenome assembly OLGB01 (sample SAMEA3888925, study PRJEB22519) | human gut metagenome | biome: human gut; feature: human-associated habitat; material: faeces | place: Denmark | collected 2010
GACATCGGCAGGCATCAGGTCAGGGGTGAACTGAATGCGGGAAAAAGGCAGATCAAATACCCGCCCCAGACTGCGCACCAGTCGGGTCTTGCCCACGCCGGGCACGCCCTCCAGCAGCACGTTGCCGCCCGCGATCATGGCAATGACGGTTCCCTCGACGACCTCGTCCTGCCCGATAACGTCCCGGCGGATCTGCGTGAAAATGTTGTCGCATACGCTCCGGAACTTCTGAATGCTTTCCTCGTTAATCATGATGATCTCCCTTTATCTTTTTATACTTGTGGTAAAACACGGATTCAGGGAACCTCCGGACGCCCCCGGCGGCTCCCTTCATGCTGCCCTGTTGCGGGCGCTCTGAAAGCTCCCGCACGACAACCGTCGGCAGATGCAGCTTCAGAAGCGTCCTATGCATGGGTTTTCGTTCCCTCGGATTCGGATGATGTCAGATACTGCCGTAGTACTTCTCGATGAATGCCTTAAGGTCAGCGGGCAGCTCGCCGCCGTTCCGGACGATCTCCATCGCCATATCGTAATAAATGTCATACACATCGCGGTAATCGGTCTTGCCGTCAATGATCTGGTTGCCGTCCGACCAACCGCCGCCGGCGCCGTCGCCGCGACCGTTACCCTTGCCGTCTCCCTGCTGTCCGCCGTCGCCCTTACCGCTGCCGTCGCCGTTTTCGCCCTCTCCGTCGCCTTCGCCGCCGTCACCGTTGCTGCCGCCCATGCCGTTGCCGTCATTCTCGTTGGGATCGCTCAGGTCCTTATCGTAATCGCCTTCCTCGTCACCGTCAACCTTGCTGTCGTTGTCGTCCTTGTCCTCGTCCTCGGGAACCTCCTCAAAGATGGCAGTAATCTCCATATCTTCGGTCACGGATCTGTCCGTGCGCGCGGGATCCCTGTTGCCGTCGCTCCAGCGGACAAACATCCAGCCGTCCTCGGCGACCGCCACTACCTGCGTGCCGTCCTCTCCGGGGCGAACCGACTGCTCCGCATCTCCTTCAATGTCGCCGCCGCCCTGAACGCCGTAGATCAGGTTCACGTACACATTGCGTTCCTCCTCCGGCGTGAGAATGTCCGGCGGTGTAATGACGCCTGCCTCGGTCAGCCCCATGACGGTGGTCATGCCTGCCGCCATCAGAAGTGACACAATCATAACAGCCAAAACGCCCCGTCGGATTACAAACAGCGGGAAAGAGCGGTTGATCTGCTCCTTCGTGACCTCGGACACACGTTTGACGGTGTCCTCCCGCTGCAGCTTCGCAATCGGCGAGTCGTCCTTCTCCAGTTCCATCATCGTGACCGTCCGTTCCTCCAGTCCCATGCTGTCCATGCGATGGGCAACCCGGCGGTCATTCGGGCGAAACCTGACAAAAAAGGTAACAAAGCCTGCCACCAGTGCAACACCGAGTCCCACTGAAAGCGGCAGCCATACCGCCCGGACGTCCAGCAGGTCAGGGCGGCGACAAATTCGGCGCAGGCGCCGAACAGAAGCCCGTAGCCAGCCGACGCCAAAACGCCTGACCGCACCATCCGGCTCCTGAATTTTTTAGACATAGGATTCTTGTTCATGGGAAATCTCTCCTTTTCCGAACCGTTCGGACAAAACGCACACATTCCCCGCGTCCTGCGGCGGTCTTGCGACCGCCGCAGGGTGGCAGGGAAGTTTTGGGGATACCCGTATGTCAGACTGCCGAAGTCGCACCGTAGACGACCGTTGCGTCATCCGTCCAGCGGTTGCTCCAGCCGTCAGGGCGGGACTCCGCATCGGCAAAGGTCACATAAATCGTCTGCGCATTCGTCCACGAAGCGAACACACCCCAGCCCATGGTCTGGACCGTACCGGGAATGAAGATCTTCGTGATGGAAGTGCAACCTCCGAAGGCGTTGTCCTTGATGGTCGTGACCCCTGCGGGGATAGTGAATTCCGTCAGCGCGGTGCACTGCCCGAAGGCACCCTCCCCGATGCAGGTCAGGCTCTCGTCCAGCGTGACCGAGGTGAGCGAAGTGCAACCGTAGAAGGCTCCGCTACCGACAGTCTTGAGACGGGCAGGCAGTCTTACGGACTGCAGCGACTTGCAGTTGGCAAACACGCCGGCGTAGTACCACTCGTAAATCTCCTGGTTGAAGGTATAATCTCCATCCGCCAGCACAAGCTCGGGACCCTCGCCGCTTCCGGCAAAGTCGATAGCCGTCACGCCGGTATGCAGGAACATGTAGGCGTTGATGTAGGTCACATCCTCCGGGATGACGTAGGTCGTCAGCCGGACACTGCCGGGCACGAAGATCAGGCTCCAGCCGGTTGCGTTCCTGGAATACAGGATGCCATACGCATCGGTATGCAGCTCGGTATTGCCGGTGGAAACAGTCAGCGTAGTCAGCGCCGTGCATCCTTCAAAGGTCTTGGCATTGATGCCGGTCGCACGGGCGGGCAGTTCCACGGACTTCAGGTTTTCCAGATTCCGGAACGCACCGCTGGCAAAGGTCAGCGTCTCGCCAGGAACCTCATTGCCATCCGCGTCCTTCTCAAAGGTGATGCTTACCAGGTTCTTCAACGCAGCCAGCGACTTGACCGTGGTGACCTCGTGCGGGATGACCAACTCGGTCGTGCCCGCCGGGTACAGCAGCGCATTCCAGTCCATGTCGTACAGCACGCCGCCCACAGACCGATACACCGTGTTGGCAGGATCAACATTGACCGCCTTTAGCGATGTGCAGTTGAAGAAGGGCATATAGCGGCTGGACGTGATCCTGACCAGTTCGGTCAGGGACGCGGGCAGGTTGACAACCTCCAGCGAGGTGCAGCTCATGAATGTCAGTGCATCCACCGATGTCGTGCGCTCGGGCAGGCTCACGGTCTTCAGTGTCGTGGTACTTCCGAAGACGCCATCGCGTTCACTGGTCAGCACCAGCGGAGCAGTGCCGCCCTCCTCGTAATCGACCGTCTCGATGCCGGAGTACCGGAAGATGCCCTCGGGCAGTCCCGTAACCTCCTTCGGGATGGTGAACACCTTGCGTGCCGCCGGAACAGCAAGCAGGTTCCACTCGGTATCATACAGAGCGCCGAACGCAGAGCGGAAGCGCGGGTTCCCTTCCTCGACCAGGATCTCCTGCAGCGAGGGTGCCGCACCCAGCAGTTCCAGAATGTCATCCGCAGTCATACCGGCGGGGATCGTGAAGGAAGTCTTACCGACCGCGAAGAAGATGACCCGGCTCTTGTCCGCCGTATACAGCACGTCGTCAGCCACCGTAAATGCGGAGTTACCGGACTCTACCGTCACGGACTTGATGCTGGTGGACGAGAAGAAGCCGTCCGGCAGAACCGTCACCTGCTTCGGGATTTCATAGGTCTCCTTGGCGGGCGGGAAGTAGCAGATCGTCCAATCCTTGTTATACACAACGCCGTCGCGGGACAGGAAGGCGGTGTTCCCGTCCTCCACCACAAAGGCGCGGAGCGACTCACAGCCCTCAAAGGCATCGGACTTGATCTCGGTCACGGACGCGGGAACCGTGAAGGTCGTCAGCGCCGTGCAGATGGAGAACGTGAAGTCGGGGATAGTCGTGATGCCGCCCTCAATGCGGACATTGGTCAGCAGCTCACAAGCATGGAACACGCCGTAGCCCATCCGGGTCACGGTCCGCGGGATAACGATCTCGCGCAGCTTGGTTCCGGAGAAGGCGGAGTTGCCGATGCTGGACACCGTGTTCGGAATCGTAATGGATTCCAGCGGCGTGCCGTCAAAGACGGACTGCCCGATGCGGGTCAGCTTGCTGCCCTCGGCGAAGGTGACATGGCGCAGGGACGAGCACTCCGCGAACAGCCCGGGGCCGTTGCTTTCGGCGCTCTCGCCCTGTCCCATCAGCTCGGTCAGGCTGGCAGGCAGCTCAATGCTCTCCAGTGCCGTGCAACCGCGGAAGGTGGTGTTGGGCAGTGTCTTGATCTTGGAGAACGCGGCGAACACCACATTCTTCAGGGACTGGCAATCCTCAAAGGTTCCGTTGCCGACCGTCTCCAGGCTGGCAGGCAGGTTGACCGTCTCCAGCGCGGTACAGCCGCGGAAGGTCTCCGCACCCAGCGTCTTGAGACCCTCAGGCAACGTCACGGTCATGAGGTTCTCACAGCTTGCAAAGGTCAGCTCGCCGATCGAAACGATACCGGCAGGCAGGGTAACGGCATTCAGCTTGGTGGAGCCGAACACGCTGTCGCCCAGCGTGACCAGCTTGCTGTTCTCACCGAAGGTGATGCTGGAAAGCGAAGTCCGGTTGAACGCCCAGTCGCCCAGCGACGCCACGCGAGCAGGCAGGTCAACAGAGGTCAGGGCGGTGTTGGCGAACGCCATCCTGCCGATAACCAGCAGTTCCGTGCCGCCCTTCCGGAATTCGACCGTCTCCAGTGCGCCGCAGGAGTTGAACGCAGAGGTATCAATCAGCGTCAGCGATGCGGGCAGGGACACGGAAGTCAGCATCTTGTTACCCGTGAAGGCGCTCTCACGCAGGATGACCACGCCGTCCGGCACCGTGTAGGCGGCATCGGCACGGGTAGGCAGGTAGTAAACCAGTTCCTTGCCGTCCGCCGTGAACAGCACGCCATCCACAGAGCGGAAAGACTTACTCGCGGTGCTGACGTTCAGGTTCTGCAACGCCTCGCAGGCATTGATGATGGAAGGATCAAAGGAGGTCAGTCCGGCGGGCAGTGTCAGGCTCACCAGTGCCTTGCACTGGAAAAACGCATCCTCGTTGATGACGCCCACACTGTCGGGCAGAACCAGCTCGGTCAGACCGTAGCAACGGTAGAATGCCTTCGCACCGATCTCGGTGCACTGGCTGCCGGAAGCGAAAACCACACCCTCCAGCTTCTGGCACTGGTAGAATGCCTTTTCCCCGATCTTCCGGACCTCGGCAGGAATGGTCACGGTTCCGGTCTTGTAGGACGGGCAATACACCAGCGTCTCAAGTCCCGTTGTGTAAACCACACCGTCCTTGGAAACATACTCGCTTGTACCGTTACCCTCAATGCGGATATCGGTCAGCCCGCAGCCGTTGAACACCGAAGCGCCGTTGGCAAAGGGAGCAACCGTATTGCCGCTCGCATCGGTAAAGGACGCAAGGCGGGCAGGCAGGACAAGTTCAGTCAGAGAGCTGTTGGAGGCGAAGGCATTCTCGCCCAGCGTCAGGGGCGCGGTATCGGCAGATCCTCCCATCTCAAATGTCACTTTGGTAAGTCCGCTGTAATAGAACGCCTCGGAACCGATGGCAACGCGGTCGGTATTCCGGACGGACGCGGGGATCACGATCTCCGTAACCGAACCGAACCGGAACGCGGCATTGCCGATGGTGGTCAGCCGGCTGCCTTCCGCGAAGGTCACGGAAGTCAGCGAATAGTTGTTTTCAAACGCGCTGTTTTCCAGCACGGTCAGACGGGCAGGCAGCTTGAGTGTCTCAATGCCGGTGCTGTTGATGACGTGCCCCTCCTCGCCGTCCGAGGCGGTACCGAAGGTGAGCGGCTTGTCGCCGTCTTCAAACAGAAGCTCGGTCAGTTTGTAGTTGCTGTAGAACGCATAGGCTCCGACGCTTTCGACGGAAGCGGGCACCGTGAAGGTGGTCATGCTGCCGTGTGCGAACGCATACGCGCCGATGGTGGTCAGCTTGCTTCCCTTCTCCACCGTAAACCCTGCCTTTGTCCAATCGAAGGCATGGTCGCCGATGACAACGACAGACGCGGGAATCACGATATCGTTCTCCATGCTGTCGCCATCGTTCATTTCATAGAAGGCGTAGGCGGAGATGAGAGTCAGTCCGGATCCGGGAGCAAAGGTCAGGTCTGTAATAACCGCACCGCGGAAGGCGCTCTCCCCGATCTCCGTCACGGACGCGGGGATCTCCAGTGCAAAGCCGCTCCAGTTACCGCAGGAGTAGAACGCGCGCTCCCCGATGACGGACGCGCCGCCCAGCGACACCGCCGTGACTTTGCTCGTCTTGGCGAATGCATAGGCGCCGACCGACTTGGTGCGGGCGGGCAGTTCAATGGTTGTCAGCTTGGAGGAATAGAAGGCATACGCGCCGATCGTCAGCGCATCCGAGCCGTTCTCAAACGTCACCTTGGTCAGCTCCGCGCCCTCAAAGGCGTTGGCACCGATAGACGTCACACCGGCAGGGATTACGATCTCCTCCAGGTAGTAATGTTCGCGGAAGGCGCCCTCGGCGATAGCCGTTACGGTAGCGGGCACCGTGAAGGTAAGATCCGTCTTGGCGGAGGGGTAGAACAGCAAAGTCACAGGCTTGCCGTCGCTTCCCTTGGCGTACAGGACACCCTCCACCGTTGCCAGTGCCGGGTTGTTCGCGTCCACCTCAATGCGCTCGACCGACAGACCGCCTAAGAAGTTCGGCAGTGCCGTCACGTTCTTGGGCAGCGTCAGCGTGCCGATCTGACAGCCGGAGAACACGCCGTCGCCGAAATGCAGGGTCTTCTTGCCCTCCAGAATGGTCACTTCCAGTGTGCCGCATTCCGCAAAGGCGCGGTCACCGATGCTCTCCAGGCTGGCGGGAAGCGTCAGGGTCTGACCGCCCAGACCGCTGCAGTTCTCGAACGCACCGGCGCCCAGTCCGGTCACGCGGCTGCCGTCCTCAAAGGTCAGGGAGGAGAGTCCGCTCCAGCAGAACGCCCCCGTTCCGACCGTGACATTGCCAAGACCGCTCTTGAAGGTCAGGGACGTAAGTCCGTCGCAGCCGTAGAAGGCATAATCGCCGATGACAGCCACACGGCCGGGCATCTCCAGACTGCCCTTCACATCCATGCAGTTCAGGAAAGCGCCTGCGGCAATCTTCGTCACGCCATCGGGAACCGTCAGATTCTCGACAGCCAGTCCCGCCGGTGCATACAGCAGGGTACTGCCGTTGTCCGACAGAAGCATACCGTTAACGGATGTATACACGTTTTTGGTGCCGCCGGTCACGCGGACAGATGCCAGTGCCGTGCAGCCATAGAACGCATCCGACACGTTCTCGGTATCCATCACACCGTCCGTCACGGTGAAGCGATCCAGCGAGATCCGTCCGAGACGGGCAGGCAGTGTGACGGAGGTCAGTGCCTCATCGTTCATGAACGCCCGGTCGCCGACAGTCAGTGTACTGACCTTGCCGCCGGTGCTCATTTCTTCAAATATAACAGATGTAAGCTTCGTGCAATTCGCAAACGCCTCAATGCCGATTTCCTTGACAGACATCGGAATGGTGATGCGGGACAGACTGCTCCCGGCGAACGCGCCGCGCGGGATGATCTCCACGCCGTCCGGGATGCGGTACGCGCCGGTTCTGCCCATAGGCATCAGGACAGGCTGTGCGCTGTGGCGGGCACTCTCGTCGCCAAGGTCGAACAGGACGCCGTCATCGGAGCTGTAACGTGCCGTCGCACTGCCGTCAACCGCGTAGACGTTGACAGCCTTCAGCGACGTGCAGCCTTCAAAAGCAGTCGAAACCGCGATGCGGGTCAGGGTGTTCGGCAGGTTGATCTCGGTCAGACCGGTGCAATCCTTGAACGCACTGCCGGCAATCTCCACGACCGGCACGCCGCGATAGGTCGCGGGAACCGTCACGGAGCTGACAAGCCCGATGCGGTCGCCCTTAGTCACGACATAGCCGTTTCCGACCAGCGTGTATTTCAGCACGGAATCCACCCAGAAGGCGTAAACCGTGACATTCTCCTCCAGCTGTGTCCACGGAGCAAGCGAGTTGCCCTCGGCATCGGTGTAGGCAATACCGGCACCGTAGGGGGCGCTGAACCAGCCGCCGAACGCACGGGTGGGATCGTCACTTGCCGGAACCGCGAGCACATAGTTACGGTTGTAGGACACCTCGGCGGTAGCGGCAGTCGTGCCCTCGCCGCCGTTGCAGGTAACGGTGAATGTGCGGGGTTTGTAGTTGGCATACAGAACCGTCTCACCCGATCCGGTAAAGACCGTCTCGCGGAAGGCGGCGCCGTTGGTCTCGGGACCGCCGGGAACCGTGTACCATGCGTCAAAGACATAGCCGGTCTTCTCGGGAGCGGGCAGGGTCAGCCTGTCGCCAATCGCCTTGTACAGCGTACCGGTCGCACTGCCGCCCTGGCTGTCCAGCGTCACGGCATGTGCAAACACGGTCGTCTCAACCCAAGCGGACACATAGTTGCCGTTGTGGAACCGGACGCGCAGGGTGTTCTCCCCTGCCTTCTCCAGATTCTCGATCAGGCAGAAGCTATCACCGCTGTCCACAGTCAGGACAGCGCCGTCGCCGACCTGCACATCATAGGCAGTCGCGCCCACGACAGGTCTCCAGGAAAGAATACTGCCCTGATAGGTGAGCGTCGGGAACAGAGCGTTATAGCGCACGGTCAGACTGACCGGTGCGGAGGAAGCAGAGGCGCCCACCGCCTTGACGGTCAGCGTATAATCCGCGCCCTCGGACCATTTGACAGCGTCCGCCAGGTCGCAGGCAGGCTCGGTCACGGTCTGCGACCTGCCGTCCAGCACGATCTCATAGGAGGAAGCGCCGACAACCGGCGACCAGGTGAGCCGGGTTCCGACCAACCGCAGGTCGGCGGGAGCGGCAAGCGTCGCCTTCTCCAGCGCCAGCTCCGTGGCGGCAGGGGAATTGTAGCCCTTGGTAACAGGCGTAACCGATGCGGTATAGCTTCCGTTCGCCAGTGCGGACAGATCCAGCACGGTACCGGTCACGGTATAGGTGCTGTCGCCGACCCGTACCGTATAGGAAGTCGCGCCGGGGACTGCATTCCAACTGAGCGTATCATTGCGGAAGGCAAGTCCGCTCACGGCATCCAGCCGACGATCGTAGGTGAAAGTCGCCGTGGAGGAAGCATAGCCGTCCGCCACTGCGGTAACCGTAAACCGGATGCCGCCCTCCTGCATCTCGCAGGTCGAAAAATCATAGAAGCAGGACAGCCCGTTGTCGAACGCCTCATGCTTATGATCCTTGTTGCCGCAGGACACGGTGATAAGGTACTTCCGGGCGTTCTCCACGCCGCGGAATACCAGCACGGCAGGCTCGACAACCGACAGACCGGTGACGCGCCCCAGCGCCTTGTTGACATAGTACCGGACAGTCGTACCCGACACGGCGTTGCCGCCGGCATCGACCGCCGTCACCTCCACGCGGTAGGTTCCCGCCTGCTCATAGGTAAGCTGGAACGCGGTACCGGTCGTGCGCTGATCGGCAACCGTGACGCTGCCGTCCGGTGCCGTGACGCGAACCGTGTACGCGGCGGCGTTGACCGCATCCCATACGGCGGCACCCGCCTCCAGCCGAACCATCGGATCGTCGCAGGCGGCGCCGGTCTTCTGCCAGAGCGCGAACAGTGTCGTATCCGCCGTGAACAGCGTGCCGGCAGTCTTTCCGGTCGGCTCCTCAAAGCGGAAGGTGATCTCATCGGCGGTGTTGCTCATGCTGACCCACCAGCCGGCAAACGTATAGCCTTCGCGGGCGGCGGGAACGGGCGCGCCGTAGAGCTTGCCGCCGACCGTCTGCATCGGTGCGAAGGTCTCCCCCTCGTAGCCGGCATCAAAGTTGACGGTGAACTCGGTCTGCCCTGCGGTCTTCTCCGCCCAGCGGGCAAACAGCTTGACATCGGAGGTCACAGGCTCCGAGGCGACGCGGAAGGACTCGCTGTACGCGGCATCCTTGTACCAGCCGAGGAAAACGTAGCCCTCGCGGGTCGGGGCGGCTGTTCCGGCAAGCGTCTTGCCGTTGAGCACGGTCACGGGAGCCACAGCGGAACCGCCCGCCGTGTCAAAGCTGACCGTGTAGTATATCTTCTTCAGGAAGCGGTACTCCGCGCCTTCGTAGGTCAGCGTAACGGTATCGCCGTCCAGGGAGGCAGTCTGCGACCAGCCGTTGCCGTCGGACATGGACAGGCTCGTGCCTTCCAGTCTGTATGTACCGGTCTTGACGGTGTTTTTCACCGCGAACGTGACTTTGTCCGTACCCTTGCCCAGCATGATGAAGTACTCTTCATCCGCATCGGCGTCGTAAAAATAGTACGCAACCGCGTCTCCGCCCGTCTGGTCATCCGGTGCTCCGGATTCGGTTCCGGACTCTGTACCGGTCTCCCCCGAAGGCGTCTTGCCGCAGCCGCACCCGAAAAGACCCACAAGAATCAGGCAGGTCACAACCATCAG
>OLGB01005336.1_pt1 | contig 10158 bp, 11 predicted proteins | sample 1605691 | NCBI WGS metagenome assembly OLGB01 (sample SAMEA3888925, study PRJEB22519) | human gut metagenome | biome: human gut; feature: human-associated habitat; material: faeces | place: Denmark | collected 2010
AAGCAGAGGGGCGGCTTTCGCCGCCCCTCTTGTGGAATTTAGGTCTTACAGCCAGCTCGGGTCGGAGATGAGCTTATCCCAATACTCATAGTCGTTGGTCTTTCTGGTGTAGGTGTGGCTGTTGGCAGCCTCCTCGACATCGAGATAGTACCAGGACGTGACGCTGACATCGTTGAAGGTGTTCAGGCCGCTGAGCAGATCAGAGGTGGTCTGCGGCGCGCGGTTCAGAACGCGGTTGAGGATGGCGACTGTCTCGGCGCGGGTGATGTACTTGTCGGGTTCATAGGTCGAGCCGTAGCCGTTGATCCAGCCAAGCTCATAGGCTCTGGCGATATAGCTCGCTGCCCAGTGACCCTTGACGTCGGAGAAGTTCGTGTAGGCGCTTCCGTAAGAATTGCCGTCGCAGCGGGCAATCATCGCGGCGATCTCCGCACGGGTGATGGGGTCGTTCGGGCGGAAGCAGCCGTCAGAGCCGCCGTTGACGATGCCGAGCTTTGCCATGGTGGACACGGCAGTGTTGTACCACGCCTTGGCCGGAACATCCTTGAAGGTATTATAGCTGGTGGAATAGGTTCTGCGGGTCGAATCCGTCAGGAGGCGGTAGAAGATGGAGGACGCCTCGGCGCGGGTGATGGTCGCGTTGGGCTTGAAGGAGCCGTTGGGATAGCCTTTGATATAGGCGTAATGGTCTTCACCGTTGAGCATATACGGAACCGTGCTCGTGGCCTTCGTCCACATGGCGGTGAAGGTGTAGGTATTGCCGGACTTCGTCAGATCCCAGCCATAGAACGTGTAGCCGGTGCGGGCCGCGTCGGAGAGCGTGTAATCCCGGTTGATCCGGAACGACTGCTTCGTTGTAAAAGACATGGTATCCAGCCGGGCCGTGCCGCCGTTCGGATCGATGACGATGGGCGTATTCGCGTAGAAGCGGGCATATTCGCTCTTGGCATCATCAAAGTCATAGTAGAAGATGTCATACGTGTCCGCCTGACCGTTCTTCGTCCACATGGCGGTAAAGACGGGCTGGCCGTTGCGGTCATAGGTTTTATCCCAACCGTAGAACTTGTAGCCGGTGCGGGTCGCGTCATAGAGCGTCACATTTTTCGTTACGCTCAGCACAGTCTGTCTGTCCACATAGGTAGCGCCCAGATAGGCTGTACCGCCGTTCGGGTTGACGGTAATGGAACCGCCATAGGTAAGCGTTTCTTCCATGACGCGCGCATAGTCAAAGTCATAATATGTGACCTTGACGTTAGAAACCGTCCATCTGGCTGTGAAGCGGGTTCTTGCCGCGTCATAATCCCAGCCCAGAGACTTCTGCGCCCCCTTGTAGGCAAACGTCAGCGTGCAGGAGCGCGTGACTGTGTAGCTGCCGGAAGCGGTGATCTTGACATTGTCGAGATAGGCCTCGGTGCCGCCGTTCAGGTCAATGTAGACAAAATCGCCTACGTTGACCGTGACCTTCCATTCCTGCTGATCGCGCGCATCGTTGTAGGTGATCTCACAGGTCGACACGGTATCGCGGTAGACCGGATACAGAATCGTGTTCTGGGAGAGGACAATGTTCTCGTTGGGCGCATAGAGGTTGCTGCCGTTCGTCGTCCAGCCCGCAAATACCTTGCCTGTGGGAACAGTCCATGTCTGTGGGAAGTTCTTGACCGTGTACATGGCGCCGACATTCGCGTCAACGACGTCGGGATCCGTCAGAGAAACCTCCGTAAGCTGCCGGTAGGTCACCGTGTACGGGCCGACGGGCGGCGTCACACCGTCCTTTTGCCAGACAGCGTACAGAACAGCGTAGGTGCGTCCGCCGAACAGTTCGGTTACGGAAACAGTCTGGCCGTCGTTATAGATCTTCTGGCCGTTGGGTTCGGTGCTCCAGCCGAGGAAGGTGTAGCCATCTCTGTTAAAGTCATTCGCACGGAGCGTGACCCAGCCAATTGCAACGTCACTCTCTGTGAGTTGCTGCAGTCTTTCACTGGAACTTCCGTAGCTTCCATCGTTCGCTTTGAATGTGATGTAATTCCGGTCACCTTCTGGACCGGCGGCCATCGCCGCCGGAATCAGGCCAACTACCATGACAAGGCACAGCAGAAGCGCCACAAAACGTTTTTTCATAAGCAATTCCTCCTTAATTTCATCCCCGGCAGGCACTTACTTGCCGGGAGCGCATGGTACGCGTGTGGAACCCCACACGCGCACCGTTTTGCAGGGGCTGCGCGGCGCGCGGTTCCTGCCCATCTTCTATAGATATCGTAGCATAATGGTTTTCAGAACGCAATAGGTGGTTTTCGGGAAATGTCCGCTTTTTCCGGAAAAAATCAAATTTTTAAGAATTCTTAATGATTTTATGTCAACTTATTATCCGGATTATGAACAGCCGATCTCGAATTGATTTCAAAGAAATTTCAGAACGGTTACAGACACTGAAAGCCCTGCTGTTCCACACTTCAAATCCGTGGAGGATTTCTCCATTGAGATCAAGAATGATCCGAACAACAAGCTCGACAGTAAATACTGCTCGCTTGTTACCAGCAAGATCGTGGTCGACGGCAAGGAAGTCGATCACTTCGAGCTTTCTATCGATATCAAGCAGGCTATCACCGACGGCGTGATCGAGGCAGGCAATGACCTGTGCGTCAACTATACCGCTGTTCTGAATGACAAGGCCGACTTCTATATCATCGGCGAAGGTAAGAACACCAACACGGCCTATCTTGAGTACAGCAACAACCCCGACGGCGAGGGCACCGGCAAAACGCCTGAGAGCTCTGTCCACGCATGGACGTTTGCCATGATCGTTTCCAAAATCGACGGCACGACCAAGGTTCCGCTGACCGGCGCAAAGTTCGTCCTTTCCCGCAGGGCGGATCTTAAGGTCAGCGATATGCAGTGCGACGAAAACGGCAATCCGACCGTTAAGACTGATCTGCTCCCGATGTACACCGGCGACAGTGCGCGAGCACCTTATGAGCTTGCCACGGCTGAAAAAGTTGCGGCGGACACCAACATTACAGCCCGCAAAGCCCGGACGAAGACAGCACAACGCGCACCGTGATCAAGCGCTGGGACGACACGGGCTATGAGCAGAAACGCCCCGATACGATCACGGTCACGCTCCTGAAGGACGGCACGGTCTGCGACACAAGGACTATCAGCCGCACGGACAGCTGGCAGTACACATGGAGCGGCCTTCCCCGGTATAGCCCGGACGGCACGGAGATCGTCTGGACAATACAGGAAAGCGCCGTTCCCGGCTACATTTCAAGCATCCGGGAAACCGGCGATACGTTCATTCTGACCAATACACCTGAGCATCAGAAGCTTCCGCAGACGGGGCTTCTCTAGTGGCCGGTCCCGGTGCTTGCCGCGGCGGGCCTGCTGCTTCTGATTTTGGGCACGCTCTTGAAAAGAAAAAATGATCATGATTAAACGCGGAACGCTTTGCACGATTCTGGGGCTGCTGCTCCTTCTCGCCGCGCTGCTGCTCACGGCCTATAACCTCCGCCGCGATGCAGCCGCAGGCGACGCTGCCGAGCTTGTCCTTGAACGCCTGACACCCGACCTGCCCCGGCAGGAAAGTCTTTCCCAGTCTCCCACTGGAGAGGGGAAAGAGGAGGCATTTGTCCCGGATTATGTGCTGAATCCGGAGCTGCCCATGCCGGAACGCGAGATCGATGGCCAGAGCTACATCGGCGTTCTGGATATCCCCGCGCTCGGCCTGTCGCTCCCCATCATCAGCACATGGAGCTATCCCGGCCTGCAGATCGCGCCCTGCCGCTACTCCGGCTCCGCGTATCTTGAAAATCTCGTCATTGCGGGGCACAATTACCGCAGCCATTTTGCGTCCCTCCCGCAGCTCCAGCCGGGCGATGCGGTCACGTTTACAGACATGGACGGGACTGTGTTCCGCTACAAGGTCGATTCCCTTGAAACGCTTTCTCCCTACGCCATATCCGATATGACCAGCGGCGGCTGGCCGTTGACACTCTTCACCTGTACCGTCGGCGGCCAGTCAAGGCTTGCCATCCGCTGCAGCGCCGGCTGACGTACTACAAAAATCAGAAAAGTCGTGAAACTCCGAATGTCCCATCGGAATTTCACGGCTTTTTGTTTTGCGTATTGCTTATTTCTTCGTGAGCGTCAGGTGATAATCGGCGCCGCCTTCACGGGCAGCCGCCTGATAGCCGCTGTGCGCGGCAAAGCGCTTGATGTTTTCAACGGCAGTTTCGTTGTCGACGAGAACTTCCAATGCAGCGGGATTGTCCTTCTTGATCGCGTTCTGCACCATCACGACGGGCATGGGGCAGAGATAGCCTCTTGCATCAACCATTTTTCTGCGCCTCCTGCTTCTTCATGCTGTTTACGATGGAGATCACCAGCACGATCACGATACCGAGCACCACTGCGACGCGGCCATTGGTGGAAACGCCGCCCGCAGAGCTTTCGGAGGCCGCGTTTCCGGCAAGGCCGAAGTTATGTGCGAACGCAGCGCCGAGGATCATGCCGAACACCGTAACGGCAGAATCCGCGTTGCCGCTGCCGGCAAGAATGAGCTGACGCAGCGGGCAGCCGCCCAGCAGCACCGAGCCCCAGCCCGCGAGCAGCATACCGAGGAAGTTCCACACATGGTCGGAATGTGCAACCGGCTGTCCGGCAAAGCCGAGATTGAATTTATGCAGGCAGAGATTGCCGATGAGGACTGTGACGAAAATGGCGATGAAGCCCCACAGCAGGTGCAGATCCTTGAACATCATCGTGTCGCGCAGACCGCCGACCATGCAGATACGGGATTTCTGTGCCAGCGCGCCAACAACCAGCGCGATCAGCAACGCGATCAGGAACGGAGCGTGCTTGGAGCCGGGGCCCTCCTCAGAGAGCTTGAACAGCGTGGGAACAGCCAGGAACAGGATCAGCAGGCCGACCATGACAGCGGGCAGTACCGTGCCGTCGAGCGTCTTGGTGGCGTAGTTCCGCTGAAGCGTGAAGCCCTTGCGGATGAAGATCGTGCCGAGGAAGATACCGGCGGCGAAGCCGGCCAGACCGACGACGGCGTTCAGATCGCCGCCAGCCAGACGCAGCACCATGCGCAGCGGGCAGCCGAGGAAGGCCAGCGCGCCGATCATGACGAATGCGCCGAGCACAAAGCGGAGCGCGGAAGACGAACCGGCTCTGGCTTTCCATTCCTTAGAGGCCAGCGCCATCAGGAAGCTGCCGAGCACAAGGCCGATGATCTCCGGGCGGACATACTGGACCTTGGCAGCAGAATGCAGACCCACAGCGCCTGCGATGTCGCGCTCAAAGCACGCGATGCAGAAGCCCATGTTCGTGGGGTTGCCGAGCGCCGTTAAGATGAGCGCCGCAAGGCCCACTGCGGCGCCCGCAATAATGACGCCCAGATGTACTTTTTTCATTTTCTCTTGTCTCCTTCTTTCTGCATTGACAAACACAACACAGTTTTGTCGAACATAAGTATATTGGTTTATCTTTTGAAAAACAAACGGGATTCAAAGATGAAAAAGAGGGAACCATCGTTTTTTTCGATGGTCCCCCCTCTTTTCTTCAAATCATCAGCTTGTAAAAGCCGTCGACCTCCAACCCCTCCGCCTCGGTCAGCGCGGCGAGCGCGGCGCGGTCCTGAACCTCCGCGCGCCACGACATACCGCAATCCGCCGTCAGCTCACGCGGGACGGGGATGAGCCGCCCGGGCAGGCCCTTCGCCCGGCAGAGCTTTTCCATCGCGATGGCCGCGGCCGTCGTGTGGAAGGTGATGACGAGCCATAGCTTTTTCTCTCTCATGTTGCGATCTCGCGGAGTGCGTTGACCGCAGCGTCCGCTTCCTCTTCCGTATTGTACCAGCCGAAGCTGAAGCGCACCGCGCCCTGCTCCTCAGTTCCGAGCGCCTTGTGCAGGCGCGGCGCGCAGTGCGCGCCCGGGCGGGTCGCGATGCCGTAATCCTCGGACAGGATATCCGATACCTCGCCCGAGTCCATGTCACCGATGTTGAGCGCGGCGACCGCCGTGCGCTCATGGTCAAAATCGCCGTAGAGCGCCACACCCGGAATTTTCTTGACGCCCGCGACAAAGCGGCGCAGCAGCGCCATTTCATGCGCGTGGATGGCCTCAACGCCGGTCTCCTGCAAAAAGTCGAGCGCGGCGTTCAGCCCCGCGATACCGTGGCCGTTGAGCGTGCCCGCCTCTAGCCGCGTCGGCATCTGCTCGGGCTGCTCGTGGAGATAGGTCTGCACGCCCGTGCCGCCGACCTTCCAGGGGTTGATGTCCACACCCTCGCGCACGCACAGTCCGCCCGTGCCCTGCGGGCCCATCAGCGATTTGTGTCCCGTGAAGCACAGCACGTCGATGTGCATCTGCTCCATGTCGATGGGCAGCACGCCCGCGCTCTGCGAAGCGTCCACAATGAACAAAAGGTCGTGTTTGTGCGCAAATGCGCCGATGCACGCCAGATCCAGCGTGTTGCCCGTCAGGTTCGAGGCATGCGTGCAGACGACGGCGCGGGTATCGGGACGCAGCAGCCGTTCAAAATCGGCGTAGTCGATGTTCCCCCGCCGGTCTGCGGGAACAAAGCTCAACTTGACATTGTTTTCCCGTTCCAGCCGGTAAAGCGGTCGCAGGACAGAGTTGTGCTCAAGGTCGGTCGAGATCACATGCTCGCCCGCGTGGATGCAGCCATGGATGGCGATGTTCAGCGCCTCGGTCGAGTTACAGGTGAACGCCACGTGGTCAGGCCGCTTGCAGCCAAAGAGCGCGGCGAGCTTGCAGCGCGTGTCGTAGATCACGCGCGAGGCGGCAAGCGCCTCCTCGTGCGTGCCGCGCGCGCTGTTGCCAAAGCTCCCCATCGCCGCGACCACCGCGTCGATGACCTGCGGCGGCTTTCGCAGCGTGGTCGCCGCGTTGTCAAGATAGATCATCTTACGGACGGACGACGCGGTCCGCGCCGCTCATCTTTTCGACGATGACGTACATGTTCGTCACCTCGCCGACGGCGAGCTTTTCCTTGAGGTCGTAGAAGTTGAGGCACGTGCCGCAGCTCATGATCTCCACGCCGCGCGCGGCCATGCCCTTGAGGTCTTCGAGAGACTCCGAGCCCTCGCACGTCAGCTTCACGCCGCCGTTGTAGCAGAGGATGGTGTCGGGCAGGGTCTCCTGCTGGCTCAGGGCGAAGACGAACGCCTTCATCAGCGCGCCGCCGAGCTCGTCATTGCCGCTGCCCATCTTGTCAGACGACAGCACCACGACCGTCTTCGGCTTGCCGCAGGTGTAGCACTCGCCGCTCTGCTCCGCCACCTTGGCGTTTTCCCCCACGGTGATGGTCACGCGGTACTCGTTTTCGCCGAGCTTTTCGGTTTTGGACGTGCAGCCCTTGCTTGCGGCCAGCTTGCCGAGGTTCTGCACCGCAGTCTCGTTGTCGACCAGCGTTTCGACCGTTCCGGCGCCAGTAAGTTCCTGCATCGCCTTCTGCGTCTTCACAACAGGGATGGGGCAGGCGTCGCCCATGGCATTGACTTTGATCGTCATTTCTATCGCTCCTTATCACAGGGTTTGCACCCGTTATTTCTTTCTAACTATAACAGATTCCGCGCGAAGTGACACAACTTTTTTCTCCCGCCGCGAATTTTTTCATGGTTTTTCCCGTTTTACCGTGCTGTTATCATTGATTTTTTCGATGGCAGTCTCCGCCTTGCGCCGTTTGCAGCAAATTGATAAAATGAGAAAAAGTTTGTATCTTTCTGCGCATTCCGCGCTCTAACAGGCAGAAAGAAGCGGAAAGGAGGCTCTGCATGGACGAATTTGACGAGATCTGCCGGCGCTGCACGCCCGTTGTCTACCGCTTCCTGCTCTCGCTCTGCAAGGACGCCTCCCTCGCCGACGAGCTAACGGCGGAGACGTTCTATCAGGCGTATCTGCACATCGACACATTTCGCGGCAACTGCCGCGTCGAATCGTGGCTCTGCCAGATCGCCAAAAATGCCCTCACAAAAGAGCTCCGCCGCCAAAGGCGCGCCGTCCCCTTCGAGGAAACGCACGAGTTCGCCGCGCCGGACGACATTTTTGAGCTGCTGGCCGACAAAGAACAGGCCATGCGCATCCACGCCTCCCTGCACCGGCTCAAAGAGCCGTACCGCGAGGTCTTCACGCTGCGCGTGCTCGGCGAGCTGCACTTTCGCGACATTGCCGACCTGTTCGGCAAATCCGAGTCCTGGGCAAAGGTCACATTTTACCGCGCCAAGGACAAGCTGATCGAAGATATGGAGGAACACCATGAACATTGACTGCCGTGTCATCGGCGACCTGCTACCGCTCTACGCCGACGAAAGCTGCTCGGACGCGAGCCGCGCTCTCGTGGACGATCATCTCAAAACCTGCCCCCGCTGCCGCGAAACGCTCGCGCGGATGAAAAGCGAGCAGTTTCTCCCCGCCGCGCAGGCCATCGACCCGCCCGCCGTCGCCGACTATGCGCAAAAGGTCAAGCACCGTCGCCAGAAACGCGGCACACTCCTGACCGTCGGCGTCATCGCCCTGATCGTATTGCTCTCGCTCACCGCCGCCGCGTGGATGAACCTTGTCCGCGCACAGCACCCCTACATCCCCGTGGTTGAGGAGAGCGTCTGCAACCTTGCCGCCGGAGAGGTACAAACCTTTGCCGACAGCTGCGACGGCCGCCGTCTTTTTACGAACAGCACGCGCATCGCCGTCACCTTCCGCGCGGATACGCCGCAGAACGGCACGATCACGCTCTGGAACATCACCGATGTCACAAAGCCCTACCCGGCCATGTTCTACGAGGTCGACGGACGCACCGCGCGCTGCGAATTCACGAATCTTTCCTCCGCCGAACGCTACTTTGTCCTCTGCGACGGTCTTTCCGGCGATGTGACTCTCTCCGACGGACGTCCGACGGACCTTTGGGAGAGCTTTCTCGATCTGCTCCACACCCTCTTCCCGCGCTGACGGCGAAAACACGGCGGAGTTGACAAAGGCGTTTCGCTTCTCTACAATAAAAGCAGTTTTTCAAAGAGGAGGTGCGCGCCATGAACGACAAGCTGCGTCTCACGCAGATGACAAAGGCGGCGGGTTGAGCCGCCAAGCTGGGGCCGGGTGCCCTGACAGAAATTCTTGCTGACTTGCCAAATGTGTCGAATCCCGCGCTTTTAGTCGGCTACGACAGCAGCGACGACGCCGCCGTGTACCGCGTCTCCGACGAGGTCGCCGTCATTGAGACGGTCGACTTCTTCACCCCCATCGTGGACGACCCGTACCTCTTCGGTCAGATCGCCGCGGCGAACGCGCTGAGCGACGTGTACGCCATGGGCGGCGAGCCGAAAGTTGCGATGAACCTTCTGTGCGTGCCGAACTGTCTGCCGAAAGAGGACATTCGCGCCATTTTGGAGGGTGGGCATGCCAAAGCCGTCGAGGCCGGATGCGTCATCGCGGGCGGCCACACCATTCAGGATAACGAACCAAAGTACGGCCTGTGCGTCACAGGATTCGCCCATCCCGACCGCATCCTCAAAAATGTCGGCGCGCAGCCGGGCGATGTGCTGGTGCTCACCAAGCCGCTCGGCAGCGGCGTGCTCACGACCGCCATCAAAGCAGACCTCATCTCCCCCGCCGCCCGCGACGCGGTTTATGCCCACATGGCGACGCTCAACAAAAAGGCGGGCAATGCCGTGCGAAGCGCCAAAAATGTCCACGCCTGCACCGACGTGACGGGATTTGGCCTGCTCGGTCACAGCTATGAGATGGCGAGCGGCAGCGGCGTTACCATCCGCCTGCACGGCGCAACGCTCCCCCTGATGGACGAGGCGCGCGATATGGCTGAGATGGGCATCATCCCCGCGGGCGCTTACCGCAACATGGACTATGTGAAGCCGCATCTCACGGTGCTGCCCACGGCGCAGCAGGTCTTCCTCGACCTCGCCGCCGACCCGCAGACCTCGGGCGGCCTTCTCATCGCGCTCCCGCGCGAGGACGCAGAGCCGCTTCTCCGCGAGCTCCAGACCTTCGCCCCCTGGAGCGCCATCGTCGGCGAAGTGAGCGAGCTGCGCGCCACCGCGCTGGAATTCGACTGATCCAAACGGAACGCAAGCAAAAAAGGAGCTGAATGCCTTGGCATTCAGCTCCTTTTTTATATTCGCA
>OLGB01005337.1_pt1 | contig 10155 bp, 7 predicted proteins | sample 1605691 | NCBI WGS metagenome assembly OLGB01 (sample SAMEA3888925, study PRJEB22519) | human gut metagenome | biome: human gut; feature: human-associated habitat; material: faeces | place: Denmark | collected 2010
CACTACCCCGAACCCGGCTGCGCTGTCTGCCGTTGGTGCAACTTTTGAGAAGGAGGACGATTTTCATGGATATGAACGCATTTTCCCTGCAAAACAAAATCGCCTGGGTCACGGGCGGCTCCTACAGCATCGGGTTCGCCATTGCGGAGGCATTTGCCGCCGCGGGCGCGACCATCGTCTTTAACGACATCCGTCAGGAGCTGGTGGATCGGCTGGAATCGCTTTCCGCCGCGAGCGGCCATAGCCGCAACGAGTTAATCGGCTTGCTGCTGGAATACGCCGTCGAAAATTGTGAAGTGAAGGAAAATCCGCCGGATGCTTGACAAACGCCCGCATTCCGCATAAACTAGAGTATAATTGAACGACTGCGTTGAAGAAGAGGAGTACGCGCTCCATCCTGCATCAGAGAGACGGCTTCACCGGCTGCAAGGGCTGTCGGCGGGCAGGCGCGGAAGGTCGCTTCGGAGCATTCCGGCCGAGCGGATTTGGGTAAGCCGGAACGAGCGTGCCGCGTTAAGGCGCATGAGGTGGGGCTGTGCCATGCGCAAGCCCAACAAAGGTGGTACCGCGAGCATTTCGTCCTTTGAAGGCGAATTGCTCTTTTTTTATGAACCGAACAGAAACAGGAGGATTGACCCAATGAACAGGGAAATGCCCAAGGCATACGACCACAGCGCTGTGGAAAACAGGCTGTATGAAACATGGGAGAAGAACGGGTACTTCCATGCCGAGCCCAACACCGGCAAACCGCCGTACTGCATCGTGATCCCGCCGCCGAACATCACGGGCCAGCTCCACATGGGGCATGCGCTTGATGAAACGCTGCAGGATGTGCTGATCCGTTACAAGCGCATGGCGGGATATGAGGCGCTTTGGCTCCCCGGAACCGATCATGCTTCCATTGCCACGGAAGTGAAGATTGTGGAGCAGATGGCGAAGGAGGGCATCGACAAGCGCGACATTGGCCGGGAAGCATTTTTGGAGCGCGCATGGGAATGGAAACGCGTTTACGGCGGACGCATCGTGCAGCAGCTGAAAAAGCTCGGCTCCTCGTGCGATTGGGAACGCGAACGCTTCACCATGGATGCGGGCTGCAACAAAGCTGTCACGAAGGTGTTTGTGGAGCTTTACAACAAGGGGCTCATCTACCGGGGCGACCGCATCATCAACTGGTGCCCCACGTGTAAGACAGCCCTTTCGGATGCCGAGGTGGAATACGAGGAGCAGAACAGCCATCTTTGGCATGTGCGTTACGATGCGCCCGACAAATCCTATTCCATCACCGTGGCGACAACGCGCCCGGAAACCATTCTGGGCGATACAGCAATTGCCGTGAACCCGGCGGATGAACGCTATGCGGACATCGTGGGCAAAACGGTGGTCATCCCCGTGGTGGGGCGGGAGATCCCCATCGTGGCGGATGAATATGTGGAGATGGAATTCGGCACCGGCGCGGTGAAGATCACCCCTGCGCATGACCCGAACGATTTCGAGGTTGGCGTGCGCTGCGGGCTGCCCGTGCTGCGCGTATTCACGGACGACGGCCACATCAACGAGCTCGGCGGCGCATACGAGGGACTAACGACCATGGAATGCCGCAAGCAGCTCGTTGCGGACATTGATGCGGCGGGCAACCTTGTGAAGGTGGAGCCGTATGCGCACAACGTGGGCACATGCTACCGCTGTCATTCCACGGTGGAACCGCTCGTTTCCAAACAGTGGTTTGTGGATATGAAACCGCTGGCAGAGCCTGCGCTTGAGGCCGTGCGTTCGGGCGAGATCAAGTTTGTGCCGGAGCGCTTCGACAAAACATATTATAATTGGATGGAAAACATCCGGGATTGGTGCATCTCCCGCCAGCTCTGGTGGGGTCACCGCATCCCTGCTTATTATTGCGACGCCTGCGGCGAAACGGTGGTTTCCGCGGAAGCGCCGGAAAAATGCCCGAAGTGCGGCGCGCCCATGCATCAGGATGAGGATGTGCTCGACACCTGGTTCTCAAGCGGCATGTGGCCGTTCTCCACGCTCGGCTGGCCGGAGGAGACGGAGGCGCTCAAGTATTTTTACCCGACCGCAACGCTTGTGACGGGCTATGATATCATCTTCTTCTGGGTGGCACGCATGATCGTGTTCGGCAAAGAGGTGATGAAGCAAAAGCCCTTCAGCACGGTTTACATCCACGGCATCGTGCGCGACGAGCTTGGACGGAAGATGTCCAAATCCCTTGGCAACGGCATCGACCCGCTGGAGATCATCAAGGATTACGGCGCGGATTCGCTGCGCTTCAGCCTCATCACCGGCAACAGCGCGGGAAACGACATGCGCTTTTACAGCAAGAAGGTGGAAGCGGCGCGCAACTTCTGCAACAAGGTTTATAACGCCGCGCGCTTTGTGCTGATGAACCTGGGCGAAGAAGCGCCGGGCGAGATCGACAGCACCGCGCTTGACATGGCGGACAAGTGGATTCTCCACCGCCTGAACACCATCGCAAAGGAAGTGACGGGCAACCTTGATTCGTTTGACCTGAACCTTGCCGCACAGAAGATTTACGATTTCATCTGGACGGAGTTCTGCGATTGGTATATCGAAATGGCAAAGTCGCGCCTCAGCGGCGAGGATACCGCTGCGAAAGCAAACGTCCGTGCGATCCTTGTGCATGTGCTTGCAAGCTCCATGAAGCTCCTGCATCCGTTCATGCCGTTCATTACGGAGGAGCTTTATCAGAACCTGCCCGGCGCGGAGGAGACCATCATGCGCGCCGCATGGCCGCAGTATGATGCAGCGCTGGAATTCCCGCGGGAGGCGGCAACGATGGAAGGCGTGATGGATCTCATCCGCTCCATCCGCAACGTGCGCGCGGAGATGAACGTGCCGCCGGCAAAGCGCGTTTCCATGACGCTTGTTGCGCATGCGGACGATGCGGCGGCGATGGAGGAAGCTTCGCCTTATGTCATGAGGCTTGCCGGCGCAGACCGCATCCATGTGCAGCTTAACAAAGCCGGTGTCCCGGAAAACGCGGTTTCCGTGGTGGGACAGCTTGCGGAAGCCTTCATTCCACTTACGGACCTTGTGGATATCGACAAGGAAATTGAGCGCATGAAGAAGGAAATCAGCAAGACGGAGGGCGACATCGCACGCGCGGAGGGCAAGCTCAACAACGCGGGCTTTGTAGCCAAGGCTCCGGAGCGGGTCATCGCGGAGGAGCGTCAGAAGCTCGAAAACGCGAAGACACTGCTTCAGAAGCAGCAGGCCAGACTTGAGGAGCTGCAAAAATAAAGCAGCAAACGACAGAAAAACAGCAAAAAGGCTCCTGCCGGAAAAACGGGCGGGAGCCTTGCTTTGATTCACACATAAAATCGCAGGCGATCTTTTCCGCAGCCGACAACGCTATTCTTTCATGTGGATGGGAACGTACATGTCCTCCAGGCAGAAGCTTTTGGCTTGCAGCCAGCCAGGCGTCACGATATGAAACATGGGGTAGCGCTCCTCTTCGCCCTCCGCGTTGACATGCAGCGTGAAAAGTTCGCTTTTTTCAACCCAGTCCTTGATTTCCTGTTGGGTTTTCATCCAGTCCGCAGCCTCATCCAAATCTGCATCCTTGCAGACGGCCACGGCATAGAGGCCAAAGGGGAATTCTTCCACCGCATAGCCGCCGCAGTCGGTTTCATCCGCGCCTGCGGGGAGCGCATAGACCCACTCTGTTGCCTGCTTCCGTTCGTTGTACCACATGAAGTCCCGCGGCGAAAGCTCGCACGGCAATGCTGCATGGTAATCGGAGAACCATTTGTTGAATGCGTTAAAAGCTTGCTCTGTACGGATGGGGCCGGATTTTACGACCTTCATCCGGGGAAGTTCAATGATTCGGATTTGTTGCATAATGAATTCCCTCCTCAGGATAGAAGTAATTGTAAAAACTGCCTGCATGGTACTGCCGCCAGCCAGCTTTCATTTTTTATATGGTAGGTCCTCCAAACGGGTAAACAGCTCAAAGACTTGGTTCAAAAATGTTTCTACGGCTGAAAACTGTTGCGGTGGCAGGCGTTCCAGCCTACCGGCAAGATACGCAACATCATTTTTGCCCTGACTTCCAAAAATGATTGAATCGCTGGAAATAGACAGTTTTTCACAGATCCTTTTTAGCGTGGATACCGTAATTCCCGCGACTCCGCGTTCTATGTCGGATACATTTTTGGTTCCAAGCGAGACAATTTCACCAAATTGGGCTTGCGTTAAGCCTGCGCGCTCCCGTGCGATTCTGATCTGGTTCCCGATATAAATGTTGATTTCCTTTTTGTCGCGCACTGCGGAGCCTCCAATATCATATGGCATCACGCTATTAGTTTAAGTAATGGCGTGGTTGACATAAACCCGATAATGCTATTATAATTTATGGCAGCAATAGCACCACTTTGGATTTTATAGAGTATAGACAAAAAACGGTAATTCAAATCATTTAAGAAAATAAAAGGACGGAGCAGCTTTATGAATATCAAAAATGAATTAGAAGCAATGAATGAAAGGATGTTTACCGATGAACTGCTGGACAAAATCCTTGCGGCGCACAGAAACGAGCTGGTGAATACTGGCTTTGAAACGGGCGAACAGAGCTGCGCGGAAACCGAACAGGCGCTTGCCGCAATGCTGACCGAGGGGCAAAGAAAAAGACTGGCGGAAGTGGAGGCGGCCCATTTGGACAGCCTGAAGTATGCTCTGAAATTCAGTTTTACGCGCGGCGTTTATGTTGGTTTTAATCAATACTTTGCGGATGATGAGGATGCGGATAAACGGCCGTTTGAACAATTCGTTGGAGAAGCGATTCTCCGTGATCCTGAAACGCAGCGGTATTCCGTTTACTATGAAAAGCGGAAGCACGTGAATGAATTGCTTGCGGATTTGCATGGGCAACTCGGTGAAACCGCTGACGAGCAATTGACATCCGCCGAAATAGCATGGGACGATGGGGCTTGCGGAACGCTGCGCTATGCGTTTTACATGGGCTACCGTTATGCCCTTTCTATCATTGAGGAAGTTGCACCCCTTGGCGGCACGCTGGACCTCATCGGCAAAACGCTTATGACGGAGCATGAGCTTGGTTTTACGCAGACCCGACTGGAACAGGAGCAGCGGGAGCAAAATGAAATGGCCCGGCGCAGGCATGTGGGAGCATTCCTGCTTTCTTTGTAAAGTTTCGCCTCATGTGCGCAGCGCGGAGCAATACGAAACGGCATCCCGCGAACGGGTTTGGTCAGGGAAGCGAATATAGCCCTTTCCCGCGCGTATGGAGCGCCGCAGCGTTCACAATGCGGTAGCGCCCGCGCCCGGCATGCTCGATGAACCCTTCCGCAGCGAGCTGCTCAAGCGAGCGCAGCAGGTGGCGGTAGCTCGTGCCGATCAAACCGGCCGTTTCCGTGAGCGGTTCCGCAAACAGGCCGCCGTGCGCCGTGGCAGCGATGTAGGCGCAAAGGCGCGTTTCCAGCGGATAAAGGATAATATGGGAGCAGTTTTCCGTGCTGCGCTTGAGCTTGCCGGCAAGGGCGGCTCCGACCCGGTTCAGGAAGGTCGTATTCGTGCAGAGCGCGTCGCGGTTGCGTGCAAGCGGCACGCCTGCGCACACCACGTCCGTCAGGGCGCGGATGCTCGTTTCGGCTGTAAATGTGCCGAGCATCAGCTCAAGATCACCGATGATGTCGCCCGCCTGAGAAAAGCACAGCAGAAGCTCGCGCCCGTTTTCCGCAAGGACGCTTGCTTTCGCACGCCCGGTGAGGACAAGCATGAAATAGGCAAGCGGATGCCCTGCCGTGCAAATGGACTCGCCCGGCGCGAAGCGGAGCGCAACTGCGCCGCAAAGCGTGTCTGCCGGGAGGCCTGCCGCAGCCATTGCATGGCGCTGCGGCCCGGAAAGCGGAAGCTGTTGCATCGATTTCATCCCCTTTTGAAACAATATGACATATGTCCTATTGTTTGTCAAGCCACCGCCGTATGCTAGTGGGCGTAAAAGGAGCGAAGCGATGTATTATTTGATTTCATTTGCCACTGCCATGCTGGTTTCGGCGATGGTTACGGTCAACGGAACGCTTTCAAATGCATATGGGACGTATCTTTCCACAGTCATGATCCATGCGGTGGGGATTGTGCCCGCCTCGCTGATTGCGCTCGTGCGCCGGGAGCGCGTGTTCGCGGTGCGCGGCCTTAAGCCGGGCGTGTTCCTCGGCGGTGCGATCGGCGTGATCACGGTCGTCTGCAACAACGCGGCCTACACCGGCGGCATAGGCGTTTCGGCAATGGTTGCGCTGAGCCTGTTGGGGCAGACGGTGGCCTCCCTCCTGGTGGATCAGTTCGGCTTGTTTCACATGCCCGTAAAGCGCTTCAACGGAGCAAAGCTCATCGGCCTTCTCTTTACGGCGGCGGGTATCGGATGCATGCTTTACGGCGCAAAAACCGCCATACTTCCCGTGCTGCTTTCTTTCCTTATGGGCGTCACGATTGTGCTTTCGCGCAGCGTAAACGCGCTGCTTGCGGAAAAAACAAGCCTTTTTGTGAGCACGTGGTACAATTATTCCGTGGGGCTTTCCGTGTCCCTTTGCGTTTGGCTTTTAACGCGTCTGATGCAGGGGGCGCCGTCTTTGCCTGAAGCTGTGGCCGCCGTGCCGCTTTGGGCCTATCTCGGCGGGCTGATGGGCGTGGTCACGGTGTCCGTGCAAAGCTTCGTAACGCCGCGCATGCCTGCGTTTCAGCTCACGCTGATCCTGTTCGTGGGGCAGGTGTTTATGGGGCTTGTGCTGGATGCGCTTTCCGGTGCGGGCGGCTCTGCACAGGAATGGATCGGCGGCGTGTTCGCTGTGGCGGGGCTTTCCCTCAATGCGCTGCTTGACAGGCGCGCGGAACGGGGGAAGCCTGCTGAGGGAAAGCTGCATACTTCAGAGGAGCGGAAGTAAGAACAGGGCGCCGTTTTTTGAACATGAGCCGGCCATGCGAAACCGGTTTCGAACATAAATAAAATGAATCTTCCTGAAACGCGCGCGGGCAAAAAGCCTGCCGCGTGTTTTTTTTGGACCGCCCGGAAAGAATAGGGGATACCAGTTTTCAGGAGGATTTGTGCATATGGCGGTCAACAGGGCGTTTTTTGGCCTCGTGGGCATAACGCTGGAAGGAGAGCGGCTGGAAGAACGCGCAAGGGAATTGGCTGCGCGCGCAGCGGGCCGCGCCCGGCGCACCCGTTTTGCGGAAACGCTGCATCCGGGTGGCGACCGGCGGGCCATCCTTAACGATTATAAGCGCCTGTGCGCTTCGGCGCGGGAAGGCGTGGAGCTTTCCCCCGCAGCCGAAACGCTGCTGGATTCGTTTTATGTTGTGGAAAAAAGCCTCGTGGCGCTTACGAACATGAGCGAACAGCTGCGGGATAAAACGCTGCCCGTAAACCGCGAAGGGGAACATGTCGGCTTTGCACGGGCCTACTCCGTTGCGGCGGGGCTTGTCGGACATCACAGCGCGCGCATTGACGATGCGGCGCTCACGCGCTACTTAACCGCATTTCAGCAGGTCAGCCCGCTTTCCATGCGTGAGCTTTGCGCCCTGCCCGCCATGCTCCGCCTCTGCACGGTGCGCGTGGTGCGCCTGATGAGCGAGGCGGCCGCGCGCCGCGCGGAGGAGCATAGGCGCGCAAGGGAGCTTGCGGACGCGCTTTGCCGCATTTCATGGGATGACAAACGCACAGGTATGATTCTGGAGCGTGCCGGTTTGCAGGCGCGGCCGGCATGCGTGGAGCGCCTTATGGCGCTGTTGCAGGAAAGGGACGAATATCGCCTGATTGAACGGGTGAATGCGGCGCTGCGCATGGCAGATGCCGATGCGGATGCGCTCACCGGGAAGGATCGCCGCATTCAGGCTCAGAACGCCGCGCGTATGCAGAGCGCGATTGCAAGCCTCAGATTCCTTGATTCGCTTGATTTCCGGGATTTTTTTGAGCGGTTCAGCGGTGTGGAGGCTGCACTCCGGGGCGACCCTGTTTATTCGCAAATGGATGCGGCAACGCGTGCCTATTACCGCACATGTGTGGAACGCCTTGCGCGGCGGCTTTCCGTAGCCGAGACGGTGGTCGCAAAAACGGCGGTACGGTTGGCGCAGGAAGGGGAAGGCAGGCTTGCACATGTGGGCGCATATCTCTTTGAAGAAGGAGAACCCATGCTCAGCAATGCGCTCCGGCCGGACAAGCGCCGCATTCGTCTTGCGGAAAACCAGAAGCTTGCGCTGTTTGCCGCAGGGGAGCTTGCCCTTACGGCAGCGCTCATCGCGCTTGCCGCGACGGGCGGCTTTGTGCCGTGCATGCTTTCGCTGCTGCCTGCGTGGAGCCTTGGCCGCTTTCTCGCCGTGCGCATCGCCATGTGGGGGCGGGAGAGCGTGCGCATCCCGCGCATGGAACTGTCCTCCGGCGTACCTGCGCATGCGCGCACGCTCGTTGTAGTGCCAACGCTCGTCCTGTCGGAAGATGCGGTTGCCGCATCGCTTGCGCAGCTGGAAACACACTATCTTGCAAATCCGCTCTCAAACTGCAGCTTTGCCGTTCTGGGGGATTTTAAGGATGGGCCTGAGGAATGGCGCGCCGGGGAACGGGAGTTGCTTGCGGAGGCAAAGCGGCAAACGGACGCTTTAAACGACCGTTATGCCAAGGACGGCGCTCCCATCTTTTTTTTCCTGCACCGCAAGCGGGAACTTTCCCGTTTTGACGGGGTATATATGGGGCGTGAACGCAAACGCGGCGCGCTCTCCGACCTGGTGGAGCTGCTTGCTGTGGGGGAGGACGGGCCGTTTGTGCTCATCAGCGCGCCGCTCCCCAAAGAGGTGCGCTACTGCCTCACGCTTGACGCGGACACCGTCCTGCCGCCGGGCGCGCTCGCAAAGTGCATCGGTGCGATGGAGCATCCGCTTAACCGCGCGCTGGCCGATCGGAACGGCGTAGTGCGTCAGGGCCATGGCGTGATTGCCCCGCGCATGCGGCAGACGCTTTCCTCCGCTGTAAAAACGCCGTTTGCGCGCCTGGTGAGCGGGGAAAGCGGCGTGGATCTTTACGCGTCCGCCGCAAGCGAGTTTTATCAGGATGTTTTCGGCACGGGAATCTTCGGCGGCAAGGGAATTTTTGATGTAACTGTTTTTCGTGCCGCACTGCGAAATTGGATCCCGGAGAACACCGTGCTCAGCCACGACCTTCTGGAAGGCTGCTTCCTGCGCGCGGGTTTTATGGGGGACGTTGCGTTCTATGATGGAGAGCCTTCCACGTTTTCCGCCTGGTGGAAGCGGCAGCACCGCTGGATGCGTGGGGATTGGCAGCTTCTGCCGTTCCTGCTGCCGCATCTGCAGGATGCGGCGGACAGCCCTCACAAGACGCCGCTTTCTTTGCTTTCGCGTGCAAAGATGCTGGATAACCTGCGCCGCACGCTCCTGGCCCCCGCGGTGTTCAACCTGCTTTTGCTCATGCCCTATTTCGGCGGCGGCGCATACGTGTGGATCGGGCTTGTTGCTCTTTGGGATGGTTTCCTTTGGGACGCGGGCAGCCTGCTTTGTTCGTTCTTTACACAGGGCTTCCGGGGGCGGGATGCATGGGGCGCTTTGCGCGAGCGCGCAACGGCGGCGCAGAGAGCGCTGCTCGAATTTGTAACGCTGCCGTTTGCTGCGGTGAAAAACGGGGATGCAATGGGGCGTTCTCTCTGGCGCGTGCTCGTTTCCCACCGCAACATGCTTGAGTGGCAGACGGCGGCGGAAACCTCCAAAAAAGCGCAGCAGCAAGGGATTGTAGGAACGTGCAAGCTGCTTTGGCCATGCCTGCTTGCGGGTGCTTTGATGGCCGCGAGCGCATTTCTGGGGCACATGCCCATTGCAAGCCTTCTGCTTGCGGCGTTGTTTTTTTCAGCGCCCGCGCTTGTGCTCCGGTTGGACCGGCCGCGTGCCGGGGAGTCGCTCTCTCCCGGCGCGCGTGAAGCCGTGCTCGGCTGGGCCAAACGGACATGGCAATACTTTGAGACCTTCTGCACGGAGGAAAACGGGTTTTTGCCGCCGGATAATTTTCAGGAGGCGCCGCTTGGCGCTGCGGTTAAAAACACATCTCCCACAAACATTGGCATGGCGATGCTTTCCGCTGTGGCCGCGCATGCGCTTGGACTG
>OLGB01005354.1_pt1 | contig 10132 bp, 6 predicted proteins | sample 1605691 | NCBI WGS metagenome assembly OLGB01 (sample SAMEA3888925, study PRJEB22519) | human gut metagenome | biome: human gut; feature: human-associated habitat; material: faeces | place: Denmark | collected 2010
CGCAGGATGGAGCGCAGAAATTTCCGGGGCCAGGAGTGGCCGCGGCACTGTTCCAGGGTGACCGCCTGGCTCCGGGCCTGGGTCGCCAGGAAATCCGCCTTGATCTCCAATACCGTAGGGTCATTGCAAAGCCAAACTCCATCCTCAAAATGCAGGAACATGCTGCGGTAGTCCAGGTTGATGGAGCCTACCGTGCCGTAACGATCGTCCACTGCAAAATTTTTCGCGTGGACAAAGCCGGGCGTGTATTCAAAAATCTGCACGCCCGCCTCCAGCAAGGGCTGGTAGTGGGCGCGGGTCAGCTCAAAGACCAGGCGCTTGTCCGGGACGTGGGGCGTGATGATGCGCACGTCCACCCCGGCCTTGGCCGCGTTGCACAGGGCGGTATTCACACTGTCGCTGACGATCAGGTAAGGCGTCATGATATAAACATAATTCTGCGCCTTGTTGATGAGGTTCAGGTATACCGTCTCCCCCACCGCCTCGTTATCCAGCGGGTTGTCCGTATAGGGCTGCACGAAATGGTTCCCGCCCGGCTCTGCCCCGGCAGGCGGCGCAGGCGCCCGGAAGCGGTCATAGTCCTCCTCTACCTCCCGGATGTATTCCCACATCGTCAGGAACATCACCGTCATGCTCCAAGCCGCCGCCCCCTTGACCTGGATCGCGCTGTCCTTCCAGTGCCCATAGCGCGGCTTGGCATTGATATACTCGTCGGCCAGGTTAATGCCGCCGGTAAAGGCGGTGTGCCCGTCGATGATGCAGAATTTCCGGTGGTCCCGGTTGTTCATGCGGATGGAGAGCACCGGTTTGAAGCGGTTGAACGAGCAGCAGGGGATGCCGGTCTCGGCCTCCAGCTTCCGGTCATACCGCATCGGCAGCGTGGGCAGGCACCCCACATCGTCGTAGATGATGCGCACATCCACGCCCGCAGCGTGCTTTTCCTTGAGGATCTCCAGCACAGAGTCCCAGAAGATACCGGGAGCGATGATAAAGTATTCAAGGAAAATATAGCGCTTTGCATGGCGCAGCTCCTCCAGCATCACTGGAAACGCGTCGTCCCCCAGCGGAAAATAGCGGGTATCGGTATTGGTATAGGCGGGACAGTGGGCATACCGCTCCAGGTAACGGGACTGGATCACCGCATCCATTCCAAAGCCCGAAAGGGATTCCGCCTTACAGTCCTGCTCCAGCACCTCGATCATCTTGCGGTCCATTCCCTGCATTTTCCGCCGCATCCGCGCGGAAAGACGGTTGCCGCCGCACAGCAGGTACACCAGCCAGCCGAAGACCGGGAAAATGAGGATCGGGATGATCCAGGCGATCTTATACCCCGGGTCCGTCTGCCGGGAGACGATGATCAGTACCGCCAGGATGGACAGGATCACACAGTTCCAATAAAAATAAACGAAAAAGGCGGAAAAAAACACCATGGACACCAGCAGCAATGCCGCCTGGAAAACGATCAGGGCCGCAATCAGCACCGTCCGGTTGAAGATCAGCGAGGTGAGCTTTTTAATATTCACAGGTAGGCCTCCTCACTTCACGACGACATTTTCCGCCCCCAGCAGTTCCTCCAGCTCCCGTACCAGGGCCGGATGGACCACCACCGGAGTGGGGCTCGTCCACTGGTTTTCCGCCTCGAACTTTGCCTTGAACAGCTCCTCTCCCGGGAACATGGTCAAAATCAGCTGGATCTTTTTCCAGCGGGGGTCGTCCATACTGGGCACACGGATGTAAAGCTTTTTTGCTTTTCCACTCTCTTCGGAAGCGGCGGGTGCGGCTGTGCCCGCCTGCTCCAGAGGGCGCACCCGGTCGCACATGAGCTGGGGCGCCTTCTCGTCCCGGACGGAGATGCGCCCCTCCGCCAGGATGGGCATATTCTCTTTCAGATAAGGCCCGCACTCCGCCAGCACCCGTGCAAAAACCAGCATCTCCAGCGAGCCGGTGTCGTCCTCCAGCGTTACGTAGGCCATGAGCGTATTGTTCCGGGTGGTCTTGGTCTTGGAGGCCGTCACAACTCCGGCCAGCGTGAGGCGCTGGCCGTCCCGGTAGGCGCTGGGCCCGCTCTCCTGCTCAAAGTCGGAGAGCACGCCGCCGATGGGCGCCGCCTGGAAGCGCTTGGCCAGGTCCCGGTATTCGTCCATGGGATGGCCGGTGAGATAAAGGCCGGTGGTCTCCTTTTCCATACGCATCAGCTGACTGCGGCTGTACTCCGGGAGATTCTTCAGGTGCATCGCCGGGGCGGACTCCGTCACGTCCCCTCCCCCGCCGAACAGGTCAAACTGGCCTTCCAGGTTCTTGCGGCGGGTCTGGGCGATCTGGTCCACCACCGACTCGCACACGTCCAGCAGCTGGGAACGATAGACGCCCATGCTGTCAAACGCCCCGCATTTGATGAGGTTCTCCAGCACCCGCTTGTTCAGGTCCGCGTCAAACAGGCGCTGGCAGAAGTCCGGAAAACTGGAAAAGGCTCCCGCCTGTTCCCGCTCCGCCAGCACGGCGTTGATGAATCCCCGCCCTACGCCCTTGACCGCCACCAGTCCGAAGCGGATGTGGTCGCCGGACACGGTGAAATCCGCCCCGGACTCGTTGATATCCGGCGGCAGCAGGGGGATGCCGCATTCCTTGCATTCCGCGATATACTCGGCCACCTTCTCGCTGGAATCCAGTACGGAGGTCAGCAGGGCGGCCATGTACTCCTTGGTGTAGTGATACTTGAACCAGGCCGTCTGATAGGCCACGATGGCGTAACTCACCGCGTGGGCCTTGTTGAAGGCGTACTCGGCAAAGGCTTCGATCTCATCGTAAATATCCTGCGCCGTCTGCTCCGGGACGCCCCGGTTCACACAGCCGGTGATGCCCCGGTCCGAATCGCCGTAGACGAACGATTTCCGCTCCTGTTCGATCTGGGCCCGCTTTTTCTTTGAAATCGCCCGGCGCACCATATCCGCCTGTCCCAGAGTATACCCCGCCAGCTTGCGGAATATCTCGATGACCTGCTCCTGATAAACGATACAGCCGTAGGTCACCGACAAAATAGGCTCCAGAAGCGGGGTCTTGTACTTGACCTTGTCCGGATTGTGCTTGCAGGCGATGAAGCGCGGGATGGAATCCATAGGGCCGGGGCGGTAGAGGGCGATGATGGCGGTGATGTCCTCAATGTTCTGGGGCTTGAGGCCCACGCATACGCCGGTCATCCCCGCCGATTCCATCTGGAACACGCCGGAGGTCCGCCCGTCGGAAAGCATCCGGAACACCTCCGGATCGGAGTCCGGGATATCCGCCAGCGTAAAGCCCGGCTGCTTTGCCGCTACCAGCTTCACGGTGTCATCCAGAATGGTCAGGTTGCGCAGGCCCAGAAAATCCATTTTGAGCAGGCCCAGCTCCTCAAGGGTCGTCATCACATACTGCGTGACCACGGATTCGTCGTTTTTCGCCAGAGGCACATAATCCACCACCGGCCTGCGGGTGATGACCACCCCGGCGGCGTGGGTGGAGGCGTGGCGGGGCATGCCCTCGATGGCCCGCGCCGTGTCGATGAGAGTGCGGATGCGCTCGTCCCCCTCATAGGAGTCCTTGAGCTGCTTGGAGAGCTTGAGGGCGTCGTCCAGAGTGATGTGGAGGGTGGACGGCACCTGCTTGGCCACCGCGTCCACATCGGCATAGGGGATGTTCAGGGCCCGGCCCACGTCCCGGATGGCCCCGCGGGCGGCCATGGTGCCGAAGGTGACGATCTGGGCCACGTGGTCGGCGCCGTACTTGTCCTGGACATATTCAATGACCTCCTGGCGGCGGCGGATGCAGAAGTCGATGTCGATATCAGGCATCGTGACCCGCTCCGGGTTCAGAAAGCGCTCGAAATAGAGGCTGTATTTCATGGGGTCCACATCGGTGATCTTCATACAGTAGGCCACCATGCTCCCCGCCGCCGAGCCACGGCCCGGCCCCACCGGAATGCCCCGCCCCTTGGCGTAGCCGATGAAGTCGGAGACAATGAGGAAGTAGTCCACAAAGCCCATCTGCCGGATGACGCCCATCTCGTAGGTCAGCCGCTCCCGATAGGCCGCCGGGGCGTCGGGGTAGCGGCGGGCAAACCCCTCTTCACAGAGCTTTTGGAAGTAGGCGTCCCCGTCGTCATAGCCTTCGGGCAGCTTGAATTCCGGCAGATGGTGTACGCCGAACCGGAACTCCAGATTGCAGGCGTCGGCGATCTTCTGCGTGTTCTCCACCGCCTGGGGATAGTCGGGAAAGAGGGCCGCCATCTCCTCGGCGGACTTCACATAAAGTTCCTGGGTCTCCATCTTCAGGCGATTGGGGTCGTCCACCGTTTTGCCCATCTGGATGCACATCAGGGTGTCCTGCATCTGGGCGTCTTCCCGGCGGAGGTAGTGGGCGTCGTTGGTCACCACCAGGGGAATGCCGGTCTCCTGATGGATGCGCAGCAGTCCCTGATTGATCTCCGGGTCCCGGGGCAAGGCGTGGTCCTGAAGCTCCAGATAGTAGCCGTCCGCCCCAAAGAGCTCCCGCATCTCCAGCGCGGCGGCCTTGGCGGCCTCGTAATTGCCCGCCAGGATCAGGCGGGGCACCTCCCCCGACTGACAGGCGGACAGGGCGATCAGGCCTTCCGCGTGTTCCCGCAGCAGCTGCTTGTCGATGCGCGGCTTGATGTAGAAGCCCTCGGTAAAGGCCGCCGAGTCCAGAAAACAGAGGTTGCGGTAGCCTACTTCGTTTTTGCACAGGAGGATCAAATGGCGGGCCTCCGCGTCGTACTCGTGGACGCGGTCGGTGCGGCTCCGCGGTGCTACGTAGACCTCGCAGCCGATGATGGGCTTGACCCCCGCCGCCTTGCAGGCCTTATAAAAGTCCACCACGCCGTACATGACCCCGTGGTCGGTGATGGCCACGGCGCTCTGTCCCAGCTCCTTGACGCGCTTGACCAGCTCCGTGATGCGGCAGGCGCCGTCCAGCAGAGAAAATTCCGTATGGACATGCAGGTGGACGAAGGACATGCGATTCAGCTCCTTTTTGTTCTCTCCGGTGAGCGGCAGGGCGGACGCTGCGCCGCCCTACCGCCATTCCATGCGTTTCTTGCACTTGGGACAGGCAAACCCGCCCTCCGAAGTGCGCTCCATGGCCTGTTTGAAGACGCTCTCACCGCAGGACGGGCAGCGCAGGCCCCGCTCGGCGGCCACTGCGCTCACGCACAGCACGGCTCCGCCTAGGATGACGGGCACGCCGTTGTGCAGGAGGTATCCGGCCAGAAGGCCCGCAAAAAAGACCGCCACGCAGCACAGCAGCTGCTTTTTCCAAATGGAATTCAGTTTCCGTTCCATCCTTCCGCTCCCTCTCCCGTTTCCCATCGCCCGCAAGGGCCTCACCGTTTCGCCAGTCCCAACAGCTTTCGCAGCCGGTGATTGAGGGCCGACTTGCTCACCGGCGGGTCGCACAGGGTGCAGAGCTGGGACAGTGTCATTTCCGGATGCGCCATGCGCAGATCCACCGCTTCCTTGAGCTTGTCCGGCAGTTCCGCCAGCATGCCCCGCTGTTCCAGCGTATAGATGGCCTCGATCTGTTCCTGGGCGGCGTCCACCGCCTTGTCCAGGTTGTGGGCGTCACAGTTGACCCGGCGATTGACGCTCCCCCGCAAGTCTTTCTCCGCCTTGGCGTTCATGATCTCCATCGCGGCCAGCGGCGCGCCGATGGCCGTCAAAAAATCCTCAATCGCCTCGCTCTGCTTGAAATAGGTCAGGCTGTTCCCCTTGCGCAGGGTCTCCTTGGGGGAAAACCCCGCCTCCAGCAGCAGCGCGCGCAGCTCTCCGCTGACGCTCAGGTGCGCAGTGGCAAGCTCCAGATGGTAGCGCTTGGCCGGGTCAGTGACCGAGCCGCCCGCCAGAAAGGCCCCCCGGAAAAAGGCCGTACGGCAGTGTTCCTCCTCCAGCACGGCAAAATTGATGTGGTGGGCCAAGCTCTCCGCCGGGTTCTGGCCAAAGGCGGAAAAGAGGGCGCACAGCTTGTCCGGCGCGGTGATCTGAAAGGTCCGCTTGCCCGCCCCTTCCTCCGGCATGCGGTCAAAGGCGAGGCGAAAGGCTTTCTGAAACAGAGTGGGCAGACGCTGGGCAAACTCCGCCGACTCCGTGACGATCCGCACCTGCCGGGGGGTAAACTGGTTGCAATAGAGCAGCACCCCGTAGGCCTCCGCCTGAGCGCAGCAGCGGCGGGAGAGGGACGAGCGGCACAGTTCCGCTTTCACCTGTGAAGAAAAGGACATGGGCTACCTCCCCCCCGCCCCGGCAAACCGATGAGAAGAACGCTGGTCCAGGCGGGTTTAAAAAATTTTCGTGTCCGCCCGTTCGCTGTAGAGTTCCATCACCGCCTGGGCCAGACGCCGGACGGAGTGGCGGGCGTAATCCTGGGTCTCGGAGGCCAGGGGCCGCTCCACCACCTCCACGCCCAGCGCTTCGATCGCGTCCCGGTCCACAACGATGGGAGCGGCGTCCTCTTCCCGGTAGCGCTCCAGCAGGCCCTGGCGCACGGGGGCGCAGTTGCACAGGCACAGGTCCACCAGCGCCGGGGCGGAATGGCGCAGCAGGGCCTTCACATGGTCGCAGGCCGTCATGCCCTCGGTCTCCCCATCCTGGGTCATGATATTGCAGATGTAGATCTTCAGCGCGTCGGAGGCGCACACCGCATCGGAAATGCCGTCCACCAGCAGGTTTGGGATGACGCTGGTATACAGGCTTCCCGGCCCCAGCAGGATCAGGTCGGCCTGACGGATCGCACGCACCGCCTCCGGCAGCGCCTTGGGATGCTCGGGCAGCAGGCGCACACTCTCAATGCGGCAGTCCTGAGCCTTTTTGAAGGCACAGATCTTGGACTCCCCCAGCACCGTGGCGCCGTTTTCAAAGGTGGCCTCCAGCGCCACGTCGGCATTGGTCACCGGCAGCACCCGGCCGGTGATGGCCAGCACCTGGCTCATGCGGGCCACCGCCTGGTCGAAGGAATCGGAAATGCCGTTGAGGGCCGCCAGGATCAGATTCCCGAAGGACTGGCCCGTCAGGTTGCCGGAGCCCGCCGGGAAGCGGTAGGTCAACAGCTGCTGCATGACCGGCTCCACATTGGCCAGGGCCTCCATACAGTGGCGGATGTCCCCCGGCGGGGGCATGCCAAGGTCCTGGCGCAGCCTGCCGGATCCGCCTCCGTCATCCGCCACGGTGACGATAGCGGTCAGGTTCTTGGTGTGGTTTTTCAGGCCCCGCAGCATGGTGGAAAGGCCGGTGCCGCCGCCGATGGCGACCACACGGGGCCCCCGCTGCTCCCACCCGGCCTGGGCGCATTCGTCATGTTCCATCGCTGCGCCCTCCTTATGCACGGGTCATGTCCCGGTGGTTTTCCGTGGCTGGATAGCCCTTCCGGCGGATAAACTCCGCCAGGGCGCGGGTAATGGCGACGCTGCGGTGCTGTCCGCCGGTGCAGCCCACACCGATGACCAGCACCGTCTTTCCCTCCTCCACATACTGCGGCAGCAAAAAGCCCATCAGATGCTCCATATGGGTCATAAAGTCGCGGGTCTGCTGGTAGCCGAAGACGAAGCTGTACACCCCGTCGTCCAGGCCGGTCTGATGGCGCAGCTCGGCAATATAGTAGGGGTTGGGCAAAAAGCGCACGTCGAACACCAGGTCGGCCTCGATGGGGATGCCGTATTTAAAGCCGAAGGAGATGACGTTGACGCTCATCGCGGGCGTATCCGCCCCGCCGCCGAAGATCCGCAGCACCTCTCCCCGCAGCTTGGCGTTGGTCAGGGCCGAAGTGTCGATGATGTACTCCGCGCGCTGCCGGACGGGTGCAAGCACCGTGCGCTCCTGGCGCACCGCCTCATCCAGGGAACGGGACGCGCCCGCCAGCGGGTGGATGCGCCGGGTCTCCTTATAGCGCTTGATGATGGTCTCCACGCCGGCCTCCACGAAGAGGATCTTATAATCGCAGCCCATCCGATGCAGCGCCGACAGCGCCTCGAAGAGGCCCTCGAAGGTCTGTCCGCCCCGGATATCGGTGACCAGGGCCACCCGCTCATACCGCCCGGGAGAGGCCATGCACAGCTCCGCAAATTTCGGAATCAGCGGGGCGGGCAGATTGTCCACCACATAAAATCCGATGTCCTCCAAAAAGGAGGCCACCTTACTTTTTCCCGCCCCGGACAGGCCGGAGATCAGTATCAATTCCATATTGGTCACAGTCCTCAAAATCCCAAAAATTTCACTTCCGGCTCCAGCGCTACGCCGGTGCGCGCCAGAACCGTCTCCTGGACACGCGCGATGAGCCGCCGCACGTCGTCCGCCGTGGCTCCGCCCCGGTTGACGAGAAAGCCCGCGTGCTTCTCCGACACCTGGGCGCCGCCCACCCGCGTGCCCTTGAGCCCGCATTCCTCGATAAGCGCGGCGGCAAAGCGCCCCTCCGGCCGCTTGAAGGTGCTCCCGGCGCTGGGCCACTCCAGGGGCTGTTTCTCCCGCCGTTTGGCGGCCAGCTCGTCCATGCGGGCCTGGATGGCCTCCGCATCTCCCGGCTGGAGCTCCAGCTCCGCCTCCAGGACAAGCCGGTCCGGGTGGTCGGAGAACAGGCTGTGCCGGTAGGTCAGGGCGCACTCGGCGGCGGGCAGGGTGCGCTCCTCCCCCGCCCCGTCCAGATAGGTGACTGCGGTGAGCACCTGAACCATCTCCCCGCCATAGGCCCCGGCGTTCATCACCACTGCGCCCCCCAGAGTGCCGGGGATGCCGTGGGCGAACTCCAGGCCGGTCAGCCCCCGGCCCAGGGCCGCCCTGGCCAGCCGGGCCAGGGAGATGCCGCTCTCCGCCCGCAGGCGGCGGTTGGCCTCCCATACCCGATCCAGGCCGCTCACCTTGAGCACGAAGCCCTCGTAGCCGGCGTCCGACACCAGCAGATTGCTGCCATTTCCCAGGAAAAAGGGGGCGATCCCCTTCTCTGCGGCCGCCCGCACGGCGGCGGCGGCCTCCTTCCGGCTCCTGGGCAGCGCCATCAGACGGGCCGGTCCCCCCACCCGGAAGGTGGTGTGCCCCCGCATGGGCTCCTCCTCCCGCAGCTCCAGGCCGGGCAGCGTACGTTTCAATTCGGTCGCAAGGGCAGAAAAGCGATCCATACCCCACCTCCGTCAGGATCATTGATCAAGGCAACGCCGTACCACCGGCGGACAAGGCAGCCGGGCTGACGCCCGGCTGCAAGGATGACGAAGCCGGATGTTCTCGCAGCCCCGAACAACCGCGTCGTCTCCCGTTTGCCGACGGTATCATTTTCCAAATGCCGTTTGCAGGAAACTTTGCGCCAAAAAAGGTGAAAAACGCCGGAATCCTTTGTGTATCTCGCGTTTTGCCAACACATTTACGGCGCAAAATTGCCGCAAAGCGCCGCAGGCATACTTGTGCTGCGCCGCCTTGCATTATTATATCAGATTTCGCGTTGGAATAGAAGAGCTCACGCCGGATTTCCAAAGCGCTGGAACTCCGCCGCGCCGCCCCGGAAGACGTTCAGGTCGATCTTGTCCTGGCTTCCGTAATAACCCGGGAGACGGGCGGTGTGCGAATACTGCCAGAAGGTCCAGCCCGGCACCAGCGGGAAGACCACCGGGCTGGAGCACCAGATGGGATAGGCCCCATAGTCTCCTCCCGCCAGATAGCGATAATAGGAGCGATAGGTCACATAGAGGATGGGCTTGACGCCGTAATACTCCTCCAAACGCGCCAGCAGCGGGTCCAGAATGGCGCGTACCGCCGCGCGCTCCGGCGGATCGGTCAGATAGGCGCCATAAAACTCGATATCCACCACTGGAGGCAGCATTCCCTCGGTCCGGGGCACCACGCTGATAAAATGATCCGCCTGGGCGTCTCCGGAGCTGTCGTAGCTGAGAAAGTGGTAAGCCCCCGCCCGGATGCCCGCCGCGAACGCGCCCGCCCAGTTGGCGGAAAATTGCCGGTCTTGCAGGGCGCTTCCTTCGGTGGCCTTGAGGAAGGCGAAGTCCACCCCCTGCTCCGCCAGGACGGGCCAGTCCACCACTCCCTGGTAGGAGGAGACATCCACGCCGAAAACCTCCCACTGCTCCGGGTCCGCCTCCTGGGCGAAGAGC
>OLGB01005356.1_pt1 | contig 10130 bp, 6 predicted proteins | sample 1605691 | NCBI WGS metagenome assembly OLGB01 (sample SAMEA3888925, study PRJEB22519) | human gut metagenome | biome: human gut; feature: human-associated habitat; material: faeces | place: Denmark | collected 2010
CGCAGATCCTCGTCGAGCGCTATATCTACGGCTGGAAGGAGATCGAGTTTGAGACCATGCGCGACGGCGCCGGCAACGTCATCGCCGTGTGCAGCATGGAAAACTTCGACCCCGTCGGCGTGCACACCGGCGACAGCATTGTCGTCGCCCCGGCGCTGACGCTCTCGGACAAGGAGTTTCAGATGCTGCGCAGCGCGGCGCTGAACATCATCTCCGCGCTCGACATCGTCGGCGGCTGCAACTGCCAGTTCGCGCTCGATCCGGACAGCTTTGACTACGCCGTCATCGAGGTCAATCCCCGCGTGTCGCGCTCGTCGGCGCTCGCGTCGAAGGCGACCGGCTACCCGATCGCAAAGATCACGACGAAGATCGCCCTCGGCTATACGCTCGATGAAATTCAAAATGACATCACCGGCAAGACCTGCGCCTGCTTTGAGCCTGCGCTCGACTACGTCGTCGTGAAATTCCCCAAGTGGCCGTTCGACAAGTTCGTCGGCGCGTCCCGCCGCCTCGGTACACAGATGAAGGCCACGGGCGAGGTCATGGCCATCGGCACGAACTTTGAAAGCGCGCTGCTCAAGGCCGTGCGCGGCGCCGAGATCCACCTCGACACGCTGCACGCCGCCCCGCTGTCCGACCGCCCGGTGCGCGACCGGCTCGCCGACTGCGACGATCACCGCCTGTTCACCGTCTTTGAGGCGCTGTGCAGCGGCGTGTCCATCGATGAGATCCACGACATCACCCGCATCGACCGCTGGTTTCTGTCCCGGCTGCAAAACCTTGTGGACTACGAGGCGAGCATTCAGGGCGGCCTGACGCCGGAGCTTTACCAGCGCGGCAAGTACCTCGGCTATCCGGATGCGGCGCTGCGCCGCCTGTCCGGCAGCGAGACGCTGCCCGCCTTCCGCGCGGGCTACAAGATGGTCGACACCTGCGCCGCCGAATTTGACGCGCAGACCCCGTATTTCTACGCCAGCGCCGACGCACGCTGCGAGGCGCGCAGCTTCCCGCGCAGCGGCAAGCCCGTCGTCATGGTGCTCGGCTCAGGGCCGATCCGCATCGGCCAGGGCATCGAGTTTGACTATTCGTCCGTCCACTGCGTGTGGACGCTCAAGGCCATGGGCTATGACGTCGTCATCGTCAACAACAACCCCGAGACCGTCTCCACGGACTACGACACCGCCGACCGGCTGTATTTCGAGCCGCTCACGGCCGAGGACGTGCTGCAGATCATCGACGTGGAGCAGCCCGTCGGCGTCGTGGTCGCCTTCGGCGGCCAGACCGCCATCGCGCTCACGCAGACGCTCGACCGCCACGGCATCCGCATCCTCGGCACGTCGGCCGAGGGCATTGACATCGCCGAGGACCGCGAGCGGTTTGATGCGCTGCTCGAGCGCTTCCACATCTCGCGCCCGAAGGGCATGGGCGTGCAGACGCTGCCCGAGGCGCTGCACGCCGCGCAGACGCTCGGCTACCCCGTGCTGCTGCGCCCGTCGTACGTCATCGGCGGCCAGAACATGAAGATCGTCCACGACGATGACGAGGTCACGACGTATATGCAGCGCATCCTTGCGCAGGGCATCGACAACCCCGTGCTCGTGGACAAATACATGATGGGCACGGAACTGGAGGTGGATGTCATCTCCGACGGTACGGATGTGCTCATCCCCGGCATCATGGAGCACATCGAGCGCGCCGGCGTGCACAGCGGCGACTCCATCGCCGTCTACCCGCCGTACAACCTCAACGACATGATGACGGACAAGATCGTTGACAGCTCGCGCAAGCTCGCCCTCGCGCTCGGCACGAAGGGGCTGGTGAACATCCAGTACCTCATCTGGGAAAACGAGCTCTACGTCATCGAGGTCAACCCCCGCGCCTCGCGCACCGTGCCGTACATCAGCAAGGTCACGGGCGTGCCGATGGTGGATGTGGCGGCGCGCGTCATGCTCGGCGCGCAGCTCAAAGACCTCGGCTACGGCACGGGGCTGCACCCCATCCCGCCGTATTACGCGGTCAAGGTGCCGGTGTTCTCGTTTGAAAAGCTCGGCGACGTCAACGCCTACCTCGGCCCGGAGATGAAGTCCACGGGCGAAGTGCTCGGTCTCGGAAAAACAATGCAGGAAGCGCTGTTCAAGGGGCTGACCTCGGCCGGCATGGTCGTCGGCCGGCACCCGGACGGCCGCCACGGCGTGCTCGTGAGCGTGGACACACACGACCTCGGCGAGATCGTGTCGCTGGCCAAAAAGCTCGACGACCTGCACTTCGCGCTCTACGCGACCGCGGAGACCGCCGCCGCCATTGCGCGCCTCGGCATCGACGTCGTGACCGTCGACGGCATCCGCGAGAGCGACCACGCCTTCGCCCTGCTCGAGAGCGGCTGCATCGACTACATCGTCTACACCGGCGCGCTCAAGGACGCGACCACGGACGATTACATCGCCCTGCACCGCCGCGCGCTGCAGCTCGGCATCCCGTGCTTCACCTCGCTCGACACGGCCAACGCCCTGGCGGACATCATCGCCAGCCGCTACAACGAGCACAACACCGAGCTTGTGGACATCAACCACATGCGCACCAAGCGCCAGCGCCTGAAGTTTTCGAAAATGCAGGCCACCGGCGATGACTATATCTACGTCGAGAATTTTGACGGGCACATCACCTGCCCCGAGTCGCTGTGCATCCCGCTGTGCTCGCGTCACCGCGGCATCGGCGGCTACGGCATCGTGCTCATCGAGCGCAGCGCCGTGGCCGACGCAAAAATGCGCGTGTTCAACCGCGACGGCAGCCCCGGCGGCATCGGCGGCAACGCCATCCGCTGCGTGGGCAAGTACCTGTACGACAACGGCATCGTGCCGCGCGCCGATCTCACCATTGAGGCCGGCGGCCAGGTGCACCGGCTGCACCTCTACACGCGCTTCGGCACGGTCGGCCTCGTGACGGTCGAGATGGGAAAGCCCGCCTTCGCACCCGAGGCCGTGCCCGTGGCACTCGAGGGCGAACGCGTGATCGACCGCCCCGTGACCATCGCGGGCGGAGAGTACCGCATCACGTGTCTCTCGATGGGCAACCCCCACTGCGTCGTCTTTGTCGACCGCGTGGATGAGGTGGACGTCGCGCACCTCGGCCCGCAGTTTGAGCACGCGGACCTCTTCCCCGCGCGCACGAACACGGAGTTCATCCGCGTCGTCAACCGCACGACGATCAAAATGCGCGTCTGGGAGCGCGGCAACGGCGAGACCCGCGCCTGCGGCACGGGCGCGTGCGCGGCCGTGGTGGCCGCCGTGGAAAACGGCCTGTGTCCGAAGGGCGAGACCGTCACGGTCAAGGTCACCGGCGGCGACCTGCTCGTCACCTACGATGACGACGGCGTGCGTCTGACCGGCAACGCCGAGCTCGCCTTCACCGGCGTGACCACATACTGAGCCGCAAAACGAAAATCACCCGCATCCAAACCGGATGCGGGTGATTTTTTTGCTGCCGAAAAGGCGCTTTCCGTTTGCCGCGCCGCTCAGCCGCGCATGGCGGCGGCGAACGCGTCGATGCGCGCGATGTCGAAATCGGGCTCGGAATACTGCGCGCGGTACTGGGGCGATGTCATCAGCGCGCCGAAAAGCTGCTTGTAGACATAGCTCATCTTCGCGTACTGCATCTTGCCGCCGAGGATATCCTTCGCCGCCGCGTGCTCCAGCAGCGCGGGCGAGAAGAAGTGCTCGAGATAGCCCTCCGTACCGGGCGTGGTATAGCAGCACAGATACAGCCCGAGTTTCTTGCCCAGCAGCGTCTTTTCGTTGCGGCGCAAAAAGCGCTTGATGTGCTTGTCAAGCTTGAACATATACACGCAGCTGCCGATGATGACCGTGTCATAGCCTTCGAGCGAGACGCCGCGGTCGCGGACATTGCACAGCGTCACATCGCCGCCGATGGCGCTCTTGAGCATATAGGCGATCTCCTCCGTCGCGCCGTAACGCGAGGCGAACAGGATCAGCGTTTTCATGCAGTGACCTCCTTTTCCGCCCTCACGGGCGGCCTTTCCACATATATATGTATAAGAGTATAGGAAGCCGCCGCGCCGCTGTCAAGCCCGCGTGCGATTTTTTTATCCGACCGGCACAGGTTCGCCCCGCTGCGCGTCCGGCTCGCGCCGCCGCGCCTTGGGGATGTTGATGGTAAGAATGAGCGCATCGTCCGTCTCCTGCCGCTGCATACCGGCGTCGATGCCGCCCTGCTTCATGAGGTCGAGACTGTGGGCGATCGTGTTGAGAAACACGCGCACGTCCTTGAGGATGAAAGTCTTCTGCCGCTCGCTCTCGGGCGCGGCTTTGGCCTCGAGCAGGCGGTCGATGTAGGCGTCCGTCGCGGCGACGTTCAGGTCGCGGCTGAGGATATAGGCCAGCGCCGCGCGCTGCTCGTCCGGCGTCTCGAGCCGCAGCAGCGCGCGCCCGTGCCGCTCGGTGAGCCCGGCGTTGCGCATGGCGTTGAGCACATCCTCCGGCAGACGCAGCAGGCGAAGCTTGTTCGCCACGGCCGACTGCGACTTGCCCAGCCGCCGCGCGCACTCCTCCTGACTGAGTCCGAAGAGCCGGATGAGCTGCGCGATGCCGCGCGATTCCTCAAGGAAATCGAGGTCGTTGCGCTGGAGGTTTTCCACCAGCGCGATGAAGCTCGCCTCCTCCAGATCGAGCTCCATGACGATGCACGGCACCTCACTGAGCCCCGCCATGCGCGCGGCACGCAGGCGGCGCTCGCCGGCCACGAGCTCATACCCGCCCGGCCGCGTGCGCACGGTCAGCGGGCTGAGCACGCCGTACTCGGCGATGCTGCGCGAGAGCTCCTCGAGCTGCGCCGGGGGAAAGTTCTGCCGCGGCTGGACCGCGCTCGGCGCGATCGCGTCCACCGCCAGATACACGATGCCGCCGCGCTGCGCGCGGCCGGAATGGTTGGAAAACTGCATAGCAAACCCTCCATATCTTGTGTTTTGCAACATAAAAATAGACCATATATTGCGCAAAACACGGCGAAATCGGGCGCGCCCCGAAAAAAAGAGGGCGGATCGGGATCGATCCGCCCAAAACAGGGTCATGGGATAAAGATATGAGCCGTGGCTTCCAAGGTGCGGAAGTCAATTGGATAAGCTGTATTGTTATTGTAGCGCCGGACACGGAAAATGTAAAGAGCGAACGGTGTCGGTCTGGCACCTGTTTTGTCGGCGGCGGAATCTTTTTTCCCGCGCCGGGGCATACTGTCCGGGAATACACGGAAAAGGAGATGGAAGCATATGCAGGTGATCGACCGCATCGCGCTGATCCTCACGATCGTCGGCGGGCTCAACTGGGGCAGCATCGGCCTGTTCCGGTTTGATCTCGTGGCGTGGATCTGCGGCGGGCAGACCGCTGTGGCTGCGCGCGTTATCTACACACTCGTCGGTCTGGCCGCGGTCTGGTGCATTTCCCTGCTCTTTCGCGGCCGCGACGAGCTCGACGGCGCGGAGGACGTGTAATGCCCCCGGCAGCGAAAAACGGCATGGCCGACGCCATGCCGTTTTTTTCTCCAACGAGAACCGCTGCGCTGGGTTCTCGTTGGGAAAAAGCGCAGCTCGCTGCAGCGCACGCATTGCACGCTGTCAGCGCGCAATGCGCACGTTTGCGAGCCGAAAGGTATTTTCTCCGCCGTACACGCCGCCGGAGAAAATGATTGGATTTTCTTTTGCCGCGCCATTCGAGAACCGCTGCGAGATTTCTGGATCATTTACCCCAGCCGCGGCAGTGCACCGGCGCTGCCGGGAATGCGGTCGAAGGCATCGATCGGCGGCAGATGCGCCTCGAGCGCGCGCACGAGCTCGCCCCCGAGCAGACCGCCGAGCGTGTTGAGCATCAGATCGTCCACATCACACAGGCGGTACGAGCCGCGAAACAGGAAAAACAGCCCCGTGAGCTGCCCGAGCTCAATGAACGCCGAAAACGCCAGCGACACGAGCGCGACGCGGCCAAGATCCATCCCGCAGACATAGCGCAGGTACATCCCGAACGGCATCAGCATCAGGATGTTGAGCACGACCTGCTGCACCGTGCGGTCGAGCAGCGCCGGCAGGTACGTGCGCGCATCGGAGCGCACGAGCGGCGTCTCGCGCAGGAAATCGGCCACGAACTGAAACGGCACGAGCTGCGCGTCATAGGTCGTGAGCTTCGCCGCCTGCGCAGCGTCCGGCAGCGGGAAAAACACGAGCGCCAGCACACACAGAACATAAAACAAAAACAGGCCGCCGAACACGGTGCGCACCCAGTTGAAGCAGCGCGCACGCATCTGCCGGCAGAAAAAAGGCGCCGCGACCGGCGCCGCCAGCAGCGGGAATGCGCATACCGCCAGCCGGATACTGCTCAGAACATTGACCATCATGTCAGCCTCCCATGGGAGCGCTCCCGCCCCCGGTTTCTGACATCAGTATAGTAGCAAACGGCATCACACTGCCATCGTTTTTGCTTACAGTTGGCTTACATCTTCGTAAGGCGGCGCGGCAGGGCGCAAAAAACCGGGCGCGTCAATCAAGACGCGCCCGGCCGGTTTTTCAAAAACCTCGCGGACAGATATGTTTCCTCAGGCAACGAGGAAGAACTTCACAAGGAAGAGCAGCGAGATGGCATACGTCAGCAGCGAAACATCCTTGCCCTTGCCCGTGCAGAGCTTGAGCACGGAATAGCTGATCAGACCCAGACCGATGCCGTGGCCGATCGAGCCGGAGACCGGCATGGAGATGAGCATGATGGCCACCGGCAGGCTCTGATAAATGTCGTCAAAGTCGATCTTCTTGAGACCGCCGAGCATCAGCAGGCCGACGTAGATGAGCGCGGAGCTGGTCGCGGCGGCGGGGATGATGGCGGCGATGGGCGCGAGGAACATACTCGCAAGGAAGAGCAGACCGGTCGTCAGGGCGGTCAGACCCGTGCGGCCGCCGGCCTCCACGCCGGAGGCGGACTCGACAAACGTCGTGACCGTGGACGTGCCGGTGCACGCGCCCGTGACGGTGCCGACGGCGTCGGCCAGCAGCGCCTCGCGCATGCGCGGCATATTGCCGTCCTTGTCGACCATGCCGGCGCGGCTCGCCGTGCCGACGAGGGTGCCGATGGTGTCGAACATGTCAATGATGCAGAACGTGATGACGAGCGTCACGACCGTGAACCAGCCGATCTCGCCGAGCGCGGCAAAATCGAACTTGAACAGGGTCGTCTCGGCCATGTCGCCGAACGCAGGCACGAACGACGCGCCCTTGAGCGCCGCGAATGGGTTCGTGTGCAGGAAGATGGCCTCGCCCGCCCAGTAGATACCGGATGCGCAGAGCATGCCCAGCAGCACGGAGCCCTTGATCTTCTTGTGCGCGAAGAGCACGATCAGAAACAGGCCGACAAACATGGTCACGACCGTGAGCACCATCTGCGGGTAGCCGTCGCCCATGTTGGCCTTGGCGAGGCTGGGCGTGAGCGCGCCGAAGAAATCACGCATGACGTAAAACGGGCCGCCGTCGCTCGAGTACACGCCGGCGTTCGAGCCGATGCCGATGTTGAGCAGCATGAGGCCGATGGCCGGCGCGATGCCGAGCCGGATGCCGAGCGGAATGGCCTCGACGATCTTCTCGCGCACCTTGAGCACCGAGAGGATGATAAACACGATGCCCTCGATGAGGATGATGCACAGCGCCGTCTGGAACGACTGCAGGTAGCTCATGCCGGTCAGGGTGACGATGTTGGCCACGACGACGGCAAAGAAGCTGTTGAGTCCCATGCCGGGTGCCATGGCAAAGGGCTTGTTGGCCGCGAACGCCATAACGAGCGTGCCGATGGCGGAGGCGATGCACGTGGCGAGGAACACGCCGTTCCAGAGCTGCGAGCCGCCCTGAGCGCCGAAGCCGGTCAGCAGGTTCGGGTTGAGCGCGATGATGTACGCCATGGTCATAAACGTCGTCAGACCGGCGACGATCTCCGTGCGTACGGTTGTGTTGTTTTCTTTCAGATGAAAGATCTTTTCCATTGAGATCCCCTCTCCATATAGTTTTTGCCGGAAAACGCAAAACGTCGTCAGTATACCGCGATTCACTGCGCCTGTCAACGGCAAAAAGCCGGACACGGGCGTCCCGTGTCCGGCTTTGAGATCCCGGTGTTATTGCTCCCGCGCAGGACAGTCGCGCTCATGGCAGGTAAAGAGGATGACCTGCCGGTGCTGCGCGATCTCCCGGAAGAGCGCCATGGCGCGCCTGGCGCGCGCGTCGTCGAAATTCACGAGCGTGTCGTCGAGCACGAGCGGGCACGGATCGTCCGTCGGGCACGTCAGCTCGCACAGCGCCAGACGCACGGACAGGTACAGCAGATCCGCCGTTCCCGCCGAGAGATAGGCCGTGTCGCGCGGCGTCGGGTCATCGGCGCTGCGCGCCTTGGCCGACAGGTCGCGCGCGAGCACGAGCTCGTCGTAGCGGCCGCCGGTGAGGTAGTCCATGTAGTCCGCCGCCTTCTGCGCAAGCTGCGGGGAAAAGCGGCTCTGCAGTTCGGCATCGGCGCGGCCGAGCGTCTCGATCGCAAGCGCGAGCGCGGCATACTGCCGCTCGAGCGCGTCGCGCTGCTCGAGCAGCTGCGCGTGCTCGCACTTGAGCGCCATCGGGTCGCCGACGGCGAGCGCCGCGCCCGTGAGCTGTGCCTGCTGCGTGCGCAGGCGCGTGCGCACGCTCTCAAGCGCGCTCCTGCGCTGATAGAGCGCGGCGGCCTCGCCCGTGCCGCTCTCAAAATCGAGGCTTTGCAGCAGCCGCTCGTGCGTCTCGCACTGATGCTCGCGCGCATCCTCGAGCGCGGCGGCGGCGCGCCGCTCGGTCTCCATGGCGGCGGCGCACGCGCGGTAAGCGGCGCGGTGCACCTCCGCCTGATAGTAAATGCCGTCCGCATCCTGCGCGCCGTAGCTGCGCAGGAGCTTTCCGAGCGCGGCGGATGCCTGCTGCGCGCGCTGCCTGCCGTTTGCCGCCGCGATCAGCAGCACGAGCGCCGCGGCCGCCAGCGCGATGGCCGCATAGTACAGTGGCTGCGCCACCAGATAGCCCAGCACGGCGCACAGCGCCGCGAGCACGAGCGCCGCGATCCAGAAATACGGCTTGCCGCCGTGCGCCGCCGTGTCGGAGAGCGCCTGTGCGCGCTGTGCGTCGCGCTCGGCAGTCTCGCCCGCTTCGTCCGGCGTCTGCACGCCGAAGTGCGTCTGCTCGAGCGCGGTGCGCTTGGCCGCGGCATCGCGCCGCGCCTGTTCGAGCGCCTGCTCGAGCGTGCGCAGGTTGGACTTTTCCTCGCCCATGCTGCTCAGCGCCGCGCGGCGCTGCCGCTGGCGGGCGGCGTTCATCTGATCGGTGACGGTCTGCAGCTCCGCCTCCGTCTCCCGCAGCTCGGCGGCACAGGCAGCCTGCTCCTGCGCGTTGCGCTCGAGGCGGTGCAGCTGCGTCTCCGTGTCCGCGATGCGCTGCTCAAGCTCCGGCAGCGCGCCGTGCTGTCCGCTGCGGCGGCGGCGCAGCCACGCGCGCAGCTGCGCATCGGCCTCGGTGTAGGAGCTGGCCTCCTCGCCGGAGGTCACGATGGCGGAGATGCGCCGCTCAAGCTCGGGCGTGCCGGTCACGACGAGGCCGCCCTGCCCGATGAACGCGCTGCGCTGGAACACCTCCGCCGACACGCCCGTGAGCTGCTCGCCCGCGTCCGTCGCCGTCAGGCCGGGCACCGGGATGTCCGTGCCCGTGTACACCGCCGAAAAGGCGCGCATCGGCGCGCTCTTCGCCTCCGTCCAGCGGCGGATCGTGATGCGCTTGCCGTCCTGCTCGAGCTCGAGCTCGCCCGCCATGGGCTTGCCGCTCCAGGGCGCATATTTCTGCTTGTCGGGCACGAAGCCCGCGCGGGCGCGCTGGGACGTGTCGATCCCGTAGAGCATGGCGCGCAGGAAGGCGCACCACGTGCTCTTGCCGCTCTCATTCGGCGCATAGATGATATTCAGCCCCGTGTCGAGCCGCAGCTGCTCGCCGTCGAGCGTTCCGAACGTGCCCTGCATATGCCGGATGATCACAGCGTCACCACCTCCTCATCGTGGTCCAGTGCCGCGAGCCCCCAGCGCGCGGCCAT
>OLGB01005361.1_pt1 | contig 10114 bp, 6 predicted proteins | sample 1605691 | NCBI WGS metagenome assembly OLGB01 (sample SAMEA3888925, study PRJEB22519) | human gut metagenome | biome: human gut; feature: human-associated habitat; material: faeces | place: Denmark | collected 2010
TAAAAATAATAAATAAATTTTGAAAGGATAATTTTAAATGAAAGACACTAAAGAAGTAAAAAAATTCAAATTAAAATTCACACTATTTGTGTTATTAGTTGATGCAACAACTGTAATTTTAACCTATTACATTATGCCAATAATCCAAGGCTTTCCACCTAACGCAGAGAATATTGAATTCCAAAAAACAGTACTACCTGTAATTCATATTCAACAGTACTTAATTGTATTCATCCTTGGCGCATCGATCCACCTTTTTTCATTCAAAATTTTGATGAAAAAAATTCATGCATACCTAAATAAATTTTACAAACATGAAAAAATAACATACAAAGAAATTTTAGACATTCGAACTAAATGCATAAACATTCCATACCAAGTTTCTATAATACAATTGGTTCTTATAGTAGTAATTGGTATAATCTTTAACTTCATTATGCTTGCATCAAAATTAGCGATATTGAAATTCACATTAATGATAATCTCAATTGCTTCAATTATATCTGTTGCAATGCTTATTGGAAGTCAAAGATTCCTATACAAAGTAATAATGACAACATATGAATATACGCATAAATACGAAAAAAACTTGGGATACAGAATAACAAATTCACAAAATCTACTTTTACAAGTAACACCATTTATTGCAGTTGTTCTTATAGTAATTTCATTAATTGGATACTCAAAAACAGTTTCTCAAGAAGGAAGAACAATTGCCAACTACTATAAAGCATATCTTTCAAGCAAAAACATTACACCATCACAAGTAAATACACAAAGTTTAAAAAACATTTTAAAAAGCATACCACTACAAAGTGAAAAAGACTACTACTTTATCATTCCCCCTCATGACGAAAACATTTATGTTTCTAAAGAAGGAGAAACACTTAATAATTTCATCTTACAATATAGAAACTTTTTCTATGATGAAAACACAGGAATGCTATATGATAAATACGAATCAGACGAACAACTTTATGCATTAAAACTAGAAGACTCATCAGGAGAAACATGGTATATAGGATTTAAATTTCCTGTAATCGATATAGACCTATTAGTTAACTACTCAGAAATAATTTTCTCAGTTCTTATAGCTTTCTCTATACTGCTATATATATGGTCAAAAAACATTTCAAACAACCTAATTAAAACAACAAACAGCTTAAAAGAAATAGTTACGGCAAACAATGTAAGCGATAACACAGTTTTACCAATAACATCAAATGATGAATTCGCAGATTTGGTTTTCTACTATAATAAAATTCAAGAACTTACAAAACACAACATCGAACAAATTAAAAATAACCAAGACTTATTAATTGAACGTGAACGTCTAGCTTCTCTAGGACAAATGGTTGGTGGAATCGCACACAACTTAAAAACACCAATAATGAGCATTGCCGGAGCTGACGAAGGATTAACACAATTAGTTGCAGAATTAGACGCATCAATTGGAAATCCAATGGTTACAGAAGAAGACTATCATGCAATTGCAAAAGACATGCAAGACTGGATAGATAAAATAAAAGCACATACATCATACATGTCTGACGTAATAACAGCCGTAAAAGGACAAGCAGTCACATTATCAGATAGTCAAGTCTTCCCTTTCACAGTATCAGAACTATTTAAACAAGTTGACATCTTAATGAAACACGAGCTAAAATCTGCACTTGTAACATTAAGAATAAACAATACAGTATCTGATAATGTAACAATCAATGGTAATATAAACAGTTTAGTACAAGTACTAAACAACATGATATCAAATTCAATTCAAGCTTATTCAGGGAAATCTGATGAATTTATTGACTTAATTGCAAATCTGAGAGATAATACTACTATCGAAATAATCGTAAAAGATTATGGCCCTGGATTACCTAAAGTAGTTCAAGAAAACTTATTTAAACAAATGATTACTACAAAAGGAAAAGCAGGCACTGGACTTGGATTATTCATGTCATATTCAAACATAAAAGCTCACTTCCAAGGAGATATGACTTTTAAAACAGAAGCAAATAAAGGAACAGAATTTGTTATTACAATTCCTATAAATAAAAAATAATATGAGGTGTGTTTATGAGATTAAGCGCAGTTGAACAAGAGAAATCAAAATACAAAATAATTGCCGTTGATGATGAAATGGGAATTATAGATTCACTAAAAGTGTACTTACGTGATTACTCAATTACAGGAGTAACTGACCCACAAGAAGCAATTGAAAAAGTTAAAAATGAACATTTTGATTTAATGTTATTAGATTATATAATGACACCTTTCCATGGTGATCATGTTGTTGAAGAAATTCGTAAATTCAACAAAGACCTATATATACTATTACTTACAGGTCACAAAGATTTAGCTCCACCATTAGAAACAATAAAAAAGCTAGACATTCAAGGCTATTGTGAAAAAAGTGATAAATTTGATCAACTACTTCTACTTATTGAATCAGGCTTAAAATCAGTTGAACAAATGAATATGATAAAACAAATAAACGAAGAATTAGCAGACTCAAAAGAATTACTAGAAAAATCATACTTAGAAAGTATCGAAGTACTTAGAAGAACAGTTGAAGTTAAAGATGTTTATACACGAGGTCATTCAGATAGAGTTTCAGAATATTCTTTATTAATTGGAGAAAAACTAAATTTACCTCCAGAGCAAATGAAAACATTAAAAATTGGTGCCCTATTCCATGACATTGGAAAAATAGGAATCCCAGATGCAATCTTATTAAAAACAGATAAACTTACAGACGACGAATATTCAGAAATTAAAAATCATCCAGCAATTGGAGCTCACATTCTATCAAATGCCAGCATCTTTGCAGACATAATTCCAATAGTAAAACACCATCATGAAAGATATGATGGAAAAGGCTATCCAGCAAGACTAGCAGGTGAAAATATACCTTACCTAGCAAGAATTGTTGCAGTAGCAGACACATTTGATGCTATGACATCACGTCGTTCATATAGACAAGCCTTAGATTTTGACTATACAACGAATGAAATTGAAAGATGCAAAGGAACACAATTTGACCCAGCAATCGCAGACGTCTTTCTTGAAATATTAAGAACAAATCAAGACAAAATTACAGAAATACAAAAGAAATATCAATAAAAATTAGGGAAAGTTCAAAAGAACTTTCCTATTATATAACGACGTTAACTCGTCGTTATAAATTTGTAAAAAGGGGGGATCTTTTATGGATAAAATTGCACTAATAGCCGACATTCACGGCAACCTTTCAGCTTTAGAAGCCGTTCTATCCGACATTAACCAAAGAGGCATAACACATATATATTGCCTAGGCGACATCGCCATAAAGGGTGTTCACCCTAACGAAGTAACAGAATTAATAAAACAAAATTGTGAAGTAGTAATCCGTGGAAACTGCGATCATCTACTCGCACACAACTGTGTTGTACCATTGCAAAAATGGACAGTAGACCACATGACACCAAAAAATGTTGAGTACTTAGGTAGCTTGCCATTATCACATGATTTTTACTTAAGCGGTCATTTAATAAGAATTTTCCATGCTTCACCATTAAGCATGAAACACATATTCAATCCATTGCATTCAAATGCAGAAAGCAAAGAATATCAAAACTTCGAAATTTTAGACCCAATGCAAATGTTTGCAAATACAAATTTCATTGGAAAGTCTGAAAATGATCCAACACCAGACATAGTTGGATATGCACATATCCATTCACCAAACATATTTAGATTTAAAAATAAAACAATATTTAATACAGGTAGTGTTGGACTTCCAATTGAAATTGACAATACAGATGAAGATATTGATTCATCACACTTTTCGACAATTTCTTCATATATTATATTAGAAGGTACGCTAAATTCAAAAGAAATATCTAGTTACTCAATCAGTCTAATCAGGCTACCTTACAATTTAGAAAAAGAAATTGAAAATTTGGAAAAATCAGATATTCCAAACAAAGAAACCTTATTAAAAAATTTATCAAAAGCAATATCTTAGGGAGGTTATATGTCACCTGATCCCAGTCAAATTAAAGAGACTTTAACTAAATATAATCAAGAACAATTATTAGCCTTTTGGGACGAATTAGATGAATCTCAAAAAGAAAAATTACTAGAACAACTATCTCACATAAATTTCAAAAAAATAGATAGTTTATATAAAACATTGAAAACAATCCCAATTCCAGAAGGAGAAACAATTGAACCACTTGATTACTTTATTAAAAATGAAATTTCAACTAAAGGTCGTAGACACTTAGAAAATCAAGGAACAGAAATATTAAAAAGAGGTCATTATGCAGTAATTACAATGGCCGGTGGCCAAGGAACACGTCTTGGACATAAAGGTCCTAAAGGAACTTATGAACTTAATTTAGCACCTAAAAAATTATCTTTATTTGAAATACTTGCCACAAAACTTTTGCAAGCAAATAAAAGATACAGTATCACTATTCCCTGGTATATCATGACAAGCGAAAACAACAATAATGACACAATAAAATTTTTCGAAACAAAAAATTATTTTGGATATCCTAAAGAAAAAATTCACTTCTTTATCCAAAATAAATTACCCCTTGTTGATAAAAATGGAAAAATACTTTTAGCAGAAACATATCAAGTTAATGAAGCATCTAATGGAAACGGAAATTTATTTGAATCATTAAAATCTTCAAACATGATAACAGACATGAAATCACAAGGAATTAAATGGGCTTTTGTATCAGGAATTGATAACATCCTAGTAAAAGTCGCTGACCCTATATTCCTTGCGCTAACAATAGACAATAATACTCAAATTGGAGCAAAAACAATTTTCAAACAAGATCCATATTCAAATGATTGGGTATTTTGTAAGAAAAACTCTAAACCAGCGATGCTTGGATATGAGCGAATTACAGATGAAATCACAAACGCACAAACAAACGGCAAATTTTTATATAGAGAAATAAATATTCTATGTCACCTATTCTCAATTGAAGCCATAGAAAAAATTTCTAACCTAACTCTTCCTTATCACAGAGCAACAAAAAAGAATACTTATATAAACGATGAAGGAATGAAAATTGTTCCAGACTCCCCTAACTCTTACAAATTCGAAACTTTCATCTTTGACTCATTTAAATATTTTGACAACATAACTTTACTTAGAGTCCAAGAAGAAAAAGAATTTGCTCCAATAAAAGATCCTGTTGGAATTTATAGTCCAGCAACAGCAACAAGATTATATTTAAAAGAAGAATTTAATTAGCCCCTCCAGAAAACTCTGGAAGGGCTTTATTAAAACCTTATAACTACATATTCTCTGCCTTTCTTGGCACGTACTCATCATACAACGCTCTTAGTTCTTGCACATAACGGTCAATATCATTGGCACTAATCTCTTTGTCATACTGTTTCAATTTCTCTTCAGGAATAGATGAAACCAAACCAGAATCTAATCCATATATCCTCTCTCTCATATAGCCAACTCTATCATCAGTTTCATACCAATAAACAATATACCAATTCTTATCAATATTCTGATTTAGAAAAATTCTAAAAGCAGTATTCTCTGAAATCTCTACAATCTGAATATCAAAAGCATATTCCGCTACATCTTTACTATCCTCACACCCGCCATTATCCTGTGAACACTCAATTGCAGTTTTTAAATCAGGAATTCCACAATATTTTTTCTCATCTTTCACAAAAATAGGATATCTTAATGATTGATCTTCAGTTGGTATTGAAAAATACTCTTCACTTGTGTCAATAATATAATCTACTTTATTTGCTACTTTTGAGAAAACAATCCACGGATTTGTAACAGAAGATGAATAAAATAAATAGTACATATCATTTTGGTCATTTAATATCTTATCATAATCCATTTCTTTAACAGTACCACTAGGAAATCTATATGAACTACCAATCTGACTACCTAAATAGTAAAAATAGAAATCTTCTTTACAACGTACTAACGTAGAATCTTGTAAAAATGTACGAATATCATCCCATTGTATATCAGTACCATATAAGTCTAAGTATGGATTGTCTAGTTTAATTTCTTCCACGTCTTCCTGTGACATAACATACTTGCTTAGTTCCCTGCTTTTATACCAGTTACCATACACAAAAATGGAATGTCCATCTGTATAAAACGAAATATTCTGGTGTACTTCACTCATAAGATAGTCACCTCTATATAAGGCTATTGCTACCCCATTTTCGCAATCTTCATTTTTAGATATAACAATTTTTGTATCTTTTCCTGTATAGATTGCTGATATTCCTGCTTCCGATTCAGCTACCTTCTGCATATCTTTTTTAATCATTTTTGGTATTGCAGATTCATATGTATAGTTCGTGAAATTTTTAGGTTCCATATTAAGTTTTGTAATTACATCTGCATAGCTTCTTTCGATATTTTCATTTTCCCGCGCACTATTCTGAATTTTCGCCTGCATAAAAGCTAAGACAATATACAGTGCAATAAGTATAGTCACCACTACTAAAGCCCACGCATTTTTCTCAACAAATCCTTTTTTATTCATAGTCTTCACCTCATCATGTTTGCTTTGTTATTTAGTTATCCAGTTACAATAAGTTTTAATACTCCTTTCTAGGAAAAAGTTCCCTTTATTTTTAAAGCATTTGTATACATAATTATATCATCATATTAGCACAAGCGCAAGCGACCAAGCTTATAATTACATTGATTTCACCGTTTTTACTATTTATTATATATTTATTAATTTCTTTACATTATGTTAAGTGTGTGTTATAATAAATTTTACCTAAATATCGGTTATCCTCTATAAGCAACATTGGAAACGACATATTTAGAGTAAAAATAATTTTAGGAGGACGTAATTATGGGAAAATTACGGAAATCAATTTTAGTACTTGTTAGCATCATTATGGCACTTGTTGGAGCAATTAGTGTGCATGCAGCTACTACTGTAGAAGACATTTCACCAATTCCTAACGAATCAACAAATGTTACTGTACACAGTTCACTTTCAGCCAGCGGAATCGTTATTCTTGTTTTAATATTACTATTAATCATTTTAATAAGCATTCTTGCTTGGTTTATACGAGTCTTTTTCAAACATAAAGAAACATTTGATAATCTTCACTCAAGAATGAGCACAGTAATAAACCAAAATAAAGCACTTAAAACTAAAATATTATCACTTGAAAAAAACATTAACTTTTTAGACAATTGGAAACAACAAGCAATTTTAGCAGATGAATCTATTGAAGAAAAAGTTACAGCAACCCAGAGCAAACAATTGGCAGAGGATTTTGACACAAAATATGGTGATCTCACCAATTACGCTATATCATCAAAAAGCTTTTCAATTTTTGAAACAGCTTGCCAAACTTATGATTCACTACCAGACACAAGCAAATATTATGTAAGCACAGATATAGAAACCATCAGAAGAAAATGCAAATCCTCTAAAAAACTTAAAATAAAAGAGGTAACAAACGTTCTCGAAGAAGCTCTGTCACTATATAAACCAACAAGACATTATCGAAAAAATTGGGATAAAATGATACAATACATCAAAAAGATTCCAAAAGAAATCAAGACTGAAGTAAATGCTGACCTGATTGCTTCTGTATACAAGAATCAGAAATTAGCATACGGTAAAAAATGATACTCCCCTCTCCACAGACCTTTCTGTGGAGGGGGTTTTCCCTTTTTATTTTAAATCACAACTTTCAAATATCACCCATTAACCAATTTTAAATTCTCTTCTTCCCATCTTCCATTTATCCTTAACCAACGTAATCACTTTACATTATGTAAACAATGTGATATAATTAAAAATGCCTAAATATTGAACTCCTCTTTAAGCAACACAGTATTTCACTAGAGCAAGCCACTGTCATCCAGTAGGCTCCGAACATTCAAAATGGGAGAAAGCATTCAGCTATTACAATAACCTTCCAACCGAAGTTCATGCCGAATTAGACAGAGCATTGATAAGTGAATTTATGTCAATGTATCAGATGGCAGCAGCTGATTACAACTACAGTCAAGTTAATCTGTCAACAAGCAACAATTAAACCGTAATTACCCAAAAGGCTCTCACAGAACATATCTGTGAGAGCCTCTCTCATTTTTACTTTATACTAAAAAAATACATATGAAAAATTTTTTCATATGTATTTTTCTTTTTGCAATAATTAATTTATATTATTGACGTTTTTTCTTAATTACGTAAATTCCTGCTGTTATTGAAATCATTATCAATAGAATGCTTCCTGCAATTGCAACATATGGAACTTCACCAGTTCCAACTGCTACGATTAAATCTGCTTTACTTTCATTATCAGATTTATCTTTTTCTTCAAATCCAGCTTCGTTTTCTGTAATTATGCTTGCAATGTTTTCTTTAGTTCCGATATTGTTATCGCCATTCTGCCAGCCTAGAACCACCTGATATTCTCTACTTTCTCCTGGTTTAATTTCATCTGTTTCAATGCTTGCAGTAGTTTCATTTATTGTCCATTCTGGATTGTTGTCTACTATCATCGTCATTCCGCTTGGTATGTTTTCTACAACATTTGCTTTACCAGAAAGTTCGCTGTCATTTGTTACTTTTATTTTGTAAATTACTTTTACGTTTGCTGTTGAAATATTTTTTCTGTGTACTTCGACTTTTCCTAGGCTTCCGTTGATTGGTGTTTCTTGTCCATTTACAATTACACTTGTAATTGTTTTGTCTACTCTTAAGTTGAAGATTAGCTTTCTGTAGTAGTAATTTACATATGTTGTATCGTCTACAATGTCTTTTCCATTTTCATCTTTCGTTACAGTAACAATCATTTTGCCTTCTTTATTCTCTGGTATCTTAGCAATTTCATAGTATTTAATATCTTTTTGTTCTGTTGTGTACTCGTCATTTTGGTGACCATCTATTTCTATTTCATCTGCTAATTTTTCTTTTGTATCTATGTCATAATAGTTTACTATAACCTTTGCCGGTCTCTTATAGTAGTAAATTACTTCTATTGGATCAGCTGTCATTGTGCCATCTTTATTTTCTGGTTCTTCGATCAAGTCATATCCTGGTACGTCTTTAGGTTCAGTTGTATAATCATCACCTTCATGTCCGGGAATATTTGTCGGTTCGTCAATTTCTTCTCCAGTTTCTTTGTCAACATATTTTATATTAACCTCTGTTTTCTTTATGTAATAATATGTTACTCTTGTTGGCTCTATTGTCATCTTTCCTGTTGCGTTTTCTGGATATTTATCTTTTACTAAATCATATTCCGGTATGTTCTCCTCATGAGTTTCATAAGGATCTCCTTCATATCCTTCTTCTTTTGTTTCGTCTAATAATTGTTTTCCAGTCTTGATGTCGATATGATTTACAATTACTCCACCTGATGTATGTACATAGTAGTAAGTTACTTTGATGTCTTCTTTAGTCATTGAACCATCCGCATTTAAAGGCACTTCAACTAATTTGTAATCATCAAATGTTTTTCTTTCTGTTGTGTAGTTATCTCCTTCGTGACCTTTTTGTACAACATCATCTATTAATTTGTTACCAGTATTCTTATCAATATATTCAGCTGTTACTTTGCTTCTATAAATGTAGTAGTAAATTACCTCAACTGGTTCAACTTTCATTGTACCTTTGCTATTTGCTGGCAATCTATCTTCTACTAAATCATATCCGTCAAATATTCTTGATGGGATGTCATATGCATCGCCTTCATTACCTTCATATGTTTTATTAGCTAAAATCTGTCCTGAGATTACATCAATATGTTTCTCTATAACTCCACCCGAAATATGAATATAATAATATTTCAATGTCTGTTCTTCTTTAGTCATCTTAACTGTTTTATCTGCTGGTTCTTCAACTAATACATAGTTCTCAAAGTCTTTACTTTCTGTTACGAAGTCATCTCCCTCAAGGCCTTCTGTTGTTGATTGTTCTAAGATTGCACCAGTTGTTTTATCAATATATTGAACTGTTGCTTTTGTCTTGTATAAATAGTAGTAAGTAATTGTTAGTGGCTCAACTTCAAATTTACCTCTTTCATTTCCAGTATGTTCAATTAATTTGTAACCTTCTATTTCTTTTGCTGATGT
>OLGB01005367.1_pt1 | contig 10108 bp, 6 predicted proteins | sample 1605691 | NCBI WGS metagenome assembly OLGB01 (sample SAMEA3888925, study PRJEB22519) | human gut metagenome | biome: human gut; feature: human-associated habitat; material: faeces | place: Denmark | collected 2010
TGTAAAGGGTGACCCCCCACAGTGTGGGGAGATGTCGCGAAGCGACAGAGGGGCCCGACGCGTAAGCGGGTGGCACGGCGGTAGCCGTGACGGAGGGATTGTGATTTTACGGGGGTAGGTCGATGTATGGGTAAGGTCACAATCCCCCACCGCTTCGCGGAGCCCCCTTTACACAAGGGGGCCTTTTAAGGGGTACTTATTCTAATCCCATCACTTCATCTACCGGCAGGGCGGCTGTTACACCGTGGGCGGGAGTGTTCAGGCCGCAGGCAGCGGTGACTGCCTGCATGACGGCGGATTTCTGCTCCTGCGGGACGACGATCATAACAAAATCCTGCTCCTCCCGAATGGAAATGCCCAAAAAGCTGCTGGCCTCCTCGGTACTGCAGCGGCTGCCTTTCAGCACTGTGCCGCCGCGGGCCCCTGCTTTGCGGGCAGCGTCCACAGCTTCGTCGCCGTGGCCCGCCTTGACGGAAACCCACAGCAGGGCGTAGGGATGGTCCTTCATGGTGTATTCCTCCTTTTCAGCAGTGGGTCCGGCACAGTCCGCCGGGGCGGTCAACTGCAAAATGCTGTTCTGTACGCCGGTCAGCGGCAGGGTCACGGCGATGCCTGCGCCGCGCTTGTGGTAAGAAAGCGCCTTGTTGATGGCCCCGAACACCGCCGGGACGTTGGCGCGGGGCAGCAGGCCCGCCGTCAGCACGCGGGTGGTGCCGCCCAGGCCGATGGCATCCAGCAGCTCAGACGGGGCTGTGCCCTTGGCGCGGGCTTCAAAACAAAGGGGGATGCCGTTTTTTTGCAGCACTTCCACCACGCGGTGCTCATCCTCGGCCTGCGTGACCGAAAGGAGCAGCCGCAGGCAGGGGGTGCGTTTTTGCGTTGCAGCCATATCAGTATTCCTCCAGTTCCACCACGGTGTCGTCCAAAATGTTGGGGGCGGTCTGCGCCTGGGTGCGGCGGGCATACAGCAGGCCCATGATCTGGATGGCGATGAGCGGAGCCAGGGCGACCAGCGCCACGATACCGAAGGCATCGGTGACGACGTTGCCGCCCACCGCGCTGCATGCGCCCATGGCCAGCGGCAGCAGGAAAGTGGATGTCATCGGGCCGCTGGCAACGCCGCCGGAGTCAAACGCGATGCCCACAAACACCGGCGGGACAAAGCGGCTCATGATAAGCGCCGCCGCGTAGCCGGGGATGAGTACCCAGTAGATGCTAAGTCCGGTCAGCACGCGCAGCATGGCCAGCGCCACCGCCACGGCCACACCGGCCTGCAGGGCGCGGTTCATGGCATGGCGGGAGATGGTGCCACCGGTGATCTCCTCGACCTGTTCGTTGAGCACCTGCACCGCTGGTTCGGCCTTGACGATGTAGTAGCCGATGAGCATGCCGATAGGAAGCAGCGCCCAGCGCAGGGGGCCGCTGCCCAGGCCGCTGCCCAGCAGATTGCCTACGGGCGCGAACCCGACGTTGACACCGGTGAGGAACAAAATCAGCCCGATAATGGTATACACAAAACCCAGCACCATACGCACCAACTGGCGCGGCTGGAAGCTGCGGGTCAGCGCCTGGAACAGCACAAACACGCCCACGATGGGCAGCGTGCTTTGCAGCACCTCGGCCGTATAATGGGGCAGGTCCTGCAAAAAGGCCAGTGCCACATCCTGGGTAGTGATGACCGGGGCCAGCTGCACGGCGTCATAAATCGTCTCCGTGGGGTGGTAGAAGATGCCCAGCAGCATGACCATCAGGATGGGGCCAACACTGCACAGAGCGATGAGGCCGAAGCTGTCGTTGGCGCTGTCCTTATCGCTGCGGGCAGCTGAGAAGCCGATGCCCAGCGCCATGATAAAGGGCACCGTCATGGGGCCGGTGGTGACGCCGCCGGCATCAAAGGCGACGGCCAAAAATTCATTGGGGACAAAAAGGGACACCACGAACAGCAGCAAATACAGCCCCAGCAGCATTTTGGACAGCGGCACGCGGTACAAAATGCGCAGCACCGCCACGGCGGTGAACACGCCGACGCCCGCCGCCACCGTCCAGATGAGCACGGCGTTGGGGATGGCCGCCACCTGGTTGGCCAGCACCTGCAGATCGGGTTCTGAGATCGTGATGATAGCGCCCATGGCAAAGCAGATGACAACGGCCAGCCATGTTTTTTTCTGGCGCACGATGCTGCCGCCTATCCCCTGGCCCAGCGGGGTCATGGAGATCTCGGCACCCAGCTGGAAGAAGCCCATGCCCACGATGAGCAGCACCGCCCCCGTTAAAAACAGGGCCAGCGTACCCACCTCCATGGGCACCAGCGTGACGCTGAGCAGCAGCACGATGACCGTGATGGGCAGCACGCTGGTCAGGGCTTCGCGGGTCTTTTCTTTAAGTTTTTCGTTCATTCGGCCTCCTTTTGCATGTAAGGGGGTCAGGCGGGCATCAGCGGTTTTCCAGCGGCACGTAGTCCCGCGGGGTCATGATGCTCTGGTAGGCAGGGCGGATGATCTTATCCACGTTGACCAGCTCCTCCATGCGGTGGGCGGACCAGCCCACGATGCGCGCCACGGCGAAGATGGGGGTGTACAGCTCCACGGGGATACCCAGCATGTCATAGACGAAGCCGGAGTAGAAGTCGACGTTGGTAGACACGCCTTTATAAATATGGCGTTTTTCTGCGATGACTTTGGGGGCCAGCCGCTCGATGGTGTTGTAATATTCAAAATCGCGGGCGCGGCCCTTGGCATCGGCCAGCTGGTGCACAAAGTTTTTGAACACCACGGCGCGGGGGTCGCTGAGGGAGTAGACCGCGTGGCCCATGCCGTAGATCAGGCCCTTCTGGTCGAAGGCCTGGCGGTCGACGATGCGGGACAGGTAGTCGTGCATGGCGGCTTCGTCGGTGGGGTCGGTGACGTGGGCGCGGATGTCGTCCATCATCTGCATGACCTTGATGTTGGCACCGCCGTGCTTGGGGCCTTTCAGGCTGGAAAGCGCCGCCGCAATGACCGAGTAGGTATCCGACCCGGAGGAGCTGACCACGCGGGTGGTGAAGGTGGAGTTGTTGCCGCCGCCATGCTCCATATGCAGCAGCAGGGCGATGTCCAGCACGTGGGCTTCCAGCTCGGTGTATTTCTGGTCGGGGCGGAGCATCTGCAGCAGGTTTTCGGCGGTGGAAAGCTCCGGCTTGGGGCGGTGGATGTACATGCTGCCGCCGCACTCATAATAATGGTAGGCGTGGTAGCCGTAGACGGCCAGCATGGGGAAGACGCTGATGAGCTTGATGCACTGCTCCAGCTGGGTCTGCAGGTCGGTCTTGCCGATGTCATCATCGTAGCTGGCGAGGGTGAGCACGCTGCGGGTCAGCGAGTTCATCAGGTCGTGGCTGGGGGCTTTCATGATGACGTCCCGCACAAAGTTGGTGGGCAGGTCGCGGCATTTGACCAGGCTGTCCTTGAAAGCATCCAGCTGGGCCTCGTTGGGCAGGTCACCGATAAGGAGCAGGTAGGCGGCTTCCTCAAAGGCATAGCGCTTGCCGCGCAGGCCCCGGATGAGGTCATACACGTTGTAGCCGCGGTACCAGAGTTTTCCGTCGCAGGGCACTTTTTTACCGTCCTTCTCCTCAAAAGCATCAATGCGGGAGATGTTGGTAATGCCTGCCAGCACGCCTTTGCCGTCCTGGTCGCGCAGGCCGCGCTTGATGTTGTATTGGCCAAAAAGGGATGGGTCGATGCGGTTGTTGGTGACACATTCCTCGGTAAAAGCGGCAGCTTCTTTTGCAATAGCGGCGTAATCGCTCATGGGTATGACCTCCTTTTCTTCTGTTCCCCTGTTTCGCGGACGGTTCGGCATCTTGTGCGCGTTTCGTCCAGATTCTTTTCCCGGATACGAACTATTTTTATACGTTACGTACATTTTAAATTATACAGTACGGCTGTATAGCCTGTCAAACAAAGTTTTTATGAACAAGCTGTATAAAACAGCAAAAATGTCCCACAATGCAAGATTCGCATTGCAGGACATTTTTGCAAGATTAGAAGATTATATGGAAAGAAAAAGGAAGGAGGAAATGTTTATAGAAAACGCGGGGTAGGGAGAGCCTCCCTTGTGCAAAGGGGCCTTTGGGTTGCGGCACTTTTACTGCGCACTATTCCCCAAAGTGACGTTGAGGGTCAGGACCTTGCCGTCGCGCTCGACCTGCAGGGTGACGGTATCGCCCACCTGCTTGTCGGCCAGGTAGCTCTTGACGGTGGAGGTGCTGCTGACAGCCGTGTCATCGATGGCGATGATGCGGTCGCCGCGTTGCACACCGGCAGCCTCGGCGCCGCCGCCCTTGGTGACATCAGCCACGTAGACGCCCAAAGCGGACACACCGTACTGCTGTGCGGTGGAGGAATCCTGAATGTCCAGGATGCTGACGCCCAGCACCGGGCGGGCCACAGCGCCGTTTTCGATCAACTGCTGGGCAATGTCCATAGCGGTGTTGATGGGGATGGCAAAGCCGATGCCCTCGGCCTCGCTGTAGCTGCTCTTGGCGTTGACCACGCCGATCAGCTCACCGTTTGCGTTGAACAGACCGCCGCCGGAGTTGCCCGGGCTGATGGATGTATCGGTCTGGATCAAGGTCATATCGTTATCTTCCACGGTGACCTGACGGTTCAGGGCGCTGACGATGCCCTGGGTAACGGTGTTGGACAAGGTGCCCAGCGGGTTGCCCACAGCCACGGTGGTCTCACCGACAGCCAGCTTATCGCTGTCGCCGATGACTGCCGGGGTCAGGCCGGTGGCATCGATCTTCAGCACGGCAATATCGGAAGTAGAGTCGACGCCGACAACGGTGGCGTCATAGCTCTGGTCGCTGCCGTTGAGCTGGACCTTCACGCTGGTAGCGCCGCTGACCACATGGGCGCAGGTGAGGATGTAGCCATCCTGGCTGATGATGATGCCGGAACCGGCACCGCTCTGCACATAGTAGCCGCCAAACCAGGTCTGGCTGCTGCTCATCTGCTCGGTGGTGATGGCCACCACACTGGGGGAGGCCACAGCAGCGATCTGCTGCATGGTCATAGAGGTGCCATCGGTGCTGCCGGTGTTAGAGGCATCGGTGCTGGTGTCGCGCTGGACTTCCTGCACGACCACCTGGTTGCCGGTCAGGCCGGCACGGCTGGCCACCACGGCACCGCCGATGCCGCTGCCGAAGCCCAGGGCCACCACGCCGACACCGGCGAGGACGCGCAGCAGGACCTTGTTATGCTTTTTTTCTTTCTTGGGGGGCTGCTGCGGGGCACTGGCGTAGCTGTAGCCATTGTAGCCGCCGTTGCTGCCGCCATTGCCGCCGCTGAAACTGCTGGTGTAGCCGTTGTTCTGGCCGTAGGCGTTGTTCGGCTGGTTGTAGGTGTTGGCACCGGTGTTATTGGTGCTGCTGCCTGCCGAGTAATCGGTGCGGGCGGTGTTGGCAGTGTTCATGCCGCTGCTGCCCACGTTGGGGTAGCCGCCCTGCTCGGGCTGGCTGGGCTGATCGGGCCGGGTTGCAGAAGCCGGGTTAGCTTCGTTCCGGGGCTGGTTGTTGTTCTGGCCCTGATCGGGGTCGGGCGTATTGCCGCCCTGACCGTTATTGTAAAGACCGGAGTAATCGTATTCGTTGCTCATACTGGTCCATCCTTTCGCGTGAGATTTGGGAAGCGTCGGGGCAATGTCCCTGGGTCTTTCGTTCCCTTTTTGCTTTCTATGCCTATAGTATACCGGCCAATTGTGAAATAGGTTTCTCGGCCGGGTGAAAAGAATGTGAAAACACTCCCATTTCGGCGCTTGACAGGCGGTGCTGAGGCCTGTATGCTGGATGTAGTTTGTAAAAGGAAGTGCCTGCCATGAAAATCACCCACGAAGCCGGGAAATACGTATTATACAAAGAAAAGACCGTCATCGGCACGGCTGCGCTGAAGGATGGGCGACTGTGGGTGGAGATCGACCGGGCCTGGCGGCAGCGGGGGTACGGCAGCTATCTAGTCAAGGAGATCTTGCAGCAAAACGGCGGGTATGACGTCAAACGCGAGACCCTCTTTACCGCTGGCCCTGCCGCTGACGAAGCCGCCGGGGCCTTATTGAAAAAGTTCGGCTTTCTGCCCCAGGGCGGCGAGATGGTCCGCCGCCGGGTGCCGGATCTTTCGGCGGTGCAGCTTTGCCATGAATTTTTGACAGCCCACCTCCAGCCGGGCGGACTGTATGTGGACGCCACCTGCGGCAACGGCCACGACACCGAGTTTTTGTGCCGCCTGGCAGGACCCACGGGCAGGGTGCTGGCGCTGGATATTCAGCCTGCCGCCGTGGAAAACACCAACACACGGCTGGGCGCCGCCGGGCTGGGGGCCATCGGGCAGGCATTGGTACACGACCATGCACGTTTGGCCGAACTGGTCGCCCCCGGCACGGCGGATTGCGTGCTGTTCAATTTTGGCTGGCTGCCCGGTGCCGACCACGAGGTGCACTCCACCGCCGATGGCAGTCTACCCGCCCTGCAGGCCGCGCTGGATGCCCTGAAGCCGCGCGGTGTGCTGGCGGCGGTGCTGTACAGCGGACAGGTCATCGGTGACAGTGAAAAGCAGGCGGCGCTGGGATTTTTCCGCGCCCTGCCGCTGACAAAATACACCGTGCTGGTCTGTGAGTTTGCCAACTGGGCCAGCACCGCTCCCCTGCCCTGCTTCGTGATAAAAAAGTAACGCTTGCCCCCGCCGCGGCGGCATGGTATGCTTGTAGTATCGAACTTTTCCGCCTATGGGCGGGGCATAGAAAGAGGCTGCCTTTTGCAGAAAGAGACCTTTATCAAGCAATATGCGGCGGGACTGAACCCCCAACAGCTGGCCGCCGTGCAGGCCGTGCATGGGCCGGTGCTGCTGCTGGCCGTGCCGGGCAGCGGCAAAACCACCGTGCTGGTGACCCGTTTGGGCTACATGGTGCTGTGCTGCGATGTGCCCCCGGCGCAGATCTTAACGATGACCTACACGGTGGCCGCCACCCACGAGATGCGCGGCCGCTTTGCCGCCCGTTTTGGGGCAGAGCTGGCCGGGCAGATGACCTTCCGCACCATTAACGGGCTTTCGGCGGTGATTTTGCAGTATTACAGCCGGGTCTACGGCCGCCGCCAGCCTGAACTGCTGACCAACGAGGGCGACATCACCCGGATGCTGACCGACATCTGGCAGCAGGTGAACCGGGAGTTTCCCACCGAGAGCACACTGAAAGAGCTGCGCACGGCCATCACCTACATTAAAAATATGGCGCTGGCCGATGAGGAAATTGAAGGGTTGGAAACGGATTTAGCCAACCTGCCGGAGCTGTACCGCCGCTACCAGGCCGCGCTGAAACGGGCCGGGCAGATGGACTACGACGACCAGATGGTGTTTGCGCTGCAAATTCTGCGGGCCGCGCCGCCGGTGCTGGCGTATTTCCAGCAGCGGTATAAATATTTTTGCGTGGATGAATCGCAGGACACCTCCAAAATTCAGCACGAAATTATACGGCTGCTGGCCGGGCGCAGTCTGAACCTGTTTATGGTAGGCGACGAGGATCAGAGCATCTATGGGTTCCGCGCCGCCTACCCCCAGGCACTGATGGACTTTGAGCAGGTCTACCCCGGCGCACAGGTGCTGCTGATGGAGGAGAATTACCGTTCCAGTGAGGAGATCGTGGCCGCCGCCAACGCCTTTGTGGCCCGCAGCCGCTACCGCCGCCCCAAAACCCTGCGGGCGACCCAGGGGGCGCAGTGCCCCATTGATATACGGCGCATCACCCGGCGCGAGGAGCAGATCGACTGGCTGTTTGAGGAAGCCCGGCGCGGCGGCGGGGAGACGGCGGTGCTGTTCCGCAACAACGAGAGTGCGCTGCCGCTGGTGGACCTGTGCGAGCGGCGGGGTGTGCCCTACCGCTTTAAAAAGGCCGACCTGACGTTTTTCACCCACAAAATTGTGCTGGATGCCGTGGATTTTTTGCGCTTTGCCTACGAGCCGGCCAATGGCGAGCGGTTTTTGCGGCTGTACTACAAGTTTGGGCTGGCGCTCTCCCGCCAGAGGGCGCTGGCGGCCTGCGGGGCCAGTGCCCGCACCGGGCGGCCGATTTTGGAGGAGCTGATCCGTGACCCCGAGACAAAGACTCGGATGCGGGAATCGCTGGGGGATATTTACGCGGCGTTTAAGCGCATCCCGCAGCTGAACGCCGCCGATGCGCTGGACGCCGTGCGCCACGGCTGCGGTTACGGCGCGTACCTGAACCAGAAGGGCATGGACACCGGCAAACTGGCTATTTTGGAAATGCTGGCCGAGCAGGAGCCCAACGCCCTGCGCCTGTTGGACCGGCTGGAAGAGCTGCGGATGCTGATTGCCGCGAAGGCCGATGTAAACAGCGATGTTCCGTTTGTTTTATCGACGATCCATTCCAGCAAGGGTCTGGAGTATGACCGGGTGGTGCTGCTGGATGCCTTTGACGGCGTGCTGCCCGCCAAGCCGGAGATCTGCTGCCGCACCCCCGAGGACACCCGCCAATACGAGGAGGACCGCCGCCTGTTTTACGTGGCAATGACCCGTGCGCGGCACAAGCTGGTGTTGTTCGATTGCAAGACGATGCCCTCGGTTTTTGTGCAGGAAGTAATTTTTAATTTGCCCGAGAGCCGTGCCGAACGGGAGTTAGTCAAGGCCGAAACCAACCGGGTGTTGGGGCGGAATAAGCCTGCCGCGGCCGGGCCTGCGTTGCCGCCGGTGGATGTAGCGGCTGTGACCCGCGTTGGGGCCGCCGTGCAGCATGCGGTGTTCGGGCGAGGGGTCGTAACCGAATTTGACGGACGGTTTGTTACTGTGGAGTTCTCGGGGATGCGGGTCAAGAAATTAGATGCTGCGTTGGTGGCGGAAAAGCATTTGTTGTGGGATTTGTGATTGCGGCTGATGGTTGTCACCCCCATGCGGTGACAACCGTATATAACAGCATCCTGCTGTAAGGTTCTTCTTTTTTTGTGACCAAAAGGGAAGCGAAAAAGTCTCGCTGCTGCGAGGCAGCACGAAAGGTAAAAACACATATGAAAAAGATATTACTCCTCGCCACTGGCGGCACCATCGCCAGCAAACCCACCGCCGCCGGCGGCCTGGCGCCGGCCATTACATCGGAAGAACTCCTTTCTTTCGTGCCGGAGCTGGCCAAACTCTGCGAGATCGACGCGGTGCAGCTGTTCAGTTTGGACTCTACCAACGTAGGCCCGGAACAATGGCAGCAGCTGGTCCATGCCATCCGCCAAAACTACGATGCCTACGATGGTTTCGTCATTGCCCACGGCACCGACACGATGGCCTACACCGCCGCCGCGCTGAGCTACATGATCCAGAACAGCGCCAAGCCGGTGGTGCTGACCGGCAGCCAAAAATCCATCTACAACCGCGATACGGACGCCCGCAACAACCTGTATCGCACCTTTTTGTATGCCAGCAGCGATTTTGCCTGGGGCGTGCAGCTGGTATTTGACAACAAGGTCATCCTGGGCACCCGCGCCCGCAAGACCCGCACCAAAAGCTTCAACGCCTTTTCCAGCATCGACTACCCCGAGACCGCCGTGTTCCGGGATATGCGGCTCATCCCCTTTCTGCGCCGCCCCGACCCGATGCCGCCCGTGCAGTTTTACGAGCAGCTGGACCCCGCCGTCTTCGTATTGCGGCTGGTGCCCGGCATGCGGGCGGACATCATCCCGCTGCTGGCACCTCACTACCGGGCACTGGTGGTGGAAAGCTTCGGCGTAGGCGGCCTGCCCGGCGGCGAGCACGGCGAAATGTACGCCCGCCTGCAGGATTGGTGCACCAGCGGCCGCCTGGCTGTGTTTACCACCCAGGTCCCCCACGAGGGGTGCGACCTGGCGGTGTATGAGGTGGGCCGCTCAGTGAAAGAGCTGCCCGGCGTGCTGGAAGCCAAGGACATGACCCCCGAGGCCGTGGCCGTAAAACTGATGTGGGCGCTGGGCCAGACCACCGACCGCGCCGAGGCCATGCGGCTGTTTACCACGCCGGTCGAGTGGGACATTGTATAAAACAACTAAGGCAACACCGCACAATTCCCGCCTGACGGCTTAAGCACCGCTCCGGCGGATCTC
>OLGB01005368.1_pt1 | contig 10106 bp, 7 predicted proteins | sample 1605691 | NCBI WGS metagenome assembly OLGB01 (sample SAMEA3888925, study PRJEB22519) | human gut metagenome | biome: human gut; feature: human-associated habitat; material: faeces | place: Denmark | collected 2010
CATTTCTCAAAATGGCAAAACGAACGCTTCGCTTTAATCAGCTTTTTCCTAAACATAACAGCGCCGCATAATCGATATTATGCGGTGCTGTAAAAAAATCTGTCGTTGGTTTTATCAGAAACCGTTTCCGTGTCTGTTGAACTTGATCTCGGGCATTGAATCGGGGGAATAATAGTCCTTTCCGGGACGCTTGAAGAAGATATCTGCGTCCTCAGGCTGCTTGATGCCCTTTTTAGGTGTCTTTTCGGCTTCGGCAAGAGCCTTGCGTTCGCTTTCACGCATATTTCTCGTGCGTTCCTTGTCGCGTATCTGTCTGTTAAGCTCGATAGATTCCTCGATCTCCTGCTGGAGCTTTTTGAAATCCATTCTCTTGTGTTCGCTCTGCTGAACAGGCTGTTCGGGAGCGAGCAGGTCGGCAGCGGTAAGGCCGTCAAGCTCGGAATCGTCATAATCATCGACGAACATTACATCATCGCCGAATGTATCGTCAACAGCTTCCTCGGTTTCGGGTTCATCGTCCATACTGATATTGCCGATGTCCTTCTTCTCGGATTCGTTTCCGAAGAGAGCGCTGTTGTCCATACTCGGAGCGCCGTTGTCGGTCACATCGAGGTCGATGGAGTTATTGATTATATCGTATGTATTGTCTGCCTTTGCAGCAGCGGCATCTCTTGCAGCCTGTTCCTCGCGCTCTCTTTCGCTCTTGAGGCGTTCGGCTTCGGCTTTAGCCTTTGCTTTTGCGAGGTCTTCAACTGCGTTGAGCGCTCTGGAGCTTGTTCTGTTCGCTGTGGAGCTTTCGTTTCCGAGAATATCGAAATCGAAGTCTATGTCTGCATTGTTTATGGGAGCAGGCTTTGGTGCAGGAGCAGGGGCAGGTGTCGGAGCAGCTGCGATAGGGTCAAACAAGATATCTGATATCGGTGACGGAGCAGGAGTCGGAGCAGGTGCGGGAGTCGGTGTCGGTGCTGCTGTCTGGACGGGTGCAGCAGGTTCTGCCGCAGGCTTTTTGCGCGCGAAAAGATCCATATAGCTGTTATGCTTAGGCGCTGTGCTTGCAGGCTTTGGCGTTGGCATCGGTGCAGGAGCAGGAGCAGGGGCAGGTGTCGGGACGGGAGCAGGCATCGGCGCAGGTGTCGGAGCAGGCTGTGCGGCAGCCACGGGCTTCGGCATCGGTGCAGGCTTCGGAGCTGTCGGCTTTGGTGCTGTGAGCTCGGCAATATCGTCTGCGATAGAGAGGACGTTGTCATTTTCGCCCTCTTCCTGCTTCGGGCGCTTCATCTCCGTGCTTTCGGCAATGTCGGAAAGCGGAGGTATCTCGGGTTCTGCAATTCCTGCGTAGGTGTTCTGAACTGCGCTGTCATCTTCGTGGGGAACAGCCTTTATATCCTTTATTTCGCCAAGTTCGCTTGGGTTGATGCCATTGTCGAGCTTGGTATTGTCCATAATATGATCAATGCTCGGGACATCCGTAACATCGACCTGAGTAAATGACGTGTCTTCGCCGCTCTTTTCGCTTGCAACTTTTTCGCGGAGCGCATTTACAACGATAGAAGCGACAGCCTTGACCTCTTCCTTAACGGGTTCTGCCTGAATCGGCTTAGGTGCTTCAGCCTTGGGTTCTTCCTTGGCAGGTTCGGTCTGAACAGGTTTGGAAATTTCAGCCTTGGATTCTTCCTTAACGGGTTCTGCCTGAATCGGCTTAGGAGCTTCAGCCTTAGGCTCTTCCTTGATAGGTTCAGCCTTTGGCGCTTCGGCGTTATGCTGATGAACGGGAGGATGATTGAGAAGCACATTTCCCGACGAAAGCGCTGCAAGAGCATCATCGAGTGAAGCTACGATAGGCTCACCGTTCTGTGTAACAGACTTAGGCTGTTCGGGTTTTGGCTGAGCAGGCTTGGGAGCTTCAGCCTTGGGTTCTTCCTTAGGCTGAACGGGAGTTTCAACTGTCGGTTCGGTTTTGAATGGTTCTTCGCGGATAGGCTCAGCGGCTTTTTCCTCTGCCTCGGCAGGCTTTGCGGCTTCGGCAGGCTTATGCTGATGAACGGGAGGCTTGTTGAGAAGCACATTTCCCGATGAAAGTGCGGCAAGCGCATCATCAAGCGAGGTAACAACGTGTCCGCCGCTCGGTGCAGCAGGCTTCGGCTGAACAGGCTTCGGCGGCTCGGGCTTTGGTGTCGGAGCAGGTGCAGGCTTCGGAACTTCTGCGGCAGGCTTAGGCTGAACGGGAGCGGCAGGTGTTGGCTTCGGCGCTTCTGCAGCAGCCTTGTTCTGCGGCTGGTTCAAAGCGGCTCTTATTTCTTCAGCCGCTCTCTGCGCAGATTTTTTCGGTGGGTTGAGTATGTTCTGCACGGCTGCGATAAGGCTCTTTAAGTTATCCTTTGAAGTTGAATCGGAGTAGCCTTTGATTATCGCAAGGGCATTGATATCATCGGCTGTACGAACATCATGCTTGTTTATCGAAGTCTGAGCGGCGAGAAGCTGTGCTTTGTCCATAACGCTCGTTTTCTTCTTGTCGATGCCGCTGTTTATGACAACGAGGGGAACAACGTTCTTGAACTGTTCGGGGTAGTTTTCTGCGATAAGGCGAGCCTTGGCTTCTTCGGAATCATTGCAGTACCACGAAACCGCGGCAATTATTATCTTATTGACATTGACCTGACCGAGATTCTTTTTCAGCCAGTCCATTACCAGTATCTTATCGCCGTAAACGCCGCCTGCAAAGACAACGGCTTTATATTCGAGCGCCTTTGTGGGCGTGAACGAAGTCGAGATGAATATATCCGCGCCTGCTTCTTCTTTCATCCAATCGGCATATTGCTTGGTATGACCGTATTTTGTAGCATATACAACAGCTAAATCTTTCATCGTTATGTACAGGCTCTGATGCCTTCTGTCCTCCTACAAATAGATTTTTTGCTGCGCTGTCAAAATGCCTAAACGCAGCGACTCTTATTTCAATTATAACGGCTTTTACAGCACTCTATGTGGATAATATATTAACTGAATATTAATTTTGTTTTAATTATTGAATCAAACTATGAATAAAACAGCCAAAACAAGGCTCTTTTAATCGATTTGTTAAAGAAAACGATATTTTTTGTGCAGAATGACGATATTAGTTGAAATATTTTGTTTTCTGCGTGAGTGTACCGAGCAGTTCAAGGCGCGCGGTGTCCTTGTATTCAGGTTTTATCATATAGTAAATGTAATTTTCGGCGAGTGCGATGTCGGGGACAGTTCTTCCCTCGATCTTGAACTGATTGAATCCCATTGGGACGTATTTTTCGACGATCGCATCGGGCGAAATATGCGTCGGAAGGTCGGTTATCTGATAAATGTGGCGGAGCATCGACGGACATTTAAAGTCCTCGAAGTGTGTAGGTTTGCGCATCATCGGCGGTGTTTTCATATATTCCGCATACTTTATCTGCGTTTCGCCGATAGAACGGTAATGTTCACCTCTTCTCGGACAGTTCGGGACGCAGCAGGCATTTATGAGAAGCTCGCACTTTTCCTTATGCGGAAGAGTTTCGAGAAACTCGAAATTATTGTTCCAGTTATAGTCGAGGACAACGTAATGATAGTCTTTTTCAAGCTCCGCGGAAAGCTCGTCGGCGTTTCGTATCTCCTTGCAGGTGGACGAGGTTATCTTGTAGCTTGGATAATTTTTGCGAATATACTCTTCGAGTATCGGCGAAAGGACGATGACTTCGTTCAGGCCGTTATCGCACATTCTCATAACTTTATTGCAGAAAGGGTCACCAAGGTGCTTTTCTTCGATAAGAGGGTTCGTGAACGTGAATCGGAGCGGAACTCCTCTTGAATTGAACGCCTTTGTGACTTGCTTTATTATTTCATCATCAACAACGCCGACCGTATTTCGTCCGCCGTTCCAAAGTGACGGAGGAAACGCGCCGAAAACAGACGCTATTTTTACGCCTTCGCGGAAATATTCGGGGTGCTGCTGCATAAGCGTGAGCAGAAGCAGGTTAAGTCGGCAGTGATTGATAAAATCGGGAATATGAAAATTTATATCCATTTTGAAATTTGCTCCTTAGAAAAAAATAATACTATAATTATAGCATATTTATATCAAATTTTCAATAGAACGGACAATTGTTGCCGTTATTCTGTCAGAAATGACAAAAAACAGGCTGTCTATTGTATTTTTACGCTAAAGTGATATAATTAAGGGTAAAGATTTTTTTCAAAAAGGAACGATAGAAATGACTGTCAACACACTTATGCCTTATGCCGAAAAGCTGAGCGCTCTTTCGGTTTTCAGAGGTATTCTTGAAGATGATACCGTAAAGGAATTTCTCGCAATGCTCCGCGAGCCGACCCCTGCGACCTACGGAAGCTTCGTAAATTCGCTTTACAAAACAACGGACGATCTCACCGACTACATACTCGGCGCAGTTACCGAGAACGAGAACCCTTTTATGCTCCGTCTTGCTGCTTTTGAGGAAGTTCCCGAGCATATTGAAAAAGCCGCAAAGGCTGAACTTGAAGTTTTGCAGGAAATTGCCGAGATAACCTCCGACACGGTGAAAAAGGCAATGGGCGAACACGCCGCTTATGTTGCTTCGGACTGGAAAACCTCACCCGTGAACTTCACCAAGGCTTACACCGAGCGTATGAGCTGCCTTTCGACCAAGGGTTATGGCATCTTCGCCGAATATTACGCTTTCACGCTCAAAAACGGCAAGCTTATGCCGATAAAGAACCCCGACCCTCAGCGTCTTTCCCAGCTTTCGGGATATGAGCTTGAACGCGGCAAGGTAATAAGCAACACACTTGCGCTCCTCAATAACAAGCCTGCCGCAAATGTGCTTCTTTACGGCGATGCAGGTACGGGAAAATCCTCGACCGTAAAAGCTGTTGTCAACGAATACAAGGACGAGGGACTTCGCCTTGTAGAGCTCAACAAATCGCAGCTCCCCGAACTCCCCGATGTTATCGAAAAGATAGCAAAAAATCCGCTCAAATTCATTATTTTCATCGATGATGTTTCATTCTCGTCCGATGATGATAATTTCAGCTCGCTCAAAGCCGTTCTCGAAGGTTCGGCTACGGCTAAGACTTCCAACATCGCTATTTACGCAACGAGCAACAGACGGCATCTTGTTAAAGAGAAATTCTCCGACAGGCAGGGCGATGATATGCACGTTTCCGACACACGAGAGGAGCTTATCTCCCTTTCCGAGCGTTTCGGACTTAAAGTTGCGTTCTTAAAGCCTGACAAGGAGAACTATCTGAAGATAGTTGAAAATCTCGCAAAGGAAAACGGCATTGAGGTCACGGACGAGCTTCTTATGGGTGCGGAAGCGTTCGCCCTCCGCAGAAACGGCAGAAGCGGCAGAGCGGCAAAGCATTATATCCAGTCCGTTCTTGCAAAATAAAAACGTCAAAGAACATAAAAGCGTGTGTTTTCATTGTGCTTTTTGTGTATAAAGAACGTATTTACTCAGCTTAATTGCATAAATTCACCAAAGTTGGTGCACGTTCACTGAATGTTCATACTCACACACATAAAAAATAGTATAATTAAATTTGGTTTAAAATTTTATCATTATGAAAGGCGGTAAATCAATGGGGTTTTTCCGAAACGCTGATGTACCCGTGCTGATTGCTTTCGTGATATATCTTCTTATCATGATCGGCATCGGTTTCTATTTCAGCAACAAAAGCAAAAAAATGAGCGACTACTTCCTCGCAGGAAGAGGTCTTAATTCGTGGGTAACGGCAATGTCCGCGCAGGCTTCCGATATGAGCGGCTGGCTGCTTATGGGTCTTCCGGGTGCAGCTTATGCCACGGGTATGGGAAACTACTGGATCGCTATCGGTCTTGCAATCGGTACTATACTCAACTGGGCGTTCGTTGCGAAGCCGCTTCGTAAGTTCACCGAAAAAGCAGGCGACGCTATCACGATACCGCAGTATCTTCAGAACCGTTTCAAGGCTGACAGCCCGATAGTTCGTCTTGTATGCGCAGTCGTAATTTTCATATTCTTCCTCGTTTATACGACCTCAGCATTCGTTTCGGGCGGCAAGCTTTTCCAAGTTGTTTTCAACATCGACAGCTCCAACGAAACATACGCAAAAGCGGCAGTTATCATTTCCGCACTTATAATCATCATCTATACATTCCTCGGCGGATTTAACGCTGTTGCTTGGACAGACCTTGTTCAGGGTTTGCTGATGTTCTTTACAATAGTTGCACTCCCTATCGCACTTATCACATCAACTCCCGATTTCAGTTGGGAAATGGTCACTTCAACACCAAAGATCGTTGCTGAGGGTGCAGATGCTTCGGGTTATGCATCATTGGTAAGCGGCAGAGGTGCAAACTCAATTATAAGCGACCTTGCCTGGGCGCTCGGCTACTTTGGAATGCCGCACATTCTCGTTCGCTTTATGGCTATCAAGGACGCAAAGAGTGTTAAGAAATCCGCTATCATCGCTATCGTCTGGGTAATAATCTCACTCGGCGCAGCTGTACTTATCGGTATCCTCGGAAGAGTTTACCTCGACAGCATCGGTGTTACACTCGCAGGAAACCAGCAGGAGCTTATCTTCATCGACGTTGTAAAGCGTCTGTTCCCGGGTGCGCTCGCAGGTGTGTTCCTCTCTGCAGTGCTTGCTTCAATTATGAGCACCGCAGACAGCCAGCTCCTCGTTACTGCTTCCGCAGTTGTAAATGACTTCTATAAGGTTATCGTAAAGAAAGAAACCTCCGATAAAAAGCTTATGTGGATAAGCCGCGGCGCGGTAATGGTTATTTCCGTTATTGCCTGCATACTCGCACTTGACCCGAAGGATTCAATTATGGGCATCGTTTCAAACGCGTGGGCAGGCTTCGGCGCAGCATTCGGACCTGCAATTATCCTCTCCCTCTACTGGAGAAGACTTACGCTCAAGGGTACAGTCGCAGGCATCATCGGCGGCGCTGCAACCGTTATCGTATGGGAATATGTTCTTCACTGGAGTGGAATGTTATACTCTATCGTTCCCGGCTTCATTGTTTCGATACTCCTCACCGTTATTGTTTCCCTTATCGACAAAGAACCCTCCGACGAAGTTAAGGCGCTCTTTGACGAAGCAAGAAAATAATGCGCAATTCGCAATTATTTGTGTTCCGCGAATTTGCATTGAAAGTTACAAACCCAACATTCAGGTGATTTTTTGTATGGAACGAGTTTCCCGTCCCGAATCGCGGCAGCGATTTTCAACGCATATTTTGTAGGTTTTATTGCATAACAAAACACCCTTGATTTTATCTGATAAAAAGATAAAATCAAGGGTGTTCGTTTATTTTATTCGAATATCTAATCGCAATGTGTACAAAAAATCAAGAAAAAGCTTGTAGCTGTTAAAAACAGGTTGATGTTGAAAACAGCTTGATGCTGCAAACAGGTTTATATGGGTTTTGCGCCGATTTTTTACACATTCATTAGGAAAAAGCTGATTAAAGCGACGCGTTCGTTTTGCCATTTTGAGAAATGTACGAGTTTACGCCTTTAATGTCAATTTGACATAAACATTTTGAAAAATGGCAAAAACGTATTAATCAGCGTTTCCTTTGAGATGAGTATTATAACGCCTTACGGCGCGGAACGGAAAACCCGTCCCTACAGATTTTATGAATAAAAAATCGGGCAGATATTAGATCCACCCGATTTTAAGATCAAATGCAAGCTTTGCAAATAATTCCGAATTAATTACTTGACCTCAACGTTCTTGTAGTACCAGTTGATGCCGCCCTTGATAGTTGCATCGTCGAGAGTTGAACCCTCTTCGCCTACTGTTGAGCCGTCATTGGTTTCGAGAACGCCGTCAAATACGTTGAAGCCGTTGTTGAGGATCTCGTTTCTTGCTTCGTCAACCTTTGTCTGCATTTCATCTGTGCAGAGTGCGGAGTTGAGGTCGGAGATATCGAGAAGTCCGTCAGCCATGCCGCCGTAGTAGTTCTCGCAGTTCCATGTGCCGTCGATAACCTGCTGTACAGCCTGTGTATAATATGCACCCCAGTGCCATTCAACAGATGTGAGTGTTGCGCCCGGTGCGTCCTTGATCATATCACTGTTGTAGCCGATGCCCCATACATTTGCGCTTTCAGCTTCGAGCTGTGGGTTAGGAGTATCGCAGTGCTGAGCGATAACGTCGCAGCCTTCAGCGATAAGAGCCTTTGCAGCGTTGGTTTCTTCTGTAGGAGAATACCAGCTGTTTGTTACCTTAACGTAGATCTTTGCATCGGGGTTTACGGAAGCAACGCCGATAGCGAATGCATCGATACCGCCTGTAACCTCGGAGTTTTCGCTGCCCATTGCTGCAACGTAACCGATGAGGTTGGATTCGGTCTTCATACCTGCAACGATACCGGAGAGATATCTTGCCTGATAGATTCTGCCGAAGTAGTTGTTCATATTCTTGCCGTTGTTCTTATAGCCTGTGCCGTGGGAGAAAACAACGTTCGGAAACTCGTCTGCGAGAGCTTCCATTGTGTCCATATATCCCCAGCTTGTGCCGAAGATGATGTTGCATCCTGCTTCGATGCACTCTCTGATAGCTGTTTCGGTAGCTGTTGGGTCGCCGTCGCTTACGTTGTTCTTTCTGATGATCTGGTCATCGGAAAGTCCGAGAGCAGCCTGCATATCCTGGATACCAACATCGTGTGTGTAAGAGTAGCCCGAGCCGTCAGCAGGGTTGCCGATGTGGATAACGCCGATCTTGATATCTTCCTTTGCGTACTGGATAGTTGATGCGGATGCGCTGTCCGATGCTGCGTCGGCAGAGCCGTTGTCAGCTGTGTTGGAAGAACAGCCTGTGAGCATAAGAACTGCTGCTGCGGAGATCGCAGCGATGATTTTTGTTAACTTCATAATACACCTTCCATTTTCTTTTCATCATAATCTTTGACATTATTTGACAGCCTTTTAACAAGCTTTTAAGCCTGTTTTAAAACCGCCTTAACTATTATAAACTAAACTTCGCTATGTTTCAATAAACAACTTGACAAATTTTTCACGGTTTGACAAGCTTTAAACGGTGGTTTTCAACAGTTTCTGCGATTTTATAAAAAATATTTGCATTTTTCATAATAATATGGTAAAATAAAATTTGTTTAAGTTTTCACCGTGCGGAAATTTTAACCGACCTAAAATGGAAAGGACAAGCTATGAATATTCTGTTTCTGCTCCACCCAAAAAACACAGTCGAATTCCTTTATGATGATGATACTTTTGAAAAAGGATACAACTGCATGAGAAGCAGCAGCTACACCGCTATCCCCGTTATCGACCGCGAAGGCGTTTACGTCGGAACTGTCAGCGAGGGTGACTTTCTTCGCGCGATAATGGACGACCACCTCTTTTCCGCCGAGGAAATGGGCGACTGCGTCGTCGGCGACTATATCCGCAAGGGCTGGAATCCGCCGATAAAAGTCACAGCTCAGCTTGATGAGCTTGTTATGCAGGTAATGGATCAGAACTTCCTTCCCGTCGTCGATGACAGAGGCTGCTTTGCGGGAATTATTACAAGGCGTGATATTATTAAGCATTATTACGATAAGTACAGCAAGGCGCAGGAAACGGCAGGCACTGAATGGAGCTAAGGCTTAAAGAGCTTCGGCGAAGCCACCGCTATTCCCAACAGCAGATAGCTGACTATCTTTACGTCAGCCAATCGATATATTCGCGGTATGAAAGCGGTGCTATCGACATTCCTATCTCCCACGCGGCGAAGCTGGCGGTGCTTTACCACGTCAGCGTTGACTATATCTGCGGTCTGACCGATATTTCCGAGCCTTACCCCGTGAGAAACAAACTGAGGGTGTTTTATCCCGAAAAATACTGACCGCATATTTATAAATGTATGGCGGCACCGTCGATAAATCGCATAACACGGGACGGGAAACCCGTCACCTACATTATTTTTCGATAAACCGCTTAATTTGTTCAAACAAACTTTACAGGTTATTGACGGCAGGGCTTTTTTATGGCATAATAATTTATGATATATAAAGGTCACCTCTAAAAACCACCGGCTAAAGCCTTAGGAAAAAGCTGATTAAAGCGAAGCGTTCGTTTTGCCATTTTGAGAAATGT
>OLGB01005372.1_pt1 | contig 10103 bp, 7 predicted proteins | sample 1605691 | NCBI WGS metagenome assembly OLGB01 (sample SAMEA3888925, study PRJEB22519) | human gut metagenome | biome: human gut; feature: human-associated habitat; material: faeces | place: Denmark | collected 2010
ATGCGGAAATTCTCCGCAGGCAGCTTTTGCGGCATGGGCGGCTCCGGCTCGGTGGGCGCGGGTGCAGGCTCCGGCTCCGGCTTCTGCTCCGCGGGGGCGGCGGTCGCCGTCGATCCGGTCTGCAACCGGGAAAGCTGCTCCCGCAGGAGGGAATCCAACTCGTCCTGCGCGTCATCCGGCTCCCGGGCGGCGGCTGGCGGCTCGTCCTGCCGCTCCATCTGCTGCTTCAGCCGCTGTGCCCAGTCGGTTTCCGGGGTCTGTCTGAGATCGGTATCCGGCACGGTGTATCCCTCCTTTTTCCGTGTGCCGACGGGAGCGGCGCTCCCGTCTGTCTGTTACTTTCCGGGGGTTCCCTTACTGTGCTGCTGGCGTGCCGCCTCACACAGTACAACGGCGGCGGCGGTGGACACGTTGAACGAGTTCACCTTGCCGTACATGGGGATGGAAATCACCCCGTCGCACGCCTGTCTTACCACGCGGGACACGCCGTCCCCCTCACTGCCGAACACCAGTGCGCAGGGTCCGGTCAGGTCTGTTTCGTAATGCGGCTTTCCGCCCGCCTCGGCGGCGTAGCACCAGATGCCCGCCTGCCGGAGCGCCTTGACTGTCGCGGCGATGTTGGACACCTTGGCAACCGCCAGGTGCTCCATGGCGCCGGCGGAGGATTTGGCAACCAGCGCGGTCAGTCCCACCGCACGGCGGCGGGGGATAATCAGCCCATGGGCGCCCACGCCCTCGGCGCAACGGATCAGCGCACCCAGATTATAGGGGTCGGTGATGCCGTCCGCGATGACGATCAGCGGCGACTCGCCCCGCTCCTTTGCCAGTGCCAGAATATCCTCAACCGAGCAGTAATCCTTCTGCGCGACCATGGCAATGACCCCCTGATGCGGCACAAAGCCTGCCATCTCGTCCAGCTTGGCTTTGTCTACCTCCACGACCGGGATGCCCTGCTCGATCGCCTCGGCGACCAGCATGACAATGGAGCCTTCCCGCTCGCCGCGATGCACCAGCAGCTTGTCCACGGTGCGTCCGGAGCGAAGCAGCTCCCGCACGGCACTGCGCCCGATGACCAATCCGGCGGTCGGATCGTAGTCCTCGCCGTCGGCTTCCGCCTCGTCGGCTGCGGCGGCTTCCGCCGTTTCCTGCGACTTGACAGAGGTATCGCGCGGCGGGATTCTGTCATACTCCTTCTTCCTGTCCTGGCGCGGCTTCCGATCCCAGCCGCCCTTTGCGGCATAGGGTTTCCGGTCTGCGTTATCCCGGTTCCCGCGGTACGGCTTCCTGTCCTCGTTCGTTTTGTTGCCGTAGTACGGCTTTCTGTCCTCGTTCGTTTTGTTGCCGTAGTACGGCTTTCTGTCCTCGTTCGCTTTATTGCCGTAGTACGGCTTTTTATCCGCGCCGTCCCGGTTGCCGCGGAAGGGCTTGCGGTCCGTGCCGCCGGGGTTCCGGTCTGCACCGCCGAAGTTCCGGTCAGCGGGGTACTTCTTCACGCCGCCGCGTGTACCTGCGGGGCGCCCCTTGCCCCTGTTACTGTCGTTATATGCCATCTGTATATCTCCTATCCTGTAAGGCAATGTGTTTCTGCCGGATATCCGGCACCACGTGCGTTTATTATATCATACTTTTTCCCTTTTGTACAGGGCTTTCCCGGAATTTATCGCGGGGACAGCGGTTACTTCTGCGGACTTGCATGGCATTACCCGGCAAGGCAGGAGCAATCCGCCGCAAAAAACGGAGCCGGCACCCAGCGCCGACTCCGGTCAATAAAAGAACCGCTGATCTATGCGGCGGCACAGCTTCGGCACCGCCGCAATACATCAGCGTTTCCCCAAAAATCGAGAAAAGTTCCCGGGGTTTTGGGGGCTTTCAGAAAGCCCCCAACGTATCCCGCCTTCCCTGCCTTGCCGCCGGCGTATCCGCCGCCGGGCGTCTCAGGGCTGTTCCCTGTCCGGGTGAGCAGCCTGCAGCATCATATCCTTGACCTTCATCAGGCGGGTGGTGTTGCCGCGCTCGTTTTCGTCCAGCTTCATGCGGATCGCTTTGATGGTCTCCAGGTAACGCGGCATCATGATATACTCCAGCGCATTGACGCGGCGGCGGGTCCGTTCGATTTCCTCCGCCAGCATTTGGGCAGTCTTTTCCAGCTCGGCAAGCCGAACCAGATCCTCCAGGATCCCGTTCAGCGCGGCAAGAGAAGCATCCAGCTCACCGGACGTGAACGCCATGCCATAGTTGTAGCTGTCAGCGCCGCCGGTACCCAGCATATCCAGCGAAAAGCAGGGAACCGTCACGCTCATGACGTTCTTATAGGTCACGTCCAGCCTGCCCTCCTTTTTGGGAAGGATGAGCGCTTCCTTGAGCATCAGGGGACTGGCGGTGGCACTTGCAATGCCGAAGCTGCCCTGAAACTGCGCCAGCGCCGCCTCAACGCGCTCACGCAGAACCTTGTCCTCCCGGACGACCTCCAGGAACTTCTTCATCAGCTCGTCCCGCTTGTCCTTGAGCAGCTTGTGACCCCGGCGCGCCGTGGTATAGCGCGCCTGGATCTTCTTCAGCTCCATGCGGGTAGGGTTCACTTGCAGTTGTGCCATGGCGTGGCTTCCTTCCTTACATCACTTGACCAGATTGATGGACTGCAGGTACATGACGTCCCCCACGGAGCACTGGTCGAAGAAATCAAACCGGATAGCGTAAATATTGTCGTGCCAGTACGCCTGTCCGCGGAGCTCCAGCCGGATGGTGTGGAATTCGCCGTCCGCCCGGATCAAGCGCTTGAGCGAATTTGCCTCGCTGAGCGTGCTGCCGTCCCGGCACATGATGAACACCTGCATCTGCTGTGCCGCGGCGGACACGTTCGCCGGAACCATGTAGGTGATCTCAATGGCGCTGTACACGTCGGTTTCCAGGACAGTATCGGACTGGAAATAAGACAGCTGGATAAACGGATCGTTGCCGATCACGGACAGGCACGCGCCCTGGTCTGTCACGGAAACCTCGGCGCTGTTGGTGCCCGTGATCGCTTCCTGCGTGCGCTTCTGCGTGAAGTCAAGCTTGGTGTAATCTATCGTTTCGCCCGGATCGACCTTCACGTGCGTGTAGTACCCGGCGCTCGGATCGTCCGTCACGACCACGTGCGTCACGAATGCCATGTCATTCCATGTGACCACGACATCGGTTTCACCGACCTTGCGTGCGGCGATGACACCGTAAGCATCCACGGAGATCACATCGGTGTCATAGCCCTCAAAGGTCAGTTTGAAGTTCTCCTGCTTATCCACGTACAGCTCGGTGAAGGTGCCGTTGTCCCACCTGATCTGTCCGCGGATCTGCGGATGGTACACAGCCCGCTCGCCGAAGTAAATGGTGTAGCCGTCGCGAACCGGCACGAACTCTGTTGCCACGGAGCCGTCGCCGCCTGCCTTCTCCCGGATCCGGATCCAGAATACACTCTTCAGCCCGTCCTCGGAGGTAACGGTGACGGCAGTCTCGCCGACACCCACGATGATTGCCTTGCCGTTCTCAAAACGGACGACACTCGTGTCATACTCCGAATACGTAAGCTCCTTGCGGTAGCGATCCCGCTCAAAGTAGGTATCATACGCATACACCAGCGGTCTGAACTCTCCCTTGGACAGCTCGTACTCGTAGATGTCCTGCTCGGTGCGGATCATGGCGGTATGGCGCTGCCGCTTGGGAATCAGCTGCGCACGCAGGCGCGGGTCGGGAATGTTCGCCTTGGCGCGCTCGGCGGCAAGGTCGTTCCCGGTGGACAGCGCCAGCGTCACGGGCTGGATACGGGTGTTCCACACACCCCAGCCGTCGCCGTAGGCGTAAATCACGCGCAGCTTATCCGCGTCCTCGGAAAGGCGGATGTGTCCGTTCGGGCGGCTGGAAAGCCCTGCGTTGTGCAGGAACTGGTAGGTTCCCTCCTTGACGCAGTCCGCCAGGGTAAAGTTCAAGCCGTCATCGGACGTGTAAACAGCCAGATAGCTTGCGGTACTCATGCGGCTGGCGGTGCAGACACCGACGAATTTGCCCCACTCCTCCACATACTTGATATCCAGCGAGTCAGTGCCGCCCTTGACGCACGCTCTGCCGTGGAACTGCAGCGTCGCAGGCCAGTTTTCGTTGGTAGCGTCCGCCGTGGCGACCATCGTGGAGCCGCCGGAGGTATAGTACATATACAGCTTGCCGTTCAGCTCAATAAAGCTCGGCTCGCCGATGCCCCATTCCTGCCACGACTCATCATAGTACACGATGGGCTGGCACTCGGGACCGCCCCAGCCATTCCCGTTCCACTTTTCAAAGGGACCGTCCGGCGTTCTGGAGCGCGCAACGAATACGTTATTGCAGAAGCCGGTGGAATTGAGGGTGGAGGTGTAGCCGAGGTAGTAGTAGCCGTTGAAGTACACCACGCCGGGGTCACAGTTGGAGAAGTGATCCATGGAGTTCTGCGTGGGAGTCAGCACGACCTTTTCGTTCTCCCATGTCGTGCCGCCGTCGGGCGAGTGGCGGTAGGAAATCCAGTCCCACTCGCCGGAGATGGTGCCGACGCAGGCAAAGTAGGCGTCGATACTGCCATCCGGGTTGTACAGGTAGGTACAGCCGTAGCGGTACCCCCACTCCTTGCCCTCTGTCAGCAGGTAAATATCGTAGCCGTCGCCTGCGATCGACATATCCGGCACCAGCGAGGTGTCCGGCTCCACCAGCTCAATCTTGGTGGACTCAAAATAATCCATCGTTGCGGTTTCCGTTGCGGTTTCCGTGGCGGTTGCTGTCTCTGCCCCGTTCCCGGTGTCCGTTTCGGTAGTTGTTTCGGTATCTGTTTCGGTTGCGGTATCGGTATCCGTTTCGGTTGCGGTATCGGTATCCGTTTCGGTCTGTCCGTTGCCGGTACAGCCTGCCAGCAGGCACAGCGCCAGCACAAGGGCAAGCCCCATCAGGGTAAGGATGCGTTCCTTCATGGTAATTGTCTCCTTAGGTATTATGCGTGCGGTTACGTGATGTTGTCAGGTCAGTTCTGCTTCGGCCAGTATTTCTCCACCAGCTCGGGCTTGATACGCTTCATTTCGGAGCGCGGCAGGATGGAAAGCAGCTTCCATCCGAGATCCAGCGTCTGCTCAATGGAGCGATCCTCGTTAAAGCCCTGATTGATATACTGCTCCTCAAAGGCGTCGGCAAATTTGGCATACAGTCGATCCATCGGCGTCAGTGCCGCCTCGCCCAGCACCACCATCAGCTCCTTAGCCTCCTTGCCGCGGGCATAGGAGGAGAACAGCTGGTTCATGGTTCCGGCGTGATCCTCCCGCGTCTTGCCCTCGCCGATACCCTTGTCCTTCAGTCGGGACAGGGACGGCAGCACGTCCACGGGCGGCAGGTAGCCCTTGCGGTACATCTCGCGGGAAAGAATGATCTGTCCCTCGGTGATGTACCCGGTCAGGTCGGGGATGGGGTGAGTCTTGTCATCCTCCGGCATAGTCAGGATGGGAATCATGGTGATGGAGCCGGTACTGCCCATCTTGCGCCCGGCACGCTCATACATGGTGGCAAGGTCGGTATACAGGTAGCCGGGATAGCCGCGGCGCCCCGGAACCTCCTTGCGTGCCGCGGACACCTCGCGCAGTGCCTCGGCGTAGTTGGTGATGTCGGTCATGATGACCAGCACGTGCATATTGCAGTCGAACGCCAGGTACTCAGCGGCAGTCAGCGCCATACGCGGCGTGGAGATACGCTCAATGGCGGCGTCCGACGCCAGGTTGATAAACAGCACGGTGCGGTCGATGGCACCGGTGCGGCGGAAGTCGGAGATAAAGAAATCCGCTTCCTCAAAGGTAATGCCGATAGCGGCGAACACGACGGCAAAGCGGCTGTCGGAGCCGCGCACCTTTGCCTGCCGCGCAATCTGGGCGGCAAGGTTGGCGTGCGGCAGACCGGAGCCGGAGAAGATGGGCAGTTTCTGCCCGCGCACCAGCGTGTTCAGTCCGTCGATGGTGGATATACCCGTCTGAATGAACTCGGAGGGGTAGTAGCGGGCGGCGGGGTTGATGGGGGAGCCGTTGATATCCAGCGACTTCTCCGGCAGGATGGAGGGACCGTTGTCGATGACCTCCCCCATGCCGTTGAACACGCGCCCCAGCATATGCTCGGACACCGGCAGTTCAACGCCGTGTCCGGTGAAACGCACCTTGGATTCCGCCAGGTTCAGCCCGGCGGCGGAGTCGAACAGCTGTACCAGCACGTCGCGCCCGTTGACCTCCAGCACGCGGCAACGGCGCACCTCGCCGTTCGGCAGCTCGATTTCACCCAGCTCGTCGTACTTGACGCCCTCGACCTGCCGGACAAGCATCAGCGGTCCGGCGACCTCCTCTATGGTTCTGTATTCCCGAATCATACTGTTCTCTCCCTCTCACTTATGCGTGCCGCGCACGGGCAACCAGCCCGTCCAGCTCCGCCGTCATGGCGGCGGTCACGGCATCCGCCTCCGCACGGCACGAGGCGGACGGCACCGCCTTGAAGCGCCCGATGCGCTCCCGCACGGGCAGGTTGGACACATCCTCCACGTCCGCACCGTCCGCGACCGCGCGACGCGCCTTGTCCTCAAAGGCAAATATCAGCTTCATCAGCGTGTGCTGCTTTTCGAGCGAGGTGTAGCTGTCCTCCCCCTCAAAGGCATTCTGCTGCAGGAAATCCTCCCGGATGGAGCGCGCGGTCTCCAGCGTCAGACGGTCATCGGCGGACAGCGCGTCCATACCGACCAGCTTGACGATCTCATCCAGGTTTGCCTCCAGCTGAAGCGTCTTCAGGCAACGACCGGTCAGCTCCATCCAGTCCGGCGCGACCTGCTCACAGAACCACGGCTCCAGCCGCTCCCGGTACAGCGAGTAGGAATTGAGCCAGTTGATGGCGGGGAAATGGCGGCGGTAGGCAAGGGAGGCGTCCAGCCCCCAGAAAACCTTGACGATGCGCAAAGTCGCCTGCGTGACCGGCTCGGAAATGTCGCCGCCCTGCGGGGACACGGCGCCGATGGCGGACAGGGTACCCTGCCTGCCGTCCGATCCCAGGCAGACCACCTTTCCGGCACGCTCATAGAACTGTGCAAGGCGCGAGGTCAGGTAGGCGGGGTAACCCTCCTCACCCGGCATCTCCTCCAGCCGCCCGGACATCTCGCGCAGTGCCTCTGCCCAACGGGAGGTGGAGTCGGCGATGACGGCGACCGAATAGCCCATGTCGCGGTAATACTCCGCGATGGTGATGCCGGTATAGATCGACGCTTCACGCGCCGCGACCGGCATATCCGATGTATTGGCAATCAGAACGGTGCGCTCCATGAGCGAACGCCCGGTACGGGGGTCGGTCAGCTCCGGGAACTCCCGCAGAACGTCGGTCATCTCGTTGCCGCGCTCCCCGCACCCGATGTAAACCACCAGATCCACATCGCTCCACTTGGCAAGCTGGTGCTGCACCACGGTCTTGCCGGAGCCGAAGGGACCGGGGACGCAGGCGGTGCCGCCCTTGGCAATGGGGAACAGGGCGTCGATGACGCGCTGCCCCGTAATCATCGGCTCGACGGGCGGGAGCTTGCCTGCATAGGGGCGCGACACACGCACGGGCCACTTCTGCACCAACGTAATCTCCTCGACGGTGCCGTCCTCCAGTCTGAGCTTGCCGATCCGGTCGGTGACCTTGAAGTCGCCGGTGTACAGCTCCATGACGGTGCCGCGCTTGCGGGGCGGGCACATGATACTGTGGAGGATGGAATCCGTTTCCTGCACGGTTCCGTAGACATCGCCGGGTCCAACCTTGTCGCCGTAACCCAGCTTCGCCTCAAAGTGCCAGACCTTGTCACGATCCAGTGCCGGTTCGTCAATACCGCGCCGGATGTTGGAGCCGTACTTTTCGCACATGGAGGACAGCGGGCGCTGGATGCCGTCATAAATACTGGTCAGCAGTCCGGGTCCCAGCTCGACCGACAGCGGCGCACCGGTGGAAACGACCTTGTCGCCGCGTCCCAGCCCCGACGTTTCCTCGTATACCTCGATGGAGGCGCGATCCCCGTGCATTTCGATGATCTCACCGATCAGGCGGTTCTGCCCGACGCGCACCACGTCGAACATATTGGCGTTCCGCATCCCCTCGGCGATGACAAGGGGTCCGGACACCTTCAGAATCTTTCCTTCAACCATATTTTCCTCTTTCTGCTTTCTGCGTTCTCGGCAGAACCGGTCATGCCGATTCCGCAACACCCTGTATTCCTGCCGCCGCAGGCGGGAGGGCTCGGCGCATCCGCGCCGCCGTCACCGTGCGGCGTTGCCCTTACTCGTTCCCCTTGAAGAGAATGTCCGCACCGACCGCACGCTCCACGGCTGTTTTGAGGGCAGCCATCCCGTAGCCGGTCGAGCCGGCTCTGCCGGGCAACGTCACGATAGCCGGCAGAGGTCTGTCCCGATAGGCTGCAATCTCCGCCTCCAGCTCGGCGGCATAGTTCTCCACGATGAAGATGATGGCGTAGGAATCGTCCTCCGCCAGACGGCGCAGGATACGTCCGGCGGCGGCGGCATCCGCCGCCTCATGGACGGCAAAGCCGATCGCCATGTAGCCGAGAACACTGTCCCGCTCGCCGATGATGCCGATTTTATACATAACTCTCCCTCACTCTCTCCCGTGTCTGCGCGGGCGTCAGCCCCGCCTCACGGGCGGCAAGGATGATGCGGATATTGCGCACGGCTGTCTCCCAGCCGTACAGGTACCCGCCCGGCACGCCCACCCCAAAGGGGACGCGCGCATCGTGCCGCACAAGCTCCATGTGCGTATCATCACAGCATTTTTCCAAAGCCGACAGGGATTTGTCTGTCTTTTCCATCCGCCGGACAAGCCCCTCCAGCAACGGCTGGCGCGTCGTGCGCAGACGCCAGAGCAGGTTGTCCTCGCCCCCCGTCTCGCCCAGTGCCGCGCGGAAAAAGTCCGGATCCAGACTGCCGCCCGGAAGCAGTGCCTCCTCCAGGAACTGCCCTGCCGAGGCACCCAGTGACAGGCGCAGGATGCGCAGGGTAATCATGACGTTGACCAGATCGATCTTCGCCCTTACCCAGCCCGCCAGCATCGGCTCGCCGGTGGCGGTTGCCGCCGCCAGCATGGCGCGGTAGCAGGCGCGATCCAGCCGCAGGTCTATCTGCCGGGGGTCGCCCGACTTGGCAAACGCCTCCCGCGCGTCCGACAGTGCCTCCAGCAGCTCCGGCGGCACCCGCCCCGCAAGCTCCGGCGCGGGCGTCTCGCTCCCGATCAGCGTCAGGACATCCGCGGCGGGCACGGTCCCGAAATCAAACAGCAGCCCTGCCGTTTCCTCCCCGCTCAGCTGTCGGATATGGCATTTGAGCGCCATTTTCAGATTGTTGCAGTCGTAGGGGAAGCGCATCCAGTCAAACACCGCCGCGTCCGGGACGCAGGATGCCACCTCGTCATACGCGTCCCGCAGAATACCCGGCAACACGGCTTCCTCGCCTGCTCCGGGTTCCCCGCCGACGGCAATGCCATACTCTGCCAACCGGGCACGCACCTCCGCCCCGGTTTTGGCATCGCACAGCGCCTCCACGCGCTCCCGCCCCACCATGCGGTTCTCCAGCATCCGCAGGCGGGCGGAGGCGTACATATATTCGGTTTCCTTGATCTTCCTCATGAGTCTCCGCCTTTCCCCGCAGGATCCCGGCGCACGGCTCAGGCGTCCCTGCCGAACAGGATCCCGGACACACGTCCCTCCGTCCGGCGGCGCACCTCGTCGAACATCATGCGCAGCGAGCAGTTGATTTCAACCTCACCGCACCGCAGAATCAGCCCGCCGGTTATGTCGGCAGTCTCGTTCGGCAGTTTCACCGCGTCCTGCCGCGTCAGTCCGATCTTTGCAAAGCTTCCCGCGTTCACCGCATCCAGCAGCTGCTGTCCGTAGGTCTTGCGGTCGCGGGCATTGAGCAGAATCTCATAGGCGGCGGGAGCGATATTCTCCCCGTACAGCCGCATGCTTTCCTGCTCGTCCTCAAGCTGGCGGCGCAGTGCCGCCTTGAGCATACCCGTCAGAAGTGCCGCATACTTGTCAGCCGGCAGATCGC
>OLGB01005373.1_pt1 | contig 10101 bp, 7 predicted proteins | sample 1605691 | NCBI WGS metagenome assembly OLGB01 (sample SAMEA3888925, study PRJEB22519) | human gut metagenome | biome: human gut; feature: human-associated habitat; material: faeces | place: Denmark | collected 2010
AATACCCCCTTTTCCTCCGGTTTCCTCCGGGCTTGCTCTTCCGGTCTCTCTGGTATGGGAGATGGCTCCGCGGGCAGTTCCGGTTCCAATCCACGTTCCGGTTCAGATACCGATGACGGCTCCGGATCAAACGCTTGCTCTGGCTCAGGCAATGGTTCAGGTTCAGGTTCTAGTATCGGTTCGGGCTTCTCTTTGGGCTGAGTATTTGCCAAAGGGATTTCCTTATCCGGCATTACCTCCTCCACGGACTCGTCTTCCGTTTCCTTCTCCTCTACGGACTCATCCATGTCCGAGAAATCCACGTTCTCGTTGATCTCTGTCGTCTCAAAGATAGAGAAAGGCTTGTTTACCTGTTCCCGCAGGTCTTTATCCGGCAGGAAAGAGAATTTATAATGTTCGGGGATCAAGAAACGTTCACCGGTATTCACGTGGATACTCTCCCGCTTCTCCACAGAGATAATCTTGAAAGTACCCAAGCCCTTTACTTTTACGATCTTATCCATATAGACCCCTTCGGATACCACCGAGATAAAATCTCTCAAGAAACGCTCTACCTCTCCTCTGTCCTTGCCGGTACGCTCCGATAATAAACCGGCTAAATCTTGTATATTCAGCCGGTTATTCATGATCACCCAATTCCTTTAAACGATTCTTCACGGTCGTTCCGGGCTTGAACACGGGAACTAATTTAGGGGGAACCAGATATCGCTTCCCGTTCGCCGGATTCACGGAAATACGTTCCGCTTTCTTTTTCACCTCGAACTGGCCGAAGCCTTGCAGATAGATCGTATCGTTATCCACTAATTTCGAACTTACGACGGAACTGAGCGCAGAAAGCATGTCGGATACCTCCTTCGAGGTCCAATCCATGCGATTCGCCAATTCCGTTATAAGTTCCTTGTTTTTCATATCTAATTCCATAACAGTTCGTGCTGCTATATTAGTTATTTTTTCGTTAACCGACAAATATATTGACAGTTTTTACATCAATTCAACACTTTACCATACAGATCAAACGCTTGTGCGTCAATCACCTTTACTTGGTAAAAGCTACCCGGACTCAAGGGAGTATCCTTGGAGATCAATATTTCCGGATCTACCTCGGGCGAGTCGTATTGCGTACGTCCCACGTAGAAATCCTCCTCCTCCCGGTCTACGATCACCCGAAAGGTCTGCCCTACTTTCGAGGCGTTCACGTCGGCGGAGATGCCTTCTTGCACACGCATCAAGTAATCCAGCCGGTCTTGCTTCACCTCCTGTGGGATCTCGTCTTTATAATGCTGATAGGCGTAGGTACCCTCCTCGTGGCTATAGGCGAAAGCACCCATGCGCTCGAAACGGATATCTTTCACGAAGCGGATCAACTCCTCGAAATCCTGTTCCGTCTCGCCGGGATGACCCACCATCAAGGTGGTGCGTAGATGGATGCCCGGCACTTCCCGGCGCATACGCTCCAACAGCTCATAGGTCTCGGCCTTCGTGATATTGCGGCGCATCATCTTCAACATCGGGTCGCTGATATGCTGGAGGGCGATGTCCATATACTTGCAAACGTTATCACGCTCACGCATCACCGGCAACAGGTCATAGGGGAAATGAGACGGATACCCGTAATGCAAACGAATCCACTCCACGCCCGGGATGTCGGATACCCGCTCCACCAGTTCCGGCAAGGCCATTCGCTTATAGCGATCGAGGCCATAAAACGTAAGATCTTGGGCGATCATCTGGAATTCTTTCACGCCTTGCGCGACCAAGCCACGAACCTCGTCTACGATCTCGTCCATCGGACGGGATTGATAAGCCCCAGTTATGATCGGGATCGAACAGTAAGAACAAGTACGGTTGCATCCCTCCCCGATCTTCACGTAAGCGTAGTGCCTCGGGGTGGTGAGCACACGATCCGTAGCCAGCTCTTGATGGTACGACTTGCCCAGATCGGAGATCAACTCCTTCCAATTGAATTTCCCGTAGAAACGATCTACCTCGGGAAGTTCCTTCTCCAGATCTTTCAAGAAACGCTCCGACAAGCACCCCATCACGAAGAGCTTCCCGATCCGTCCTTTCTGCTTTTGCTCGCCCAGCTCGAGGATCATATTGATCGATTCCTCTTGGGCGTCGCCGATGAAACCGCAGGTATTCACCACCACGATCTCGCCATTGATCTTATGGGGATCATGCTCTACCGTATAGCCATTGAATTGGCGCATAAGTTGCTCCGAGTCCACTAGGTTTTTCGAACACCCCAGCGTAATAATATCTACTTTATTTTTTCTCATTCTCCAAATAACGAATTGACAAACTCACGTTTGCGGAATACTTGCAAATCCTCCATCCCCTCGCCGAGTCCGATATATTTCACGGGGATACGGAAATGGTCGGAGATACCGATCACGACACCCCCCTTGGCGGTACCGTCCAACTTGGTCACGGCCAAGGCGTTCACCTCGGTGGCGGCGGTAAATTGTTTCGCTTGCTCGAAAGCGTTCTGCCCGGTAGAGCCGTCCAATACCAACAATATCTCGTGGGGGGCGTCCGGAATCACCTTTTTCATCACGTTCTTGATCTTGGTAAGCTCGTTCATCAAGTTGATCTTGTTATGCAGACGTCCGGCAGTATCGATAATCACCACGTCGGCATCGTTCGCCTTGGCGGAGCTCAGCGTATCGAAAGCCACGGAAGCGGGGTCCGAGCCCATGTTCTGCTTCACGATAGGTACGCCTACCCGCTCGCTCCAGATCACTAGTTGCTCCACGGCGGCGGCACGGAACGTATCGGCGGCGCCCAGATAGACCTTCTTGCCGGCTTTCTTGAACTGGTAAGCCAGCTTACCGATCGTGGTCGTCTTACCCACCCCGTTCACGCCTACAACCATGATCACGTAGGGTTTCTTGCCCTCCGGAAGCGCGAATCCCTCGGCATCCTCCGTATTGTTCTCTGTCAGCAAGCTAGCGATCTCGTCACGCAGCAGGGTGGTCAATTCTTGGGTGGTGACATACTTGTCACGGGCCACACGCTTCTCGATACGGTCGATGATTTTCAACGTGGTATCTACACCGACATCCGAGGTAATCAGTACTTCCTCCAAATTATCCAACACATCGTCGTCCACCTTACTCTTACCGGCGATCGCCTTGGTAATCTTGGAAAAAACACTCTCCTTCGTCTTCGACAGACCTTTATCCAAGGTTTCCTTCTTGTCCTTACTGAAAAAGCTAAAAATACCCATATTTATTTTGTTTCTGTTTTTATTTACTTCAAATCACACTTATCAAGTAGTTTCCGGATCTCCTTAACGGACATAGACTCAATCTCGCTCTTATCATACATCGTCACAAGATAAATTGTTCCTTCATCAACGCTGACAAGTACCGTAAAAGTTATCACCCGAGCTCCCCCTCTCTTACCCTGTGATTTCGAACGGATGGACATCCGGACCTTACGGAGGCCACCTCCCAAATCCGTTCCCGACAAAGGGTTCTCCAGCAGTTCGTCCCTCAACCTTAGGATATCTTCTTTCAACGACTTATATCGTTTCGCCAAATATTTCACCTCCTTAGCGAAGGGCGGTAATGCCTCAATCTTATAACTCATTCAATAGATCCTCCAATGGGCGAGAGGTTATTTTTCCCGCCTTCAAGTCTTTTACGCTCTGGAAAGCCTCTTCCAGCACCTCCCGCTCGCTTCGCTTGGCAGGCGAGAAGGTCTTCTCTTTTAAGTTCCGCAAGAGCGATAAAGCCTTACGCATAAGCTCCTCATTATCCAAGATACTCATGGCTTCCTCCATGTATGTATATTTCAACTCATTCGCTGTCATGGTCATATTCCTCCCTTTGCTTGTTTTTAATCCATCCTGTTCTTATAATCCTCATAGCCGAACGTACGGTACATCACCAGCTGGTCGTCCTTGCTCCAAAGGGCTAAGGAAGGATGCGGGATGCCGTTGAACATATTCGTTTTCACGATCGTGTAGTGGATCATATCCTCGAAAATCAGCTTGTCGCCGATCTCCAAAGGCTTGTCGAACGACCAATCCCCCATATAATCACCGCTTAAACAGCTATTCCCCCCGATCCGGTACGTAGGTTTCCCCTCCACGGCATCCGTGGCGAAACGGATAGCCGGCTTGTAGGGCATCTCCAGGCAATCCGGCATATGGCAGGTGAACGAGGCGTCGATAATCGCCGTCTTGATACCGTGGTTCTCCACGATGTCCACCACGGTTGTCAGCAAGAACCCGGTCTGCCAAGCGAAGGCGCTACCCGGCTCCATGATCAACTCCAAGTTCGGATATCTTTCCTTAAAGCCTTTCAGCAAAGCGATTAAATGCTCCACGTCGTAGCCCTTACGGGTCATCAGATGGCCGCCTCCCATATTCAGCCACTTGACGTGAGGCAGGAAACGGCCGAAACGCCTCTCCACCTCGGCCAGTGTCCGCTCCAGATCATAGGAGGTAGACTCACACAAGGTATGGAAATGCAGCCCCTCGATACCCTCCGGCAGCTTATCTCCCAGCAAGTCGCCGGTCACCCCCATCCGGGAACCCGGGGCGCAAGGATTATACAGGTCCGTCTCCACGTCCGAGTATTCCGGATTGATCCGCAATCCACAAGACACCCGGTTACCATCCGCCCGCACCATCGGATAAAAACGATGGAACTGAGAGAGCGAGTTGAACGTGACATGACTACTGTATCTCAAGATCAACGGGAAATCAGCCTCCGTATAAGCCGGGGAATAGGTATGCGCCGGACTTCCCATCTCCTCGAAGGCCAACTGGGCCTCGAATTTAGAGCTCGCTGTCGAAAAAGGAATGTACTCACGTACGATTGGGAACGCTTTCCATAAAGCGAAAGCCTTAAAAGCCAATATGATATTCACTCCCGCACGTTCTTTTACGCTCTTGATCAAGGACAGGTTGTTTCTCAGTAATTTCTCCTCCATCACATAGCAAGGCGAGGGTATCTTGTTGATGTCTATCATGCTGTATCTCAATATTTCATAATAAATATGCAAATATAGCGAAAACATTCGGAGAAAGCAAGGTTTCCGCTCCGAAAAAGCAATAAAAATACAACTATATTTTTCATTTAAAGACTATTGTGTTTAGCCACGAACACTATTGTGTTTGGCGGCGAACATTATTGTATTCAACCGTGAACACTATTGTGTGTTTTAAAGGGAAAAAACGGCGACGTGACGTCGCCTCTTCTTTTTTTCTTATCTTTCCTAATATACTTATATATAGTAGTGCGAAACGCAGTGCGAAAAAGCGATACCTTTTTCATTCAATCAACTAAAAACCAACACCTTGGTCATTCGAAACGTAGTGCGAAATGCGGTGCGAAATACGATGCGGCTCGTAGCATGCCCAGACATGCCATAAGCTAACCGTCAATCATTCAACATAGTAAGTTTAGCGAACTTCAAAAGTAACTGCTTTTGTCCGAAATGATCGAAGGCCACTGTAGCCTTCGCGTTACCACCCTCTCCTTCTATCGAGACAATCTCACCTTCCCCAAAACGATCATGGCGAACCTTGGAACCCACATGTAACCCCGATAGATCCGTGGCTGGAGCCGCCGAAAAGGACGATTCCATCGTGTTTTTTAGCTTCGTAAGATGCCCTTGACGCTGTGCCGCTTGCTTCACCGGCGACACGAAATCATCCTCAACCGCCCTTGGTTGCCGGAATGGAGAGGCAAAAGCCGGGCGCCCGTAGCGTTCACGGGCCGAGGCGAATGCATCTGAAGCGCCGGCATCCGAAGGCATATCCAGATACTTAGCGTCTATATCCTTCAAGAAACGGCTGGGCGTACACATATCCGTCTTCCCATTACGATAGCGGCTCTTCGCATAGCTCAATACGCAATTTTGCTCCGCACGGGTAATCGCCACGTAGAACAAACGACGCTCCTCCTCTACCGCTCTCGGGTTATCTTTCGACAGGGACGAGGGGAATAGGTCTTCCTCCAAGCCTACCACGAAAACATTCGTGAATTCCAATCCCTTGGCGGCATGTACGGTCATCATCGTGACCTTATCGGAGTTTTCCTCTTTATCGTTATCTTGATCGGTGAGCAAGGATACCTCCGCCAAGAAGTCGGACATGGCGACTTGCTCCATGCCCTCCTCACGCCGGATCTCGCAAAACTCAGCGATACCTTTCAGCAACTCCTGCAAGTTCTCTTGCTTGCTCACGCCCTCTACGGAACGGTCTTGAAACAGGTCGGAAACGATGCCGCTACGCTTCACCACCAAAGTAGCCAATTCCTCTGCGGAGAGTTTTTTATTCTCTTCAATGAAAACTTCAATCAAACTACGGAAATCGCTCAGTTTCTTAGCTGTACCGTTATTTATCGGTAGCGAATATTCCAAGGGGGCTTGAAGCACGGTCCACAGGCTTACCCCGTATTCGGTAGCGGCGCCGACAAGCTTACCTACCGTCGTGTCCCCGATTCCCCGGGTGGGATAATTGATGATTCGCTTCAAGGCCTCCTCGTCGTGCGGGTTCACGATCAGGCGGAAGTAAGAGATCACGTCCTTGATCTCTTTCCGCTGGTAAAAAGACAAACCGCCGTAAATCTTGTAAGGGATGCCCCGCTTTCGCAACGCCTCTTCCAAGATACGGGACTGGGCGTTGGTACGATACAAGATAGCGAAATCAGCATACGAGAATTTCCCTAATATCCCGTGCATCTCGTTGATTCGGGCGGCTACGGTGTAGCCCTCCTCATAATCGGAGTACGAGATGAAAACACTCACCTTGTTGCCCGCCTCCTTCTCGGAATAGACCGTTTTGGGTATCTGACGTGTATTCTTGTCGATCAAGCTATTGGCAGCGTTCACGATATTCTGGGTGGAACGGTAATTCCGTTCCAGCTTGAAGATACGGCAACCGGTATAAAGATTCTTGAATTGCAGGATATTATCTATATTAGCGCCTCGGAAGGAATAGATGCTCTGGGCGTCATCCCCTACCACGCAGATATGGCCGTGTCTCTCGCAAAGCCGTTGCACGATCAAGTGTTGGGCGAAGTTCGTATCTTGATACTCATCCACCAATACATACCGGAAGAAGTTCCGGTATTTCTCCAAGACGGCCGGATGATCCCGGAACAGGATATTGGTTTGCAGCAACAAGTCGTCGAAATCCATCGCTCCCGCTTGCAGGCAACGGCTCTGGTAACGTTTGTAGATTTCCCGAAGCAAGGGGACCTTGGCATTCATATCGCTTTCCACGAGCTCTTTATTTTGCTCGTAGGCCGTATAAGTTATCAAGGAGTTCTTCGCGTTGGAGATCCGGCTCTGCACCATTCCTAGGCGGTACACCTTATCGTCCAATTGCATTTCCTTGATGATGGATTTCAGTAAGCTCTTGGAATCAGTGGCGTCATAAATCGTGAAATTGGAAGGATAACCGATATGCTCCGCCTCGTTCCGTAAAATACGGGAGAAGATGGAATGGAACGTTCCCATCCATAGCCGACGGGCCGTTTGGTCACCGGTGATGGCCGCAATACGCTCTTTCATCTCCCGGGCCGCCTTATTGGTAAAGGTCAGCGCCAAGATACTATAGGGAGGCAATCCCAATTGCAATAAATAAGCGATCTTATAGGTCAGTACCCTTGTCTTACCGGAGCCAGCCCCGGCCACGACCAAGGATGGCCCCTCATTGTAAACCACCGCTTCCCGCTGGCTCTCATTCAGTTGATTCAAATACTCTTCCACATTCAGATATATCACATCTTCCGGTGTCTCTAATCCTGCCTGCACAAGTGATGTGGCAGCACCACGATAAATTACATATTTTCCGGTAATTGTACCGTATCTAAATTCAGTATCCTTACACTTTTGTTCATCTAACAAATGCTTGCACTGCTGTGGAACAACTTCTTTACTATGTTTGATTTCATAGATTTCACAAGTTCCCTCATCCGGATTAAACACCACCATATCGAATTCGCCAATCGCAAACTGTAAGCGGAACACTTCACAATTCTTTTTAGATAGCTTTGTCTCTAAAAGAACAATATCCTCCATCATTCTGCCTTTGATTTCATCAATTATTCTTTCAGTTACTCTCTTTCGCTCTTCAAGGGATAAACCTCTGAACATATCATCCTGCATAAGCAATTTAACTAGCGCCTCTGCTTGTGAATAACGCATACCCGGCTGTGAAAATACCGTTCTTGATTCTCTTCGATTATAATCAGACATCCATCTGCTTTCTATTTCCACAGTTAAGTCAAGCAAGTCTAAGTATTCTTTTATTTCATAACGATGTGCATCTTGAATTTCAACCTTTTGTTCTTCCTTATCCTTGATTTCCAGCAAAGATTTCAGCATTTCATTCACTTTAAGAATATCAATACGCTCGAGAATATCTGTCGGTTCTTCCCTATCCTTTCGTAAATTACTTGCTGAAATTCTCAAATCATTTGATTTAAAATCTCTGGTCAATACCTCCATCGTGAATCGATGATTCATATCCTCTACAATTCTGTTAATTGCATTTGTTAATTCATTTTTCTCATACAAATCCCGCAATGAACGGAAATGACCTTCGTACTTATAATTCTTCAAAGAATGCTGAATATTTCGTGCAATTGCACTGTCAACATACTCATCCGTGCTTTTCTTAGTAGCAAAAATCATAGCATTATCATTATACTGCTTTCCACCAAGGCTCATTGTTCCGCCATATCGGATAAAATCATCAATACCTACAATTCCCAGCACTCTTTCAAACTCGCGATATGGAATAAATGTTGTATGACACATAATGCACCTGTCATATAGCTCCTCATCCCCTGTAAACATAAAACCTAAGGAATCTGTACCGGAAAGTACAATCTTCATGCCACTTGCCGCAAACACATCAGAAAACAATGCAGCACCTTCGATAAAATCGTTCAGCAGTGTAACCTCATCGATAAACACATATCGATAGCCTTTTTTTCCAGAACTTTTAAATCCTGATTCACGTCATCCAAGGTCTTACTATCCTGTATTTGAATGAACACTGCTTTACTTCTCATTGACGCATCCATTTCAGATATCAACTGACGTATCAGTGTTGTTTTACCTGTTCTCCTAAGACCATACAGAATATACACTCTATCATGTATATCTCCATATACATAATCATGAAGTTGCTGATAACATTCACGTTTCGCCCACTTTGTCACTGGTTTTACAAAACGCTCCAGTTCCTCTCCAATTCTTACCGTGCATCGAAATAAAGAAGCTGGCTTTTCTTCATTTACTCCCTGATTATTTATGTCTTTTATTAAATGTTGAAGTTCTTTTCTTCTCTCAATTTGTCTGGAAAGTTGCTCTAACTCTTCATCTTTTGTCCTTCTGGTACGTTGCTTTCCATCCTCGCGCCATTGGTAATATGCATACTCTTTTCCATTTATCTTTTTATAAGTAATACCACCTGTTGGCAGTGTTTCAATCTCGGCTATAATCTTGCTATATTCTTTGTTGGTCATAATCAACCCTCCTTACACGTCTATTTTAACTTTTTAACTTTGCATACAAAGTTAAAAGTTGAAATTATGGGGTTTTTATATTATTGGCGAATCTGAACACCTCTTTCATAACTTCTGTCTTTGTCCATATTCTGTAATTGCATCTCCGCCTTAATACAAGCATCCCGAAATCCATACTCTGAAAAATCTTTTCTATGCATCTCTTTCAAAATAGCCTTCGCCTTTTTTTCTGCCATATCATCTACCTGTTTATTATTGCCGAATCCTTCACTGTTTAAGACACCTTCTGCGCCTCTAAACAACTGTGCGTACTCTAAAAACATTCCTTCGCATTCTTCTTTGATTCTACGATTACGTTCCGCAAGAGTATTACACAGACTCCAGTTCTTGTCATAAAGTTCTTGTCATAAGCCTGCTGCTTTGCGTAAAGCTCACTTTCCGAACAACAACCAGCTTTATCAAGTATCCGCTCGTTTTCTTCCTCTATACGTTTTACCGTTTTATATGCCGCGTATGCCGCCGCGCCGGCAAGCACGGTGACTATCACCCCGGCAAAAAATCCTTTCGACTTACTCATAATAAGCGTCCTCCGTTTCCTAATGAT
>OLGB01005375.1_pt1 | contig 10094 bp, 8 predicted proteins | sample 1605691 | NCBI WGS metagenome assembly OLGB01 (sample SAMEA3888925, study PRJEB22519) | human gut metagenome | biome: human gut; feature: human-associated habitat; material: faeces | place: Denmark | collected 2010
CTTACTGGCGTGCAGCGAACTATCTTGGTGCAGCTCAGTTATATCTTCTTGACAATCCGTTACTTCGTGAGCCGCTTACTATGGAGCACATTAAAAAGAAAATTGTTGGTCACTGGGGTACAGTTCCGGGACAGAACTTTGTATATGTACACTTGAACCGGGTAATTAAGAAGTATGATCAGGATATGATTTTAATTTCAGGTCCGGGTCATGGCGGAAATTTCTTTGTTGCAAATACATATCTTGAGGGAACCTACAGCGAGATATATCCTAACATTGGAGAGGATATGGATGGTCTTAAGAAGCTGTGTAAGCAGTTCTCCTTCCCGGGCGGTATCTCAAGCCATGTAGCACCTGAGACTCCGGGCTCAATCAATGAGGGTGGTGAGCTTGGATACTCACTTGCACATTCATTCGGAGCCGTATTCGATAACCCGGATTTAGTTGTTGCATGTATCGTTGGTGACGGCGAGGCTGAGACTGGTCCTCTTGCAACATCATGGCAGTGTAACAAGTTCTTAAATGCCAAGAATGACGGTGCGGTTCTTCCTATCCTTCATCTTAACGGCTACAAAATAAGCAATCCTACTGTTCTTGCGCGTATCTCCCACGAGGAGCTTGAGCACTTCTTCGACGGATGTGGCTGGAAGCCATACTTTGTTGAGGGTGATGACCCAATGACAATGCATAAGCTTATGGCTGAGGCTATGGATCAGGCTATTGAGAAGATCAAGGCAATCCAGGAGAATGCACGTAAGAACAATGATCCGGAGCGTCCAAAGTGGCCAATGATCGTTCTTCGTACTCCTAAGGGATGGACAGGTCCTAAATTTGATGATGACGGAAATAAGATCGAAGATTCTTTCCGTGCTCACCAGGTGCCTATCACAATGGAGAAACCGGAACATTTGGAACAGTTGAAAGAATGGTTGCTCAGTTACAAACCGGAAGAGCTTTTCGATGAGAATGCTCAGCTGATCCCAGAATTGAAAGCACTTGCACCAGTTGGTGATGCACGTATCAGTGCAAACCCACATGCAAACGGTGGTCTTTTGCTTAGAGATCTTCGTCTCCCAGACTTCCGTGAGTATGGTGTAGATGTACCAAAACCGGGCGCTGTTGAAAAACAGGATATGATCGAACTTGGTGCATTTGTACGTGATATCTTCAAATTGAACGAAGAGACAAAGAACTTCCGTATTTTCGGACCGGACGAGACGATGTCTAACCGTCTGTATCATGCATTTGAAGCTACAAACCGTGACTTCATGGCTGAAAAATACGATGATGATGATAAACTTGCAAACGATGGACGTATCATGGACTCTTACCTGAGTGAGCATATGTGCGAAGGATGGTTAGAGGGATATCTCTTGACAGGTCGTCATGGATTCTTCGCTTCTTACGAAGCATTTATCCGTGTAGTAGACTCTATGGCTGCTCAGCATGCAAAATGGCTGAAAGTTACATCCGAACTTCCATGGAGACAGAAGATCGCTTCTTTGAACCTTCTTCTTACATCCAACGTATGGCAGCAGGACCACAACGGATTTACACATCAGGATCCTGGATTCCTCGATCACATCGCTAACAAAAAAGCAGATGTTGTTCGTATGTATCTGCCACCAGACGCTAACTGTCTGTTGTCTTGCTTCGATCATTGTATCAAGAGCAAGAACTATGTAAACGCAATCGTTGCTTCTAAGCACCCAAGCAAACAGTGGCTGACAATGGAGCAGGCTGTTAAACACTGTACACAGGGTATCAGTGTTTGGGAATGGGCTAGTAACGACCAGAATGCTGAGCCGGATCTTGTTATGGCATGTTGTGGTGATACACCAACACTTGAGACTCTTGCTGCTACAACAATTCTTCGTGATGCAATGCCTGAATTGAAGATTCGTGTAATTAACGTAGTAGACTTGTTTAAACTTGAGTCTGACAGCAAACATCCACATGGTCTTTCTGACCGTGAGTATGATGCTCTGTTTACAAAGGATACACCGGTTATCTTTGCATTCCACGGATATCCAACACTCATTCATGAGTTGACTTATGAGCGTCATAATAAAAATGTTTCTGTACATGGTTATCAGGAAGAGGGTACAATTACTACTCCATTTGATATGAGAGTTCAAAACAAAATTGATAGATATCATCTAGTAATGGATGCTTTAAAATATTTACCTAAACTAGGAAGTAGAGCTACTCCTCTTTATGAATGGTGCAAAGATAAACTTGTTAAGCATAACAATTATATAAGAGAATATGGTGAAGACATGGAAGAGGTACAAAACTTCGTATGGCATGATATTGATAAAGATATTGAAGTATTGTGGTAATATTTATATACAAAACAAAATCAAGGTTTAGATTTAACTATTCCTTGATTTTTATTTTAGTCATGAAAACAACTACCACCAATAAATTCTCTTAAAATAGAATCATCTGGTATCGCTTCACTTGGTATTGGTAATATTAATCTAAAGAGATTCAATAATCTTTTCGCTTCATCATAATAAATAGAGTCTTCATCTACTGAATAAAGTAGTGGTTCTACATAAGTCTTTAATACTCCTAATTCATAGATTAAAGCTGTATTGATAGTCGAATCTGCTTCGTCTTGATAAGGGAATATGTATTTTTCTTCACCACTTCTAACATTGGGCCAAATAGCTATCGTATCAACAACATCATATCCCCTAGTTCTACTATCCCTAATAATTCTTCTTAAAAGGCGATTATCTGTTGTTGAAAAACGATTATGAGAATCTATATTAAGTTCTGTTAAAGCTGAAATATAGATTTTAAATTTATTTTCTCTTGGAATATTAGTCAATATTTTTGGATCAATAGCGTGAATTCCTTCTATAACAATGATATCATCGGCACCTAATTTTAACTTGTTGCGATATTCTTTTTTACCTAATGCAAAGTTAAATGTTGGTATTGTTACTTCTTTTCCTTCAAGTAATGAGCCAAGTTGACTATCAAATAGTTTTAAGTCTATTGCTTCTAGACATTCATAATCTGGATTACCATTTTCATCTTTAGGATTATCTTCTCTTTCGACAAAGTAGTCATCCATTGATAATACTTTAGGTTGTAATCCGAAACTTTGTAGGAACATACATAGTTTTCTTGAAGTTGTTGTTTTTCCAGATGATGATGGGCCAGCAATAAATATCGCTCTTATATCCTTATCAGAATTTATTTTCTTCAAGATTTTCTCCTAATCCTGCTAATTTTATCATATTAGCACCAAGTTCGAAAACAACATCTTTTAAGTCTTTAGGCATATATCCTTTTAAAAATTTTATTGCCTCTATTACTTCTAAATTGTTTCCTATTGAATATCCAAGTGGTTCATCCATTTTGGTAAGTACACATACTACTTCTCTTCCTGCAAGTTCACCAATTCTTATCATTAAATCTGCTAATTTTTGTGCATCTTCTTTATTTTTCATAAATGCACCTTTTCCTACTGTAACATCTAATACAATCTTATTAGCACCACTTGCTATTTTTTTACTCATAATACTTGATGCAATAAGTGGTATACTTTCAACACATGATATTGTATCTCTTAATGCATATAATTTTTTGTCAGCTGGTGCTAAATTCATTGTTTGTCCTATCATACTTATTCCAATTTTTTGAACATTTAAAATAAAATCACTTATTTCAACATTTGTTTTATATCCTGGAATTGATTCCATTTTATCTACTGTTCCTCCTGTGAATCCAAGACCTCTTCCAGACATTTTTGCAACAGGTATTCCTAATGATGCAATAAGTGGTAATAATATAATAGAAACTTTATCTCCTACCCCACCTGTACTATGTTTATCTACAATATTTTCTCCTAATGAGGATAAATCTAATATTTCTCCAGAATGAGCCATTGCTAAACTTAAATTTGTTATTTCTTGTTCATTCATTCCATTTATATATATTGCCATAACAAGTGCTGCTGCTTGATAATCAGTTACATTTCCTATAGTATATTCTTTTATAAAATATTCTATTTCTTCTTTTGTTAATTCATTTTTATCACGTTTTTTTGCAATTATATCTAATATATTCATTAGTTTTCCTTTCTAATAATTATAATGCTTCTATTCTCTTTAATGAGTAATTTCCTAAATATCCTTTTGTATTAATTACTTCAACAATATTTGAATAGTTTGGATTCATACTATATGCAACAATATAATATCCATTTTCATCATTACTTTGAACATCTTTTAAGCCTAATTGGCTTAAAGTATTTGTATCTAAATAGTAATAATCAAATTTTCCTCCAACTTGTTGATAATCATCACTTATTTGTGTTTTTAATTGAATCTCTGTATTATTAGCTAATGCATCAAATTTTACCTTAATATCACTTTCTGCATTCTCTATTGGTATTCCTTTTAAATATTGTGATTTTTTACTTATTTTCTCACTATCACTTAAATTGCTTGTTTCAAAATGGTATTTTTCTAAATCTCCCTTTACTGCTGCTTGTATTAGCAACATATTTGTTTTTAAATCTTGTAATTTTGCTTCTTTCATTGCACTATTTCCATAATACATAGTAATTGTTGCTAACATCATTAATACAACAAGCATAACTACAAGTGATAACATTGTTATTCCTTTGTCATTTTTTTTCATATTTTTCTCCTCTTTTAAATAAAATGTTTTATAAATGTTTTTCTATGTAATGGACATGCCCCATATTCTTTTAGTGCTTTTATATGTGCTACAGTTCCATAACCTTTATGTGCTACAAAACCATATTGTGGATATACTTTATCCCATTCTCTCATAATTCTATCCCTTGTAACTTTTGCAATAATAGATGCCGCTGCTATAGAATAACATTTAGCATCACCTTTTATTATTGATTCATATTTTGTTCCTAATGTATCTATATTATTTAATGCATCTACTATTATTAAATCTGGTTTTTGAGTTAATTCTTGCAAAGATATAGTTAATCCTTTTTTTGTAGCATTTAATATATTTATTTCATCTATTTCATCTTGTCCTATTATTCCAACTCCATAACTAATTGCTTCTGATAAAATCAAATCATATAATTTTTCTCTTTTCTTCTCTGAAACTTTTTTAGAATCATTTACCCCTTCAATCATAGAGTTTTCAGGCATTATAACACTTGCAACAACTACAGGTCCTGCTAATGGTCCTCTTCCTGCCTCGTCAATTCCACATATATATTTATATCCCTTACTTCTTAATTCACATTCATATTGTTTTAAATTTATTAATCTTTGTTCTTCTTTTTCTTTCATTTTTGCACCTTTTTTATGAAATTTTATATTTCAATTCTACAATAATTCAACAAAAATATCAATATAAATACAAAATAATTTTACTTGCTTTTCACAGAACTTTCACAATAATTGTGTATCCTTATAATGAACAAAAAGGAGGTCTTCATTATGGAAGAAGAAAATAATAATAATTTTGAAGTGATTTCTAGCAAAACTTCAAATGCAAATTTCAAACAAAATAAGCAAAACAAACAAAATAGTTTTGGAAAAACAGTATTAATACCCTTTGCTAGTGGTATTGTTGGTTGTTCTCTTGTATTAGGAACATGTTTTGGAATTCCATCTATAAAAGAAAAATTAGTTGGAAAACAATCATCAACAGTCCAAACATCTACACAAACTGCTTATGGAACAACATCAAATTTGGTTTCATTATCAAATTTTTCAAATACAGCTGTATTTGCATCAAATAAAATTTTACCATCAATTGTTGGCATAGAAGTTTCTTATACTGTAACTTCAAATTCAATTGGATCATTTTTTGGATACAGTCAACCTCAAAATTCAACTGCAACAGCAACTGGTTCAGGAATAATTATTAGTGAGGATGGTTATATTGTAACAAACAATCACGTTGTTGATAGTACTTCATCAAATTCATATTATGAATTATCAAAAGCAACATCAATAAAAGTAAAATTAAATAGTGATACATATGGAGATGATGCAACATATGATGCCACTGTTGTTGGTCAAGATTCACAAACTGACTTAGCTGTATTAAAAATAGAAAAAACAGGTTTAACTGCAGCAGAATTTGCAGATTCTGATCAAGCTGTTGTTGGTGAATTTGTTATGGCTGTTGGTAGTCCTCTTGGATTAGATACAACAGTTACACAAGGTATTGTTAGTGCTGTTAATAGAGAAGTTGAATCTGATGGAACAAAATATACTTGTATCCAGACAGATGCTGCAATAAACTCTGGAAACAGTGGAGGTGCTTTAATAAATAGTGATGGTAAAGTAATTGGAATAAATACTTTAAAATTATCAGGAACAGGTGTTGAAGGAATCGGTTTTGCCATTCCAATTAACTCAGCTACAGATGTAATTAATCAATTAAAAGATCATCAAAAAGTATTAAGACCTTATATAGGTATTACGGGAATTAATCTTGATGAACAAACTGCAAAAAGATATAAACTAGAAGTTGGCGTATATATAAAAAGCATTGAAGATTTTTCACCTGCAGAAAAAGCTGGTTTAAAAGCTGGAGATGTAATAGTGAAAGCTGAAGGAAAGTCTATCACTACAATGGATGAATTAAATGAAATCAAAAATTCACATCAAATTGGAGATACTATAACTTTAACTGTTAATAGAAATGGTAGTGATAAAGATATTACTGTAACACTTGAAGAAACACCTTAATTCTTAATATAAAATTAATAATTAATTATCAATTTTTCACTTTTAATTCACACAATGAACAAAATTAATTGATATATTATAAGCATAGTCAGTAAACAAAACTGATTACAACAAACATCCCCTTTTATTTTCGAAAGACCTAAGTTTAAACTTAGGTCTCATTTTTATATAAAAATAAAAAAGATAGATATATAAAATATCCATCTTACATTATTATTATATCTTTCTCATTTGTGTTGCTTTTATTTCCATATGCAAATATTACATAAATAACATTATCTTCACCTATAAAATATTCTGATATATTATCCAGCTTATATATATCACTACTTGAATTTCTTGGATAAACTTGGTAACCTAATTGTGCAAGTTCATTTACTTTACTTTCAACACTTTTTATTTCTGATCTTATTTTATTTCCAGCATCTTGTCTTGAAATATTTTTTAAATTTAACAAATCTTCAAATGTAACTTTCTTTTGAGTAAGTAAATTATAATTATATGTTTGTATAATTTCTCTTTGAGTATTTTCTCCTTCTTTTAATGTTGATCTAACTACTAAAGATAATATATCATTTGTAACATATGCACAATATTCAACATTATATATAATATTTTGACTTTGTGTACTTAATATAGATTTTGCTTTTTGCTCAAATGTATCTTTTATATCTTGATTAAAACCTTCTATTACTGTATTTTTTATGTTTATATATGGAATATTTACATCTAAATTATAATCACTTACTTTATTACTTTTATTTGAATATCCTGTATATACAATTTGTTGTGACTCATCTATTCTATCTATTTTGTAGCCAGAATTTTTCAAATAATTTACTTGGTTTTTAAATATATTATCAAAATCTTCTTTATATCTTTGCAATATACTTGTATCTATTTCTGGCTCTTTATCTGGTAAGTTTTTTACAATTTGAATTATACCTGTTGCAACTACAGCTACTATACATACTGCTATAATTATTATATACATCATTTTTAATTTTTTATTTTTTTCTCTTTCATCTTCTAATCTTATATTCATATTTTTCTTTTTGTTATTATCTAACAATTCTCCTTTCATTTGTAGTTTATATATAAATCTTATACTATTAATTTATCATTGTCAATAGTTAAATAATGATTTTTTTCATATTTAGCTTTTGTTGCTAATCCTCCTCTTATATGCCTTTCAGCTTTATTTTCATCAAGAATTTTTCTTACTTCTTTGGCTAATATTGGATTTATCTTTTCTAATCTTTCAGTAACATCTTTGTGTACAGTACTTTTACTTATTCCAAATTTTTTTGCTGTTCCTCTAACTGTATCTTTCGAATCTATTATATATTGTGCTAATTTTCTTGCACGTTCATCTATCATAACATTTTTCACCTGTACAACCCCCAATAAGAATACTTTTTGTTTAATTGTATTCTTATCTTAAGATTTTAGAACAGAAAAAGTACTTACAAATGTAAGTACTTTTTCATTAATTTTTAGTTTTTAATCTTAAATATCCTAATTCTTCCCATTCGTTATATGCTAAGTTTAATCTAAATACAACTTTTGGCTTTGCTCCTGCTCTATTCTTATCAACTACACAAGCATAATACCTTACATCTGGATTTTTTGACCTTTCTAAATCAAAACACTCTGTTGGGACTTCTTCATAAGAATATTCATATAATCCTAAATCATCATTATGTATTTGTTTTATTAAGCATAATGTATCTAAAACTTCTTTCACTGTTCTACATGCAGCCAAATCATTTACATCCAAATTTAATGGTGATCTATCACTTTCTGTTAATTGTAAAGATGATCCTATAAATATATTCAAATTTTGTGCTAAATTTGATAAAATTGTTGCTGTTTTCTTTAATTCTTCACTATTTCCTATGTTTTCTGTATCTGGTTTTAATGTATCATAAAACATATATTCAATCTTTTCTTTATAATAATAATTTAATATTATTTTTTCCAACTCATCATTTGTATGATCTGTTATATTAACAAAAAATATTTGATTATCTTTTTGAGTTTGAATCCAATTTGTAACTGCTATAACATCTCTAAATTGTGATGAACATTCTAATAACCTTTTTGTAAATTTTTCCAAACTTTCATTTTCATATCTTAATACATATCCATTCTCATCAGTTTCAACGTTTTTGTCTTGATCTGCCTTATATTTAAACTCCAATATCTCACCTTCTGTTATTCTTAACTTATATCCATGTAATTCTTGAATCTCTTTGTTATTTACTATAGTTGTTATTAAGCACAACTTCATTTTTTCTTCTGACATCTCATTTGATACTATCAATACTTTCTTTTTGTGTTTATATGCTATATATGTTGCAATATCTATTGTAAATCTACTTTTTCCTGAGTTTGATGGCATTGCATATGACATTGTTTCACCTTTTCTTATTCCTTTAAATACACTGCTTAATATTGGAAATGGAAGTGTTAATCCTGAATTTAAATTATTTTCGCCAGATAATAAGAAATCTGTTACATTTGTACTTAATATTGATCTTTTAAATTTTTCTGTTGTTGTTATTTGTACAATTGCATCTTTTACCTCTTGAATTGTCATTCTATCATATAATTCATAATCAACAATTTCTTCAAAACTGGTTAAAAATTCAACTGATTTAGGATTTCTAAATTCAATAAAATCATTTTCGTTATCTTTACATATAATGAACATATCAGAATCCTTGCTTGCTTCCCTAAATAATATAGGAAAGACTTCACTAGTTAAAATTTCAAACTTTTCTTTTTCTAAAAGTCTTTGAAAATCAAGAACTTGTATATAAGCTACACCATTTCTAATAATTTTCATACGTTCATCTCCTTGAATATCTATACTATCATAAATGAGAATTACTAACAAGTATCATATAACTTTTATTTAGTTATTTTTTTCATTTCTATTTTACGTTCTATTGTTTTGCATTCACTGCTCATTTGGGCATTCTTGCGGCACTGGTAATGTTTGTCGGCGGTACGTTTGCTGTTATTGTGCCGACTCCCAACGGGGCGGGACCGTGGCATTTTGCTATCATGGAGATGATGATGCTTTACGGAGTAAATGTGACGGATGCCGGAATCTTTGCCCTGATTGTACACGGTATTCAAACCTTTTTGGTTGTTTTATTGGGTGTGTACGGCTTGGCTGCTCTGCCGTTCACCAATAGACATCGGGCGTAAATTTTTAGCTAAAAGTGTATATTCTTACATGTTTTTGCCAACCTCCTTTGTCATCTGAAAACTTTTCCATAACTTGGCACTGTTTAATTATTAGATTTAAAATCGTTTTAAAATATTTATTATGAGTACCATTCTTTCTTTAGCTCCACAAAATGTGTG
>OLGB01005378.1_pt1 | contig 10091 bp, 8 predicted proteins | sample 1605691 | NCBI WGS metagenome assembly OLGB01 (sample SAMEA3888925, study PRJEB22519) | human gut metagenome | biome: human gut; feature: human-associated habitat; material: faeces | place: Denmark | collected 2010
ATGGGGCATTTGAAATGATACCCTCCCATATTACTGAAAAAGCCGATGAATAAAGGTACTCATCGGCTTTTTATTTAGGGAGGCATTGAGCTATTTTTTGAATACCTGACCATTGTGATTATTGTACCAATCTTTATTTTCTTTGCCGCCACTGGTCACCCAACTGACGAAATTGGTGTATACATCTTTAACGTTTTTGTATTCTAAAGGCCATGCGAAATCTGTTGGAATAACCACACCCCATGCTAAGTTTTCAGAGCTTAGGTAATAGCGCTTTTCTTCTGCGGAAGACTTGTCATTTCCTTGTCCGAACAACTTGGTATTGCCCAAATCGGTAGGTGCATGACCTGCCACGTGCACTTCTGTACGTTTGGTCTTAGCGTCCGCTGCTCTTGATATAACAAATAAGTCAAGCAGATTGATATTGAGATCCTTAGGCTTTACAGCACCTTTCTTGAATTCTATGGATATTTCAAATTTAACGCCATTCTTATTGTTGCTATTGTTTGCAAGGGTATTGACATAACTTCTGTCGTTTTCAGAATTGCCTATAAAGCGATGTGCGTCATTGCAAATGATAACTACGGGATTGCTTTGATTGGATTCAAAGTTTATCGGAGTGGCATTGCTTGTTACGCCTTCTACAATGCCTTTCAGTTCTACAACATTGGAAGCTGTAAATCCCAGGAATTGAATACCGACACCGAGTTTCTTACTTGCGCCTACAGCTTGTAGGGTTCCATTGAGTGTGTATACTCCTACAGAGCCGTCTTCATGCTGGGCAAAAGTTACTTTGTCTATAGTGGTTACGATGTCGTTCAAATCAAAGTCACCGTAAGTAGGCCAATTGTCTTCGAATGCAAAAGTATAGTTGGTTGCATCTTCAACGATGATCGGAAATTCCGGATCGCTTGGGTCACCGCCTTCATTGCCACCATTGATAATACCGCTACAAGATTCGATGGAATGTTTGGATTCATCATAGCCGGTCGTGGCGCATGTGACATCAAGTTGCCATGAGGGATAATTTTCTGCATATTTCCCTTCAAATACCAGATTACCGCTGATGCTGGTTTTGCCACGGCTATTTAATGTGAATTGGCGGGCTTTTATCATGGATATGTCACCTTGTTCGCCTACAATGCTGTTGGGGGAGTTGCCTAGGGTGAAATTGTCGGTTTTAATGATCGAACTGTTTTTCATCTTGACATTAACCTTTTGATTGCAGGTGATGTTCGGAACAGGAAGCCATTCGTTCGTTGTTTTACTCCAGTCACTTGTAATAGAACCATTGTCCAAAATCAAATTCACGAAAGTAAATTCATTTCTGATGATAAATGCGCAACTATTATATATCTCACCTACTGCTGTATTATAGAAATCAGTAAGTTGGATAAGGCCATCATTATAAACTGAAGCGCCATTATTCCATGTCGTTCCTGCCAAAGTGGCTTGATAATGATTGATGAAACTTGCCGTACCTGTATTGTTGTTGGTTGCAAGTGTTCCGTTGAATTTGACATCACCATAGTTGAATATCTGACTACCGTTGATCAGGATATCTTCGCAATCTTCTATGTATGATTTGTTTAGGATGGTGGTGTTTACAAACTCTAGTTTATTTGCGCTCAATACACCGTAGTTAAATACTTGAGCATTATTGAAGCGAGCGGTTTCAGTAACTTTGATATTTCCGTTTTCGCCAATATATATTTCCGGTGCTCCTCCTTCATTTACTAAAACGTTTGTTGCATCAATGGAACCATAAACTTTAGTTGAACATCCTAAATTGAAGGTGCCACCTTTTGATTCAATGCTTCCTCCGCTCTGAATAGTAAGGGTGTTTTGGGGTTCGATTGTGAAATCGCTTGTACCAATTATTTTACCGCCATTCATGATATAAATATCAAGCCTGGAGGTTAGTTTTTTACCAGAGGCGGATAAATCCCATACTCCCTGAACGAATACGGTTGCTCTGCCGTTATCTCCGTAAACTCTTAAAATATCTTTAAAAGGAGCGTCTTCTGTATATTCCGTTCCGATAATGAATTTAGCTCCGGCGTTTAATGCTCCCGGATTATACTGGACATAGCCGTCTGAAACAGCGGGTACTTCAGGTATTATCTTTGTTTCATCATAAAGAGGCTTGAGGTCTTCGCTGTCCTTATGAGCCGGTTCCACAAAACCTGCTCGTTTAGCAGCTTCGAATGCTGAACCTGTATTTCCTGTGGCTTTTGTATCAACTCCGGTATAGTACAACTTGCAATCCATTGAACCGCCATTTTCCGGAACTGCACGTGCGTAAACTTCTTTTCGTTGCTTCGGGTCTGTCTGACGAATGTATAGTTTTTCAATGGTTGTAGGTACATTGATTTCTGCAATGTAACTTGCATTCTTGTTTGCTACACCTGCTGCAATAGGAGTTGCGTCTTCATCATGCAATGGATTGGTGGCAAATACTTCAATCAAGTACTTATACTGACCATTGAAATCATCTTTTACCTCAACATTGAGCTTTACGGGGCTAATCATGGTCCAGCCAAAGCCATCCGGGGCTGCAAAGCCTTCCCCAAAAGGATTTTCTGCTGGTGGTGTCTGCGGTTCCTTACTGGGATCGTACACATCATCCGCACAACTGGCTAAGAACATGGTACTTACCACGGCAGCCATTACTGATAATCGGTTAATTAGTTTCATACTTGATAGAGTAATATGTATTGGATTATTGTCTATTTTCCATTATTAACTGTCGAAAATGTACATTTCTTGCATATTCTCGCCACAAAGGTAATGATAAATTTGATATAATAACACAAAAGTTGATTTTTTGTTTCAGTATAATGCTTTATTTGCTAAAAATGAGTATGATATACGCAAATTGGGAACTTGTAAAATCTGTCCAGCGGTTTTCTCGGATATGCAAAACGAAACGGGATTATAGCCAACAGAAGATTTTTGTTGCTATACCCCGTTGATTTTAGACTAAATATTTTGAAAATTTACTATTTCGTGATTTCTCCCGCAAGATCGGAATTCATGCGGTAGCGGATTTCGGCTTGGTTAAGTCCATGTCCGAGGAGGAACATGAGTTTGGTTACTGCACATTCGGGTGTGCTGTCATAACCGCTGACGACGCCTGCCTGAAGAAGATGCAGCCCGGTTTCGTAGCGTTCCATTTCGACTGCTCCGCGCTGGCACTGGGTGATGTTTACAATAATGATGCCACGTTCGGTAGCTTCTTTCAGCTGGCGGATAAACCATTCTTTTTGAGGAGCATTGCCGGAACCGAAGGTTTTGAGCACAACGGCTTTCAGGCCGGGGACGTGGAGGACTGAATTGATGATGCTCTCCTGAATGCCGGGGAAAAGGGTGAGCATGACGACATTGGTGTCGAACAGATAGTGGGGTTTCATAGGACGCGCAGGGTCGGGACGGCGAATGATGTGGGCATCATATTTGATGTGGATGCCTGCATGTGCCAGCGAGGGATAATTGAAAGAGCGGAATGCGTTGAAGTTTTCGGCATTTATCTTGGTGGTGCGGTTTCCGCGCATTAGCTCGTTCTCGAAAAAGATACATACTTCGGGAACTACGGGAGCGCCGTCCGGATTCTTGGCGGCAGCGATTTCGATGGAGGTGATAAGGTTTTCTTTTCCGTCGGTACGCAGGGTGCCGATGGGGAGTTGTGAGCCTGTGAGAATGACGGGTTTGGCAAGATTCTCAAGCATGAAGCTAAGGGCGGAGGCTGTGTAGGCCATGGTGTCGGTTCCGTGAAGGATGACGAAGCCGTCGAAGTAGTCGTAGTTGTAATTGATTATCTTTACGATTTTCGCCCAGAGGGAGGGCTCCATGTCGGAGGAATCAATAGGGGGATCGAATTGGTAGGAGGAGATGCGGTAGTTGAAACGTTTCAGTTCGGGGACATGCTTGAGGAGGTGGTCGAAATTAAAGTTTTCGAGTGCGCCGGTCTCAGGATTTTCTATCATACCAATGGTGCCACCGGTATAAATCAGCAATACGGATGGATAGTCGTTTTTCATAAACATAACCGGAGTTTGATTGTTTTGGGCGCAAAGATAGTGAAAAAATGATATTTGCGCGAATTAGGGTTGGCTACTTCATCTCATTTATCATTCTTATTATGATTTCGTATAGTTGAGGGAGGTCTTCTTTACAGATTCTAAAAATTTCATCAGCATCTACATCAAAATAATGATGAACAATAATATCTCTCATTCCCATAACGTCTTTCCAATTCACAGCAGGATAATTCACTAACAATTCTTTATCCGTAATTTTATCCAGATTCTTCACACTTTCACCCACTGCGATCAATTTCATACAAACACTATCCAATAAAATAACACCATTTTCAGTATCCAAAAAATCATGAACAGAAGTAATGCCACTTACCCGCTTCAGTAAAATCTCCAATGTTTTCTCTAACAACTGTATGGTCTCTCTGACCAATTCCTTATCATACATAGAGTCCCTCCCTTTCTATCCGTTTATGTAGCGCAGCATTCATGTGCTCCCTTAGGCGGACAATATCCACAGAACACCCTAACAACCTCTCCAATTCATTCTTTAAATGCGATAAAGCAAACAATCCCACTGTTTTTCCCTCAAAAAACACATCCACATCACTATCCGAAGTCTGCTCCCCACGTGCTACAGAACCAAATATTCCCAAACGTGAAATTCCATAACGATCTCCTTCTGTCATTTTAAAATGTCTCAAAATCGCTATTATTTCCTGTGTTGTTTTCATATCTGAATGATTTACACAAAAATAGGACATTTGTACGAATCCATCAAGTAAAAATTATCATTTTCTTAAAACTAAGGCATTAAATTCAATTTTCCAGGCAAGACACACTCCTCCCACCCCCGAAGGGGCACGTCCTGAGTCTCCCGGGATCCATCCTAAACTGAACCCTTAGGTCAATTCCTCCAAAATTGTCTCCACATCCGCCAATTCTTCTTCCCCCCTTCCCATCTTCCTCAATTCCTCCAGCATGCTTCGGGCCCGTTCCGCACATTCCTCTTCTTCCACATAATAATAACAGCAGGCCAGCAATTTCACACTTTCCACCGAAACGGCCAGGCGATCCACCTCCACCCGGCATTCTCCGTACTCCCGGCAAAGACGCAAAATTTCTTGTACCAACTGTTTCATATTATTAATCAACATCATGAATATCGTGCAATCACCTGATTGTATATCAATACTTTCACTACTTCCCGATACATTCATACACGAACCCTTGTTCTTTCAGCTCTACTGCATCATAAATATTCCGCCCATCGAGCAGGATACACTGCTTCATCAGTTTCTTCAGTACATTCCAGCCAGGCAAGCGAAATTCCTTCCATTCCGTCAACAACAAAAGTGCATCTGCGTCTACCACGGCATCATACATATCTCTCGCGTATTCCACCCGGTCACCCACTCTGCGCCGGCACTCCGGCATAGCTATAGGATCATACACCCGTACCTTTGCTCCGGCCCCGGTCAGCAAACCGATCATCACCAAAGCTGTAGCTTCACGCATATCGTCCGTCTCAGGCTTGAAAGCCAGACCCCAGATTGCTATGGTTTTTCCCGCCAGATCCGGATAATATTTCGCCAACTTATGAAATAAAACCGTTTTCTGGGTCTCGTTCACCTCTTCCACAGCCTCCAATACCCGCATCCGATAACCATTCTTTTCCGCCGTTTTTATCAATGCTTTTACGTCTTTCGGGAAACAGGAACCGCCATACCCACAGCCCGGATAAAGGAACTTACTGCCAATCCGGCTATCCGCCCCGATCCCCTTCCGTACCATATTCACATCAGCACCGACCAGCTCACACAAATTAGCGATATCGTTCATAAAACTGATCCGCGTTGCCAGCATCGAATTGGCCGCATACTTGATCATCTCTGCCGACGGGATATCCGTGAAAATCAAACGGTAGTTATTCATCATAAAAGGCTTGTAAAGCTTCTCCATCAGCCGCCGTGCCTCTTCCGACTCCACACCGACCACCACACGGTCCGGTTTCATAAAATCGTCCACGGCATTACCCTCCTTCAGAAACTCCGGATTCGAAGCCACATCAAAACCCACTTCTACTCCACGCTTATCCAACTCTTCCTGAATTACCGCCTTTACTTTCCGGGCCGTTCCGACAGGTACCGTACTTTTGGTTACGACCAAAATGTATTTATTTATTCCCCGTCCGATTGTACGGGCCACCTCCAGCACATATTTCAGATCGGCACTCCCATCCTCGTCAGGGGGAGTCCCAACGGCACTGAAAACCACTTCCACTTCATCCAACACCTCTGCCAGATCGGTAGTAAACCTCAGACGTCCCGCCTGAAAATTCCGGTGTACCATATCCTCCAGGCCAGGCTCATAAATCGGAATGATCCCTTTTTTCAGGCTATCTATCTTCTCTTCCATCACATCCACACAAGTCACACTCACTCCCATCTCCGCAAAACAGGTGCCTGTCACCAGGCCGACATAACCGGTGCCTACTATTGCTATATTCATAACACGATTGATTTAAATGAAAAATCCCTTACCGGAAAAACAGTAAGGGAAAACTGGTATATAAACAAAACTATTCAGATCAAAAATGAAGCAACTACTCCAAATGATAATACGACTTAAACCAAGCCACGGTCTCCCTGACGCCTTTCCGGATGTCTTTCGAAGGTTTATACCCCATATCACGCTGTAAAGCCGAAGTATCGGCATTCGTCTGATACACATCTCCCGGCTGCATAGGCAGATATTCTTTCACAGCTTCCTTTTCGCAGGCCGCCTCCACCGCCGCGATAAAATCCATCAGCCGTACCGGCTCCGAATTGCCGATATTGTAGATCCGGTAAGGTGCCGATGAGCAGGCCGGATCGGGACATTCCGCATTCCAGGCCGGATCGGGTTCGGCCACCCGGTCGATACAACGGATTACACCCTCCGCAATATCGTCGATATACGTAAAATCCCGAAGCATATCCCCCTGATTGAACACTTTAACCGGCCGGTCATGCAAAATGGCATCTGCAAACAGGAAAGGGCTCATATCCGGACGCCCCCAGGGACCGTAAACCGTAAAGAAGCGCAAACCCGTCACCGGGATTCCATACAGATGACTATAGGCATGTGCCATCAGCTCATTACTCTTCTTCGAAGCCGCATACAGACTTACCGGATGCGCGATACTATCCTTTTCAGAAAACGGAACCTTCCCGTTCAACCCGTACACACTGCTCGAACTGGCAAACACCAGATGTTCCACCCGGTTCCAGCGACAACACTCCAACACATTGAAAAATCCGTCGATATTACTCTCAATATAAGCCCGGGGATTCGTAATTGAATACCGCACGCCCGCCTGAGCCGCCAAATGGCAAACCCGGCCGAACCGCTCATTCACGAACAGCATCTCCATAGCCTGACTGTCCTCCAGATTCATACGGATAAACCGGTAAGCCGGCCACTTCCGGCTCTGCAACAGTTTATACCACCCCACCTCTTCCTTCACAATACCGCACTCTGCAAGCCTTCCGTATTTCAACTCCACCTCATAATAATCGTTGATATTATCCAACCCCACCACCTCGTCTCCCCGTTCCAGCAGACGCTGCACGACATAAGACCCGATAAACCCGGCTGCGCCGGTGACCAGTATTTTCATCTTTCATTCACTTTTAAACGTCACCTCATCCGTCCGCGGATTGTAAACTTTTTACGTAACAGATACACTATTTTCCGTTTCCCCTGTTGTTCTATCCACCCGATCGGTTTACTTTCCACTCCCCGATATTGCGCGAGGCGGCATCGAAAGAGACACCTGCCCTGACCAGCGTACGGCCGTCGGCGGTGTAGGGGATCAGGTAGCCGCAGCAATCGATCTGCTCCAAGGCGGCATCGGCACTGCCGTCGAGCTTGAACTCAAAAACGTAAATATAGTTTCCGGTCTTCACCACGGCATCCGCACGACCGCGGGCACTGCGCACCTCTGCATCGCAGAACTGCCCCATCAGCGTAAACACAATATAGAAAATCACCTGATAATGACGCTCGGTCTTATCGTTGAGTTCGTACGGAATACCGGCGAAAAAGGCACGCAGACGTTCCATAAAACCATCCACATCTCCGGCTTCCAGTTCACGGATAAAACGTTCGATATAAAAACCAGTACGGTCGTCCGTTACAGGAGTATAGAAAGACACCAGAAAATTCATGAAACCGTATTCCACCTCTTCGTTCGGGAAACCAAGCGTATAGTTACGGAACCGGGAATCGTATGACTTGATCGTCAGGTAACCGCTCTGATAAAGCAGAGGCACCGGATTTCCCGAATCGGCACGGTATTCCGAAAAACCACTAGCCTTCACCTCAACCCCTTCGATCAATTCCCGAAGGTCGTAATCACTTGCCTGCAACAGCTCCACAAGAAAAGTTGGCGTTCCCGTCTGAAACCAGTAATTCCCGAACTCCTGCTTACTCAACGCAGAAAGTACACTGAACGGATTAAACATACCGGGTGATGAAGGATGAAAATGATAGCCGTCATACTGTTCTCCCATTTTCGCCAAAATCTCCTCACGGCTTTCCCCCTCAGCCCCCTGCATCGCCTCCAGTTCAGGACCGAAGTTTTGCTCCAATTCCTTCCGGGTGATCCCGCAAAGGGTTGCATAGGCCTGATCCAGACTGATATCATTCAGCTGGTTCAAGTCGCTGAAAACACTCACCTGGGAGAACTTCGTCACCCCTGTCAGGAATACAAAACGCAGGTAACGGTCGCTGCTCTTCAACACCCCGTAGAAGGCTTTCAGCGTCTTACGGTACTCATCAAGCAAAGAAGCATCCTGCAAAGCCTGCAAAAGAGGTTTATCGTATTCGTCCACCAAAACAACCACCCCACGGCCTGTCTGTTCACAAGCGCGACGGATTATACCGGAAAAACGGGTGGAAAGCGTATTTTCGGACGCCTCACTCCCATACAAGCGTTCCCAAACGGACAACCGGTTATTCAACAATGCCCATAACTGCTCCGGAGCATCATATTTCTCGGCGTTCAGGTCCAGATGCAACACCGGATACTCCAGCCAGTCCTGTTCCAGACCGGCTATGGCCAAGCCTTCAAACAGTTCCCGTTTGCCCTCAAAATAAGCCTCCAGCGTGGAAAGCAGCAAACTTTTTCCGAAACGGCGCGGACGGCTCAGAAAATAAGGCTTTCCGGTTGTGACCAGACGATAGATCAGAGCCGTCTTGTCCACATAAACATAACCTTCACGACGTATATTTTCAAAGGTCTGGATGCCGATAGGCAATTTGCGCAACTGAGTATTCATAAGACCGGAATTTATGCGTTTATGATGCAAAGATAAACCTTTATCAGAAAGTATACTTACCGCTTTCTCTATTTTCTTCTTAAAAAAACAAACGATACCTCAAATTAATCAACCAAGCGCTTTCATTCACTTTTAAACGTCACCTCAGCCATCCGCGGACGTACAAACTCCAGCGTCCGCGCCAGTCCCTCTCCCAGCGTATAGAGAGCCTTAAAACCCGTCGCCAAAGCCTTCGAAGCGTCAAAACTCCGTATTTGTAAATCATTTCATATCAATGATTTACGCACAAAACGGTAGAAAAGTGAAGACGTAGATTCTATGGACGATAAAAAAGTCGAAGATTTAACACTTTTAACTTTTTGAAACCACAAAAGACATAAAATGTGCAGAATTTGATTTACTTTTACAGCATAAAGAAAAGTCATCTTCGATGGTGGTATTAAACTGCGACGGGCTGTCGCAGTTTTACTTTGGGAAACATACTGGCTTTGGGGTATAAGTTCGGAGGCGATGATTAGACCATATTTTTATTGCGCGCATGAGATTATGTCAAGGGTAAGAAATCTCGAACCTCTATTAGCTCAGTCGTGTTGATGATGCGAAAGAGATATAATGAGCTATCGGATAACAATTTCGGAGCGTAAACTGGTGCTAATTTGCTATCTCGACATCTATTTAGGGATATTCAGTAAATGTCCCTAAAAAGTAAGATGGCATATAAAGTTGATAG
>OLGB01005385.1_pt1 | contig 10072 bp, 8 predicted proteins | sample 1605691 | NCBI WGS metagenome assembly OLGB01 (sample SAMEA3888925, study PRJEB22519) | human gut metagenome | biome: human gut; feature: human-associated habitat; material: faeces | place: Denmark | collected 2010
GGAACTTTCAAATTGCTACTGCCTGACGTCCGACTGCACAATAAGAAGTATTCACACTTCTATTGTATCACGGATACGAGAAAAAGAAAAGTGATGAATGTAAAAAATAGGCTGTTTTCGGCTGGAAAATGCAAAAAAAACAGTTGAAGTACAGGTGTGTACAATTTGAATACAATTTGCGGAAGAGGTTACTTTGAACGTTGCGGAACATGAAGAAAAGGTTACATGGCTGTGTTTAGGACAGACGAGGGTGTAATAGCGCGGATTAGGGTGCGCGTCTGCGGACGTGCGAAGTTCCCCTTTTGACCCCTCTGCGCGATGGAGACGGCTTCTTCTCCATCCTTTTTCCGCGTGTTTAGCCCCTTTGTGCCGCGCCTATTCTTTTTCTGTTTCTTCCCCTATCCAATACCACTGATACACCTGCAAGACCTTTGCGCCTTCCAAGTCCTTCGCGTACGGGCAGCGCATCACCCGCTGGCGATTCTGCGCAAACGACAATTCATACGTCCGCACCGTATCCCCCTGAAATCCGCGCGGCGACGGATCAACCGCCACAAACCGCTTCCGCTCCGCATTATACCCCACAATCAGCAGCGCATGGCCCACACCGTTCGTCCGCTTCATATATATATATAGCGGCGAATATCGCTCATCGTTGAGATACTGCGCCATCATTTCATCAAATGTCGCTTCAGTCAATCCACGCCGCGCCAAACCATCCACCAGCGCCGTGATTTCGTCGTACGGCTCATTCAGCGTGCGCCGCTGGGCAAGGACGCTCATATCCACCGGGGTCATATCCACGCCAAGGTAGGACAGCGCCATCGAGTACACCGCACGCGTGCACATGGTGCCGATGTAGTAGGCATAAGGCGCGCCGTAACGGTTTTCCTTCGCAGTCAGGTCAAATTCGCCTTTTTCCTCGCCCGAACGCCAGTAATCAGCGCAGAACATGTCGTCGCGCCGCGTCTGGACAATCAGGCGGACTTGCCCGCTCACGACATCCAAGCGTTCGCCGGTATCAGACTGGATGAGCAGCGCGTTTGCCTCTTCAGCGGACTGCGCCTCGCGGATGGAGGCGGGCAGCATTTCCTCCGCCCATGCCGCGCCGATAAGCGCCCAAATCAGCGCCAGTATCAGCAGGCCGCGGATTCCATGTTTCTTCAAGCCGCTCACCCCTTTCTGGCAGATTAACTTGTTCCATTATATCGCGTTTTTCGATGAATTTCAACATATTTCCGGGAATGTTGCATTTTCGCGCAGCAGGAAGCGGGTGCGCTCCGCTGATGGCAGGCACACCCGCCTCGTCAATTTTTCAAATGGTGATTCGCTTCGGAATCGGATTCGCGCTGACGGCATCCGCATTGCGCGGCAGAAATCAGCGTTTCCTCAGCATCTTCTTGAGGAACTGCCCCGTGTACGACTTTTCGCATGCGGCGACTTCCTCCGGCGTGCCTTCGCAGACGATTTCGCCGCCTTTGTCGCCACCCTCCGGGCCGAGGTCAATCAGGTAGTCCGCCACCTTGATGACATCCAGATTGTGCTCGATCACCAGCACGCTGTTGCCCGTTTCGGTCAGGCGCTGCAAAACGCCGATGAGCTTGTCCACGTCTGCCATGTGCAGCCCGGTCGTCGGCTCGTCCAAGACATAAAGCGTCTTGCCCGTCGCGCGGCGGCTGAGTTCCGTCGCCAGCTTCACGCGCTGCGCTTCGCCGCCGGAAAGGGTCGTCGATGCCTGCCCCAGCTTCATGTACCCCAAGCCGACGTCGTAGAGCGTTTCCAGCTTGCGGCGGATGCTCTCGTGATTCTCGAAGAACGTAATGGCTTCCTCGATGTTCATGTCCAGCACGTCGGAGATGTTCTTACCCTTGTAGGTCACTTCCAGCGTCTCGCGGTTGTAGCGCTTGCCCTTGCACACGTCGCACGGCACGAAAATATCCGGCAGGAAGTGCATTTCGATTTTCAGCATCCCGTCGCCGCAGCAGTTTTCGCACCGCCCGCCCTTGACGTTGAAGGAGAAGCGGTTTTCCTTGTAGCCGCGCGCCTTTGCTTCGGGGGAGGCGGCAAAGATCTTGCGAATCTGGTCAAACAGCCCGGTGTACGTCGCCGGATTCGACCGGGGCGTGCGCCCGATGGGGCTTTGGTCAATGCAGATGATTTTGTCCAGCTGTTCCACGCCCTCCATGCTGCCAAACGCGCCGGGACGGGTTTTCGCGCGGTTCAGCACCTTCGCCAAGTGCTTGTAGAGGATTTCGTTCACCAAGCTGGATTTGCCCGACCCCGACACGCCCGTCACGCAGCAAAGGCAGCCAAGCGGCACTTTCACGTCAATGTTCTTGAGATTATGCTCCTTCGCGCCGCGGATGGTCAGGAAGCCCTTCGGCTGACGGCGCACGTCGGGAATCTCGATGCGCTTCTTGCCCGACAGGTACTGCCCGGTGATGCTGTTCGGATTGCGCTTGATATCCTCCACCGTGCCTTCCGCGACGATGTTGCCGCCGTGGATGCCCGCGCCCGGCCCGACGTCCACAATCCAGTCCGCCGCGTACATCGTGTCTTCGTCGTGCTCGACGACAATCAGCGTGTTGCCCAAGTCGCGCATTTTTTTCAAGGTGTTAATGAGCTTCATGTTGTCGCGCTGATGCAGGCCAATCGACGGCTCATCCAGAATATACAGCACGCCCATGAGCGCTGAGCCAATCTGCGTCGCCAGCCGGATTCGCTGCGCCTCGCCGCCGGACAGCGACCCTGCCGCGCGCGCCAATGTCAGGTACCCCAGCCCGACGTCCTCCAGAAAGCCCATGCGCGCGTTGATTTCCTTCAAAATCTGCGCGGCAATCATGCTTTCCTTCTCCGTCAGTTCCAGCGACTGAAAGAACGCCCGCGCATCCGTGATGGACAGGCTGGACACCTCATACAAATTCTTGCCGCCGACCGTGACCGCCAGCGCTTCCGGCTTCAATCGCTTGCCGTGGCAGACGGGGCAGGGTTCTTCCGCCATGTATTCTTCATAGGCGGCTTTCATGGCTTCACTGCCTGTTTCCTCATAGCGGCGCTCCAAGGACGGAATCACGCCCTCGAACGTCGTGGAATACGTTCCCCTGCCGCTGGGCGTGTCATAGGTCATGGTCAGCTTCTCGCTGCCCGTGCCGTAGAGCAGGGCATGGATGCCCGCTTCGGGAATCTCCTGAATCGGCGTATCCATCGTGAAGCCGTACTTGTCGCATAAGGCTTGGAAATACTGCGCCGTCACGCCGTCGCCATCCGCCGAACCGAAGCCCATTGCGTTCAGCCCGCCCTGCCGCAGAGACAGCGACTTATCCGGGAACAGAATATCTGTACTTACCACCATGCGGTAGCCCAGCCCGCTGCACGCCGGGCACGCGCCATAGGGGCTGTTGAAGGAGAACATGCGCGGGCTGAGTTCCTCGATGGAGATGCCGCAGTCCGGGCAGGCGTAATTCATGGAGAAGAGCAGTTCGCCCTTGTCCATCATGTCCATGATGACCAAGCCGCCGGAGCGCTTCGTCGCCGTCTCGATGGAATCCGCCAGACGGCTCTGGAACTCCTTGCCGGGGCGGACAATCAGGCGGTCAACGACGATTTCAATCGAGTGCTTCTTCTTTTTGTCCAGCGCCGGCACTTCTTCCAGCCGATACAGCTCGCCGTCCACCCGCACGCGCGCGAAGCCGCTTTTGCGCGCCTCCTCGAACACTTTGACATGTTCGCCCTTTTTGCCGCGGATGACGGGCGACAGCACCATCAGCTTCGTGCCTTCGGGGTAGGCGACGATTGCGTCCACCATCTGGTCAACGGTCTGCTGGCGGATTTCCTTGCCGCACTTCGGGCAATGCGGATGCCCCACGCGCGCATAAAGCAGGCGCAGATAATCGTGGATTTCCGTCACCGTGCCGACGGTCGAGCGCGGATTGCGGCTGGTGGTTTTCTGGTCAATGGAGATAGCGGGGGACAGGCCGTCAATCTGGTCAACATCGGGCTTCTCCATTTGCCCCAGAAACTGCCGCGCATAGCTGGACAGGCTTTCCACATAGCGCCGCTGTCCCTCGGCATAAATGGTATCGAACGCCAGCGAGCTTTTGCCCGACCCGGACAGCCCCGTAAACACAACGAGCTTGTCGCGCGGGACGGTCAGGCTGACATTGCGCAGGTTATGTTCTCTTGCGCCGCGAATGATGATTTGGTCGTTCATCGTTGCAATCCTCCTTGGCTTAGGAACACAGTATAGCACATTTTGTCCTTACCATGCAAGGCGAACACGAACAAATATTTTCGTATGAAGGCTTCAAGAGGCGGAAAATGCCAGCGACGGCATCCGTGCGGGGAATTTTTTTGCGGAAGTGTTGACACGCCAAGGGAACAGTGTATAATAATAGTAATAAAGGAGGTTGTTCCTATGAAAAACAAATGGTTCGTGTCTCTGCTGATGGTTGTTGTGATGATGTGTGCCTGCTGGACGGGTGCGGTGGCGGAGGAGGTGCGGAAAACGTTCACGTCCGGGGCTTACAGCTGTGTACTGCTGGACGATGGAACGGTGGAAATTGAAAGGTACTACGGCTCTGCAACAGATTTTGTGATTGCCGATACGATTGATGGGACCAACTCCGTTACTTCCATTGGCAACTACGCATTTTTCGCGTGTGACTCCCTGACCAACATTACTATTCCCGATTCTGTTGTACAAATTGGTGCAAATCCCTTCGCATATTGTGGAAACCTGAGGAGCATTTCTGTGTCTCCTGACCATCCATATCTTGCCGTTATTGATGGCGTTTTATTTCAAAAAGCCGATAAAATCCTGATTGCCTATCCCGCCGGTATTAAATCCACAACATATAGCATTCCATATGGAATCACCACCATTGGTGACAGTGCGTTCTACAACTGCTCGTCCCTGAAATCCGTTACCATTCCGGATACCGTTACTTCAATTGGTAACGACACATTCTACTGTTGCTCTTCCCTGACCAGCATTGCCATTCCCAATTCTGTCACCTTCATTGGTGATGACGCATTCTTATGGTGCGATTCCCTGAGAAGTGCTGTCATCTCTGATTCCGTCACTTTCATTGGTAATCACGCATTTTTCATGTGTATTTACCTCACTTTAACAGTTCCTCGCAACTCCTATGCTGCCGAGTACGCCAAAACCAACGACATCCCCTACAACTATTCCGATGCCAACGACTGGCTGAACAATTAACACTACAACAAAATCCCCCTTTGCCGCCTTGCCCCGCACACTTACCGGGGGCAAGGCGCTTTTTCTTCCCCCTTGCAGTCCTCCCGCGAAAGTGGTATGATAGAAAGCAGAACGCAAGGAGGCGGCGAAGATGGAGCGCATCCGCAAAATTCCTGATGACAGCGACCGCGTATCCCCCGACGAGGACGACGAGGACATGTCGCCCTATGAACCGACGTACCGCGATGGCAGCGCGAAAAACGAGTGCTGGCGCGACGACGACGGCTGATTATCCCCCGAAAGGAGAAATCCCCATGCTGACCATTGATTTTCTGACGGACTATGTGTGTCCGTTCTGCCTTGTGACGAAGGAAAACCTCCGCGCGGCGCTGAAAACGCTGCACCAAGAGGCGGAAATCATCGAGCATCCGTATGCGCTGACCCCCGAAGGCAGCGAGGCGACCGACATCTGCGACGAGGAGCATCGGGCATATTTCGCGCGGCTGAAAGAACCCGCGGAGACGGTCGGGCTGAACATGCAGCTTCCGCCGGAAATCCGCCCGCGCCCAATGACGTATCTGGCGTTTGAAGGGGCGGTGCTGGCGGAAAAATCGGGCAAGCACGAGGCGTGGAGCGACCGGGTTTACCGCGCGTATTGGGTCGAGGGGCGCGACATCGGGCAAATTGACGTGCTGTGCGTGCTGGCGGCGGACATCGGGCTGAACGCGAACGAAATGCGTCAGGCGCTGGAAAACCGCACCTACGCGGACGACGTGAAGGCCGCCATCCAAAACACGCTGGACACCTATCATCCGCGCGGCGTGCCGATTCTATTCGTCAACGGGCAGCGCATCCGCTTGCGGGCGTACACGCTGCCGGAAATGACGGACGTGCTGCGCGGCGTGATTCCGGCGGAAGAAAATCAGGAGGAAACGGGCTGCTCCGCGGACGGATGCCGCCTGAATTGGTAAGCAATGCAAGCATTAACACATCGGGTGCAGTATTATGAAACCGACCGCATGGGCGTGACGCACCACTCGAATTATATCCGCTTCATGGAGGAAGCGCGCGTGGCGTATCTGGAGCAGCTCGGCTTCCCGTATGCGGAACTGGAGCGCCGCGGGGTGATTTCGCCCGTGACGGCGGTAAACTGCAAGTATCTGGCGACGACGACGTTCGACGACCGCATCACGGTGGATGTGCGCGTGGAGGCGTTCAACGGCGTCGTGCTGACGATTGGCTACGACATGACGAAGCAGGACGGAACGCGCGTATTCACCGGCACGTCCGAACACTGCTTCTTGAATCCCGAAGGGCATTTCATTCGGCTGCGGCGCGATCAGAAGGAGTTTTACGAGATGCTGATGCGCGAGCTGAACGTCCATCATCCAGCAGAAGGAGAAACATCGCATGAATAACCAGACGACAATTGGCATTCTTGGCTCCGGCACATGGGGCATTGCGCTGGCACGGCTGCTGCACCGCAACGGGCACGATGTGACCGTGTGGTCAAAATTCCCGAAAGAAATCGAAAATCTGTCTGCTACGCGCACGCATCCCGCGCTGCCGGGGCTGGTCATCCCCGAAACGGTGCATTTCACCTGCGATTTGCAAACAGTGGCGAGCGGCAAGGATATTCTGCTTTTCGCCGTGCCGTCTATCGCCATTCGGCAGACGGCGGAAAGCGCGCGCCCGTTCATCCCGGACGGACAGATTATCGTGGATGTTGCCAAGGGCATTGAGCCGGACACACTCATGACCATGACCGAGGTCATCCGCGACGAATTGAGCAAGGACGGGCAGCATGACCATGTGAAGCTCGTCGCGCTGTCCGGCCCGACACATGCGGAGGAAGTCGCGCTCGACATGCCGACCTCCATCGTATCCGCCTGCACGGACATGCAGGTGGCGGAAACGGTGCAGGACGTGTTCATGAACACCTGTATGCGCACCTACACGAACACGGACGTGCTCGGCGTGGAGCTGTGCGGCGCGATGAAGAACATCGAGGCGCTCGCCGTCGGCATTTCCAGCGGGCTGGGCAACGGCGACAACGCCCGCGCCGCCCTCATCACGCGCGGCATTGCCGAAATCAGCCGTCTGGGGCTGAAAATGGGCTGCGCGGAGTACACGTTCGGCGGACTGGCGGGCATCGGCGACCTCATCGTGACCGCAACATCCATGCACAGCCGCAACAACCGCTGCGGCATCCTCATCGGACAGGGTGTTCCGCCGCAGGAAGCCGTTCGGCAGGTCGGCACGGTGGAGGGCATCAACGCGCTGCCCGCCGCGATGCAGCTGATGGAGCGCTATCAGGTGGAAATGCCGATTGCCAAGGCGGTGAACGCAGTCGTGAAGGGCGAAATCAGCGCGAAGGACATGGCGCTGGCGCTCATGACGCGCGACAAGACGAGCGAAGTGCGTCAGAGCGAATTGGCGGTGCGCTTCGAGAGCGCCCTCATGCGCCACATTTCCGGCGGCATCATGCGCCGCGTGATGGTCATCGGGGAATTTGCGGACTTGTCGCACGAGGCGATTGCGTTCCTGACCCGCGCGAAGGACGAGGGCGGACACCTGACGGTCGCGCTGACCGGATGTGCGCAGGATATGCGGAAAAGTTCGCTGCTGGCGCTGCGGTGTGTTGACCGCGTGTTGGAATTGGAGACGGAGAAACTGACGCTGCCAGAGCTGATGCGCCTGTACCGCATTGAGGTGCTGGTGCTGGCGAAGGGGCAGGACGTGCCGGAGATGCTTCCGCCGACGGTGAAGGTGAAGTACCTCTAAGCAGCGGGTTCAACCCAATAAACACGCGGGCATTGTATGCAGTTGTCACCAACTGAATCGCGAAAAGGGAGTCCAGAGGGTCGAAGACCCTTTGGCGGGTGCAGGGCAGAGCCCTGCCGGAGTCCAGAGGCAGAGCCTCTGGCGCCTCCCCACGTCCTCCCATAAGAAAGGAAAAAAACGGATGCAAGCACAGGAAACCCTGCGGAAGTACTTTGGGCACGAGGCGTTCCGACCGGGGCAGGAGGTCATGGTGAATGCGCTGACGCACCACCGGGACGCACTGGGCGTCATGCCAACGGGCGCGGGGAAATCCATGTGCTATCAGGTGCCGGCGTTGATGATGCCTGGGGTCGCGATTGTTATTTCGCCGCTGATTTCGCTGATGGCAGATCAGGTGGCGGCGCTCAAGAGCGCGGGCGTTCCAGCTGCGTACCTCAACAGCTCACTCACCCCGCGTCAGATGGAGCTCGCCATGCAGCGCGCGCGGCAGGGCGCGTACAAAATCATCTACGTCGCCCCGGAGCGCCTCGAAACACCCTCATTTCAGGCAATGGCGCAATCCATGCCGATTTCCCTGCTTGCGGTGGATGAGGCGCACTGTGTCTCCCAGTGGGGGCAGGATTTTCGCCCGGTGTATCTGCGTATCGCGGATTTCGTCGATTCGCTGCCCACCCGCCCGGTCATGGGCGCATTCACCGCGACCGCAACCGAGCGCGTCCGGCAGGACATCATCCGCCTATTGCGCCTGCAAAACCCGGAAACGGTCACGACCGGCTTCGACCGCCCGAACCTCTACTTCGAGGTCATCCGCCCCAAGAACCGTGATGCTGCCCTCATGGATATTCTCCGCCGGAAACGCGACGAAAGCGGCATCGTCTACTGCGCAACGCGCAAGGCGGTCGAGCAGGTCTGCGATAATCTGATTCGCGCGGGCATCGACGCGACGCGCTATCACGCGGGATTGAGCGACGAGGAGCGCAAGGAGAATCAGGAGAAATTTCAGTACGACACCTGCCCGGTGATGGTCGCGACGAACGCGTTCGGCATGGGCATCGACAAATCCAACGTGCGGTTTGTCATCCACTACCAAATGCCGCGCTCGATGGAGGCGTACTATCAGGAAGCCGGGCGCGCCGGACGCGACGGCGAGGCGGCGGAGTGCATCCTGCTGTACAACGGGTCGGACATTTTCACCGCGAAGTGGATGATTGAGCACACAGAGCCAAACGAGAACATGACGGCGGCGGAGCAGTCGGCGGTGCGCTATCAGGACATGAACCGCCTGAACCGAATGGTGGATTACTGCACGAAGCCCGGCTGCCTGCGGGCGTTTATCCTGCGGTACTTCGGGGAGAATACCGCGCAGGATTGCGGCCATTGCAGCGCCTGCTGCGGCGCGCGCTACGGCGAGGCGGAGGGAATCGCCCGGCAGCGGCGGCGAGGAGCGGACGGCGCACATCTGGGGCAGCAGGCGACGGCGGAGAAGGTCGGCAGCATCGGGAAAATCGAAGCCCCGGCAGGCGGCGATTTGTTCGAGCAGCTGCGGCAGGTTCGGATGGCGCTCTCGAAGCTCTATCACGTTGCGCCGTTTATCATTTGCAGCGACGCAACCCTAACGTCCATGGCGCGGCGCAAGCCGGAAACGCTGGACGGAATGCGGAGCGTCAGCGGCATGGGCGAAATCAAGACCGCGCGCTACGGCGAAGCGTTTCTTGGGGTGATTCGCCCATATGTGGCGCAGGAGCGGAAGATGAAGGCGAATGTGAAGCTGCTGGCGGAGCGTGCGCAGTCCGCCGCGTTCCGCAACCCGGTGCGCACCGCCCCCAAGCCGATGCCACCCAAGCCCGTCTACACGCCCCCGCCCGCGCCTACCGTCCCGGATATCGACTGGGACAACCTGAGCGACCCGGAGGTACTGTCTGACGCATACCTATCGGGTTTAACGATTCGCGAAATGTCGCAGAAATCCGGCCTATCCGAAAGCTGGCTTCGCGAAAAACTGCGGAGCATGGACTTGATATTCTGATGGGGAACGCCAGAGGCTCTGCCTCTGGACTCCGCAAGGGGCTTTGCCCCTTGACCCCAGCA
>OLGB01005386.1_pt1 | contig 10070 bp, 8 predicted proteins | sample 1605691 | NCBI WGS metagenome assembly OLGB01 (sample SAMEA3888925, study PRJEB22519) | human gut metagenome | biome: human gut; feature: human-associated habitat; material: faeces | place: Denmark | collected 2010
CCGGCTGGTGATCCTCGCCTCGGAGGACATCGGGCTGGCCAATCCCAACGCCCTGCTGCTGGCCAATGCCTGCTTCGATACGGTGCACAAGATCGGTATGCCCGAGGCCCGCATTCCGCTGGCCGAAGCGACGATCTATCTGGCCACGTCGCCCAAGAGCAACTCGGCCTACATGGCTATCAACAAGGCGCTCTCCTTCGTCGAACACGACACGACGAACCGTCCCGTGCCGCTCCATCTGCGTAACGCGCCGACCAAGTTGATGGATCAGGCGGGCTACGGCAAGGGATACAAGTACGCCCACGACTACGGCGGCTTCGCCGATCTGGAATTCATGCCCGAAACCCTCGTCGGCCGCCGTTTCTACGAACCGAACGCGCAGAACCCCGCCGAGGCGAAGATCGCCGAGCGCATCCGCCAACTGTGGAAGGGAAAATACTGAATCCCATGTTGAAAACAGCTGCCGTTCTGAATTTCCTGCTGGCTGCCGGACACGTGCTCTGCCTCTTCCGCCTCGACGCCGCATTCCGGCTCTACCGGATCGAACCGTTCATGGACCGGCTGGCAGCCTTGTGGCCGCCGATCCCCTATCTGATCACCCTCGGCGTCGCCTGCGGACTGACCGTATGCGGTCTTTACGCCCTTTCGGCCGCCGGCGCGATCCGCCCGCTGCCGCTGCTGCGCCCCGCCGTCTACGCGATCGGCGCCGTGTTCGCCCTGCGGGGCCTCGCCGGATTCGCCGCCATGAGTCTCGCCTGCGACTTCCGGTCGGCCGACCTCGCGGCAGCAGTCGTCGCGGGCGCGATCGGTGCGCTCTGCCTCGCAGGCGGACGCCGGGCATTCCAAACTTCCCGCACATGAAACGCATCGGACTCATCTCGGACACGCACGGCACCTTCGACGACACGCTGCGCGGCTTTCTCACGGACGTCGACGAGATCTGGCACGCCGGCGACATCGGCTCGCTGGAACTGGCCGACCGCATCGCCGCCTTCAAACCTCTGCGGGCCGTTTGCGGCAATACCGACGGCGGCACGATGCGGCGCGTCTGGCCGCTGGTCGACTTCTTCCGGTGCGAAGAGGCGACGGTGCTCATGACCCACATCGGCGGCTATCCGCGCCACTACGACCCGCGCATCCTCCCGCGCATCCGGTCGGCACGCCCCACGCTCTTCGTGGCGGGACACTCCCACATCCTGCGGATCATCTACGATCCGGTCTACCGACTGCTCCACCTCAACCCCGGCGGAGCGGGAAATTACGGCATCCACAAAGTCCGCACGGCGCTGCGTTTCGTCGTCGACGGCGCCGAGGTGCGCGACATGGAGATCGGCGAGTGGCCCCGGAGCACGGGAGCGCATCCCTGAATTCCGGATTTCGGTCTCGCTTCGTCGCGAAAAATTCCCGCCGCACAATTGCGGCGGGAGTGTAAAAAGGATGGATGTGATCTGGTCGGTTCCGTGACCGGCGGATCAGTTCGTTTTCTGGCAACGAACCGACGAGGCCGACGCTCTGTTGAAAGCGTATTTTGCCGTTGCATAAGTGCCGTACATCGTATAGAACATCGCGGCATTCGAACCTTCCGCCGTACGCTGCCAGCATCCCATCGTTCCGTAAGCGCCTACATAGCCCAGTTTACCGGCGTCCTTGTCTCCCCAGCGATGGCCGCAAAGCGGGAACCAAGTCTTCGCACCGGAGTCCGTCGTATAGTACTTGCCGTCGCTGTTCGGCCCGTCGTCCACGTTGTACGAGGAGATATTGCCCCATGCGGCCTGATCCGGCACCCGGTAACCGGCGGGACATGGATCGTAATTCGTCTTCTTCCCTGCATTGTCCCACAAGGCGTCCTCGCCGGTGAAGAGCCAATCCTTGTTGCCGTTGGGCGAGTTGAAAAGGAAGGTCGTCGGGTGCGCCGTCGCATAAGCTACCGTGCCTACCTGCTCGTCGCACTGCACGGCGATCCATGCCAACGATGCATGAGCCGGATTGACGATCGTCGATTCCCGTGCCCGCAGGAAGACGCCGTCGCCCGAATCTTCGTTCTTTTCGCCGCCGTAAAAGGGATCTTTGCGTCCCCATTGATAGAGTAGGCCGAAGGAGGCCGCCCCGTCTGCTTCCAGGGCGCTGGTCGCTCCGAGATTGCGATCCATCAATTCTCCTCCCTCGTCGTAGGCGAACAGCTCCGGCTGATCGGTCATCCATAGATGCCAGCTCCAAATCACCTCGCCCTTCGCATCGAAAGCCGCCAACACGGTATTGCCTTCCGTACCATCCGACGTGAAATGCACGATACCGTCTTTGTAGGAGACCTCGGAAACCAACGGGTTTCCCGCTGCATTCTTTGTCGACCACAGCCAGTCGACGGAAACAATTCCTTCGACGTCCGAGCCGTCGACCTTGCGCGTCGCAAACCGATACTCGTCGGCCTCCGTGACGATGAAGCAGTTGGCATACGCCTCCGAAGCCGTCAAATCGATCGATTCATCGACGGGGGGGGGAACTACGGGCCCGTCGTTTTCGTTGTTTTCGTCGTCGCAAGCCGCCAATGCGACGGAAAGACACAATGCGAACGACCATGCCGCACGAACACACTTTTTTCTCATAAACTCTTAATTCGATTTGAAAAGATGATTAGATGCACCAAATATAACGATTTTTTCATTTCAGTTTCCTTTTCGGCTATTTTTTGATGGATTCTTCGCCCGCTTCGCCGTTGGCCGAGCGGTGCGAAACGCCGTTGAAACGCTCCGGAAGGCATCGTGGAAGATCCCGTACACCTTCCGGCCCGCTGCCTCGACGAAACGGAATACTTTGGTGCAGCGTGTTGATATACAGTTTTATAATAGAATGCGGCGCGTTTCGATTGCCGGTTATCTCCCAAATTGTCATATTATTTATTAATAAGTTTAATATTTCTATAAGAATACACAATATCGCCTCTCCGCAAAGCGTTTTGTCAGCGAATTATTAGACGACGAATTTTATGCAGACCAAGATTTCAAAGACGCTCGAAGGGCTGATCGCCCGCACGGCGTTCGACACATCGAAACAAGGAGAGACCCGTTGGTTGAAGGATCGCTTGCTGCTCGAGATTGTACGGGAGGAGGGATCGTTGGCCTATCAATTGCTTTCAGCCCGTCTCAAGGACTGGGAACTATATCAGGTTCGCCTGCGCATCGAACGCGATTTGCAGGAGCGTACCGACGGCCCGGCCGGAAATCCCGAAGAGTTTTACGTTCAGTTCGCGAACGAGTTGCGCAAACGTTATCGTACTGCTCCCAGCGTCTCTACGGCCCACGCCTTACATGCCATCATCAGCGACGAGCAGACGATCGGCGCGCACGTATTGGAAATGTACCACATCACGCCGGCCGTCGTCGAGGACGAAATCCGCCGCATGAGCGCGGCCGACGAACCGCGCGCCGAGCTGCACGTCCGCCTGCTCGACTACTCCGAGCAGGGACAGCGGGCCGCCGAAGGCAGCCGGATGCTCGACAAGTTCGGCGTAGACCTGACCCGGCAGGCGCGTGAAGGGAAAATCGACCCCGTGATCGGCCGCGAATGCGAGATCGAGCGCGTGGTGCAGATTCTCTCGCGCCGCAAGAAAAACAATCCGATCCTGATCGGCGAAGCGGGCGTGGGCAAGAGCGCCATCGTCGAGGGGCTCGCGCTGCGGATCGCAGCGGGCGACGTTCCCTACACCATCGCGGGCAAGCGGCTCTATTCGCTCGACGTCTCGTCGCTGGTGGCGGGCACGAAGTTCCGCGGCGAATTCGAGGAGCGGATGCAGCAACTGCTCGACGAGCTGCGCAAGGCCGACGACACGATCATCTTCATCGACGAGATCCACACCATCGTCGGCGCGGGGTCGACTCAGGGAAGTCTCGACACGGCCAATATCCTCAAACCGGCGCTTGCGCGCGGCGAGTTGCAGACCATCGGCGCCACGACGCTCGACGAGTACCGCGAGAACATCGAGAAGGACTCGGCGCTCGAACGCCGCTTCCAGCGCGTGCTGGTCGAACCGACCTCGTGCGAGGAGACGCTCCAAATTCTGCGCAACATCGCGCCCCGCTACGAGGCGCACCACAAAGTCCGCTACACGGACGAGGCGCTCGAAGCGTGCGTGACGCTCACGAACCGCTATATCACCGACCGCTTCTTCCCCGACAAGGCCATCGACGTGCTCGACGAGGCGGGGTCGCGGATGCATCTGCAAACGGCGCGCGAACCGGACACGCTGCGCGAAATGGAGGCCGCGCTGGCCTCGACCTGCGAGGAACGCCGCGAAGCGGTCCGCCAGCTCGTCTACGAAAAGGCGGCCGCAGCACGTCTGCGGGAGCTGGCGCTGCGTTCGAAACTGGACGAGAGCCGCGCCGAGTGGCAGCGGTCGCTCGAAAGCCATCCGGCGGAGATCCGCGCCGAACACATCGCGCAGGTCATCACTTCGGCGACGGGCATCCCGATCGAACGGATCACGACGGGCGAGCTGGGACGCCTGCGCGGACTCAAAGACTACCTCGCCGGCCGTGTCATCGGACAGGATGCCGCCGTGGAGAAGGTGGCGCTCTCGATCCAGCGCTCGCGCGCCGGACTCAAAGACGAGAACCGCCCGATCGGCGTCTTCCTCTTCGTCGGCCCGACGGGCGTCGGCAAGACGCTGTTGGCCAAGGAACTGTCGAAATGGCTCTTCGACGAACAGCGCGGACTGATCCGCATCGACATGAGCGAGTACGGCGAGAAACACAACGTCTCGCGTCTGATCGGCTCCCCTCCGGGCTACGTCGGTTACGGCGAAGGCGGCCAGCTCACCGAAGCGGTACGCCGCCAGCCCTACGCGGTGGTGCTGTTCGACGAGATCGAGAAGGCGCATCCCGAAGTTTTCAACGCCATGCTCCAAATCTTCGACGAAGGACACCTTACCGACGGATCGGGCCGCAAGGTCGATTTCCGCAACACGGTCATCATCATGACCTCGAACGTCGGTTCGCGCGCCGCCGTGCAGCGAGCCGTACAGGTGGGTTACTCCACCTCGTCGAAGACGGTCGTCGAACAGGCCGCACCGCGGATCGAGTACCGCAAGGCGCTCGAACGCACCTTCGCGCCGGAGTTCCTCAACCGCATCGACGACATCATCGTCTTCCGCACGCTCACGCTCGAAGACGTGGAACGCATCGTCGAGCTGGAATTGCGCCGCCTGCTGGCCCGCACGCAACGGCTGGGCTACAAGGTGGAGATCTCGGCCGAGGCGAAACGCCGGCTGGCGGTCATGGGCTACGAGGCGCGCTACGGCGTGCGGTCGCTCAAACGGACGCTGCTCGACAATGTCGAGGAACCGCTCTCGACGCTCATCATCGAAGGCCGCGTCAACGAAGGCGCCAAAGTAAAGATTCTCCCCGCAAAGGCGGGCGTTACGCTCAAAGTGGCGTAACTCCGCCGGCAGATGACGTGTACGCCCCGAAATGCTTCCGTGTTTCGGGGCGTTTTTTTACGTCGCCGCCCGCTGCTTTTCGCTGTGCTTGATCTTTTGGTGCTTTTGGATCAAGCCAAAAGCACGGAAGAAAGAATCTAAGAGAATTTTTTTCCGATCGATCCTTCGGGAAACAATCCTGCCCCTCCGATTGTGCGTCTCCTGCAAGGAGCGGATTTACCACCTATTGTCACCAAAAGGTGGCGCCAAAAGTGTCCGCAGGGAACCGCCGTCCGATCTGATTCCTCCTCCGGTGCAATGCGGAGACAGTTGTGCGCTGTGCGCAATGATAATCATTCGTTTGCGTCCGCACATGGCAGGCCTCCGGCCTGCGGGATCGCACTGCGAAAGTAGCGGATGAAGTGACGGCACCGGGTGAACGCCAAGAGTGGGTGTGCAAAACGACGTTCAGAAGGCGAACGCAGAGGCCGCTTGCGGACTTTGCCGAGCCGCCGCAGTCGAAGCGGCGCAAAGGATTGCGCCGCAAAAGCGGAGTCTTTTGTGCCCGCTCAGTGAGCGCAGGTGTCGTCACCCGCTGCTTTTCGCCGTGCTTGATCTTTTGGTGCTTTTGGATCAAGACAAAAGCACATAAGAAAGAATATGCTCCACAGAAGAAATCGATTCTTCGGAAAGAATTCCGACGCCAAGATCGGCTGCGTCGTATCTGCGGGCCGAAGGCTGCGGGACACGCCCACGGTGGCGGGCCTCCGCAGGCGGAGACTTCAACCCGCACGGCGCAAAGGCCCGCAATATTTCAAGCCGGATTGTGGGGTTTCGCAAGGCCGAAACCTGGCCTGCATGGCACGTTGCTCCGTGAATTCCCGAAAAGTTCGTTCAAGCAGGAGATTTCCGCCCGTCCCGCTCCGTTCCGACCGGCACGCCCCCCCGACATACCGAAGGGCAACAGACATACCGAAAGGAGCACACGCCCCCCGATAAACAACGGGAACCGTTTCCTATGAAACGATTCCCGTTTTCTTTTCCGCGGCGTATCCCGCCCGATCCGGCTTAGAGCGCGTTGACGTGCAGTTGGAGCGCGCCTTTCAAGTTACCGGCCTTGTTCTTGTGGATGATGTTGTGCTTGGCCAACTTGTCCAACATCGACGTTACCTTGGGCAGCAACGCTTCGGCAGCGCTCTTCTCGCTGGTATTGCGCAGCGCCTTCACCGCATTGCGCGCCGTCTTGTGATAGAGACGGTTGTGCGCACGTTTGGTAACGGTCTGGCGAATCCGCTTCTTGGATGACTTATGGTTTGCCATAATTTCGTTTTTTTATTTTATTTCACTTTTCGTCAATAAGCAAAACGGCCGTAGCCGCCCTCGGATAGGTCGCTAAAACCCGCTCCTGCAACGTATCACCCGTGAAAGCCGCCCACCCTGCCGATCCGCACTGGGCGAAACTTCTGTTCCGTCCCGCTTCCGGCGCCGGCAGCCCCGCGGCCTCTCGTTTGTAGCCCATAGCAGAATCGAACTGCTCTTTCAAGAATGAAAATCTTGCGTCCTAACCGATAGACGAATGGGCCTACTCACCGCTATTTCCGCCTCGCAGCGTACTTTAGCGGTGCAAAGATAAGCAAAAAAGCGATCGAAACAAAAAATGGAATAAAAAAATTGCGGAATAAACGCATTTTAAACTGCAATCTCCCGATAATCAACGCACTGCAAGAACAAACGCAATCTATTCCGCAGTCACCTCCGCACCGTTACCGTGCGCGTCGAGGCATCGAAGGCCACCGTCCCGTTGTCGAAAAGCCGTTCGATATGGCCACTGCGAATCATTTCGTCGGTAGGCAGGAGGTGCAGCCGCGGCGGATCGATCAGCGCGACGGCGTCGCACAGCGTCAGCGCGATGTCCAGTTCGTGCGTCGAAAAGAAGATGCACTTCCCCTCGTCATGCGCCAGCCGACGCAGCAGCGTACACAACTCGTAGCGATTGGGCATGTCGAGAAAAGCCGTCGGCTCGTCGAGCAAGATCACCGGCGTGTCCTGCGCAAGCGCACGCGCGATCATCACGCGCTGCGCCTCGCCGTCCGACAGGCGATCCATCGGCTTGTCGGCGAAACCGCCCATCCCCACCAGATTCAAGGCACGGTCGACGACCGCACGGTCTCCGGGCCGCAGACGCCCCAGCCAGTCGGTATAGGGAGCCCGCCCCAACCCTACCACGTCGCGGCTGGCGAGGTTGGCGATGCGCACCTTCTCGGTGGTGACGAAACTCACGACCTGCGCGAGCTCGTGCGCCGGCGTCGCACTCAGCAGGCGTCCGCAGAGCCGTATCCCGCCCGACAGCGGCGCCTCGAGCCCCGCGACCGCACGCAGCAGCGTACTTTTCCCCGTGCCGTTGCGTCCCAGCAACGCGACGAGCCGTCCGCCGCCGATAGCCGCCGAAACATCTTCGAGCAGCACCCGGTGCCCGTAGCCGATAGTGATATGCTGCAATTCGACGTGTGTCATACGATATTCTTATTACGCACCACCACCCACACCACGATCGGAATGCCCATGAGCGCCGTCAGCGTATTGACCGGCAGCGCCAGCTGTTTCGAACAGAGATCGCAGACGAGCAGCATCGCCGCACCGAGCAGCATCGAGGCGGGCATGAGCACGCGGTGGTCGGCGCTGGCGAAGAGCATCCGCGCCAGGTGCGGCACGGCCAGCCCCACGAAACCGATCGGGCCGCAGAAGGCGGTCACGGTACCCGACAGCAACGTCGTGGCCAGAAAGATCAACGTGCGTGTACGGCCGACATTCAGCCCCATCGTGCGGGCGTAGCGCTCGCCCAGCAGCAGCAGATTCAACGGTTTGAGTACGGCGAACGTCAATCCCGTACCGACCGCCACGGCCGGCACGAGCAGCGTCAGCTGCGGGATCGTCACATCGCCGAGCGATCCCATCGTCCAGACGACGAACGATTTGAGAGCCGCCTCGTTGCTCATGTATTGGAGAATCTCGACGAGCGCCCCGACGGCCGATCCGAACATCATTCCCAGAATCAGAATTACCATGATGTCCTTGATACGGCGGCTGACGGCCATGATCGACAACAGGATGAGCGCCGACCCGATCCATGCGGCGCCCGCCGTACCGACGCTGGCCAGCAACGAATGCCCTGCGATGCCCAGCAGCGGCGCCCCCAACAGAAACAACGCCACGCCGAGACTCGCGCCCGAGCTGATACCCAGCACGAAAGGGCCTGCCAGCGGATTGCGGAACAACGTCTGCATCAACAGGCCGCTGGCCGCAAGCGAAAACCCCGCCAGCACGGCGACGACGGCCTTTATCAACCGGATTTTCAGAATGATGTCGCGCGCCATGGGATCGCACGGCCCGCCCGTCAGCAAGGCCCACACCTCGCGGCCGCCCACGCCGACCGATCCCGATGCGAGATCGAAGGCGAAGAGCACGACGACGACGATCGCAAGGAGGCCGAAAAGAATTCCTCGGCGGATTTCGAGGGCGAATTTCACTTTTTACGAAAATTATTCGGACAAAAGTAGTAAATATTTCAGAAAATAATTATCTTTGCACCGCAAAACCGACCGAGGGTTTGCACCATACGCCATCGGGGTGTAGCTCAGCCCGGTTAGAGTACACGTCTGGGGGGCGTGTTGTCGCAAGTTCGAATCTTGTCACCCCGACTAACCGAGAATCCTTGATATTCAGCCGAATATCAAGGATTTTTCTCTTGTGGTATATAGTCCGAAAAGTGGCGGTGGTACACAAGTGGTACATAAATGGTCGCTATCCGAAAATTTCGATATTAGCCGTTAAGTATTTAGTTGTCGGTTAGTTGCCGCATTCGGGCCTATACAGTCGCTCCGAACAGGCGGATAATGAATTTTATCGGGTTCATGACTATATGAATGAACTGTAATCGCGTCGCAGTATCTTATGCAAGGGGGGGGGCGAAGCGACCTGCCGGATGGATTGCGGCAGGCCGGGACAACTAACGACGGTCGGGATGAAGATTCGAAAACGATGCGGATAACGACTCACTGCCATGGGCTTTATCCGCGGCTGCAAGTACATGCGAGACCACCAAAAACTACAATATTGAACACTTCGCCCTCCCCTTGTGGTTCCACAATTGGCGGAGATTCTTCAAATATAACGATAAGACCCATTTTAAAATAGGTATTCAGCCTCGGCATCGCCGGCTGCACCGGCGGTTCGCCGCTATCCGACGCAACCTGCACTCGCAAAAAAATGCGCGGCACCGACCGCAGACGGCGGAACGAGCGGAACATGCAAAACAAAACGAACAGGAGTATTCGGACGGACAAATACCGATATCGCCATTTCGAGCGGACACCTCGGACAACGACCCCTTCTCCTCGGAGGGGGGGGGTAGTGCCGTTCGCAAAACGGGACGATTGCAATACGGAAGCCACTGACTCCGCAATATCATTCGCACGAATGTCGGAGATTTATCTTCGGCAGAAAAAGGTATCGCAACTTACACGAGTCACCGAAGAGAACGACGACGCCGGCGTCGCGGGACGAGTCAGAAATCGAGCCGGAAATCAAAGGGTTTCGCCTCTCGGTCGGACACCGGCATACGGCGATACGCTCAACAGCGCCCCGAGACCTTCATGCCGCC
>OLGB01005388.1_pt1 | contig 10064 bp, 9 predicted proteins | sample 1605691 | NCBI WGS metagenome assembly OLGB01 (sample SAMEA3888925, study PRJEB22519) | human gut metagenome | biome: human gut; feature: human-associated habitat; material: faeces | place: Denmark | collected 2010
GGTAACGGAACCCGCCGATACGTCTCATCGAGGACATACCCGAGTAAAAGTGGGTCATCAAACGGCATCCGCAGTCAAATGCGCGGAGCGCGTCCTCATAATATGCGTCGCTGTGACCTATGGACACGCTGACGCCCCTTGATGTTGCCGTTCTTATAAATTCGTCTGCACCGTCAAGTTCCGGAGCCACGGTCCAGCGCCTTATACCGTCCGTTCGTCCGAGTATCTTCAGGTAATGATCCGGCGATGGGTTTCTTATGTACTTTTCGTCCTGTGCGCCTTTATAAGCGACGGAACAATACGGTCCCTCTATATGGAGCCCGGCTATACAAGCCCCGTCCTCTGAGCAGCCGCGCACCCTCTCGAATACGTCTATCAGCGAAAAAAGCTCTTCATCGGGACATGACAATGTGGTAGGCAGCATTACAGCCGTTCCGTGCGATGCATGAAACCGGGCGGCGCCTCTGAATGCTTCTTCGGTGCCGTCTGTGAAATCGAATCCGCCGCCGCCGTGCACATGTGTGTCTATGAATCCGGGTGAAATGTAGCACTCGCCCCAGTCGGCAGTATCGTAATCCGCATCATTGTTCCGGCTCATGCCGGCATAGGTGATACGTCCGTTTTCAAAGCACACTTCGCCGTTCTTGACGGTGCCTTCCGGGGTTATGACGGTGCCTTTGAGTTTCAGCCGCTTTTTCATTTTCCGTTCTCCTTAAGAATGACGAGAACGACTGCATGAACAGCCATTCCTTCTTTCCTGCCGGTAAAGCCCAGCCCCTCTTCCGTGGTGGCTTTGATATTGACCCTGTCGGGAGCGCACCCGAGCAGCGAAGCCACGGAGTTTCTGATCCTTTCCGTGTATCCGGCAAGTCTCGGTTGCTGTGCTATGACGGTTATGTCAGCGTTGATGACTGTTTCGATCCTTGCTATGGAGATGCATTCAAGCAGCAGTGCTGTACTGTCGGCGTCTTTATATCTCTCGTCGCTGTCCGGAAAGTGCCGTCCTATATCGCCCATACCGCCGGCGCCGAGCAGCGCATCTGAAAGCGCATGCAGCAGCACATCGCCGTCAGAGTGAGCTTCAAGTCCGTATGGACAGTCTATCTTCACGCCGCCGAGCACCATCCTGCGACCGGCGGCGAATTTGTGCACATCATAGCCGTGGCCTATTCTAAGATTCATCGCATAACCTCACATATGCCTCCGCCAGCCTGTGATCTGCCGGGGTGGTCAGCTTCATGTTCAGCCCTTCGTACATGATATATTCCACTTTAAAGCCTGCTTTTTCCGCCATTGTGGTCTCGTCTGTCGGTGCCGGCCCACGCGCTTTTGCCGCTGCGGCATATGAGGCGAGATATACGTCCTTTATAAACGCCTGCGGAGTCTGTACGGCAAACAGACGGGAACGCTCCGGAGTTTTTATGCAGTTTTCTCCCGCGTTGAATTTTATCGTGTCCGTCACGGGAGACGAGATACAGGCGGCGCCTTTTTTTGCGGCTGTGTTGACCGCAAGTTCTATCAGCTTTTCCGTCACGAACGGACGGGCGCAGTCGTGTATACACACCACACTGCATGACGGGTCGGTTGCCGCTATACCGTTGTATACCGAAATGTGACGTTCGCTGCCGCCCTGAACGATCCTCACCGGCTTACCGTTCCAGGGACGGCTTACTATGTCTTCAAACCGCTCGTCTCCGCCGCAAACGCATATCACCTCGTCAATGAGCGCACTGTCGGTAAAAACTTTCAGTACGCGCTCAAAAACAGAGGTGTTCCCGAGCCTGAGCAACGGCTTACAGACGCCGCCCATACGGACGCCGCCGCCGGCTGCCGCGATAATCGCGCTCACGAACACCTTTTTCATTATTGTTTATTCCTTGTAGTCATAACCCAGCCTGAGAGCCTTTTTGTTAAGCTCGGCAAGCTGTGGTTTTGATTTCGGGACAGAACTCACAAGCTCTGCCTCGACAAAATCGTAATCAAAGATCTTGGTGACTCTCAGCATGGCGCCGAGCATTACCACGTTGGCAAGCCCGGACAACTCGTTGTCCGACGCTATTTCCGTAGCCGGGATATAATGCGCCTCCACATCGGTTCGCTCGCTTTTTTCCGTTATCAGTGTGCTGTCGGCAAAGACCAAACCGCCCGCTTTCACGGCAGGCTCAAATTTTTTGAATGACGGAAGATTGAAAGCAAACAGAATATCCGGATGTGTCACCAATGGTGAACCGATCAGCTCGTCATCGATTATAACGCTGCAGTTGCAGGTGCCGCCGCGCATCTCCGGACCGTAAGAAGGGATCCATGTGACCTGCTTTTCCTTTTTCATCGCGAGCTTTGCAAGCAATTTGCCTGCAAAAAGTATACCCTGACCGCCGAAACCGGCAAGAACGATCCCGCTCATTTTGCTTCCTCCTCAGTGATATCTTTGAAAACGCCGAGAGGGTAATGAGGTATCATTTTCTCCTCCACGAACTCAAGCGCAGCTTTCGGCGAAAGCCCCCAGTTTGTCGGGCAGGTGGAGATGACCTCTATGAGAGCAAGTCCCTTTTTGTCGCGCTGGCATTCAAAAGCTTTTTTGATGGCTTTTTTTGCCGTGAGGACGTTTTTCACGTTGTTGACCGCCACTCTTTGCACAAACGCCGTGCCGTCGAGAGTAGCCATCATTTCGCACACTCTTATGGGGTTGCCCTGTATGTGTTTGTCTCTGCCGTAGGGAGAAGTTGTCGTGACCTGACCGAGCAGTGTGGTCGGAGCCATTTGCCCGCCGGTCATCCCGTATATCGCGTTGTTGATAAAGATTATCGTGATATTCTCGCCTCTCGCGCCCGAATGAACGGTCTCTGCCGTACCGATAGCCGCGAGGTCGCCGTCGCCCTGATAAGTGAACACGAATTTATCCGGATGCGCGCGCTTTATACCGGTCGCAACGGCCGGCGCACGTCCGTGCGGCGCCTCGACCATGTCGCAGTTGAAGTAGTTATAAGCAAATACGGCACAGCCGACAGGTGCTATACCGATGGTGTCCCCTTCGATACCGAGCTCGTCGATAGCCTCGGCGACAAGACGGTGAACTATGCCGTGCGTGCAGCCGGGACAGTAGTGGAACGGAACGTCCGTGAGCGCATGCGGCTTGTCAAAAACAGTTTTCACTTTGAAAGCCTCCTTATCTCGTTTACGATCTCTTCAGGCGTCGGGATGACACCGCCCGTATGCCCGAAATGTGTTACGGGCTTGCTGCAATTGACGGCGAGCCGTACGTCGGTGACCATCTGCCCCATGCTCATTTCTACCGAAATGAACCGCTGTGCTGTCTCGGCAAGCTCGGCAAGCCTCTTGACGGGGAAGGGATACAGGGTGATAGGTCTGAGCAGACCTGCTTTGATACCCTCCGCACGTGCGGCGCGCACAGCCGTTTTGGCGATACGCGAAGTAATGCCGTAAGCCACTATCACGGTTTCGGCGTCGTCAAGCATGAAGTCCTCATATTTTACTTCGTTTTCTTCTATCTTGCGATAGCGTTCGAACCTCTCGAGAACCGTCTTTTCGAGCACCTCCGGCTGTATATAAAGCGAATTTATCACATTGTGCTCACGTTTGTTGCCGTGACCGCAGCAGGCCCATGTCTTTTCGGGTATTTCGCGGGCTTTGCGCTCGTCAAGATCTATCGGTTCCATCATCTGACCGAGTGCGCCGTCGGCAAAAAGCATGACGGGGGTGCGGTAGATATCGGCAAGGTCAAACGCTTCGCCGGTCAGCGATGCCATTTCCTGAACCGATGCGGGCGCCAGTACGATAAGGTGCATATCGCCGTGACCGAGCGCTTTTGTCGCCTGATAGTAGTCGCTCTGAGCCGCCTGTATGCCGCCGAGCCCGGGACCGCCTCGCTGCACATTTACGATGACGGCGGGCAGGTCGGAGCCCACAAGATATGAGACCCCCTCGCTTTTGAGGCTTATTCCGGGAGAGGAGGAAGAAGTTATGCAGCGTGCACCCGAGGCGGATGCGCCGAGTATCATATTGATCGCCGCGACTTCGCTCTCAGCCTGAAGCGAAAGTCCGCCGCGCTTGGGCATATTTTTTGCCATGTATTCCGAAAGCTCCGTCTGGGGGGTTATCGGATATCCGAAGAAAAGCTTGCAGCCGGCTCGTATTGCCGCTTCGGCTATCGCTTCGTTACCTTTCATCAAAACCTTCTGACCCATTTATTCCACATCCTTTTCAACTTTGATCACGACATGCGGACACATTATCGCGCACATTGCGCATGCTATACAGCGCGAGGCGTCCGTAACGTGTGCGGGATGAAATCCCTTTGCGTTGAGCTTTGACTTGTCAAGTTCCACGATCTTACGGGGGCAGGCATCCACGCAAAGGCCGCAGCCCTGACACAGATCGGTTTTGAAAGTTACCCTGTTCATCATTACTTGCCTTTCTAAAACAACTGTTTTGTTGTATTTTCGATGTATTTTATTCCTCTGACCGAATCGAGCCCCGGTGAAAGCCGCGAAAGAGCCGTGGTCATCACGACAGGCAGCCCCGTCAGCCGGGAGACCTCTTCGGCATACGGCAGTGAATCGAGCACTGTTTGTACCGTGGTCTCTTCGCCGAGATTTGAATTGTTGATAAGTCCCGTGAAACGCAGTCCCGAGGACTTTTCCATTTCCGCAAGATATGCGGCGGCTCCTGCGGGCTCTGCTATCATTGGTCTGTACATATTTATAACGCAGTACATATCATCCCCGCACGCCTCTATCTCAGCCGTGTAAGCTGCGAGCACGATAGCTCCGTCATCGTCGCCTCCGACATCGAGCACGGACGGTATATCGGTGTCAAAGACCGTTCTGAACGATTCCGGAAGTGTGGGTATATCCACGTTTGTATTTGCATACGGCGGTATCAGCGCGACTATATCGTGCTCTCTGAGCATGGAAGCGTTGTCGGCCACGCGAAAATACGGATTGACAATGTCAAGGTCTGCTATTGCCGCTTTCCCGGCTTCTTTTCTGAGTTCCATTGCGAGCGCCACTGCGATATTTGTTTTTCCGACGCCGTAATGACCGGCAATTATCGTTATTTTTTTCATTACGTTTTCTTATCCCGCCTTCCGGACGCCTGAAAGGACCGTGAGCAATTACCGTTCACACAAGACTGCGGTTCCATCACAGCAATTCATACTTTTCCTGACATTATACACCCGATGAGCGTATTTTGCAATAGCTGAAGTCAAAAAAACGGGGCCGCCGCGCAATGAGGCGGCAGCCCGGAACAATGCGGATGCTCAGATCACGAATGCTCTGTATACGTCGCCTACGGCGCATATCTCGTCAATGACCGAAGAGTCGACACGATCATTTGTGTCGATGACCGTGTAAGCATTTGAACCCTTCGAGTTGTTCACCATCGCCTCGATGTTGATGTTGTCACCGGACATTATGCTCGTCAGCGCGGCAATAACATTCGGAACATTCTTATGGAAGATCCCGATACGAGTCGCCCCGGCCTTGCTCATCACGGTGTTCGGAAAGTTGACGCTGTTTTTGATGCTTCCCGTTTCAAGGAAATCCAGAAGCTCCTGTGCTGCCATAGCCGCACTGTTGTCTTCCGATTCCGGTGTTGACGCACCGAGATGAGGCATTATAATGACACCGGGGCAATTTCTGTCAAGAAGCTCATTGGAGGCAAAATCCGTTACATATGCCGCGACCTTGCCGGCTTCGATCGCGTCGCAGATATCATTGTTGTCCACAAGCTCTCCGCGCGCGAGATTTACGATCCTGATACCGTCTTTCATGGAACTTATGGTGGCGGCATTTATCATGCCGCGCGTCTCGTCAGTGAGAGTTGCATGTATCGTAAGAAAATCGCTCTTTGCAAAAAGCTCTTCCGCAGTGTAGACGCGTACGAACGAACGTGTGAGCGCCAGCGCGTTGTCGACCGACAGATACGGGTCATATCCTATGACGTTCATTCCCATATGTGCGGCGGCGTTTGCGACCATTACGCCTATCTTGCCCAGACCGAATATGCCGAGCGTTTTGCCGGTAAGCTCAGGCCCGACAAACTGTGATTTTCCTTTTTCCGCGGCTTCGGCGGTGTTGCAGGAGGAGGTATCAAGTGATCTTACCCAGTTGATACCGTCGACGATGCGCCGCCCGGCAAGCAAAAGGGAAACGATCGCCAATTCCTTGACCGCATTCGCATTTGCACCCGGAGTGTTGAAGACTACGATGCCGCTTTCGGTGCATCGCTGTATCGGAATGTTGTTGACGCCGACGCCTGCTCTTGCGATGGCAAGCAGCTCGCTGTTGAATTCAAGCTCGCCCAATTGAGCGGAGCGTACGATTATGGCATCGGGGTTCTCAAGGTCACTCCCGACGGCATAACGCGTACGGTCGAATTTGTCGGTGCCCTGAGCGGCTATTTTGTTGTAAAGTTTGATTTTTTTCATCACTTGTTCTCCGCCTCGAATCTGCTCATGAAATCTACGAGCTTTTCAACGCCTTCCTTCGGCATCGCGTTGTAAATGGAAGCACGCATACCGCCCACGGAGCGGTGTCCCTTTATGTTGACAAGACCCTCTTTTGCGGCGCCGTCGCAGAACTTCTTGTCGAGTTCGGCGTCGCCGGTGACGAAGCAAACGTTCATCATCGAACGGCATTCCTTGTCGGCAGTCGCTTTGAAAAGCTTTGAGGAATCAAGATAGTCATAAAGTATCGCCGCTTTTTCCCTGTTGCGCTTTTCGATTTCCGTCAGCCCGCCGCCTGCAAGTAGCCACTTGAACACGAGACCTGCGATGTAGATGGAGTAGCAGGGAGGAGTGTTGTACATCGAACCGTTGTCGGCCTGCACTTTGTATGACATATATATCGGAGTCTCCGGGCGCTCGTTGCCGAGCAGATCTTCGCGCACGATCACCAAAGTCATACCGGCAGGCCCGATATTTTTCTGCGCGCCGGCGTATATAAGCCCGAACTTTGACACGTCCACCGGAGCTGACGCTATGCAGGAGGACATATCGGCGACGAGCGGGATGTCGCCCGTGTCGGGAATGTACTGATAGGTCGTACCGAATATCGTGTTATTGAAGCAAATGTGGACATAATCCGCATCGGCCGAGAATTGAGCGCGCTCCACATACGGGATGTATGCGAAATTCCTGTCCGCGCTCGAAGCCACTACATTCACACTGCCGTAGCGTTTGGCTTCGTCGGCAGCTTTTTTGGAGAACTGACCCGAGACGATGTAATCGGCCTTGCCGGTTTTCATAAGGTTCAGCGGCACCGCTGAGAACTGGAGAGTCGCACCTCCCTGAAGAAAAAGAACGCGGTAGTTGTCCGGAATGGAAAGCAGCTTGCGAAGGTCAGCCTCCGCTTCTCCTATGATCTTCTCATAGGGCTTTGATCTGTGGCTCATTTCCATGACGGACATACCGGTGTCGCCCTGATTTATTAACTCCTGCTGTGCTCTTGCGAGAACGTCGAGCGGAAGCATGGAGGGGCCGGCCGAAAAGTTGTAAACTCTGTTCATTGGTATTTTGCGGTCCTTTCTTCAAACGCGGGATTCACCGGATGCGCAGATGCGTAATTCGCGGTCTACCGCGTGCTGATATGTCTGATAAATGACATCCAAGCTAAAGTATATACCAATGTCCGTCGATAGTCAAGGTAATTCAAGGGCGGTCATTTTAGAATAAGCCCCCCGCACGAAAAAATTTTTTGTATGTTTTCTACAAAATGTCTTTTTGTTGATGTAGATAATGGTGGATACAGTAAACCGTTATTCATTCGTATGCAAAGACTGAAGCTACGCTATATCCGTTTGTGTGCCGACTCTCGGAGCGCTCGATTTCAGTAGGCGTGTGCGGCAAAAAATGCTCTTGACTTTATGGGCAAAAGCGGTTATAATGTAGCGGTTAAATGAGAATAGGACACGTCTGTGTCCGGATCATCCGGAGGTAACGTCTTATGAAATTGATCAATGCGAGAGCACTTGCGAGATTCGTGCTCGTTTTGCTGCTCATCGCACTGGCCGCCGAACTTGCTTTGTGCGGGTTTGCGCCGCTCGGGATACCGAGCGTGCTTGAGAGCGGAGGTATATCCCTCGGACTTGATCTGTCGGGCGGCTCAATAATTGTGTACGAGGCGCAGACCGATCTTACCGGCTCTGAACTTTCTGAGAATATGGCTGCCGTAGAGACTCTTATGCGGGAAAGGCTGGACAATCTCGGTTATACCGAAGCAGTGGTCGCGCTTCAGGGTTCGAAGCAGATACGCATAGAGATACCGAGCGTGACGGATCCCGAAGAGGCAGTACGTCAGATCGGTACGACGGCAAAGCTGGAGTTTAAGAACAAAGACGGAGAGATAATTATCGACGGTTCGCATATCGTAAAGGCCACGGCACTTTACGGCGATACCGATGGCAAGGGGACTTCGTACTCTTATCTTGTGTCGATAGAGCTCACGGAGGAAGGCAAGAAGGCCTTCAAGGAAGGCACAAAAGAAGCCGCGGGTTCGTACATAGACATATGCCTTGACGGTGAAGTTATGCAGTCTCCCACCGTCAGTGAGGAATATGCGCAGACGGGTATCGACGGTAACCCTATGATATCGCCTATCAGCGACCGCGAAGAGGCGATGTGGCTTGCATCCGTCATCACTGCCGGTCAGCTCCCGTTTGAGCTGAAGGACGTGCAGCTCCGCTCCGTCGGCTCCACATTGGGTGAAGATTCTCTGAGCACCGGTCTCATCGCGGGTGCAATAGGACTTTTGCTTGTGATCGTTTTCATGATAGCGGTCTATCGTCTGCCCGGCATTGTCGCTTCGCTTTCGCTCATCGCTTATACGGTGATAGTGACGATCCTGCTTGCCGTTTTCAAAGTCAACCTGACTCTTCCGGGAATTGCGGGCGTTATACTTTCGATAGGCATGGCGGTCGATGCAAACGTGATAATATTTGAAAGGATGAAGGAGGAGCTGAAGCTCGGCAAATCTGTGCGTGCCGCGATCAAAGCCGGTTTCTCCCGCGCTTTCTCCGCTGTTCTTGATTCAAACGTCACTACGCTGATCGCTGCCGTTACACTTTGGATATTCGGTACCGGTACGATACAGGGGTTTGCAAAGACCCTCGCCATAGGCGTCGCCGTATCCTTCTTCACCGCAGTAACTCTTACGAGGGTGATGCTCAATCTTGTTGCGGAGATGACGGACGGCAAGATATCGTTGTTTATTTCGCGCAGGGCGCTTGCGGCACATGAGAAAAAGGCCGGTGGTTTCAGCTTTGTAAACAAGCCGCGCGTCACGTATATAGTGCTTGCCGTGGTCATAGCTGCCGGCGTTCTTTCGTTCGTCATACGCGGATTCAATATAGACCTTGACTTTGTCGGAGGTACGGAGTTCATAGTTGACCTCGGTACGAGCTTTGAGGAGGACGATGTGCGCGAGCTTGTTGACGCACAGTTTGATGAGGACGTGGTTTCGTCGGTCCGTAAGTCAGACGGGGGAACGCAGGTCATAATCCAGACGCGCTCGCTTGACAGTGATGCCCGCAGCAAAGTCACGACAGCTCTTATAGACAAGTATTCGCTGAATGAGAGCGACATATTGTCCGTTGATAACGTAGGTGCGTCTGTGGGACGTGAGCTGACTCGTACTACCATAATAGCGTCGCTGCTTGCCGTGGTGCTCATGCTTGTGTATGTTTCGATAAGGTTTACGTTTCTTTCCGGGCTTTCCGCGATCATATGCCTTATCCACGATATCTTCGTGTTGCTTGTGGTGTATTCGCTGTTCCAGATCCCCATGGGCACGACGGTTATCGCAGCAATGCTGACGATCCTCGGTTACTCGATAAACGCTACGATAGTGGTGTTCGACCGCGTAAGGGATGTGCGCAAGCTCATGCCGAAAGAGGACTTCGGTACGGTGGTCGACATTTCGGTGAAGCAGACGTTCAAGCGCGCGCTGTATACCACCGTAACCACCCTTATGACGATTGGCATGGTGTATGTGCTTGGCGTTACCTCGATAAGGGAATTTGCCCTCCCGCTCATGATAGGCTTT
>OLGB01005395.1_pt1 | contig 10052 bp, 8 predicted proteins | sample 1605691 | NCBI WGS metagenome assembly OLGB01 (sample SAMEA3888925, study PRJEB22519) | human gut metagenome | biome: human gut; feature: human-associated habitat; material: faeces | place: Denmark | collected 2010
CAGTTCAATTACCCGCGGCATCTGCTCCTTCAGGTATAAATATCCGATCAGCGCCTCAAATCCTGTGGCTATCCGGTAATCAATGATGGATGCATTTTTTGCTGATGTTCCTGACTTTGCATTCCTGCCATGATGAAAAACTCTGTTTTCCTCTTCCGTAAGATCCGCAACCCGTTGTTCCGGCAAAATTCCCCCGCGCGATACGACCGCCTCCGCAAGCGGATATTTGATTAGGCTTTTGAGCGCGTCACACACGCTGAGGCCTTGCTTTGTCTGCATTGCTTTCATGTATGCCGTCAGCTCCTTTTCGTCGCAGAAAGGAGCAAAATCAGCCGCAATCACATAGCCGTCAAAAGACATGCTGCCATGCGGTTTCATGTGGTTGGAAAGGTTCATGACGCAGATTCCGGAAACGCTGTCGCTTCGGAACTGAATTTCTCCTTCCTCGCTGAAAAGCTGCTTTCCCTCAAACTTAAGACATACCTTTGCTTTGGCGCGCACGCCTTTCAGCGTCCGCAGCTCCTTCATCTCCGTGCATACCGCGGTAAGCCCCGGTGCCGGAGGCGTAATTCCATGTCCGAGTCTTCTTGCCATGACATAACCGTCTCCCGTCGTTCCCATGGACGGATAAGACTTACCGCCGGCTGCGATGAGCAGTTTCTTTGCATACACGGTGCGTTCCGCACCTTTTTCTTCAACCAAAAGAAGGAAGCCGCCCTCAGGACACGCTTCCACCTTCTTTACTTCACTGTCTAATCTAATTCGCACGCCTGCTGAAACGGTCTCTTCCGTAAGGAGAGAAGCAAGCTGCCCCGCATCTTCACTGCAAGGATAGAATCTTCCGCTCTCATCTTTGCGAAGCATGATTCCGTTCTCACTGAAAAAACCAAAAACAACATCCTTGTTCTCGCAAGCTTCGTTTGAAAGATTGCATCTTCCGTTTCCCGTTGCGGCAAGTTTCTTTGCCGCGCGTTCTTTCTTCTCAAGCACAAGAACAGAAGCTCCCGGCTTATATTTTTTTACCGTCAGTGCCGCTGCAAGTCCCGACGCACCTGCACCTATAATTGCAGCATCATAATTACTGATTTGCTTCATTTTCGGCTTCCTCGGTACCCGGCTTCGGTGCCATGGTTACATCCAATAATTCTTCCGGTGTTTCCTCGATGACCTTAACCTCTGCCTTCGCTTCCTTCGCAACCTTGATTGCTTCCTTTGCAGCCTCGTGCGCTTCTTCTGCCTTAGCCGCCGCTTCCTGCAGAATTTCTTCCTTGGTCTTAAGGAAATCCGGTTTCAAGATGATAATCATTGCGCCGATATGGAAAATATTGAATCCCTGCACAACGATGCACAGTCCCACCATCGTAAGTGTCGCAAGATTGAAAATATCCGCATCGAAGAAAACGTAAATTCCGGCAATCAGATTCAGCAGGCCGATTGCCAAATGGTCATAAAACATTCTGTCGCGCTTCTCCATGTTTTCCCATGCCGTTACGAAGTTTCTCACTCCGGTTGTGATTACCCAAAGTCCGAGAACCATCGGAACAACGGCATCCGCCGAAAGCTTATTCAAAAGAATCAAGCCGCCGAGCAGGAAGGTAGTCATTCCGTCGATGAGAATCCACGTCCTGTCGTCCTCATCTCCTCTGTAACTGTTGTAGGAAAGGCATTCCACGATACCTCCCAAAATAAATAAAATTCCGATAATAAACGCAACTGACATAAACGTAATCCCGCCGTTTGCGATTAAATATATTCCAGCACCCATGAAAAGGATACCTGTAAGCATTGTTAAAATTCTCAAAGTTTCATCCTCCTTGTATATCTACCATTATACTTTGAAAACGCTTTCAAGTCAAGAAAGGGGCTTTTTCTTCACAAAATATACAAAAATATGTTATACTGGAATCGAAAGGAGGCACGCGATGGACAGAGTCATTCTGCATTGTGACATGAACAGTTTCTTCGCTTCGGTTGAGCTTCTCGAGCACCCGGAGCTACGCTCAAAACCCGTTGCGGTATGCGGAGACCCGGACAGCCGCCACGGCATCATACTCGCAAAAAACGAAGCTGCAAAGAAGTATGGAATTAAAACTGCAGAAACCATCTGGCAGGCACGGAAAAAATGTCCGGGTCTTGTTTTGCTGCCCCCACACATGAATAAGTATAAGCATTACTCTCAGGAGCTTAACAAAATCTATCAGCGCTACACGGATCTAGTTGAACCGTTCAGCATCGATGAATCATGGATGGATGTAACCGCAAGCCTTAATCTTTTCGGAAGCGGCAGACAGATTGCGGATGAAATCCGGCAAACGGTAAAGAAAGAACTCGGTCTGACGCTTTCCGCCGGAGTTTCTTTCAATAAGATCTTCGCCAAAATGGGCTCGGAATACAAAAAACCGGATGCCACCACGGAAATCACGCGCGAGAATTACAAAGAGCTTCTTTGGCCGCTCGATGCGGGAGAAATGTTTTTTGTCGGAAAAGCTTCCGCCCAAAAGCTCAGAAACATCGGAATCAAGACCATCGGCGACATCGCCGCAAGCAGCCCCGATGCCCTTTCGGCTCTCCTCGGAAAGGTCGGCAGGTCTCTGTGGGAGCACGCCAACGGGATTGACGATTCTCCGGTCATGCATTTTGCCCACCGTGAAAAAATCAAGTCTGTCGGAAACGGAAGCACATTCAGACGCAATCTCACAAGCGAAGAAGATATTCGGATTGCCGTCACCGCCCTTTCCGATACCGTGAGCAGCCGCCTCCGCAAGTATGCGATGAAGGCGAGCGGGATAAAAGTCGATATAAAGGACCCGGATCTGCAGGTAACTTCGCGTCAAAAGCAACTCTTTGCACCTACAAATCTCAGCTCCGATTTTGTCAAAGCTTCCATGGAAATCATACACTCCATGTGGCGGGAGGGAATGCCTGTGCGTCTGATTACCATCACCGGCATCTATCTGGTTGACGAGACGGAAGACACCCAGCTTAGTTTATTCGGCGGCAGTGAACAGACCCGCAAAAAAAGCGAGACCTTGGATCATGCCATGGATCTGGTCAGAGAAAAGTACGGTTCCTCTTCCATCGGGTTCGCTGCAGTGCTTGGCAACGACCTCGGCGTGGGCGTCGGCACCTCACCGCACGAAAAGAAGCCGCAAAAAAAATAACGGCAGAGTCAATCTGCCGTTTCGTTTTCTGTTTCTTCTTGATTTATTTCCTGACCGCTCAATATTCGGACCGCCTGCACTCTGTTTGAAGCACTTTTCACGCGTTCTTCACAATTACCCAAGCGGTTAAACCGGCCTAAACTTTTGGGTAAATCTCAAGAAAAAGCGGTCCACCCATAAGGGCGAGCCGCTTTCAGTTACGTATTTACCGTTTCTTGCTAGTTATAGCAGTTACAGAAGATAATTACCAGTAACAAGAAGAAGAATAATAAGCTGGTATCTACGCAGCCGTCTCCAACAAGACCACAATTATTTGACATAAGTTTCACCTGCATCTTTCATAATATTTTGAACTTCATTCATATTCAGTTGTAGTATACAATATGAGTCAGATGCAAAAAGTGTTCTCTAAAGTTTAAAGATTTATTTCTTTCGGTCTTGCGATATCTCCTCCGGACAGCACATCGTCATACATTGCTCTTGCACCGCCGATGAATTTCGGTCTGGTTCTGGCGCATACAATCGGTGCTTCACCGATTTTTTTAATGCTGAGTCTGACAGGAACCGCAACTTTTTTGAGCTGCATTCCGATCAAAGTGTTTCCGATATCGATTCCTGCGTCCGCTTTGATTTCTTCCACCGCAACCGGTTCTTCAGCTCTGTGATACATTGTGGTGGCAAAAGACCCTCCTGCATGCGGATGCGGAACCACATTTACGATTTCCGTTCCCGGAAGAAGTGCCTTTTTCTCGACGATAACCGCGCGGTTCAGGTGTTCACAGCACTGTGCCGCAAGGAAGATTCCCTTTGGCTTAAGTACGGACATAATTCCTTCATAAACGGCTTCCGCCGCATTTATGTCGGAACCCTTTCCTATCCTTTGTCCCATAACCTCGCTTGAACTGCAGCCTACGACGAAAATGTCGCCTTTTTTCAGTCTTGCAGCATTGATAAGTTCCTCGGCTGCCTGTCTTGCCTGCTCTTTTATTTCTTCATAAGTGATACTCATTTTATCGCCTCCCATGCGAATCAGAATTAAATTTCCCAGCTGTTAAGATAATGAACCTGCTCCGGTGTGAGTGTGTCGATTTCAATGTCCCACGCTTCGAGCCTTCTTCTCGCAACCACATCATCGATTTCATCGGAAACATCGATTACATCGTTTTTAAGCGTTTTGTGATGATCTCGGATGTACATAGCCGACAAAGCCTGCACTGCGAAGCTCATATCCATAATTTCCGCAGGATGTCCGTCCGCTGCGGCGATGTTTGCAAGTCTTCCTTCCGCGATGACATTTACCCACCTGCCGTTTGCAAGCTGATATCCCATGATGTTTTCGCGCATTTCTTTCTTTGCGATGCAAGCCTTCTCAAGACCTGCCATATCGATTTCAACATTGAAGTGGCCGGCATTCGCAAGAATCGCTCCGTCCTTCATATTGAGCATATGATCCACCGTGATTGTCCATGCACAGCCCGTTGCTGTTACGAAAATGTCACCAAGCGGTGCTGCCTGCTCCATCTTCATTACGGAGAATCCGTCCATGCGGGCTTCTATCGCCTTTACCGGGTCGATTTCGGTTACGATTACCTGTGCGCCGAGTGCTGCAGCTCTCATTGCGATTCCTCTTGAACACCATCCATAGCCAATCACAACAACCGTCTTTGAAGCAATGATTAAGTTCGTGTTTCTCATAATGCTGTCCCATGTGGACTGCCCGGTTCCGTAGCGGTTGTCAAACAGGTGCTTACAGTCCGCGTCGTTTACGGCAACCATCGGGAATTTCAGCACGCCTTCCTTTGCCATAGCCTTCAGACGGATGATGCCACTGGTCGTCTCCTCGCAGCCGCCCCAGACTTCTTCCGCCAGATCCGGGCGTTTTCCGTGAACACAGCTTACAAGATCCGCACCGTCGTCGATGATGATGTTCGGCTTGTGCTCCAGGCACATTTCGATATGTCTCTCGTATTCTTCCGGTGTTGCTGCGTGATATGCGTAAACCTTGATTCCACTGTCTGCAAGTGCCGCAGCAATTTCATCCTTGGTGCTGAGCGGATTGGAGCCTGTTACTGACATCTGCGCTCCGCCTGCCGCAAGAACTTTGCATAAGTATGCGGTCTTTGCTTCAAGATGCACCGAAAGTGAAATCTTGATGCCTTCAAACGGCTTTGTCTTGATGAATTCGTCTTCCATACCCCTTAAAATCGGCATATGATTTCTGACCCATTCAATTTTCTGATGTCCGGCAGGAGCCAGCGACAAATCTCTGATTTCGTAATCTTTCATTTTTTCCTCCGTATTGTTCTGTGATTTATTCAACCGTAACCGACTTCGCCAGATTCTTCGGCTTATCGATATTGCATCCTCTTTCTTTCGCCACGTAATATGAGAAAAGCTGCAACGGCACAACGCTCAGGAGCGGTGTGATTTCATCCCGGCAATCCGGAATGTAAATAACTTCATTGCTCTGTGCTTCGATTTCCCTGTGACCTTCCTTTGCGATGGAAAGCACGTGTGCGCCTCTGGCTTTAATCTCCTGAATATTCGAAAGCATTTTTTCGTAGAGATAATCCTGCGTATCCAGACACAAAACCAAAGTTCCCGGTTCGATAAGCGCAATGGTTCCGTGCTTCAGTTCCCCTGCCGCAATGGCAAAGGAGTTTATATAAGAGATTTCCTTTAATTTCAGCGAGCCTTCATATGCAACAGCGGAGTCCAGTCCTCTTCCGATGAAGAAAACCTGATCGCGGTTGTAGAGAATCTTTGCAAGGGCTTCGATTTCTCTCACATCCCTGAGATATTCCGCAAGTTTGCCCGGAACCTCTTTCAAGTCATCCATGAATTCACGATAGAATTCTTCCGTTATTGTTCCTCTTGTAAGCCCCATGTAAAGGCCGAGGATATACATACATGTGAGCTGCGTGGTATATGCTTTTGTTGAGGCAACCGCAATTTCCGGGCCTGCCCAAGTATAGAAAACATCGTCAGATTCTCTTGCTACGGAGCTTCCCACTACGTTTACGACGCTGAGAATTCTTGCCCCCTTGGATTTTGCCTCCCTCAGTGCCGCCAATGTGTCAAGGGTCTCGCCCGACTGACTGATTGCGATAAACAAAGTTTTCTCATCTACAAGCGGCTCTCTGTATCGGAATTCCGACGCCACATCAACCTCAACCGGAATCTTCGCAAATTTCTCGATTACTTTCTTGCCGACAAGTCCCGCGTGGTAAGCGGTTCCACATGCAACGATGTAGATTCTCGAAAACCCATCAAGTTCTTCTTTCGTAAGCGAAATACCGTCCAGCTTAATCAGGCCGTTTTCATCCAGCCTGCGGTTAAGTGTTTCGCTGATTGCTTTCGGCTGTTCATGGATTTCCTTCAGCATGAAATGGCTGTAGCCTTCTTTTTCCGCAGCGTCCGCATCCCATGTAACGTGGAAGACATCTCTTTGCACCGGATTTCGCTCTTCATCGTATATTTTGATTTCATCTGCGGTCACAACGACCATCTCGCCGTTTTCAATCAGATAAATTTCTTTGCAATGTTTCATCAGTGCCGGAATATCGGAGGCAATGAAATTCTCACCCTTGCCAATTCCTGCAATCAGCGGCGCATCTTTACGACTGCAACGATTTTGTTCGGGTCTTTGCTCGACACGACAACAAGCGCATATGCCCCTCTCATTTCAAGAGTTGCTGCATACACAGCATCCTCAAGCGTCGAATAATTTTTCATGTGTGCCGCAATCAAATGTGCGATGACTTCACTATCGGTTTCCGATTTGAATTTTACATTGTATTCCGCGATAAGCCTTTGCTTAATTTCCACGAAATTTTCAATTATTCCGTTGTGGACAATGGCTACCGTGCCGTCTTCGCTTGCATGCGGATGTGCATTCACATCCGACGGTGCACCGTGCGTGGCCCATCTCGTATGACCAATTCCGGTGTGGCTGTCAAAGCAGATGCCTCTTGCCATTTCTTGCTTCAAAAGCTCTTCAAGATTTGCGATTTCCCCGACTTTCTTGCGTATGTCAATGCTGCCGTTTCTCACAAGCGCAATTCCCGCAGAGTCATATCCTCTGTATTCCAGCCTTTTGAGACCGTCCATAATGATGGTTCTCGCATCGTTTTTTCCTACATATCCTACAATACCGCACATATTCTCTATCTCCTAAATTTCTTTTCAATTAAGGCTGCAAGATCTTCGGCAAGGTTTGCGATTAAATCCGTGTCGTCACCTTCCAGCATTACACGCACAAGTGGTTCCGTTCCCGAAGGCCGAATCAAAACTCTGCCGTTCCCCTCCATTTTGGCTTCAATTGCCGCAATCGCCATTGCAACCTCTTCATCCTTCATGTATGTTTTCTTGTAATCGTTGTTTATCTTTGCGTTGACCAAAACCTGAGGATAAATCTGTATTTCATCCGCAAGTTCCGATATTTTCCTGCCCGAAGCAAGAACTGCTTTTACGAGCTGCAGCGAAGACAAAATGCCGTCCCCCGTCGTCGTGTGTTCGAGGAAAATAATATGCCCCGACTGTTCCCCGCCTATGACACAGCCGGTCTTAAGCATCTGTTCCAGTACATACCGGTCTCCGACTCCGGTAACATCCACGCTGATTCCTTCTGCCTCCATCGCCTTGTGAAAGCCGATGTTGCTCATAACCGTAACCGTTACCTTGTCATCCTTTAATCTGCCTTCTGCTTTCAGCATTTTCGCGCAGATTGCGATGGTCTTATCGCCATCGAGCACCCTGCCGCGCTCATCAACGACGATGAGTCTGTCTGCATCTCCGTCAAAGGCAAGCCCGATATCCGCATGGTGCGCAAGCACCGCCGCCTGCAGTTTTTCCGGATGTGTCGATCCGCATGCATCGTTTATATTCGTTCCGTCCGGCCGGTCACCGATTGCCACCACTTCCGCACCGAGTGCTTCGTATACCTTCGGCGCCACCTGATAGGAGGCTCCGTTTGCACAGTCAAGCACCACCTTCCTGCCATCAAGCCTGAAATCAGCGGTTTCAATCAGATGCTTCGCATAGAGTTCAATCGAGTTTCCCTCCGCTTCGAGGCATTTGCCGATTTCCTCGCCCGTGATGTGGCTGTTCACATCCACGCTGCTTATGATTAAATCTTCAATCTTTTCCTCAAGCAAATCATCGAGTTTGAAGCCGTCACCGTTAAAAAATTTAATTCCGTTATACTCGAAAGTGTTGTGGGAGGCGCTGATTACGATTCCTGCATCTGCGCCGTAATGCCTTGCCAAATATGCAACAGCCGGTGTCGGAATAACCCCGGCTTTGATAACATTGCCGCCGACCGCCAGAATTCCCGCAGTCAGTGCGTTTTCAAGCATATCCCCGGACACCCTCGTGTCCTTTCCGATTACGATTACAGGTCTTGCTGCGTTCTTTTTGAGAACGAAAGTACCTGCCTTTCCTAAATTAAATGCCAGTTCCGGCGTCAATTCTTTATTTGCGATCCCTCTTACGCCATCCGTTCCGAAGAGTCTGCCCATTTACGTCCTCCTATGATACAGGTGTTTTTATTGTTCTGCATTAATAGTTATATTTATCTCGCCCGGTGTATATTCCATGTCTGCGTACGCTTTGCTGCAGGTACATGTGAGACTCACCTTGTGACTTCCCGCTTCAAGTCCTTCGACATCCGCCGCCAGAACAAAATCTTCCGCACCGATTGCTTTCATTGCGTCGGACTTGGCGGTCACCGTTACTTTAATTTTGACATCTTCCACGGTTGCCGGCATATTTTCGCTTACGCCTCGTATTTCGACATCATTTTCACTGAATGTAAAAGTCTTCGTCTCCATGCCTTTCACACTTGCCTTAAGATAAAGGTTTTCAGACTCCGTTGCCGCATTCACACCCGAAGGCAGAATCGGAACGAGTTTAATCTTCGTGTCCTCGTACACATTCCTGAGGTCAACCGTCTGGCAGGTAATGTTTTCAATGCTGGAAAGCACACTGTCGCTGCCCTTGATCGTTATGGTCTTCGGAACCGAAACACTTCTCTGAAAACCTGCGGATTCAAGACCCTCAACCGGAACCGTAAGATCCACTGTCTTTTTCTTAAACAAGAGTGCCGTTATCGAAACATTGTCCTTGCTCGGCTTCACATCTTCAATGGTATTTCCGTCCGAATCAACCGCGGTAAGCGGAACTGTAAACGACTTCATTTCCGTTCCGACTTTCGATGCGTCCAAAACGGCGTCAAGGGAAACGATGCGATCCACTAAGGTTTTCGCACCTTTCACCGAAACAACATCATCGCTTAACTGGAGTATGTTCGGCTCTGTGTCGTCACCTTCAATATTTGCAATGACCGGGGTAACCGGTTTTTCCGCCGTTACAAGGTCGTCAATCGACACTGTTATTTTCGGTATGCTTACATTTTCTATTGAAACATCATCAGGTGCTGATATATAGAGCTTAATTTTGTGTGCCCCCTTCTTGAGTCCCTCGACATCAGCCGTTACGCTGAATTCGGAATCTTTTATCTTTCCAAGGAAAGCACGCTGACACGAATAAGTAATGTTCACCTTATCGTAGTCTGTCGACAAAAGCACCAGATTGTTCGCCTCAAGAACATCCTCATTCAGTATTTTAATCGGTACGCCCTTTACGGTTTCCGTGGAGGATTGGTTGACATCCACCAAAACATAGGCCCACAAAACAATGGCAACAATCAGGGCGAGCACTAAATTTACTTTGTTACTTTTTAACATTTTTACCCCCTTTGAGTGCCTTGCTGATTCTGTCGGAAAGCTTCTGCTCCGTTTCCCCTTCAAAATACAGGTTGAGCAGTTTCTTTTCGATGGTCTTGCCGTCAAGGAATCTTGTGAGTTTTCCGTTCTGGGCAATCGAAATGAT
>OLGB01005396.1_pt1 | contig 10051 bp, 12 predicted proteins | sample 1605691 | NCBI WGS metagenome assembly OLGB01 (sample SAMEA3888925, study PRJEB22519) | human gut metagenome | biome: human gut; feature: human-associated habitat; material: faeces | place: Denmark | collected 2010
CAGCGTTTCCTTAAACGCCGCTTTAAGACTCTTGTCCACTTCCAATGTTCCCATTGCTCTTTCTCGTACACAACAGATGTACGATACCTCCTTTTCGTTAAATTTAATTAAAAAACGGAGTAAATACTGATGCACTCAGTGTTTACTTGATTTGTTTTTGCGAAAGCTACGCTGCAGTTCGTCGGTAACACTGTCAATAACATTGATATTGACAACACTACAGCAATAATCCTTCTTGTCATTTGCTTTAATTTCATCACTTGCTCCCTTCTTTTTTACCCTCGTTTTTTACACTTCGATTCCCATCGCACGTATTGCTTCTAAGTTCTTCTTTGCTCGCTCTGCCTTTAATCGTTCAAGTTCTTTTTTAGTTGTTTCATCTTCAAAAAATCTTCCGTATAATAAATGTGTCCTTTATCATTTCTCCCATGATGTGACAGCTTCAGGACTTCCACGCCTTTTTCCAGACAATTATCTTCCACATATTGAAAATACAAACCAGAAAAATTCTCCTCAAAACAATCGCCGCAGAACAGGGCAAGCTGTCTTTTACCTTTTGTCAGTAACATAACTGAGCTGTCCCCATTAATAAGGCTGCTGTCCTTTGTCAATGTCAGTGCGCTGTCCCTGTTCGGATATATTACAGTCAGCATGTAATCCCCAATTACAAATGACTGATACTTCTGAATGCTGTTGTTGTAATAAATCTTTGTGTGCTGATTTTCAAGATTCATTGCTATCCTGAGAAGGTCAAAATAATCCTCTCTCATCTCAGAGTTGTCAATCATCATCCCACGCATAAGCTTCGCACGGAATGGTAATAGCGCCGTCTCTGTATGCAGTCTCCCGGTCATCTCCGGGATATAGCCTATGTGATCCTGATGCATATGTGTTACGGCTAACAGGCTTATGCTGCTGATATTGTTATCTTCCAGAAAAAGCCTTAATTCATTGCGCCCATGCTTTCTTGTCCCACCATCTATCAGCACATACCTTCTGCCGTTGCCGGTATCAAGCGCCACAACAAAGCAGTCAGCCTGCCCAAACGGAATTGCATATATACAGCTCATATCAGTGCGTACTCCCTGCTCTTTAATACTGCCACCAGACGTTCCTCCGTGTCTATACTCTCTCCTGCCATAATTCCGGTTCTTCCTATGTCTTCCGGTCTGTGGCTGTCACTTCCTGCAGTAGGAATCATCCACGGATGCATAATAAGTATCTTCTGCGTCTTTTCATTACCGCTGTCATGGCGCGGTGATGTGTTAACCGCCTCCATTCCGTGAAGATAATCTATATCGGCAGGATATGAGCTGTCCGCGCGGTTCGGATGAGCCTGGATTATAAGCAGCCTGTCCTTATACTTTTCATAGAACGACTGCAGATCCATGTATAACCATCTGTCAGCTTCATTGTACAAAAGCTTCTCTGATAATCCATATATCAGATAATCATTCGGATCCGTCAGGAATCTGAGTTCCATTCCAAGTCCGATATGAAAATCCTTTCCTGCGTCCTTAAGATTTTTTACTGCATCACGGATTGGCTTCAGATAAAAATCTATCTTTTTATTCCAGTCCATTCCCTCTGTTAATTCAAGAAATTCCCTATGAAAATGGTTAGTAATCCAGATACCGTCATAACCGCTTTCCATATAAGCATTAACAACTTCTTCAACGCTCATCCTGCCACAGGGACTTACCTCCCTGGTGTGAACGTGCATATCATATTTCCACATTTTTTCTTTTTTTAATTCTGACTCCATACATTTCACCCTGTCTGACTTCTTCATCTGCGCAGGCAAATACCTGCAGATGATTATTATCCTGCATTTCCAATATTATTTTATTCTGAAATCCCTGAAATTCAACCTCTTTTACAATCCCTCTGAAATGTGACTCGTCCTGTCCTACTATCTCAAGTCCGTCGGCCTTGACCGGATACAGTTTTTCGGCTTTGAAGGAATCATTCACCTCATAATCTGTAATCTTTTCACCCTCTCCGTATGTGAATTCATCGCCGTCCCAGCTGCCTCTTATCAGATTGCTCTGTCCGACAAACTGCGCGACGAACGGATTAACCGGATTGTAAAATATTTCCTTAGGTGTTCCTATCTGCTGAATCTCTCCCTGGCTCATAACAACTATCTTATCAGCCATTCCAAGCGCCTCAGACTGGTCATGCGTAACATACAACACGGTTCCGCCCACGCTCTTATGTAGATTGCTTATCTCACGGCGCATCTCTATCTTGAGCTGTGCATCCAGATTGGAAAGAGGCTCATCCATAAGCAGAAGGTCAGGTTCATTGGCAAGTGCACGTGCAATCGCTACTCTCTGTTTCTGTCCGCCGGATAATTCAGATGGATACCTGTCTCCCATAGTCTGCATATTTACAAGCTTTAACACAGCATCCGTTCTTTCTTCGCGGTTCTTCTGCGTCTTATATTTTGAGAAAATACTGTGCTGCATCGGGAATGTAACCTGCTGCTTTACCGTCATATGAGGCCATAATGCATATGACTGGAACACCATTCCGATATTTCTCTTATTGGGACTTGTAATCTTTTTACTGTCAGCCACTACACTGTTATCTATCTTAATAACGCCGTCTGTCGGCTTCAGAAAACCTGCCAGCAGTCTTAACAGCGTTGTTTTGCCACAGCCTGACGGTCCGAGGATTGCGACAAACTCTCCATCGCTGATTGTAAGATTAATATTTTTCAATGCCTGATAGCCATCAAAATTCATATTCAGATTTTTAATTACCGTTGCCATATCTTTATCACCTTCTCCTTATAATTCTGACGGATTTATCAATAACTTTCAAAAGCAAAGCTGCCGCACATACACCAATCATGATAATTGATGAATAAGCAGATGCCATGTTGCTTAGTCCTGCCGATGTAAAGTTAAAGATTACAACACCAATTGTCTCTGTGCCGCCCGACCACAACAGGCTCGATGTTGTCAGCTCCATCATACTGTATATCATAACGAGTCCCATTCCGGCAGATATGGTTCCCATGCTGAGAGGAATGATTACCTTTTTCCATTTTACATAATTATTGGCTCCGGATATCTGTGCAGCTTCATCCATTGACGAATCAAGCTGTGCGAAAGCTGAATTAGCGTATCTCAGCGATACCGCAGTAAAACGTGTTACATATGACAGCAGCAGAATCCATATTGTCCCGTATATCGTAAATCCGTGGAATGAGCCTGCATACGTCAGTATAATTGCAAGTCCCAATATAATTCCCGGAATTGAATATGGAAATGTAACTACAGCCTGGATACCTGATGCTATTCTGTCTTTTTTATACTCCGACAGATATGATATTGTAATACCGATTACCGTACACAGAAGAACCGCCGCTAATGCCAGGAAAATACTGTTCTTTATTCCGTTCATGGACTTTACATTTCTTAATACCTTAAAGAAATTATCAAAACACATTGTTTTTAAAGACAGCTTAACGCCCTGTCCTTTGGTTAATGCCGAAGACACTAATTTAATTAATGGAACAATGTTAAACAGACCGATAAAACAGCTCATTATGCCTGCAAGGACAAACTTCCATTTTCCAAGCATTATTCTTGGTTCCATATCCTCTTTTTCACAGTTCCCGGCCTTATTATTGCCGGACAGCCACTGCGTTGCCAGCATCATGATAACTGCAAGTACCGAAAGCACTATGCCCTTGACAGCGGCAATGTTATAGCTGTCTTTTGTTGATGATACGATTGTCTTATAAATATCCGTACTGAGCACATTTATATTAGCCGGTATTCCAATGAATGCAACTATTCCAAAGTTGTCCAGACACGACAGGAATACAAGAAGCATTGCATTCACAATAGTTATTTTTGTAATTGGCAGCACTACCTTAAAGAACGCCTTTACGCGTCCGCATCCCGATACTACCGCTGCCTGTTCCAGTTCTCTGGGAATCCTTCTGAAATGGCTCAGACACATCAGGTAGACTATCGGATACTGGCACACTGTAAACATGAGAATGATTCCTTTATATGAATACAGTTCAAAATGCGTCAGCTGATACAATAACCCATTTTTCATGCACATCTGCATCCACGCCAGTGTCACGATATAAGACGGAATAAACAGCGGTATCAGCAACAGCTTATGCAATATATTCTTAAATGCAATATCCGTATAAGCCATCACATATGCAAGTAATACACCCACTATGCCTGCCGACACCATAGAACATATATTAATCAACAATGTATTGCTAATAACTTTGGCAAACCCCGCATCCGACAGCACATTTGCAAAATATGCAAATGTGAAGCCCTCATCTTTTGCAATGAAGGCTTCGCTGAACATATTAAGAAGCGGCCAGAGAAACAATAAAAATACCAACACTATTCCGACGGCATATTTTATATACCTGCGTATTTTATTTTTCATACTAATCTCCATTCCGCAGACACTCAATTACTTGTTGAACATCTCATCGAACTTCTTCTTATCATCTTCCTTAGTTGAGTAAAGCTTCTTTGGATCTGCTGATATAATCTTTCTGTCAGAGATGCTCTTCATTCCGCTTACAGGCTCAACATCTTTTCTCGGAGCTGTCTTATAGTAATTCTTTGCTGCAAATTCACGGACATCCTTTGATAGCATAAAGTTCACAAATATCCTGGCAGCTTCTTCATTCTTAGTTTCCTTCATAATCGCTATCGGGTCACAGATAGATGCACAGCCTTCATCCGCATATGCAAATGCAATAGGAGAACCGTTATCTATAGCCTTATAAGAATCTGTATCAAGTACCATTCCGTATGCCTTCTCTCCGTTAGATACAGCAGTGATAACACCTCCGTTACCATTAACGACCTGAATATCATTGTCCTTCATTGCCTGATAGAATTTCCATCCGAGATTATTCATGGATGTATATACGCCAAGATTATATGCTGCCGTACCTGAATATAACGGACTAGGCATTACACACTTACCCTTAGTCTGTGGATCTGTAAATATACTCAGTGATGAAGGTGCCTGCTTAACCATATTAGTATTGTAGATTATACCTGTTGATGCTACGGCAGTTCCGTAATACATATGCTCCGGATCTACAAAGTCAGAATACATCTTATCAACTTCAGGATAATCATATTTCAAAAGCATATCATCTGCCTTAAACATCTCGAATGTAGGTGTATCGGCAAGCATCACGACATCACACTGTACGCCGCCTGACTTCTTCTCTGTCTGAATCTTGCTTACAACCTCCTCTGTACCGCTTCTGTAATAATTCAGCTTGATGTTAGGATATTCTTTTGCAAACAGCTCTATAATATCTGTCACATAGTCATCTCCCGAAGATGTATATAACATAACACTTCCTTTAACATTTTTATTGACTGCCTGTGTCTGAGCAGCCCCTGACTGTACATTGTTCTGTACATCTGCCTTTGCGCCACAGCCTGCAAGCATTACAGTTGCCATAAGTGCACTTACCATGCCTAAAAATCTCTTCTTCATTACTGATTCCTCTCTTTTCTGATACTATATTTTTCTTCTCATATTCAGATCCATGACATCCGTGTTGAAGTAATCATAGGAATAAAATATCTTCTCTCCGTTTTTGTCAAAATGCAGCTGCTGCAGCAATACAGCCGGACTTTTCAGGAAATCACATGCCATCCGGTCCCATCTGTGTTCCGGATTGATTCCTCTTATTTTTGTATCTGAATACCTGATATCAATATCTGCATAACCCTTCAGGTTATCAAATATCTTTCCTCTGATACCCTCGTCAAAAATATCTCCGACGTACTTTTCCGGGAATACATTTACCGAAAATGCCACCGGCATGCGGTTTGCCACTCTTCCTCTGCTCATCACTACAATCAGTTCATCTTTGCCAAGTCCGAATTCATCGCGGATGCTCCGGTCAGGCAGACAATGTCTTATACTGTAATGTACGCTTTCAGGCTCACATCCCGCTGCTTTTATCATATCTCCAACAGAATTCAGCTGTTCCAGAGGATTATTAAGCGTTACTGATTTGGAAACAACAAATGTTCCAACACCATTTTTCTTCTGAAGCAGGCCTCTCTCTACACACAGATCAAGGGCTTCGCGTACTGTGGAGCGGCCGCCACCAAGCAGCGCAGTAAGCTCTTTTTCTCCCGGCAGTTTCATTCCAACCGGCCAGACGTCTTCATTAATTTTCTGTGTGATACAGTCAGCCATAGTTTCATACAAATACTTTTTCATTGTCGTACCCTTTCCTCATAGCTGTCTGACAGCTACCAGCTAAGAATAGATTATGACGCCGTTTCCCGCTATCAAATTCATCTGTTTCTTTTGTAAACTAAGAGTAAAAAAAATGAGCTTATGGAAAAATTTTCTCATTTTCCCATAAGCTCTGTTATCCATTAATACAGACAATGTCTACACCGATAATCTCTTATACATGCATCAGCACATTCGTTGTAAACATGCCGTCTTTGACCGTATATTCATAAAGCCCGTAATTCCTGTTAATAATGTCTTTTACATTCGCAATGCCATAACCATGCAGGTCCGCGTCCTTCTTGGTTGTCATTAATCTGCCGCCGAAATTCCCCATGTCAGGACTGCATGTGTTGGAAATAAGAATATTAATATAATTGTCTTTGCGGTTAATCTTAACCGATATATGAGCATCCGCGGCCTGCTCTGCCGCCTCAAATGCATTATCAATAAGATTGGACAGGACTATAGCCATATCCATCTCATTAACTCCGTCAAGCACACAGTCCACCCTGACATCAAGCGGCATACCTGTCTCTTCAGCCCGTTCCACGCAGCGGTTCAATACCGCATCCACCAGCCTGCTTCCTGTCGCGACAGCCTTAACAGCAGCAAGTCTTACATCAAGTTCCTCATCAAGAAATTGCTCCAGCTCCTTAAGTTCCCCTGACTTAAGCATCAGCCGTATATTCAACAGCACGCTCTTCATCTCATGGCGCGCCTTCATTGTCTTATCGTAAATGTTCTGTATATTCTCCACTTCCCTGCTTTCACTCTCATACGCAGAACTCTTCATCTGTTCTTTCAGAAGCGCAATTCCATTATTTATAATCTCAACAAATAACTGATATATAATAATATCAACTGCCGCCAGTGCAATCATCAGCACATACATCTCCCGGTTAATCCCTCCGCTGACGGCATTTACATATATGTATCTTGTAAGAAAATTATGTCCCGCAAGCGTTGCAGCTATGATAACATTAAGCTTCAGATATGTACTGTTTCTTACATACTGCCTGTCCTCAATCCGATTATGAAGCAGATATTCCGTAAATATCAGATATATAATCTGTGCAAGCGCAACAAGCACAACCCTGCTCACGCCAAAGCTCGCATATCCATTGTCATCGTACTTAATCCATCCGGCAAACAGTCCTGTAAGCATTATGCTCGAGACCGCCGACACAATAGATGTCATCTGCACAATAAGTAATTTTTCAAGTGCCCTTCCTCTAAGGAAAATTAATGTCATTGCAAATATAACAGCATCAATAACAAATTCCTGGGCAACGCTTATATATTCAATAAAATTAAACGCGGACACTGTTGTTGCAAGCACCGCTATCATCAGAATAATAATCGGAAGTCCGGCTTTTCTGGCTCTTACGCCAAAATAGCGCACCAGAAACTGTATTATAATAACTGCTTCGATAACATTGGCAAATATCTCAAATCCGTAATTCATTCTGCCGTCAGGCTCCTCATCCCTTATTAACTGTTAATATATTTTATAAACATGCTTCTTATCTCTGTTGCTTTGTATCTGCTTAACGGAATTACTTTTCTGTCCTCTGTCTTCAGATGCAGTTCCCGCTGTCCCAGCATATCTATATAACCGCAATTAACAAGAAATCCTTTATACGGTTGTACAAAATCATACTGATGCAGTCTCTGTTCAAGTTCACTCAGAGTTCCCTTAACATTATACACTCCGTCATTGCAGTACAGCTCAAGCGTGTGACCTCTGACTTCCGCATATATCAGGTCGGTGACCATTTTGCGGAAGCACCTGCCGTCTTTGGTAACAAACTCAAATTCCTTCTTCTTATCCTCCCAGGCCTTTACAAAGCGCTGCATTGCCTCCTGCATATCACTTTCGATATGCGTCTTTCTGACAAAACCAAGCACATGATATCTGAACACATCAAAAACCGCTCTCTCACTGACCGACACAAAAAGTATGTCCGGCTCCATCCCCTGAACCTGACGTATTCTCTCAGCAAGCTGGAATCCATTAATTCCCGGCATCTCTACATCAAGGCAGTACAATTCATAATCCATTGCGCTCTCAAGGACTGCCTTTGCACTGTCATATGTATCAACAGTATAATCCATGTCAGTCCCATTCATGAATTCCTCAGTCATGCTCTTATATTTTATTAAAAATCCCTTATCATCATCTATTATCGCAATCTTTATCATAATGCTCTTCCCCAATAATCATCTTGCGTTCTTTTTACCATTGTACATTAACATAAATATAACTGCAAATATTACCCGCCAGCGGCAGTCGGTGATATGCCAGAAGCAGCCTTTTTCTGTACCACACGCCACACCAATAAGCATTAAAAATGCCGCGAGTAATTTGAGTGCTGTTGATGACATATTTTACCTCTTTCACTGTTAGTATGTCTGCATATACGTTCTGCCGGCACATTCATCTTGCTATTACAATTATGAATCAAGCATTCTTATATATATGCTCCACTTCTTTATGTAAGGTTTGAAAGTAAGATAATTTACTTCTATGCTTAAAACATGTTTTACATCATATTTAACGCCATCCACCTCTAATGTCTCATGATAATCCCCCTTTCGAAAACTAGCATTAGACAGATATGAATGCTTTTCAGGTTTTTTAGTCAGGCTTTGCACTTTTCTATAAAGTGCAAGCCGTTTGGCATCCGTATTGGCTTCATTCAGTTCATCTTCACTGATTGAACGCTTATACACCCTTGACAGCTTATCATAGTCTACTAAACTTGGGAAATAATCGTCTTTTATTATTGACAGCGTGACTATTTGCCCAGACTTATTTTCATAATACTGCTCTGCTGCCGTAAATCCTATTTTCCAATACATTAGCCAGTACACAAACAGGATAAACAATATTAATACAATTACACTGAATATTGCTATTTTCTTCTTTCTCTTTATCTTTTCTTCCATATTCCCTCACAATCTTACAGCTACGCAGTTATGAATAAAGCATTCTTATCTCTATGCTCCATTTTTTTATGTACGGTCTAAAGGTAATGTGATTTACTTCTATGCTTAAAATATGATTAACATCATACTTCACACCATCAACTTCCAATGTCTCGTAATATTCTCCTATTCCAAAACTAGCGTTAGACATATACGAATGCTGTTTAGGATTTTTGGTTAACCTTTGGACTTTTCTGTAAAGCGCAAGCCGTTTGGCATCTGTATTGGCATCATTAAACTCCTCTTCACTGATTGAGCGCTTATATACTCTCGCTAACTTATCATAATCCACTACACTTGGAAAATAGTCATCATGCGTTACTGACAGCGTCACTATTTGCCCTAATTTCTTCTCAAAGTAGTTGTCCATCACATTAGCCTCGACAACACATACAAAATAAATATGATAGACTCCAAGCATAAATATAAGTATTAATACTGCTATTATTATGTGTTGGATGCTTCTTTTTTTACTCATGATATCCTCTCCATAATTATGAGTACTCTTTATTGAAGTGCCGACCGGACATAAAGTTACTGTGATACTATGCACTTTCTATACGTTCTTCCGGCACATTCATCTCGCTATTACAATTATGCATCAAGCATTCTTATCTCTATGCTCCACTTTTTTATGTAAGGTTTGAAGGTAAGATGATTTACTTCTATGCTTAAAACATGATCAACTCTATACCTAACTCCATCAACCTCCAATACTTCATAGTATTCTCCTTCTCGAAAACTAGCATTAGACAGATATGAATGCTTTTCAGGTTTTTTAGTCAGGCTT
>OLGB01005406.1_pt1 | contig 10037 bp, 10 predicted proteins | sample 1605691 | NCBI WGS metagenome assembly OLGB01 (sample SAMEA3888925, study PRJEB22519) | human gut metagenome | biome: human gut; feature: human-associated habitat; material: faeces | place: Denmark | collected 2010
CGCGAAAGGGAAATAAATTATGGCAGTAGAAAGGGTTATTTTTTATTCTGTTCGATGTGATAAATGTAATAATCTGTTAGAGGATTATGCAGGAGAGCTTGCAAGGCGGACGCATAAGAGAGCACTGGCTGAAAATGAAGCGAAATTAAACGGATTTATACAGATCAGTCCAAGAAAGTGGCTCTGTCCAGAGTGCGCAAAAGAATTATGAACAGCAGCAGGAGGCACCGGATGAGGAGAGGGATTAAAGGTGAACAGGAAACCAAGCGAAACAAACTATAAATTAAATATACTTAATGGGCGCGGAGAAAATAATCGGGTATATAAGCAAGTTGTGAACCGAATAGAAGTTAGCAAAAACGGATATTTGCTTTTTTTTCAAAGTGAATTGTTTGAATATTCTTAATTTTATTATTTCAACCACTTTTAAAGCTTTTAGCGTAAACAATATTTATGGTTGTATTTATATAATTAATTAAATAAATAATGCATAATAATTGAATATTGTTTTTGCATTTGATATAATAGCAATGTACGAAGGAGGTACTAACATGACACAACAACCAATTAAAAGAAGAAACCCTTTTGACATAATGGCAGAAGAGGAAAAAGTAGAGGAAGTAAAAACTCCTGTTATAGAAGAAGTAAAACCAATTGAGGAACCAGTTTACACTTATGAACAACCAGTTCAAAGAGTTCAAACCGCAAAAAAGCAACCAAGAGTTGTGCAAAGACAGCAATATATTCAACAAGATGACGCAAATAGAGAGAAGTACACTTCAACTATGGATGTAACATTAAGAAGACAAATAAAAATAGCTTGTGCAGAACGTGGAATAATGTTTGCAAAGTTTGTTGAAGATGCTTGCAGAGAAAAATTAGCAAAGGAAGGTTATAGATAATGCCAATCATTTCAGCATTTTGTAAAAAAGGTGGCGTAGGCAAAACAACATTTTTAGGTTATTTAGCTCATTACTACGCTACACAAGGAAAAACTGTATTAGTAATAAGTGCCGATGATCAAAACAGTGTATTTAAAATTTTCGGCGTAGATAATTTTGTTACCGATCATGATGATGATTTCTTTGAACATTTACTTGTTGGTCAAAAACAGCCACAAGATATCACTTTTGAAGCAAGAATAAATATGTATTTAATGAAAACCTTAAATACAGATAGGCTTTCTTTGAATTTAACGCTAAAACGTTCAGAAGAAAAGCATTTAAGAACGATAATTGAGAGTTTTAACAAGTATTTTGACTATATTTTTATCGATTTTCCACCATCAAGTAGTAGATTAAGTGAAATTCTACTTGATATTTCTCAATCTATTTTAATTGTTGTCGGTTTAGACACGCTTGGTTTACAAGGATTTTCGAATACAATTCAATATTTTGTTGATACTGACATCGATTTGGACAAAATTAGGTACATTATACCGGTTGGTTACATCAAAGGAAGACGCACTCCGATCAAGTGTTTGAAAGAGTTAAAAGAGCAAGCAAAAAACCTTACTCCAAGTGCGAAAATTACAGCTCCAATCAAGGATAAAGCGATTATAAAAAATATTCAATCAGATGGCCTATCAATTTACGATTCTGAAGCTATAGTTAAAGAAAAATTAGAGAAATTCCATTATAAGAACTTCGAAGAGATAAAAAAAGACCTTACAGACATCTATAAGGACCTAAATTTAGACTAAAAAACAAAAAAAAGCACATTTTTTGTGCTTTTTTTATATTAAAATACTCTGACTGGTAGTAAAAGTTGAACTAATGAATCATCATCAACACTTTTTATAATTGTTGGTTTTATTTCACCAGTGAAAGAAAATGAAATTCTATCAGAATCAAATGATTTTAAAGCATCTAGAAGGTACTTTGTACTAAAAGCTATTTGAAAATCTACGTTATCTAGCGTATTTAATAGGTTTATATCCTCTACAACTTTACCAATTTCTGATGAATTTGAAGAAATTTCAACCTTATTTGAATTAGAAAAATAGAATTTAACGATATTTAAGTTGTCTAAATTAGAGAATAATGATGCTCTATCAACCGCATTTACCAATTCTATTCTGTTAAAAACAGCTTCAAATAAGGTTTCTTTTGGGAATAAACTAGATGTGTTTGGATAATTACCTTCTACAAGTCTTGTAATAAAAATAATATTTTTATATTCAAAAACTGCTTTGCTGTTTTCTAAATACATTTTAACAAATGTAGAATCATCCTCTAAAATTTTACCTAATTCCTCTAATGCTTTACTTGGAACATTTACTAAAATATCGACAGTTTCATCAAGCTTTGAAGTTTTCTTTGCTAATCTAAAACTATCAGTTGCAGTAATTTCTAAGGTACCATTTTGGGCTTTAAAATTTAAACTTGTTAATACTATTCTTGTTTCAGAAGTAGCACATGCAAATGATGTTTGTCTTATTATTTGCTTTAATTCTTTGCTATCAAACAAAATTGGTTCTGTTGTAACGTTGAAATTTGTAGTTGGAAAATTAGTTTTATCATAAGCTATTAAAGTAAAATCTGAACGATCTGATATTATTTGAATTGTAGATTCTTCAAATAAAGTAAATTCAACTTCTTTACCTTCAACTTTTCTTACAATGTCAATAAAATATTTTCCAGGAACAACACAACTTCCTTCATCATATAATTTTACTTTATCACTTTTTTCAAGTTCAATTTTTATAGCTATTTCTTTATTAGTTGTAACAAAAGTTATTTTGTCTTCCTTTACGTCTATTTGAATACCAGTTAAAACGGGCATTGGAGTTTTCTGAGAAAGTCCTCTAGAAACATTCGAAATTGTTGTTAAAAGTAAATCTCTATCAATAGTAAATTTCATTGTATCACCTCTTTATTTATTATTACTAATATACTTTTATTATTATTAGAACTGTGGATAAGTGGATAACTTTTTTTGTTTAAGTGTTTTTCCGTCCTTATAATATAAGCAAAAAATTTTATTTGTTAAGTTTATCCACAATATTATTAACATCTTGTTTTACATTTTCATCATTTTTGATATAGTCTTCGATTTTATCTACTGCATGAGCAACTGTTGTATGATCTTTATTACCGAAACATTCACCAATTTTCTTTAATCCCACATTGTATTTGGTTCTAAGTAAGTACATCGCAATGCTTCTAGGATATACTATTTCTTGCTTTCTAGAATTGCCGGTAAGTTCTTTTACGTTAATATTAAAATAGTTGGCTACTTTGTTTTTTACAAATTCAATATTTTTAACAGAAGAGTCTTTACCAGAATCTCTATCACTTGGCAAAATTGATTCTAAAGATATTATGGCATTATCTAAAGAATATTCAAAATTAAAAGAAGCACAATAATATACAAATCTACGTAAAGCTCCCTCTAATTCCCTAATATTGTCTTCAAAATGTGTTGCAATATAATCTAAAGCATCGTCTGATACATCACTAGGATTAGCGATTAAGATATTTAATTTATTTTTTAAGATGTTTTTTCTTAATTCTTTGTCTGGTTTTCTAACATCAACTTGCATTCCCCAGCCAAATCTTGATTTAAGACGATCCATTATATCTAGATCACAAGCTTTTCTATCTGAAGTTACAATTATTTGTTTTCCGTTTTCGTTTAAAATTTCAAATAATTTAAAAAATTCATCTTGAGACCCTTGTTTTCCTGCAAGATATTGGATATCATCTACTAATAAAACATCCGCAGATCGATAATAATTGTTGAAAGTTTCTGAAACAGAAGTACTCTTTTGGTTCTTATTTTTAGATTTAAAATAATCTTCAACAAATCTTTGTGCACTCGTGCAAACAATGTTTAATTTTGGATTATTTTCTAACATGTAATTACCAATAGACATCATTAGATGGGTTTTACCAAGTCCAACATCTCCAAAAATATACAATGGATTAACTGTTACATGGGGAGATTGAGCAACTTTTAAAGCGAAAACGAAAGCTTCACGATTTGATTCACCAGTTATAAAATTGTTAAACGTGTATTCGGGTCTTAGTGAACGCTCGTTTACTACCTTTTCTTGTGGATTGATTGTTGTAAGAACAGATTCAGCGTTTTTGACGCTTTCAGCATCAGCTGCGTCTTGTGTTATTAGTTGAAATTGCATCTTTTCGGTCGTATATTGATTCAGAAATTCGTTCATTTTTTTTAAATAAAACTGATTTATACGATATTCTTCTAATTTGGTAGGAACAATAAGATAAATATTACCATTTTGTACTTTGTGTATTTTATTTAAGTCCGCAAAAGAATTGTTATAAACAGAATTGTTTAACTCTTCTTTCAATGCGCTTTTTACATTATTTAACAACGCATATGCTTGCTCCATATAATCACCTCGTTGTATATAATAGCACAATTTGTATTTTTTTGAAAGTAGATAGTTAAAATACTTTTCCACAAAGTTTTCCACATTTTTTCCCCATTTTAGTTAGTAAAATAATAAACATTTTATCAACAATGTGGAAAAGTTGATAAAATTATCAGAATGATTTAATTATTTACCTTGCAAAATACTTAGAAATATGGTAAAATTACTAAAACGAGGTGTGCAAAAATGGGTAAGTTAAATACTAAAATAAAATTTTTAATAATAGCAGTTTATACATTATTGCTTTTTTTATTAGTTTTTGTGTTATTTTCGCCAAAAGCTATTGATTTATATGAATCGTATGGAAGAACTCCTTATGATGATCATATAGGAATAATGATAAAAGTAACTGAAAATCGACAATCAGTGTTAGAAACTTATGATAGTAATAGTGAAACTGATAAAAAAAATAAAGAAGGAAAAAACGAAAAAGCCACTTATGATGTTACAATTTCATTAATAAAACTTAGAGTTGAAACATTAAAAAATATTACAGTTAATTTAGCGGTAAAAACTAAAGACAATGGATATCAATATGCTACACAAAAAGCTAGCAAAGATAACAACGGTATTTTTGTAAGATACATTGGAAGTTTTAATGATTTATTAACTAAAGAAGTTTTATCAGAAAACGAAGGAACTTCTAAAAAGAAAATGTTTGACGAAAGTCCTAAAGAAATTTATGTTGAAGTAAAATATACGGTTCAAAAAAGTTCATCAAAAGATGAAACAGAAAGTGTTTTAAGATATCGTGTTGAAACACTACAAACAAAAGAAAGTAAATATAAAAAATATGAAGAACGTCAAGTTTTACAAGAAACTTCTACTGTAGCAAGAGCTAATTGGATTGATCCTACAAATGATGTATTTGGTTTGCAAATAGGTAAGACTAACGCAACAGGCGAATCAAAATTAGGCAACATTAAGAAAAATTTAATTTGCTTTAACTGTACATCTTTAAATAATAATCTAGCAAAATATAAATTATCGTTAACAGAATCAGAAATAGCTGAAAAAAACATCAAGCGATTAGAACAACCTAATAGCGAAAAATTACAACTTACACCTGAAATTTCAGAAATACGAATGACAGTGTGTGGAAAAATTGAATCAAAAGACAAAAAATTCTCGAATTATGTAGTGTTATATTCTTTATATGGTTTTATGAGTTCTATTGAAAATCGTTTAATTGAATCTACTGAAAAAGAAAATAAACGTATTACAAACTATACTACACATTTAGTAGAAAATAGTTTAGATGAATCTTTTAACTTAAGTGAATTATACATTACAATGGAAGGAAAATTATACAATAGCACAGTAAAAAAAGTTTCTAGTGGATATAAAATTAGCTATAATAACTTAATAAGTATAGATGATATGTACTCACAAAAATAAAAAAAGCAAAAAAAGTTGACAAACAAGTGTGTTTTGATGTATAATAAATAAGCATGGTTTTTAATTGGAGGTGCTCATATGAAAAGAACATACCAACCTAACAAACGTAAACATAGTAAAACTCATGGTTTCCGTGCTCGTATGGCTACTGTAGGCGGAAGAAAAGTATTAGCGCGTAGACGTTCAAAAGGTAGAGCTGTTTTATCAGCATAGAAAAAAACAAATATAAAACTTGGACCATTTCAGTCAATATGTTTGAAATGGTCCATTATTTTTTAACTAGAGGTGAATATGAAAAAAGAAAATCGCTTAAAGAAAAACCTTGAAATTGCCTCAATTGTAAACAAAAGAAAAAGAGTAGTAAATAATAATTATATAATCTACTACCAAAAAAGCGAAACGGGAAAATTAAGAATAGCTGTTTCTGTATCTAAAAAATATGGCCATGCTTTTGAAAGAAATAAAGCTAAGAGAAGAGTTCGCAATATAATGAGAGAATATGTGGGCACAATTAAAAACTATGATTTAGTAATCGTTGTTAAAAATGTTGCCAAAGAAAAAGAATATAATGAATTAAAAAAAGAAATTCAATTCTTAATTAAGATAATTTTGAACAAGGAAGATGGAGGTAAGAATGAAAAATAAAAAAATAGTTAGATTATTTTTGTGCTTTGTAGTGGCTTCTTTATTACTGGTTTTAAGTAGCTGTAGTTCTTGTGGAGCATCACAGGCAAGTACAAAATTTCAATCTTCGGGATTGGATAATAGCCAACTAATCGGTTGGATCAACGATAATCAAGAATTAAAAGTTGAAAATCCAAGTTTTGAGATTGATGAAAATCTTAGTGATACTGAAAAGGTAGATAAAATTAATGCTTTAATAGAAGAAATAGCGATGCCTATTACTATTGAACAAGAAGAAAAAATTGTAACTGCTAAAAAGTATTATGATTTATTAGCTGAAGAAAGTAAAGAAAATGTTGTAAACGTTGAAAAATTAAATAATAGTTTAAATGAATTATCACCTTTACAAAATTCGAGAAATTTTCAAAAGCAAAAAGAACTTTCAAAAGAGTTTATTGCAAACTTTGTATATGAAACAGCTTTAAACAATTTACCAAACAAAAGAAAGTACCAAAAAGAAATTATTGAAGAATGTTTAATTCCACAATATCAAAGTTATATAGATAATACTACAACTATGAATAAAGTTGATGATTCATCAGAAAGTAGTTGGAGTGCTGCCACAAACTTTAAAGCAAATTGTACAAACACATTTAACCGTGAAAAAATTAATATTTTAAATGCAGTTGAAACAGCTAATGGTAATGAATATAGTACTTATGAAATAGTATGTGCATATGTTTTTAAAATGGATGAAATATTAACAACTCAAGATAACGCACCAATTAAATTTCACGCAGAATCTGTTGGTGATTTCTTTGGTCATTTGTTTAATAATTTATTGATATTCCCTATTGCATGGTTAATTGTAAATATTTCAAATTTATTTGGCGGAATATATTTTATTGGTTTATTGATTGTAACAATATTAGTTAGAACAATCGCATGGCCTATTTATGCTAAAACAAATGATATGTCTTTAAAAATGCAACTAATGCAACCTGAGTTAAATGAAATTCAAAAGAAATATGCAAATAGACAAGACGAAAGATCTAAGCAAATGATGCAAATGGAAACAGCACAACTTTACAAAAAATATAAAGTTGGGATTGGTGGATGTTTAATGCCTTTATTACAATTTCCTATATTCATGGCAATTTATCGTGCTGTTAATAGAATTCCTTATACTGTTCAATATGCAAATACATCATACACAAATAACTGGGCAAACGAGCTTAATCCAAAAATTTTTGGTATAAATCTATTAGAAGATCGTACTGCAGGAACTGGACAATTAATTGGAATAATTATATTAATGATTATTGTAGTTGGAACACAATTCTTAAGTCAATGGTTATCACAAAGAAGACAAAAAAGAAATCAAGATAAAGCTCAAGAAGATATTCCAGAATATCGTAGAAAAGCATATAATCAAGAAAAAAATAGCACTGCTTCTTCAATGAAATTCATGATGTATGGAATGATGCTAATGATGGGATTATTTGTATTTACAAGTAAAGCTGGTTTAGGTGTATATTGGTGTATAGGTAACTTATACTCAATGTTACAAATGGAAATTAATAGCTTAACAAGTAAAAAACGTATGGAACAAATTAAAAAGAATTTATAAAAGGAAGATATTAATATGAAAGAGAAAATGTATATAGGCAAAAGCTTAGAAGAAATTGAAGAGCTTGCTGTTAAAGAATTAGGCGTAGCCAAAGAAGATTTGTACTTTGATGTTATCAGTGAAAATGCACAAACAAGAGATGAAGTACAAGTACAAGTAATGGTAGACGCTAATCCTGTAAAAAAAGGAAAAGACTTCTTAGAAAATTTCTTGCGCGAAGGTAATATTGATGGTTATGTAGAAAGAAAAATGCGTGATAACATTGTTGAATACGCAATAACTACAGCTGATGCTAATGGTGCTTTGATAGGTCATAATTCACAAACTTTAGCTGCATTACAATATGTAACATCATTAATAGTAAATCAATATTTTGATCGTGAAACTGAAAGCGGGTTAATTGTAAAAGTTGATATTGGTGATTATCGTAAAAATCGCGATGAAAAATTAGAAAGAATGGCAGTAAGAATTGCAAGAGAAGTTGCAAAAACAAAAATACCAGTAAATCTAAGATATATGAACGCATACGAAAGAAAAGTAATTCATACCAAACTTTCAACTTGGAAGGATGTAACTACTCATTCTGAAGGTATTGAGCCTAGAAGATACTTAGTAATTGAGCCTAAAAATAAATCAGAATAAAAAAACAAAAGGTACTTGAAATAAATCAAGTACCTTTTGTTTTAAAAAGAAACGAGAATTGAATAAAAATTAAGGATTCTCTTTGCAACAGGTAGGAGTTCTACTACAAAGAGCAATTAAAGTTTACTATAAAAAGATAACAAAATAAAACATATTGCTTTTGAAAAGGTTTACACATTTTTATTTTCAAAAATGTGTACAAAAAAGTCATATTTTGTTATAATATATACAAATAGGAAGTGATATTATGAAATTATTTGACGATACAATAATTGGTATTTCTACCGCATTATCAAAAGGTGCAATTTCTATTATTAGGCTAAGTGGCGATGACGCAATTAAAATAGTTAACAAAGTATTTAAAGGAATTGATTTGTCAAAAGTAGAACCCAATACAATTAATTATGGTCATATTGTAGATTTTGATAGTTGTCAGATAATTGATGAAGTACTAGTATCTATTTTTAAAGCTCCTAAATCTTATACTAAAGAAGATGTCGTAGAAATTAATTGCCATGGTGGTTTATTTGTCACTAATAAAATATATGAACAACTAGTCCTATTAGGGGCAAGACCTTCTGAACCAGGGGAGTTTACTAAAAGAGCTTTTTTATCGGGTAGAATTGATTTGACTAAAGCAGAGGCTGTTATGGATGTGATCAATGCTGAAAATAACGCAGCTTTAAAAATAGCAAATTCTGCTTTGAATGGCAAAATAAGTACATTTGTTGATCAAAAAAGGCAAGAACTTTTAGACATAATAGCAACAATATCAGTAAACATTGACTATCCAGAGTATGATGATGTCGAACAATTAACCAATGAAGATATCTTACCTAAATTAAAAACAATAAAATTAGAACTTGAAGATGTATTAAATAATGCTAAAAGTGCAAAACTATTAAAAAATGGAATAAATACAGTAATTGTAGGAAAACCTAATGTTGGCAAAAGTAGTTTATTAAACACATTAATTGGAGAAAATAAAGCTATAGTAACTAATATTCCAGGAACTACTCGTGATATTGTTGAAGCAAGTATTAATTTAGGCCAAGTAACTTTAAATTTAATAGATACTGCAGGAATAAGAATTACTGAAGATGTTGTTGAAAAAATAGGTGTTGAAAAATCAAAAGAACAAATAAATAAAGCAGATATAATATTATGTGTATTAGATGGCAGCGAACCAATAAACGAACAAGATAAAGAAATATTAAATGAAATTAAAAATAAATGTCATTTGACGATTATAAATAAAATAGATTTAGAACAAAAAATAAATTTAGGAGAAGTAGATGATAATGTATTGTTTATTAGTACTAAGAATAACAATACAAT
>OLGB01005413.1_pt1 | contig 10031 bp, 7 predicted proteins | sample 1605691 | NCBI WGS metagenome assembly OLGB01 (sample SAMEA3888925, study PRJEB22519) | human gut metagenome | biome: human gut; feature: human-associated habitat; material: faeces | place: Denmark | collected 2010
TGGTCTACGGCGAGCTGGTCGAGACGCCGCAGGTGGAGTATGCCGCCAGGATCGCGTCGCTGCTGCCCGCGCCGCTCGAAAGCGTCTATTTCGTCAACTCGGGCGCCGAGGCGGTCGAGGGGGCTTTGAAACTGGCGAAACGTTTTACCCGGCGTACGGAGATCGTCTCCATGCGCCGCGCCTACCACGGGTCGACGCACGGCGCGATGAGCATGATGGGTGCGCCCGAGGGCGAGGAGTGGAAGGGGGCGTTCCGGCCCCTGCTGCCCGACGTGCAGGCCGTGGAGTTCAACGATTTCTCCGAACTGGAGCGCATTACGCGCCGCACGGCCTGTGTGCTGGCCGAGCCGGTGCAGGGCGAGGCCGGCGTCCGTCCGCCCCGTCCGGGTTATCTGGATGCGCTGCGCAGACGCTGCGACGAAGTCGGCGCGCTGCTGATTTTCGACGAGATACAGACCGGCATGGGCCGCACGGGCCGCCTGTTCGCCATGCAGAAATACGGCGTCACGCCCGACATCGTCTGTCTGGCCAAGGCCTTCGGCGGGGGCATGCCCCTCGGGGCGTTCGTCGCGCGTCACGAGGTGATGGACACCTTGCAGGAAAATCCCGCGCTGGGGCATATCACCACTTTCGGCGGCCATCCGGTCTGCTGTGCGGCGGGACTCGCGGCGCTGAATTACCTGGTGGACAACAAGGTGGTCGAAAGGGTCGAAACGAAGGGCGCGTTGTATGAAATGCTGCTGAAGGATCATCCCGCCGTGCGGGAAATCCGCCGCAGCGGCCTGCTGCTGGCCGTCGAGCTGGGCGAATCGGCGAAACTTTACCGCATCATGGAACTGTTCCGGGAGGCGGGCATCCTGAGCGACTGGTTCCTGTTCTGCGACACGGCGTTCCGCATTTCGCCGCCCCTCACGATCTCGGAGGACGAAGTGCGCGAAAGCGCCGCGCTGATCCGCAGTTGTCTGGACCGGTTGTAAAAACAAAAGGGAGGCTTTGGAGCCTCCCTTTTCTATGCCTCTTCGGCAAACGCCTTCAGTTTGGCGATCTCCTCGCTCCAACGCGCTTCGTCGGGGGTTTCGAGGATCAGCGGAATGCCGTCGAAACGCTTGTCGGAAGCGATATAGCGGAAGCATTCCATGCCGATCATGCCCTCGCCCAGCGGCGTGTGGCGGTCGACGCGGCTGCCCAGAATCTTCATCGCATCGTTCAGGTGCATGCCTTTCAGGTATCCGAATCCGACGACGCGTTCCAGCTCGGCGAACGTGGCGTCGCACGCCTCGCGCGTCCGGAGGTCGTACCCCGCCGCGAAGGCGTGGCAGGTGTCGATGCAGACGCCCACCCGCGATTTGTCCTCCACGCGCTCGATCAGATAGGCGAGGTGCTCGAAGCGGAATCCGAGGTTCGAACCCTGCCCCGCGGTGTTCTCGATCACCGCCGTCACGCCGTGCGTGCGGTCGAGCGCCATGTTGATCGACTCGGCGATCCGGTCGAGCGACTCCTGCTCGGTGATCTTCTGCAGGTGGCTGCCGGGATGGAAGTTCAGCCGGTCGAGGCCCAGCAGTTCGCACCGCTGCATCTCGTCGAGGAATGCCGCGCGCGATTTTTCGAGCGGTTCCTTCTCGGGATGTCCGAGGTTGATCAGGTACGAGTCGTGGGGCAGAATCTGTGCGGGCGTGTAGCCGTAGCGTTCGCACGCCTCGCGGAAGGCGTCGATCTCGCCCGCGGCGAGCGGTTTGGCGACCCACTGCCGCTGGTTCTTGGTGAAAAGGGCGAAGCCCGTGGCTCCGATAGCGTGTGCGTTGGCCGGAGCGTTCTCCACGCCGCCCGCAGCGCTTACGTGCGCTCCGAAATATTTCATAGTTGGTCCTTTCCGTTTAACTTTCAGACAAAGTTAAAGTTTTTATAAATAAATTCATAAATTTGTAGATTGAAAATCAAATACAATCGCTTCGTTATGAAACATTTTTACCTGATTCTCACGCTGGCGTCACTCGTCGGGGCCTCCGTTCCGGTCTCGGCCCAGATTTCAATCGACGAAGTCAATGCCGAACGGCGGAACGTGACGTTCCGCGACCGGCTGAAGTCCACGTCCGTCGATGCCGATTATTTCAGCCTCGCCCGCTACAAGGCCGAGCGCGCCGCAATCCGCAAGGAGCGCAACTACCTCGAATTGGGCGGCGGCCTGCAGGGAACGCTGACTTCGTACAACGATCCCTGGATCTCGGTGTCGGGCGGTGACAACTCCATTGCGCTGGTGGCGACCTTCAACCTGCGGCATATCTTCAAGAAGAACCTCTTTTCCATCGAAACCAAGTTCAATGCCAAGCTGGGTTACAACCGCATGAAGGTCGAGACGCAGCGCGTGGGGCCGGACGGCAAGCCGATGGTCGACGAGAGCGGCAACAAGATCATGGACAGCGAAGGCGTATGGTTCAAGAATCAGGACGAGTTCGTCATCTGGGTGAACCCGGCGTTCGAAATGGCGAAGAACTGGACTTACGGTTCAATTCTGCAATTCCGCAGCCAGTTCGTCAACGGTTACAAATCGCGCTCCGAGCAGGAGAAGAAGCACCTCAAGAGCAAGTTTATGACTCCGGGTTACCTCGACATTTCGCTGGGTATTACCTACAAAAGCCCTCAAAAGAAATTCCCCATCACGGTCAACATGTCTCCGCTCGCCTTGAACGCCACCTTTGCCGAAAGCGACTGGATCCGCATGCGGCAGGTCGACGGCGACGGCAAGGAGATCAAACCGGCCTATCCCTATGGTATCGAGGATCCCGAGAAGACCTCGAAATACGAGGGCGGTTCATCGGTCGAGATCGGTTTCGACCGCACGTTCGGCAAGACGGGCTACCTGCGTTACATCACGACGGTCTTCTCCTTCTACGGCTGGATTACCGACATCGGCCAGAAGAACAAGATCAGCGACTACACCAAGTACCTGGAGGCCTACGACAAGTGGGCCGACAAGGAAGACACCAGCGTCGGGCATGACATCAAGGACAAGCCCCGCCTGCCGATCCATCCCACGGTGCGTTGGGAAAACACGCTCGAAATCAAGGCGACGAAATACCTCTCCACGAAGGTTAGTTTCCAGCTCTACTACAACCGGGCGCAGAACGTCGACGTGCAGACCCGTACGCTGTTGCAGGTGGGTCTCACCTATACTTTCAAAAACAAGCCGAAACCCTAATAAGTTTTAAATACCGAACCGGCGTCTTTGGCGCCATCATACGATGTACAAAAACTCGAAACACACCGTCCTCTTCCCGCTGCTGCTGGCCGCGGGAGTCGTTCTGGGCCTCGTTCTGGGCCAGTATCTGGGCCGCAACACCACCACGTCGCAGCTCAAGGGCATGCTCAGCCGCATGGCGCTGCCCAACAACAAACTCTCCTATACGCTCTCGCTGATCGAGAACCAGTATGTCGACTCGGTGTCGATGGACTCGCTCGCCGAGCACGTTATCCCGATGCTGGTCAAGGAGCTGGACCCCCATTCGGTCTATATCCCCGCCGCGGAAATGCAGGTTCTGAACGAACCTCTCGAAGGGGAGTTCGACGGCATCGGCGTGGTCTTCAACATGGCCACCGACACGGTCATCGTGCTGAACGTCATTCCGCAAGGCCCGAGCGACAAGGCCGGCGTCAAGGCCGGGGACCGCATTGTCGAGATCGGCGATTCGCTTGTCGCCGGGCGTAAGATTCCCCAGAACAACGTCGTCAAAATGCTGCGCGGACCGCGCGGCACGACGGTCCGCCTCGGTCTCGAACGGCAGGGCATCTCCGACCTGGTCGAGGTCGAGGTCGTGCGCGGCGTCATTCCCATCAGGAGCATCGAATCGGCTTTCCGCATCGCAGACGGCGTGGGGTACGTCAAGCTGGGGCAGTTCGCGCGGACCACTTTCGACGAATTCCGCAAGGCGCTGGCGTCGCTGCGCGCCGAAGGGGTGACGAAACTGATTTTCGACCTGCGGGGCAATTCCGGCGGGTTCCTCGATCAGGCGATCGCCGTGGCCAACGAGTTTCTGCACGAGGGCCAGCTGATCGTCTACACCGAGGACCGCCGTCACGAACAGCTGCGCGAATACGCCGACGGCAAAGGCTCGGCGCAGGACATGGAGGTCGTGGTGCTGATCGACGAGGGAAGTGCCTCGTCGAGCGAAATTCTCGCCGGAGCGTTGCAGGACAACGACCGTGGTACGATTATTGGTCGTCGTTCGTTCGGCAAGGGTCTCGTACAGCGTCAGATACCGTACAGCGACGGATCGGCCCTGCGGCTGACCACGGCGCGCTACTATACGCCCACGGGCCGCTCGATCCAGAAGCCCTACACGATCGGGGACGACGCGGACTACGAGGAGGATCTTTGGAACCGTTACCGGAACAACGAGTTTTTCTCGGCCGACAGCATCCATTTCGCCGACTCGCTCAAGCGGGTGACGCCGGGCGGAAAGGTGGTCTACGGAGGCGGCGGCATCATGCCGGACGTGTTCATTCCGGCCGATACGACCGACGTGACGAAGTATTTCGTCGAGGTGGTGGGCCGCAACATCCTCTACCGCTATACGATCGAGTATGCCGACCGTCACCGTGAGGCGCTCAATGCGGTGAAGACCATTGATGAGTTGCAGGCGCTGCTCGACAGCGACAAGACCCTTGTGGATGATTTCGTCCGCTATGCCGCCCGGAAGGGCGTTGCGCCGCGCTACGGCGACATCGCCCGTTCGCGGAGGCTGATCGAGGCCCAGCTCCGGGCCTATATCGGCCGCAATACGGCGTTGGAGGACAATGGTTTTTACGCAAACATCTATCCCGTGGACAACGTCGTCGTACGCGCCATCGGGATCTTAAAGGAGGAGAATGAAAATGATTAAAAAACTGATCGGTATTATCGTGGCTGTGGCGGTAGTCGTCATTATCGTCGTTGCGGCCATCCGGCGCGACAACTTCCAGTCGATGGTGCGGCGCGATGAATTGTTGAACGGCGTCGAGCCGGCCGCGGAACCTCCGCACCTGATCTCGCCCGCCGAACTCGACGTTCCGGCCGAAGGCGTCCCGGCCAAGGACGCTCCGGCCGCGGGGACGGTCGATTCGTTGAGCATCGAAATTACGGATTCGCTTCCGTAAGCCGGGATCGGTATGTATGAAACGGCGGCCCCGCAAGGGGCCGCCGTTTTTCGTGCGTCGGGGCGGGGCGGTCCGAGAGAAAGGGTTCCGCAGATCTCCGCCAGCCGGTTTCGCGCCGGTTAGAAGTATTTGACCTCCGAGCCTTCGATGGCCGAAAGAATGTTGTTCGCGGCCGAAGAGGCTCCGATGCGGAACAACTCCGTCGTGAGCCACTCTTTGCCGAGTATCTCCTCGACGATCGTGTAGTAGAGCGCGGCGTCTTCGGCCGTGCGGACCCCGCCTGCGGCCTTGAAGCCGACCTTGCGGCCCGTTTTGTCGTAGTAGTCCCGGATCGCCTGGCACATCACCACGGCGGCCTCGGGCGTTGCGGCCACGTCGATCTTGCCCGTCGAGGTCTTCACGAAATCGGCCCCTGCCAGCATCGACAGCAGCGACGCCTTGCGGATCAACTCGGGGGTTTTCAGCGCTCCCGACTCGATGATCACCTTCAGCACCACATCGTCGTCCATCTCCGTGCGGATCACCTCCACCTCGTTGGCCGCCTCGTCGTATTCACCCGTGAGCATGCGCCCCACATTGAGGACGATGTCCACCTCGTCGGCGCCGTTCTCCACGGCCATCGCCACTTCGAGGGCCTTCACTTCGAGAAAGGTCTGCGCCGCGGGAAATCCCCCGCCGACGCTCGTGATCTTCATCGGCGTGCCGTCCACGGCCAGCCCCACGGTCTCGACGAACGAGGGATAGATGCAGATCGAAGCCACGTTGGGAATGTGGGGGTATTTTTGGTAGAACTCCGCGGCCTTGCGGGCGAATTCCGTGACGGATTTCACCGAATCGTTGCACGACAGCGTCGTGAGGTCGATGGCCGAGTAGCAGAATTTGTAGACCTCGGTGTTGTGGTTGCGGGCCTCTGCGGCCTTGCGGATGCGTGCGACCTCTTCGTCGACTTGCGATGCGCTCCACGCCGGGGCGTATTCTTTCAGATGGTTGGCATATTCCATACGATCGTGTTTTTTACAAAATTAGAAAAATTATTCGATCCCGCATCGTTTCCGGATCAATTATTTTAACGGTGTCCGACATCGGCCGCCGCCCGGACGCGGCACCGGGGATGGCGCCGGGCCGTTTCTCCGAAAAACGGATACACCTGCGCTTTTGCTGCGGGGCACACGGGGCAGGATGCAAAAAAAGAGCCTGAACCCTCTCGGGCCAGACTCTTTTTTATCCGATGAAGCCGATTACTTCTTCAGCGCCTTCAGGTTGATGTCCTTGGCGGCCTTCTGGGCCAGCGCGGGATTCTTCGAAACAGCGCTCTTCAGCTGGGCCTCTGCGGTCTTCAGGTCGCCTTCCTTGGCGGCGATAACGGCGCGCAGGTAGTCGGCGTCAGCCGAGTTGTCCTTGGCGATGGCCTTCTTGGCGCCGGCCAGGTCGTTCGACTGAACCAGGGCGATGGCTGCGTTGTAGCCTTCTAGGTTCTTGGCGGCAGCCTTGTAGTCGCCTTCGGCGGCAGCCATGGCGGCCTTGGCCTGGGCGTCGGCGGCAGCGGCGTACTTCTTGGCCTCTGCCGTGTTGCCGTTAGCCAGGTTGGCGAGCAGCAGGTTCTTGCTCAACTCCTTCGACGAATCCAGCTTGGCAGCCTTCTCGAACGATTTCAGAGCGGCGGCCTTGTCACCGGCCTGCGTCTGGGCAACGCCGAGGTTGTTCCATACGCGGGCGTCGTTGAACTTCTTCGAAGCGGCGGTCAGGATGGCAACCTGCTCCTCGGCTCCGTTGGCCAGCTCCTGGGCGGCATAGAGGTACTGCTCTACGGTCAGGTCGCCGCCGTTGCGGTATGCAGCCATGATCTCGGCGTCGGTCAGACCCTGGAGGTCGGTGCTGTTGACGATCTGCGAGCGGCGCAGTTCGGGAAGGATGTCCTTCTTCAACTCGTTGAATACGGTCGACATGTTCTTGATCTCGGTCTCACGCTCTGCGGGCGAATTGTAGAGGCTCAACACCTGGAGAATGAGGTTCTTGTCCTTGATGTCCGACTTCTCGACCAGCTCCTTGAAGCCGTCCCAGTCTTCGCCGTAAGCGGCGGCGTCGATGTCCAGACCGGCGTCCTTGAGCAGCTTGGCAACGACCTTCTTACCCGATTCGCTGCGCTTCTTCGAAAGCGTGTCGTTGAACTTCACCGGACCGTCGGGCGAAGCGTAGCCCTTCACGGCGATGTTCTGCGTGGCGCGGTCGTTCGTGAGGTTCTTGTCCACGTTCTCCTTGAATGCGCCGAGGTTGGCGTTCTTCTCGTTCTTCTTCGTCACGACCGACGAGTTGATGGCGTAGAGCAGGTCGGTCTTGTCGACTACCGTGGTGATCTTCTTGTAGTTGTTGGCCATCTGATCCATCAGGTCGCCGTACTTGAGGTCCTTTTGCAGGGTGTTCAGACCGTAAGCTACCGTCAGGCCGAATTCCTTGGCGATGGCAGCCTTGGCAGCGGCGTCGTTGCCGGCCAGCACGGCAGCCTGCTCCTTGGTGGGGATGGCGCCGGTGTTCAGGTTGACGAGCACGAACTCCTTGGCCTTGCCTTTCGGGCATTTGATCTCGGCGCGGAGCTGCAGGGCGCACTGGTCCATGCGGGGATCGTACGGGAACTCGACGTGCTGCGTGTAATTGCCGCCGTTGCTCATGTCTACGACTGCATAGTTCTCGTCCACCTTCGAACCCTGGTAGTATTGGGTGGCGCCGGCCACTTCGCCGCCTTCGAATACGATGACGGGAGTAACTTTGATGATAGCTTTCTTGTTGAAATACTCAACGGGGAAGGTTACATTGATGTCTGCGGCAACCGTGCCGTTGTTCAGCGTCAGGATCTCGGGGGTGACCGTCAGCTTGATGTCGTCCCGGTTCTTGGCCATCTTCTTGAAGCAGTTGCAGCTCGAGAATGCCAGTGCGGCAGCTACGAGCACAACGCTCAATTTCATTAAGTTTTTCATAATAGGTAAAAGTTAATGTGTTTATTTTGAATTTGTTTGCCTCTTTCGTTCGTTCCGCCGTCTCTCTGTCCGCCCGCTGTCCGTTCTTCGTTGTCCGTCCGTGCAGGCGCTTGCCGGGCTGCGGAACAGTGCAAATATAGAAAACTCTTGCTGATTATGCAATATTCCGGACGGAAATCAACGCTTTTTTCCGTCCGAAATATCCACATTAACAGTCTTTTTATTCCTCTTTGTGCTCGTGGCGCTCCCGGCGTTCGCCGCGGTCGCGGCGTTCGCCACGCTCACCGCGCTCGGGACGCGGACGGCGCTCACGTTCCACATAGCCTTCGGGCTTGGGCAGAAGCGCCTTGCGCGACAGTTTGAGCTTGTTGGTCTTGGGGTCTACGCCGATCAGCTTGACGTCGATCTCGTCGCCCTCTTTCAGACCCGTCTCCTCCATGGTCTCGAAACGCTTGTAGTCGATCTCCGAGATGTGGAGCAGGGCGTCCTTGCCCGGCATGATCTCGACGAATGCGCCGAAGGCGACGATCGAGCGGACTTTGCCGTGGTACGTCTCGCCCACTTCGGGGATGGCCACGATGGCCTTGATGCGGGCCAGCGCTCCGTCGAGGGCCTCCTTGTCGATGCCGAAGATGTCCACGATGCCCTTGTTGTCCACCTCCGTGATGGTGATGGTGGTGTTGGTGGTCTTCTGGATGTCCTGGATCACCTTTCCGCCCGGGCCGATAACCGGACCGATCATATCCTGCGGAATGACGATCTGCACGATGCGCGGCACGCAGGGCTTGTAGTCCTCGCGCGGCTCGGCGATGCACTCGGTGAGTTTGCCGAGGATGTGCATGCGGCCTTTGCGGGCCTGCTCCAGCGCGGCGGCCAGCACCTCGTAGGAGAGTCCGTCGACCTTGATGTCCATCTGCGTGGCGGTGATGCCGTCTTTGGTTCCCGTCACCTTGAAGTCCATGTCGCCCAGGTGGTCCTCATCGCCCAGGATGTCCGACAGCACGGCCCATTTGCCGGTTTCGGAATCGGAGATCAGACCCATGGCGATACCCGACACGGGTTTGCGGAGCTTCACGCCGGCGTCCATCAGCGCGAGGGTTCCGGCGCAGACCGTGGCCATCGACGACGAGCCGTTCGACTCGAGGATGTCCGACACGACGCGCACGGCGTAGGGGTTGTCCTCGCCCAGCGGAATCATCGGCTTCAGGGCGCGCCATGCCAGGTGGCCGTGGCCGATTTCGCGGCGCGAGAGGCCGCGGGCGGCCTTGGCCTCGCCCGTCGAGAAGGGCGGGAAGTTATAGTGGAGCACGAACTGCTCGGTGCCCTGCACGAGCACCTCGCCGGGATAGCGCTGGGGATCATACCAGCCGCAGATTGAAAACCACTGCCCGTCGTAGCGGTAGGAAAGCCGCGAGCCGTCCTCGCTGACGATGTCAAAACCCAGATCGTCCGGCCATGCGGAGCCGTCCGCGCGGGCCTGCCCCTGCCGGTGACGCTCAAAGCGAAGGCCCGCATGGCCCTGCATGATGGATCCGGAGGAGTGGTTTTGCCACGCGCCGTCCTTTTGGAGAAAGCCGTACAGGCTCCAATCGTTCAGCAAAAAGGCGAAGGCGCTTTCGTCCGGCAGATCAAACAGCAGAGAATCCCAGGATTCGTTTTCGTAGCCGCGTTCCGCCATCCAGTCAAGAATTGCCTGCGGAACCTCCTGCGCATGGGCGCAGGAAAGCGCGCAGGCCAGGATCATGAGCAGAACCAGCGCGGCGAGCGATCGTTTCATCACAAAAATCCCCTTATCCCCTTTTTCCATAGAACGAACGGGCATGGAATTTCCTTCCGCATCTCGAAACAAAAGCGCCCGGCCTGAACACAGGCCGGGCAAATCATGTTCGTGGGCGTTCAGCCGCGCAGCTCATGCTCGATGAGCTTGCT
>OLGB01005414.1_pt1 | contig 10031 bp, 9 predicted proteins | sample 1605691 | NCBI WGS metagenome assembly OLGB01 (sample SAMEA3888925, study PRJEB22519) | human gut metagenome | biome: human gut; feature: human-associated habitat; material: faeces | place: Denmark | collected 2010
TATCACCGACCGCTTCCTGCCCGACAAGGCCATCGACCTCATCGACGAGGCCTGCTCGGACGTGAACCTGAAAAACGCCGACCTCATCCGTGCCGACGAGGTCGAAAAGGAGATCGGCGACTATGCGCGCGAGCGCGAGCTGCTGGCCTCCGCGCCGCCGAAGAGCGGCGATGCGTATGACGATCAGGAGCTCGAGCACCGCTATGCGCGCATCGCCGAGCTGCGCAGCCGCGAGATGCAGCTGCAGACCGAGCTCGACACGCTGCGTGCCAAGGGCCGCCCGGAGCTCACGGCGGATAACCTCGCGCGCATCATCGAGCTCTGGACGAAGATCCCGGCCGCGAGCATCCGCGCCGATGAGTTTGAGCAGCTCGCCGGTCTCGGCGACCGCCTGCGCGCGCATATCGTCGGGCAGGACGCGGCGATCGATACCGTCTGCGCCGCCATCCGCCGCAATCGCGTCGGCCTGCAGGCCAAGCGCAAGCCTGTGAGCTTCCTGTTCGTCGGCGGCACCGGCGTCGGCAAGACGGAGCTTGTCAAGCGCCTCGCCGACGAGCTGTTCCACGCGCCCGAGTCGCTCATCCGGCTGGATATGTCGGAGTTTATGGAGAAGTTTTCCGTCTCGCGCATGATCGGCTCGCCTCCGGGCTATGTCGGCTATGACGAGGCCGGTCAGCTGACGGAGAAGATCCGCCGCCGGCCGTACTCCGTCGTCCTCTTCGATGAGATCGAAAAGGCGCACCCGGACGTCATGAACCTGCTGCTGCAGATCCTGGACGACGGCCGCATCACGGACGCGCAGGGGCGCACCGTGAACTTTGAGAACACCGTCATCATCCTGACCACGAACGCCGGCAGCAACACGCGCACCGGCACGCTCGGCTTTGGTCTGAGCGCGGACGATCAGAGCCGTGAGCGTGCGCAGCGCGCCCTCAACGAGTTCCTGCGGCCGGAGTTTCTCAACCGCCTCGACGAGATCGTCTACTTCAACCACCTCACGGAGGAGAACTTCCGTGCCATCGCATCCCTCATGCTCGGCGAGGTGCGCACCGCCATGGCCGAGCGCGGCATGACCCTGCACTGGACGCCTGCCGTCGTGGACTATCTGGTCGCCAAGGGCTACAGCGAGACGTACGGCGCGCGCAACCTGCGCCGCACCATCCAGCGCGACGTGGAGGACGCCATCGCCTCTGCCGTCGTCGCGCAGCGCAAGGCCGCCGGAGACGTCGCCATCGACGCGCAGAACGACCGCATCGTTGTCACCATCGACGGTAAGGAGGTAACTGCATGAACCGTTTCGAGATCATTCAGGGCGACATCACGAAATCTGATGTCGATGCCATCGTCAACGCCGCCAACTGCTCGCTGCTCGGCGGCGGCGGGGTAGACGGCGCCATCCACATGGCCGCCGGCACCGGTCTGCTCAACGAGTGCCGCGGTCTCAACGGCTGCCGAACCGGCGAGGCGAAGATCACCCGCGGCTATCGCCTGCCGGCGCGCCACGTCATCCACACGCCCGGCCCCCGCTGGCGCGACGGGCAGCACGGTGAGCCCGAGCTTCTGGCCAATTGCTACCGCAACAGCCTGCGCCTTGCGAGCGAAAACGACTGTCATACGGTCGATTTCCCGTCCATCAGCACGGGCGTCTACCGCTTCCCGCTCGATCAGGCGGCACAGATCGCCGTGCGCGAGATCACGCGCTATCTTGCCGACCATCCCGAAATGACGCGCGTGCGCATGGTCTGCTTTGACAGCCGCACCCACGCCGCATACGCCGCCGCGCTGGCCGCGCAGGAATGCGCCGGCTGACGCTCACCGTCACGCCGGAGCAGGCAGGCCGCACGGTCAAGAGCCTGCTCCGGCGTGAGCTGCATATGGCCGACGGTGCGATCGCCCGCGTCAAGACCGTGCCGGACGGCATCTGCCGGAACGGCGTGCACGCCCGTACCGTTGACCGCGTCGCTGCAGGGGACGTGCTCACCGTGCGCATCGATGATAAGCGCTCCGGCGGCAAGTTCACGCCCGTGGCCGTGCCGCTGGACATTTTGTATGAAGATGCCGACCTGCTCGCGCTCAACAAGCCCGCGGGCATGGCTGTGCACGGCGGGTACGACCGCGGCGAGCCCACGGTTGCAAACGCCCTTGCCGCCTATCTCGGACCGGACGCTGTGTTTCACCCCGTCAACCGGCTCGACCGCGGCACGTCGGGCGTCATGCTCGTCGCCCGCAGCGGTTACGTGCACGACCGGCTGCGCCGCGTGCTGCACACCGGTGATTTCCGGCGCACCTATCTCGCCGTCGCCTGCGGCACGGGGCTGCCGCCGCGCGGCACGATCGATCTGCCTATCGCCCGCGCGGACGACGGTTCGACCCGGCGCATCCCTGCGCCCGGCGGTCAGCCGTCCGTCACGGACTATACCGTCCTCGCCGAGCGGGACGGCTGCACGCTCCTGCGCGTCGCGCCGCGCACCGGGCGCACGCATCAGATCCGCGTGCACTTTGCCGCCCTCGGCCATCCGCTGCTCGGCGATGCGCTCTACGGCGGCGAAATGTCCCTGCTCGCGCGCCCCGCGCTGCACTCCGCCGCGGCCGACTTTGCGCAGCCCGTCACCGGGCAGAGCCTGCATATTACTGCGCCGATCCCGCGTGATCTGCGCGCGTTTGATTTTGAGAGGTACTTATGAAGAAACGCTCCATCACGATCCTGTATAATTCGCCCGTCATCCTCACATTTGCGCTGCTGAGCTTGCTCGCGCTCGGCCTCGGCAAGCTCACCGACGGCTGGACGACGCAAAACCTTTTTTGCGTCTACCGCTCGTCGCTGACGGATTGGCTGACGTATCCGCGCTTTTTCCTGCACGTGCTCGGCCATCCGGACTTCGCCGCCTATTGCAGCAACATCGTGATCCTGCTCGTCGTCGGCCCGATGGCGGAGGAGCGCTTCGGCGGCAAGCGCATCCTGCTTGCCATCGCGCTCACGGCACTCGTGACGGGGCTGGTGCTCTGGTTCTTCTTCCCGAACGGCGCGCTCATGGGCGCTTCCGGCGTCGTGTTCATGCTCATCGTGCTCGCGTCCTTTGCCGGCATGCGCACCGGCACCATCCCGCTCACGCTCATCCTCGTGCTCATCCTCTACCTCGGCGGTGAGATCTTTCAGGCCGTCACCGGCTCTGCCGGTCTCGCGCAGCTCACGCACATCGCAGGCGGCGTGCTCGGCATGATCTTCGGCTTCACGTGGAGCCGCGGAAAGCGCGGTGGACGATGAAACTGCTCGTCAGTGCGTGTCTGCTCGGCGTTGCCTGCCGGTATGACGGCGCGTCCAAGGGGCTCTCTGAGGACGTCCTGCGCGCGCTGATGGCGCGGCACACGCTCGTGCCCGTCTGCCCGGAGCAGCTCGGCGGACTGCCGACGCCGCGCGACGCGTCCGAGCGGCAGGGCAGCCGCGTCGTCATGCGTTCCGGCCGGGACGTTACAGACGCCTATGCGCGCGGCGCGCAGCAGGCGCTCGCCCTTGCGCAGCGCTTCGGCTGCACGGCTGCCCTGCTCAAGCAGCGCAGTCCCTCGTGCGGCCACGGGGAGATCTATGACGGCACGTTTACCGGCACGCGTGTTGCCGGCGACGGTGTCACCGCAGCGCTCCTCGGCGCGCACGGCATCCGCGTCTATGGGGAGGACGACATCGCGGAGCTCTTGAACGAATAATTATGTAAACTAAAAGTCCGAAAACAGAATCCTTGTTTGACAGTCTTAAGCGCAGCCTTTCGCGGCTGCGCTGCTTTTTTTGCGCCGATGACACAAAAGACTTAAAAAAATTGAAATCTCTGCGAAAACCGTTGAAAAATCACAGCCTTCCGTTATAATGAAAACAGTCGAAATCCGCAGAAAACAATGGAGGAGAAAACCATGCGCAAACGCTTTTTGTCCCTGCTGCTCGTGCTCGTCTGCGTGCTGACGCTGGCCGCCGCGCCGGTCGCCGCTGCAGAACCGGACGCTGTGCAGTCCCCGACACCTACGACAGAGCCTGCCGTCCCCTCGCCGGAGCCGACAGCCCCGGTCGAACCCAGCACCGAACCCAGTCCGGAACCCAGTCCGGAGCCCACACCCACCGGCCCGTGGTATCAGGCGGCGATGGAATTTGCCTGTGCGCACGGCATCCTGCTCGGTGACGAGCACGGTGATCTGCTGCCGATGGGCAATGCCTCGCGCGCGCAGATGGCCGCCATGCTCGTGCGCGTGTTCGGCTGCACGGCAGGGAAGGACATTGCGTTCTTTTCCGATGTGAACCGGGATGCGTGGTACTATCCGGAGCTGAGCACCGCCGTACAGATGAATATCCTCAGCGGCTACGGTGACGGCACGATCGGCCCAAACCGCAGCATCACGCGCCAGGAGGCGATGTCCGTCTTCGCGCGCGCCTTTGCAGTCTCTGACGGCACGGCTGCAGACCTTCAGGCTTTCCCGGACGCCTCCGGTGTCAGCGGCTGGGCGGTCGCCTCCGTGGCCGGTCTGGTCAGGGCCGGCATCGTCAACGGCGATGATACCGGCCATCTGAACCCCACGGCCAGCATCACCCGCGCCGAGATCGCGCAGATGCTCTATGAGCTCGGCCTGCAGTTTTGCAGCGACGCCGACGCGCTGCCCGATTCCGGCCGCGTGATCTATACCGGCGCCGCGCCCCTGACGGCGGACGCCTTTACCGGCACGCTCTACCTCGGCGGTGCCGCCGGGCGCGACCTCGGCGCTCTGAACATCACCGGTACGCTGGTCGTGCGCACCGATCCGAACGGCACGGTCACCGTCGGCGGCGCGGTCGATGCGCTCACCGTTGCAGCCGAGGGCACGACGGTCGCGGGCAGCGGCCATACCGGCCTTGTGCGCGTGCTTATGCGCGGCTGCACGGTCACGCTCGCAGCCGATAAGACCAGTCAGGAATATGACATCATGCTTCAGGGTGTCGGCACGGTCGTGACCGATCCCGTGCCCGCGCTCTCGCCGGAGTGCCGCGCCATCGACCTGTACGTGACCTATCGCTATTTCCCCGCGGAATACAAAGCCGCCCCCGGCAAGGCGACGCTCGTCTGGTATGTTGACGGCGTGCAGCAGCCGACGCGCAGCTACACGCTCGACGGCAGCTCCATTACGCCGGGCTTCCACATCGCCGAGTCGGTCTGGAAGCGCGATATGCCCACGCAGCACACGGTGGAGATCCTGCTCTTGTGCGGCACGGATGCGATCCGCACGACGTTTGTCGTCCCGGTCAACAACTATTCGGACGCGGAGTATCAAAGCCTGCAGAGCGCGCAGTACCCGTATCAGCTCCATGTCGTGCGCAACCAGTGCACGGTGCTGGTCTACGGTCTGGATAAGAGCGGAGAATACTCCATCCTCCATCACGCCTTCGTCTGCGGCCCCGGCCAGACCACGCCGATCGGCACGTTCCGCACGCCGTTCAAGGCAGCCTGGCATCCGCTGCAGGGCTGCTGGGGGCAGTACTGCACGCAGATCGTCGGCAACTATCTCTTCCACTCCTCGCCGTATAACAGCCCGAACAAGAATGACCTGTCCTACCGGCTGTATAACCAGCTTGGCACAGTCTGCTCGCACGGCTGCGTGCGCCTGACGGTGGCGGACGCGAAGTGGATCTATGACAATTGCCCGCTCGGTACGACAGTGAAGATCTACAATGCCTCGTCCCTGCCCGTGCCGAAGCCGTCGGCTCCGTGGCTGGACATCACGAGCCCGAACCGCGGCTGGGATCCGACCGATCCCGACCCGGCGAACCCGTGGAGACAATAAAACGATTCCCCGGAGCGATCAGCTCCGGGGAATTTCTGTTCAGGTCTCAAAGCGGACGATTGTGCACAGCGTGTCCGCACTGTACAGACACACAAACGCGCCGTCGTCTGCGGCGGTATACTTGAGCGTGACGGTCTTCGTGTCCTTGACCGCCTTCGGATAGACGATGCGAAAGCCGCGAAACGCGTCGCAGCGCATGGTTTCCGGCAGCGCCTCAAGCGCGAACTCGAGATATCTCGTGTTGTGCACATGACCGTTAAAATCGATGTCGCAGCGTCGCAGCGGCAGCACCGTCTGCGTGTCAAAGACATCGGGCGCGCGCAGCCGCGGCGCAGTGTCGGGGAAGACGCTGCGTGCCTCCGGCCGGTAGGACGCGAAGCGTTCGCGGTCGATGCGCACGATCTTTTCCGTGCGCAGGTCGAACAGGATCAGCCGCGATTCGGCGCGCACGAGCTCCGTTCCGCTCGTGTCCGTGATCGTGTAATCGCGGAAAACGCGTCCCACGGGGGCATTGTCGCGCACCCAGGTCGCGACCTGCAGGGGTGCTTTGCTCTGTGGCCGGCGCACGATCTCGACGCGCCAGTCGGTCAGCACCCATGTGATGCCGCGGCGGCTGCCGTCGATCACATCGTCGCCGGAGGAATCGGAGTGGCGGCTTGCGGTGTTTTCCAGAATGCGCAGGATCGCCTCATAGGCGAGCTTGCCGTCGCGGTCAAAATCGGCGACGCCGGGGCAGTAGGTCTCGGTGTAAAACATGGCGCACCTCCCTCAGACTTCCGGCAGACAGCCGTTTGCGAACATCCAGCTGTATGCCAGCGCCCACGAGCCGAACAGGTCCGTCTCGTGCAGGGCGCGCACCTGTGCGCGCGTGTACCAGCCGGATTCGATCTCCTCCATGGGGTCACTGCTCGGGCGGAACGTCCCCTCGGCGATGCCGAACAGGCACACCGTGCGCTCGTCGCCGATGCCGACCGTGCACGCCGCCGGCGGCAGCACGTGCGTGATGGCGACCAGCCGCAGCCCCGTTTCCTCGCCCAGCTCGCGGCGCGCGGCCTCCTCGGGTGTTTCGCCCGGCTCGATGAGCCCGCCGGGCAGTCCGTAGATGCGCTGGCCGAGCTCCATGCGAAACTCGTGGTTGAGCGCCATGCGTTCGCGCTTTGCGTCTGTGAGCACCATGACGACCGCGTCCGTGCGGTGCTGCTGCAGGTGCGCGAGCGAGTCGATGTTCCGGTCACGGCTGACCATCTCATAGGTGCGCGGGCAGCCGGTGCGGTCAATATAATGCAGGTCATAGCGGTGCAGGTATGCGCCGCCGTCTTTTTTTTCAATGTCAACGAATTGCATGGGCTTCTCCTCTTTGCAGGTGATAGTCTAGCATACCACGTTTTGCGCCGCCCGACAACAAAAAAGATCAGAGCGGCGCCGGAAGCAGCGGCTGCTCTGATCTTTTTTGGGGGAAGAAAGGAGGGGCATCTCTGACGCGAACGGTCATCACGTCCCAATGACTGTAGCACAGCTTTCTTAAAATGTTGTGAGAGATCAGCCGCTTTCCGGCATGTCCACAATGCCGTGTGCGAGCTTGAGCTGCAAAATACGCAGCACGCTCTCGTCGAGTGCCGCGCGCGAGAGCGTCCCGTCGGCGAGCGCCTTTTCGATGGCCGCGACCGTGCCGGGTACGTCGCTGATCTCGAGCAGCATATCGTTTCCGGCGGCGAGCGCAAGCACGGCCTTTTCTCCGTCTGCGTACTGCGCGAGCGCCTGCATCTGCAGCCCGTCCGTGACGATCACGCCGCGAAAGCCGAGGTCGTAGCGCAGCAGATTCGTGACGATCTTATGCGAGAGGGACGCGGGCACATCGTCCATCGTCGGCACGGTCAGATGCCCGACCATGACCATGTCCGCTCTGGCGGCGATGCCGGACATGAACGGCTTGAGATCCTCCTGCCGCAGCTGCGGCAGCGTCTTGTCGACCGTGGCGGCGCCGTCATGTGAGTCGGTTTTTGTGCTGCCGTGGCCGGGGAAGTGCTTCAGGCAGCAGATGACGCCCCCGTCGTGAAAGCCCTTGACGGCGGCGGCGACAAGCTCTGCCGCCTCGTCATAGTCGTCGCTGTAGGCGCGGTCGCCGATGGCGTTGCTGCGCTTGTTCGTCCAGACGTCGGCCACGGGCGCAAAGTCCGTGTTGAAGCCGTAGGCCGCGATGTCGCGCGCGATGGTCTGCGCATTGTCGTGCGCGCCCTGCGTACCCTGTGCGCGGTAGCTGTACATACTGCCGAGCTTCGTCGTGCCGACGGTGTTCATCAGCCGCGCGACGCGGCCGCCCTCTTCGTCGACCGAGATGAGCGGCGCCGTTTTGCAGCCGTTCGAAAGCGCAGCGGTGAGCGCTGCAAGCTGTTCGCCGGAGGTCATGTTCCCCGCCGAGAGCAGCAGACCGCCGACGGGGTAGGCACGCAGCGCGGCGGCGAGTTCGTCCGTCATGCCCGTGACGGTGCCGCCGCCGGTGAGCGCCTCCGGGTGTACGATCAGCAGCTGGCAGATCTTCTCCTGCGTGGTCATGCCGTCGAGCAGCGTCTGCGCCGCGTCCTTGCGCACCTCGGCCGAGGCGCGCGGCGTAGGTGTGGGCTGTGCGGCCTCCTGCCCGCGGCGGACGCACACAACGACGAGCACCGCCGCCAGTACCGTGAGCACGAGCAGGTAGACGAGTACGCGCCAGTTTCGCTTTGCAATTGTCCAAAAATCATTTCGGTTCATGCCTCCATTTTACCGCACCGGCGGCAAAAACGCAACGCCGTCTCCTCGACGCACCGGACTTGTTTCGTTCACAATTATGTGCTATAATCATAGTCAAAATTTTGGGGGCGCGTGCTCCCGGACAGGAAGTGCTTTCTTTTATGACAAAAATTGATATTTTCTCCGGTTTTCTCGGCGCCGGCAAGACCACGCTGATCAAAAAGCTGATTGCCGAGGCGTACACGGGTGAAAAGATCGTGCTGATCGAAAACGAGTTCGGTGAGATCGCCATCGACGGCGGCTTTCTCAAGGACTCCGGCGTGCAGATCAACGAGATGAACTCCGGCTGCATCTGCTGCAGCCTCGTGGGGGACTTTGCCGACGCACTGCAGAAGGTGCTTGCGCAGTTTCACCCCGACCGCATCCTCATCGAGCCCTCGGGTGTCGGCAAGCTCAGCGACGTCATCCGCGCGGTGCAGGGCGTGCAGTCCGATGAGCTGGTGCTCAACGGCTTCACGACTGTGGTCGATGCCAACAAGTGCAGGATGTATATGAAAAACTTCGGTGAGTTCTTCAACAACCAGGTCGAGAACGCGAGCGCCATCATCCTCTCGCGCACCGAGGGCATCCGCCCCGAGAAACTCGACGCCGCCGTGGCGCTGCTGCGCGAGAAGAACCCGACCGCGACCATCGTGACAACGCCCTGGACAGAGCTCGACGGCAAGCAGATCCTCCAGACGATGGAGCGCCGCGATACGCTCTCGGCCGAGCTCGAGCACCTCAAGGCCGAGGCCGCCGAGGAGGATGAGGACGAGCACGAGCACCATCACCATCATCACGACGATGATGACGACCACGAATGCTGCTGCGGCCATCATCATGACCATGACGAAGATGATGACGATGAGCATGAGCATCATCATGACCACGATGACCATGACCACGACCACTGCTGCGATCACGACCATGATCATCACGACCATGACCACTGCTGCGATCACGATCATGACCACCATCATCACCATGCCGACGAGGTGTTCACGAGCTGGGGCACGGAGACGCCGCGCAAGTACACCGACGACGAGATCCGCACCGCGCTCGACGCGCTCATCAACGAGCACCGCTACGGCATCGTTCTGCGCGCCAAGGGCATCGTGCCCGCGACCGACGGCGGCTGGATCCACTTTGACTACGTGCCCGGCGAGTCCGATGTCCGCCGCGGCAGTGCGCAGGTCACCGGCCGCGTGTGCGTGATCGGGTCGCACCTGGCCGAGGATGCACTGAAGGAGCTGTTCCACATTGGCTGATAAAAAACAGCAGGCGCCGGACGTTCCGGTCTACCTCTTCACCGGCTTCCTCGAGGCCGGTAAAACGAAGTTCATTCAGGAGACCCTCGAGGACAACCGCTTCCACAAGGGCGAGCGCACGCTGCTGCTGCTGTGCGAGGACGGCGAGGAGGTCTACGAGCCGGACAGATTCTGCGCCGGAAATGTCTATGTGCGCAACAT
>OLGB01005415.1_pt1 | contig 10030 bp, 7 predicted proteins | sample 1605691 | NCBI WGS metagenome assembly OLGB01 (sample SAMEA3888925, study PRJEB22519) | human gut metagenome | biome: human gut; feature: human-associated habitat; material: faeces | place: Denmark | collected 2010
ACAGATCCGCCAGTGGGTGTCTTAAGCAAAGTGGAACGCAAGAAGGAAACTAAGAATCCGCCGCTTCTTTATAACCTGGCAGAGCTTCAGAATGAGTGCTCGCGCTATCTGAAGATCAGCCCGGTCAAAATGCAGATCAAGGTCATTGCCAAGCGAGCCGACCTGAACCGGCATAGGGAGATCGTGCAGCAGGAGATGGCACAGGAGGCCGATGAAAACTGCCGCCTGCTGCAGCAGGACTATCTGACGCTCATTGACCGGATCGGTGCACGGGAAGCTACCACACGCCGCTTCTTCATGGTATTTGAATATGAGGCATGGGCAGGCCGGAAACGCGGCAGCGAGGAAGATGAGGCCATCGCCTCCCTGCAAACGGCGGCCCGCACCGCGGTAAACTACCTGAAGCAATGCGGTAATGAGGTGCTGATCCCGGAAAACGATGATGAATTCACAGTCGATACGCTTTATCACCTGCTGTGCCGCAACGGCACCATGTCGCTGCCGGATCGCGTCCGCCAGATCATCGCGCAGTACAAGGAAAAGGGGCTGGAGTCCGAGATCGACGCCATTCCCTGTACGGAGTTCTTTGCCCCTGACAGCATCGACTTCACCAACGGGCGGCATATCTGTATAGATGGGCTCTACTATGCCTATCTGCTGGTGCCATCCACCGGCTATAAGGCGCAGGTGCCGGCCGGCTGGCTGTCCCTTATCGTCAACGCCGGGGATGGCATCGATCTGGATATGTTCATCAGCCGCCAGCCGAAAGCCCGCATGGTGCAGCGGCTTGGGCAGCAGCTCCGTATCAACCACAGTAAGATCAAGGACGCCAGTGATACCAACACGGACTTTGATGATCTGGACGGTGCCATCCGAAGCGGATACTTTCTGAAAGAAGGGCTGGGAAACAACGAGGACTTCTATTATCTGAACCTGCTCATTACAGTGACAGCGCCCACAGTGGACGAACTGGAATGGAAGGTCAACGAGATGAAGAAGCTGCTCATGTCCCGCGACATGGACGTGTGCAGTTGTGCCTTTCATGAGGAGCAGGCGTTTCTCTCCTCGCTGCCGCTGGTCAGCATGGAGAAACACCTCTATGAGCGCTCCAAGCGCAACGCACTGACCACCGGTGTGGCAAGCTGCTATCCGTTCACGTCCTATGAGCTGAGTGATGAAAACGGTATCCTGTTCGGCCTGAACAAGTACAACAACTCTCCGGTCATTATCGACATCTTCGATTCCAAGGTCTATAAGAACGCCAACATTGCCGTGTGCGGCACCAGCGGTGCGGGCAAGACCTTCCTGATCCTGCTGATGGCGCTCCGTATGCGGCGCAAAGGCATACAGGTCTTCATGCTGGCACCCCTGAAAGGCCACGAGTTCCATCGCGCCTGTGTCAATACAGGCGGCGAGTTCATCAGTATCTCCCCTGCCTCCAAAAGCTGTATCAATGTGCTGGAGATCCGCAAGGTAGATAAGTCCGTGGAAGAAATACTGGATGGCCCCGGTATCGAACGCTCTGAGCTGGCAGCCAAAATCCAGAGACTCCATATCTTCTTCGCCCTACTGATACCCGATATGTCCTATGAGGAAAAGCAGCTTTTGGACGATGCCCTGATACGTACCTATGCACGGAAAGGCATTACCCACGATAACGCCTCTCTCAGTGATCCGGATAACCCCAACGTTTACCGCGAGATGCCTGTGCTGGGCGACCTCTACGACGTTCTGCGGGAGGAAAGCGACACCAAGCGCCTTTCCAACATCATCAACCGCTTTGTACACGGCTCGGCCAGCACCTTCAACCAACAGACCAATGTGAATCTGGACAATAAGTTCACGGTGCTTGACATCTCGGAACTCAGCGGCGATCTGCTGCCTATCGGCATGTTCGTAGCTCTGGATTTCGTGTGGGATAAAGCCAAAGCCAACCGCACGGAGGAAAAGGCCATCTTCATCGACGAATGCTGGCAGCTCATCGGCGGCGGCTCCGGCACCTTCGGCGTCGGCAACCGTCTTGCGGCCGAGATGGTGCTGGAGATCTTCAAGACCATCCGCGCCTATTCCGGCAGCGGCATTTGCGCGACGCAGGATCTGAACGACTTCTTCTCCCTGGACAACGGCAAGTACGGCAAGGGGATTATCAACAACTGCCGCACAAAAGTCATCTTGAATCTGGAGGACGAAGAAGCCCAGCGCGTTCAGCGGGTATTGCATCTCTCCGAAGCGGAGGTCATGGAGATCACCCACTTTGAGCGGGGCAATGGCCTGATCAGCAGCAATAACAACAATATCACGGTGGAAATCAAGGCCAGCCCACTGGAACGCGACCTTATCACCACAGACCGCCGCGAGCTGCTCGACCTACTGCGCCGCATGAAGCGACCGGAAGCCTAATACGGCGTTTATACGGAGATAACACGCATTACAAAATCAATACGCATATAATACGGAGTTAATACGCATTACGGAGGTGGTGCCGCCTATGAGAAACAGAGAGCAGATCTATGGACAGGAGGCCGCAGGGCTGCTGCGGAACATAACCGTCTATCACTGCATACGCCGTGACCAGCTTCTACGCCTGTATCCGGGCAAGGGGAGCGTGATTGAAAACCTGCTGCGCTATCTGGTCAAGCAGCAGCGGATATTTTATAACACTGACCGGGATTGCTACGGAGATGTCCCTGACTGCCGCGAGGACAGAGAACTGACAGCGGCACTATGGGTGCTGCTGGACTTTATCGAAAAGGTGGAGTATCACAGCCCTGACAATATGCCTGCAAAGCTGGTATTCTTCGCCGATGGCGAGGTATATGAGGTCGTCTATGTAGGCCCGGGTAAGGAAGCGTTGCTGCAGCACGCGCTGGCCGCGGAAGATGATTCCGGGCAACGGCTCGTTATCATTGAGGAAGAAGACCAAATGCAGCACCTGCACATCCCTCATATCGCCGCCTACTGCATGGTGGATGAGCAGGGCTGCGTACAGTACTTCAGGAAGGAGGAACCTTGTGGACAGAGCCACCCTCTCGCAGCGGATAGAGAGCATTTTGAATGAGATCACCCGCCTGTCCAACACGCTCTACGCTATGGACAACACGAATATCCAGCGGCATTCAGATAACTATGAAATGCTGTCCACAGAGGCCGCACTGCGGGGTGAGGTCATTGCCTGCCGGCTGCGGCACCTGATCTATGAGACGACCACCATCCGAAAAGCCGAGTATCTGACATCGGCTGGTGTCATGCAGGGCATCTCTGTTATAGAGAAAGATGGCATACTGGAAATCACGCTCCCCTGCCTGCTGCCTAAGAAGAGCAAGAAGCATAGCTGCGAGTATCTGACAGACCCCATCTACTACACGCTTAGTAAGTATGCGCAGACACACACGCTGCCCAAGTTCCGGCACTGTGTTGTCTGCTTTTCTCATATCTACAGCCGCGAGCTGTCCCCCAACCGGGTGCGTGACTATGACAATCTGGAGCTCAAGCAGCTTTTGGATGTGATTGCCACCTTCGTTATGGAGGATGATACAGGTCTGCTGTGCGATGCCTATAACACGACGGAGATCGGCGACGGTGACTGTACCCGTGTGTCGGTGATGGATAAGGAGCGTTTTCAGGGCTGGCTTTCGGACCGCGAGAATCGGCTCAGATCTATATCCGATTTATAGTGTTTCGACCGTGTCAAAAACAGTACACATGACGATGGTACGGCAAAGCCTGTATTTCCGGGCATTTTCACATGACCGGTGCGGGCGAAAAATACCGTGGTCATGGCAGTCTGGGTACTGCACACCAGAAGGAGGTGGTCAGTATGAGTACCCTACCACAGAAAGCTCCCGGTAGCCTATCACAAGCCTATCAGCTATTGGCGCTGGTCGCCCTGTCCGGTGAGCTGCCGGCCGGCCAACTGAGCAGGCTTGCCGGTGGCACCAGCTACAAAGAGAACGTGGTCAAGTCGATGAAGCGTCAGCGGCTTTTGCTGTCCTACTATAAGAACGGACTGCGTGGATACCGGCTCACCGCCGCGGCGAAAAAGCTGCTGCTGGAGCGCAATCCGGAGAGGTTTTCTTTCTACCTGTCCGGATCCTGTGCCACCAACCACATCAGGAGTGAGCCAGAGCAGAGGCTTCGACTCCACCGTGTCTCTCAGACATTGATCACCATGCGTAACGCCAACGTTAGTATCTTCCGCGATGAAAAGCTAGGCGTATTCCGTCCCGGTGAAACAGCGACTGGTAGCATCTGCACCCCTGCCTTCTACTCATCCCGTGAGATCAAGGAGATGGGGACAACCTTTGTTAAAATCCGTGGTGCCCGGTCCGTGGGCGTTTTGCTGACACCGCAGCATATCCACGTGGTTTACAACATGGGCAACGCGCTGATGAAATGGAGCTATAAAGCTGAGATGCGGACAAAGGCACTCATGCAGACGGTGCTGTGCCGTGAACGAATGCCGCACCAGTACCACCCGGATGCGGTGCGGGGTCTCCTGCTGGGTGATAGCATGGAACTGGCCTATGAGCTGCTGACTGATCAGGGTGGCAAAAACTATTTCGTTCTGGATGGCAGCTATGAGCGGTTCTGCTTCTTGACCAACGACCATCATGGAGAGGTGCTGCTGCGCCTCCTCTGTGATGAAGAACTAGACAATGACCTGCGCGAGCTGCTGCTCCTTGATCTGGAGCCCCGGCAGCTGAGTGAAACAGTGGAGAATGACGCCATGACGCCGGATGGTGCGCCGGTGCTGTTTGCCTATGACTGTGACCTGCCGCGGATCAGGCGGTTCGATACGGCACTGCGACTTCAAGACCGCTATAGCATCCTGATCTGCTTCGACCATCAGGCTGAAGTGCTGCGCCGCTACTGCGGCGACAGGGTTGTTGTGCAGACCATTGATTTTGCTGCGTTCGAGAGGAGGTTTTTTCCGTAGAAAAAAAGAAACTGCGCAGTCTGCTATTCGCACTCCCGCTATTTCTATCAGGGCTGCTGTTTGGCGGCGGTTATCTATCGCAATTCGTCCGAAACTATCAACAGTGGAAGGACGCGGGCGGAACGCCAGGCGACGGAAGCTCCCCGGCCGCGCCGGTGCTGTCCTTCTCCGCCTGCCGCGAAGCACTGTTCAGTAAGAGCGGGCTCATCGGCGTAGGGCTTTGCCTGTTGCTGCTGGGCCTGCTGATCGTCATGGTGATGCGCATGGGCTATTCCGATGTTGGGGAGTATGACGCGGAGCGCAACCTGACCTACTCCAACAAAGGCACCTACGGAACGGCTGGTTTCATGGAGAAAGCGGAGATGAAGGGCGTCCTTGATCTGGTGTCCGATATCCGCAAACACAGCGGCGTCATACTGGGCAAGCTGGACAATCAGGTGGTGTGTATTCCCGAGAACTCCCGGCTTAACGGCAATATCGCCGTGTTCGGCGCCAGCGGCTCCATGAAAACGCGAGCCTACTGCATCAATCGCATTTTGCAAAGCGCGTCCGAGACCCACAACGGCCACAAGGAGTCCTTGATCATCACCGACCCGAAATCGGAGCTTTACGAAAAGACCAGCGAATATCTGCGTAGCAAGGGCTACGTGGTAAAGGTGTTCAACCTGATCCAGCCGGAGAACTCTGATTCATGGAACTGCCTGGCGGAGATTGAGGGTGATGAGCTGATGGCGCAGATCTTCTGCGACATTATCATCAGAAATACCGGCAGCGAAAAGGGCGACCATTTCTGGAACGCTGCCGAGATGAACCTGCTGAAAGCGTTGGTGCTATATGTGGCACTGGGCTATCCATCGGAGAGCCGGAACATCGGTGAGGTCTATAAGCTGCTGGTGCTGAACGCGGAGAAGGAGCTGGACAACCGTTTTTCCATGCTGCCTGCCAGCCATCCTGCCAGAGCGCCCTATGCGCTGTTCAGCCAATCCTCGGATACGGTGCGCAGCGGCGTTATCATTGGGCTTGGCAGCCGTTTGCAGGTGTTTCAGAATCGGCCCATCTGCCAGATCACCAGCCATGATGAAATTGCCATGGAGCTGCCGGGCAAGCAGCCCTGTGCCTATTTCTGTATCACATCCGATCAGGACAGTACCTTTGATTTTCTCACGTCCCTGTTTCTGTCCTTCGCGTTTATCAAGCTGATTCGTTACGCGGATAAAAACTGTGCCGACCGCAGGCTGCCAGTCCCCGTTCATGTGCTGGGCGAAGAGTTGACAGCCTGCGGCGTTATTCCAGACTTGAGCCGGAAGATCAGTGTGATCCGCTCGCGGGGCGTCAGCATGAGCTGCGTGTTTCAGAATCTGGCGGGCTTGCAGAACCGGTATCCCTACAACCAATGGCAGGAGATATTGGGCTGCTGCGACTATCAGCTTGCACTGGGCTGCACCGATGAGCTGACTGCCAAATTCCTCAGTGACCGCACCGGGGAGGTCAGCGTCCATGTCTCCAGCAAGGCCAAGCAGTTGGGTACATGGCGTATCAGCAACTACACGCCGGAGTTCCGCGAAACCAGCGGCGTGGGCAAGCGCAAGCTACTGACTATGGATGAGGTGCTGCGCCTGCCGGTAAACCGCGCGCTGGTTATCGCACGCGGCAACAAGGTGCTGCAGGTAGATAAGTACGACTATACCAATCACTACGAGGCAAAGAAGCTGCGGGACTGCAAGGCCTCCGCCCATATCCCGGAATGGCGTAAAAGCCCTGTGTTTTCGCCCGCGCCGAAACAAACAGAGCAGCCAATTAAGTCAAAGAAGGTGCCGAACAGGCGCAGTGAGTTTGTAAAAACCGATAAGGATTCCATCATGTCAACCAAAATGTGAGCTAAGGAGGAAAGTAATATGCCGAGAAAGAAAACAGAAGAACTTGCCGTGATGCCGGAAGCACCGGCACTTCCCGTCGTCCCCGAGGAAGCGGCAGAACAGCCGGTGACAGAAGAGTGTTTGCCGGAAACCGCAGCCGATCCTGTTGAGGAGGATACTGTACCTACAGAGAATGTTCTCGCCGAGCCTGCGGAAGTGGTGACTGTGCCGGAGGATCCCCAGCCCTCTGAAAAGCCGAAGCGCACTGTCCGCAAACGAACCGCTGCAAAAAAGATAGTAGAGGTGGAGAAGCAGGCTACGCCGCCTACTGAGGATGCTGCCGCCTCTGCTGAACCTGCCCCTGCCGCTGTCCAACAGAGAGATATTTTGACATTGGATGCCCGGGGCGAAGCGGAAACGCAGGCGCAGATGGAGGACATTATCTGGCACGAGATCCACAATGCCTACCGCACCCGGCGCATGCTCTCCGGTATGCTGAGCGGCATTGAAAGAACGGAGGCGGGGAAAACCATTGCCATTGTGGACTACAAGGGATTCCGCATTGTGATCCCCCTGAAGGAGATGGTGCTGGACTTCCCGGCAGATATGTACGGTGCTGACTATAATGAGATGGTCCTCCGACACCAGAAGATCCTCAATAAGATGCTGGGCGCAGAGGTGGATCTTATGGTCAAGGGCATCGACGCCAAAAGCCGAACCGTTGTTGCCAGCCGAAAAGACGCCATGCTGAAGAAGCAGCAGATCTACTATTTCGGTAAGGACAGTGACGGACAGTATCGTATTTATGACGGGCGCGTGGTGGAAGCTCGTGTGATCGCTGTGGCGGAGCAGGTCGTCCGGGTCGAAGTGTTTGGCGTGGAGACATCCATTCTGGCTCGCGATCTTTCGTGGGACTGGATCGGCGATGCCCATGACCGCTATGCCGTGGGAGACAAGGCTCTGGTACGCGTGCTGGAGATTGACCGCACAGAGCCGGAGCGCATCAGAATTAAAGCCGATATCAAAAGCGTATCCGGCAACAGCAAGAATGACAATCTCCAGAAATGCCGTATTCAGGGCAAATATGCCGGGAAGGTCACCCATATCCATAAGGGCGTTGTGTATATCCGCCTCAGCAACGGTGCCAATGCCATAGCACATTCCTGCTATGATCGGCGCAGACCCGGACGAAAGGATGATGTCAGCTTTGCCGTTACCCACCTGGATGAGGAACATGGCGTTGCGCTGGGGATCATCACCCGAATTATCAAGCAGCATGTCTGATCTGACACGGTATCGGCAGGGTATGGCAATGGATTGGCACTGTTTTGCGATTTCGCCGTAAATCACCATGTGCTATACTTGGTACAGTCAAAATTGTAAAGACCGCCGGGTGGTAACTCGGCGGTCTTTCGCATACAGGAAGAGGGTGTTTTATATGTGGTAGGCAGAGCAGCGTTTCGCGCCCGAGCGGCAAATGCAATCACCGCAAAACCCAAACAACAGTACATAGTGTTGAAAAAGGCGAGGCTCCAGTCGTAAATATCTTCAAAGCACATTAAACAGTGCTGCGATATTTACGTAAAGGAGAGAACGCCCATGAGGAGAAAAAGAATGCGTTTAGTTTCACTTATTTTGAGTGCCGTGTGTCTGTTAGGCTGCGCAGTCCAGCCGGCACCGGTCTCGGATTCGTCTGAGTCCAACACCAAGGTCTCTGCCTATGCAGCAAGTCAGGCCGAGCAGAACGAAGAGGAGCGCACGGAGGCCGAATCCCTGCTGCCGCAAACAGAAGATGGAGGCGATACATCCGAGAGCAACGTCGCTCCTGAGCGGGCGGGTGCGGAGAATGCGGATAAAGCCGCAGAAAAGTAGCCTACAGCTGTTGAAACGGCACCGCCCGCTGCACCGAAAGAGCCGGCAATACCCGCGCCTGTGCCGGAGGATAAACCTGCTCCCGCACCCACGCCGGCACCTACACAGAAACCGGCAGAGGAGAAACAGGAAGAACCTACGCCCGAACCTGCGCCCGCGCCTGAACCTGCCGCCAGCGGGAACATCTACTCCATCGCGGAGGCTATCCAAGCGGGCAACGAGTACGCAAGAGCGCAGTACGGCGTGACCATCGATACCAGCATGACCGCGGCCAACTCCAGCTTCTTCCCCGGCACGGCGGACAGCGTGGCGTGGCTGGCAGAGAACGGCGGACAGTCGGCACTGACCGCCGCCGTAAAGGGCAACGTGGACGCCACCTTCGCCTGCCTCGCCGCCATGGACGGCGCGGAAACGGTCAGCGCGTATGCGCGGTTCAACTGCACCGCCCGCTATGATGCGGCATCGGACGAGTACATCGTGGTGGTGCTGTACGGATAAACCAACTGAATACCCGACCAGAAGACCGACAGCGTGAGCTGCCGGTCTTTTGCGTTGGGAGAAAGGACATTGCATGAAGAAAACCATTCCAAAGCTGCTGACACTGGTGTGCCTGCTGGCGGCGCTCATGGGGCTGTCCATCGTGACGGCCCACGCCGAGACCGTCACCGGCACCATCAGCGGCGGCAACGAGTATCGCTACCACGAGGACAAGACGCCGGTGTCCCAATGGGGTGCATTTACCAGCACGAAGCTGAAATATTTCACGCGGGACGATACCGGCGCAACAGTGCCCGCCTATTGCATGGAGCCGGCTGTGCGTTCGCCCCAGGGCGACGCCGAATACTCCTCCGTCAGCTGGAGCGGGCTGAGCTGGAACCAGCGGTACGCCGTGACGCTGGCCATGGCCTACGGCTATGGCGGCAACTACGGCTTCGATATGCACCCGGACTGTGCGCAGCTTGCGACGCAGGCCATCATCTGGGAGTTCGTCTGCGGCTACCGCGGCACGACGTACCCCTACACGCTGTATGACACCACCTGCAAGGAGCTGTTTCACTATGCCGGCGACGATGTGGCGGTGGCGTATGACATCATCATCGACCGCATCATGCAGCACGGCACGATCCCCAGCTTTGCGGTGCGGTATCGCAATCAGCTTTCGGACAGCAATGCTATCCAACTGACGTGGGACGGCAGCCAGTACACCGGGACGGCCACCGACACCAACGGCGTGCTGTCGCAGTATCGTTTTCGCGCCAACATCAGCGGTGTGACCATCAGCCAGCGGCGTAACGTGCTGACGGTCACGGCCACCAAGGAGGCCGGAGCGCAGCTGAACGGCTGCGTCAGCAGCGATTACGGCTAC